>Ga0209751_10000517_pt1 | contig 41462 bp, 37 predicted proteins | sample RifCSP13_1_FD_184019 | JGI IMG/M metagenome (GOLD analysis project Ga0209751, IMG submission 184019) | Soil microbial communities from Rifle, Colorado - Rifle CSP2_sed 13_1 (SPAdes) (version 2) | ecosystem: Environmental > Terrestrial > Deep subsurface > Rock core/Sediment | place: Rifle...
AGTTCGAAACAGTTTTCGGCGAAATCAAGCTGCCGCCCGGTAAATCGCTGGCGGACGATCTATTTCGTTCGCTGCAACCGCCCGAGCCGCCCAAGCCGGACGACAAAGCATGAACCGGCTCGACAGCATTGCTGAATCCATTCGCCAGGATTTCGACGCGCAGACCGCAGCCCGCGATGCAGCCTTAGCGCAAACGCGCCAGCTGACGCGACACTGCGCCCACGCGATCCGCGCCATCCATCGCGACGAGAAAGAGAACGCTCAGACGGAGTTGGATGCTGCCCGCCAGCTGGCTGAAGCACTGATCGCAGGACTCAAGGATTTCCCTGATCTCTTTTTCGCCGGTTACACGCAGGATGCACTGAAAGAATATGCCGAAGCCAGCATCGTTTGTGCGCTGGTGCAAGGCGGCGAACTGCCCAGCCCTGGCGATCTCGACGTGGAATCTGCCACGTATCTGCAGGGTCTTGCTGAAGCGGCGGGTGAACTGCGGCGGCGCTGTCTGGATATTCTGCGCCATGGCCACTCAGAGGAAGCCGAGCGCATGCTCGGCTTGATGGATGACATCTACGCGGTGCTTGTTACCATGGATTACCCCGACGCGGTGACCCGCGGCCTGCGCCGGCTCACCGATATCTGTCGCAGCCTGGTAGAGCGCACACGTGGCGACATGACTATCAGTCTCCGCCAGAAGCGCCTGGAGAAAAGCCTGCAGAATCTAGAAGACCGCTTGGGCGAAAACGGGAAATTGGATTCGAAATAAGACGTGAAAGAGCGCTGGATCAAGGCTTCCGAACTGGGGGAGTATTTGTATTGCCAGCGAGCCTGGTGGTATCGGCTGCAGGGGATTGCATCGAGGAACGTGCAGGAACTATGGCAAGGCACAACAGACCACGTGCAGCACAACCGCAGATTGCGCTGGGTATCGCGGCAGCGATCCCTGGCCTTCATTCTGATGGTGATCGCATTTGCTTTGCTGGCATTTCAAATGATGCAGTGAGCCGTGTATCTTGTTGCCGCGGTCCTCTTCTTTATGGCTGCATTAGTCCTTATTTGGCTTTCTGGACAACGGCGCCGAACACTGGGCCTGCCTGAAGGCCGCGTTCTGTATTCCGACACGGGCCCCCGGAGAGACCTGCTAGAACCGCTGTATGCCGATGATCTGAATCTAGTCGGCAAGCCTGATTACCTGGTCGAAAGCAAGGAAGGATTGGTACCTGTCGAGGTGAAAAGCGGGCGCACTCCGTCAAAACCTTACGCCTCGCACATTTACCAGCTCGCAGCGTATTGTGCGCTGGTTCAGCGCAATTACAGGCAGCGTCCCCCTTATGGCATTATTCGCTATCCCCAGCGCAGCTTTGCAGTGGAATTCACACGGGAACTGGAAGAGCAGCTGGTATCCCTGCTTGCAGAAATGCGCGCCTCCCTAGGCGTGGGTGAATTGCATCGTTCCCACACACAACCGGGGCGATGCAATTCCTGCGGTTTCGGCCAGCTATGCGAAGAAAGGCTGTAGAATCTCGTGCGAGCCGTCAGGGATCAACGTATGGAAAAAGGATCAAGCCCAAAAGGCTTTCAGCACATTGCAGTTCTGTCGCATAGCCGCGAGGGTGCGCCAATGGCGTTGGCCAATGCGATCGCGGCGTTCCTTGGTGAGCACAAGCTGAGGGCCAGCGCTTCCTATATGCATGAAGAATCAACGCGCCAACAATTGCAAGCTGGCGACTTCGACCTGGTCATCGCTCTAGGCGGGGACGGCACGATGTTGCGCGCCGGGCACATCTGCGCGCCATTGGATATCCCACTGCTGGGTATCAATCAAGGTCACTTTGGTTTCCTCATTGAACTGGAAGAAGATGAATGGCGCGCGGCCCTTCCACGTTTGGCGACCGGCGATTTTCGATATGAGAAACGCATGCTCATCCATGTAGAGCACTGGCGCAATGGAAAGAAACACGGCGAGTGGGAAGCGCTGAACGAAGCCCTGGTTGGCCGCGGCGTCTTAGCGCGGCCAGTCCATTTGTTAGCCAGTTTGGACGGAAAGCCGTTAACCACTTTTGTGGCTGATGGATTGATCATCGCGTCGGCCACTGGGTCCACTGCTTACGCGCTGGCGGCAGGGGGACCGATCCTCCCGCCGACAATGCGCAACATGGTGCTGGTGCCGGTTGCGCCCCACTTGAGTATGGATCGCGCCATTGTCCTGGATGAAGGTTCGGCAATCCGCGTCGAAGTCAAGCGGGGTGAAGACGCCGTGCTCAGCGTGGATGGACAGAAATCGGTGGAAGTAAGGATCGATGATTGGGTGGACTTGCGCGCCAGTCCATATAGCTTGAGGTTCCTGCGCTTCCAGGAGACAGGTTACTTCTATCAACGTTTGTTGTCGATTATGGACAACAACCCCTCTGCTGGGAAGATGTACTCATGAGCGAAGCCGCCGCCATTACCTATTGCGCAAACCATCCAGATCGAGAGACCAGCCTGCGCTGCAACCGCTGCGGTAAATTCATCTGCGCTAAATGTGCAGTGCGCACGCCCACCGGTTATCGCTGCCAGGAATGCGTCCGCGGCCAGCAAAAAGGCTTTGAGACGGCGAAGACGGCGGACTACTTTGCGGCCTTTATCCTGGCTGCCATCCTTTCAGCTATCGGAGGATTTATCGCCACCTGGCTGGGATTCTTTACGATACTGGTTGCCCCGGCAGCCGGCAGTTTGATTGCAGAAGCAGTACGCTCTGTGACGGGCAAGCGGCGTTCGCCAAGCTTATTCCTGAGCGCAGCCGCGGGAGTTGCTCTTGGCGGCGCCATCTTTGTTTTGCAACCGCTATACCTCCTGCTGGTTTTTCGCGATCCAAGCGCCCTGTATATGATCCTGTGGCCTGCCGTTTACGCCGGGTTAGCAACCTCAACAGCTTATTACCGCCTTTCGGGTATCCAGTTCCGTCGCTAGTCCCTATGCTCACCGAACTGCGCATCCAAAATTTTGCCATTATCGAAGACCTGACGCTTGAGATGCGAGAGGGTCTGATCACCCTGACTGGTGAGACCGGCGCGGGAAAATCTATCCTGGTCGATGCGGTGGAAACCCTGCTAGGAGTGCGCGCGGATATCAATTTAATCCGCGCCGATGAAGATCGCGCCTCAGTTGAGGGAACCTTTAAAATTACCGACCCACTACGGACTCAACTGCACGCAATCTTGCAGCGCGAGGAATTATTGGACGATCCCAACTATGTGTTGATGCAACGCGAATTCCGGCGAGAGGGGCGGAATGTCGCTCGCGTCAACGGCAGGCCTGCGACGCTGGCGCTGGTCAAGGAGTTGGGCGAACTGCTCATCGATCTGCACGGGCAATCCGAGCACCTTTCTCTTCTGCGCGTGCCAGCTCACCGTGCCCTGCTAGATCGTTACGCGGGTATCGAAGTCGAATTGAGCGACTATCAGAAGACTTATGCCGCACTGGTCGAGTTGCGGCGAGAGTTAGCCAGTCTAAGAGAAGCGGAGTTGGATGCCACTCGACGTATTGAGCTGCTCACCTTCCAGGTCCAGGAAATCGAGGCGGCAAAACTGCATCCAGAAGAGGAGCAATCACTAAAGAAAGAACGAACACGCCTGGCGAATGATCGCCTGGGTGCAGCGTTGGCCGCCTTGGGGCAGCTTGCCAAAGTGGATCCAACCCAACGGGTGCTAGAAAGCCGCAGTCAGGATCTCTTCGACAGTATGGCTGATTTGGCCCGTGACTTGAGGTCTTACCTGGATCAAATCGAATTCAACTCCCAGCGGCTGGAGGAAGTCGAGGAACGCTTGGCTTTGATCCAGAATCTCAAGCGCAAATACGGGGAGGGGATCGCTGAAATCCTGGCGTTCGCTGATCGGGCGCGCAAAGACTTGGACAATATCTCCCACGCCGAAGAAAGGCTAGCCGAACTGGAGGCCGGCGAAAAGGGGCTGCTCGAAGTATTGGCGAAACTCTCATTGGTTCTTTCGGAAAAGCGGCACGCCGCCGCTGATGATTTGGGAAAAGCCATCGAAGGCGAATTAGATGATTTGAAAATGGAGGCGGCTAGTTTTGGCGTCGAATTTAGGACTCGGCCAGATCCTGAGGGATTGCCGATTCATGGCGAACGACTCGCCTTTGATTCCTTTGGTCACGAAACTGTGGAGTTCTTGGTAGCCCCGAATCCAGGGGAAGGGCCCAAGCCATTGGTGAAGATTGCTTCCGGCGGTGAAACCGCACGTTTGATGTTGGCAATGAAAAATGTACTGGCCCGCGCCGATCAGACGCCCACACTGATCTTCGACGAGATCGATCAGGGCATTGGGGGGCGTGTAGGAGCGGTGGTGGGTGAAAAACTCTGGAAACTGGCGCGACACCACCAGGTGTTATGTGTGACTCATCTCCCACAACTTGCCGCCTATGGAGATCAACATTTTAAGGTTGAGAAAAATATCGAGGGTGGTCGAACTACAACACGCGTCGTCCAATTGGAGGGGGAGCCGCGTGTAAATGAATTGGCGAATATGCTGGGCGAAGTGAGTGAAGGCACTTTGCAATCAGCGAATGAAATTCTCGAGTCGGTTCGTGCCAGTACTTCTCTTCGCGCGGAACGTTAATTGCAGTTAAACCTTCAAGGCTTAACGGGAATTTAAAAACCAATTTCGTGTTATAAATATTATCGATTCAACGGCTGATGCTTACTCTTTTATTCGCGCCAGACCCAGACGAAGCCGCAATCCTGACTTTAATCCTGGAACGCGCCGGATTCGAAGTTCGTTTGATTTCCGAAGCGGACCGCGTGGCACAAGCTTGGGAAGATAGACCGGTCGAATTATTTTTCTTCGCCTTTGTCGACGACAAGACGCTGACCCCCGAATATATCAGCAAACTCCGTTTGGAAAATCAAGCGCCTATCGTGTTGCTCGTTGAACGCAGCGAAGAACGCCGCCAGATTTCATTGATCGAAGCCGGCGCCGATTTGATATTCGCTCGTCCCTATAGTCCGCGTTTACTGGTAGCTCAATTGCGGGCGTTGATGCGCCGCAGTTCCGGGCTGCCATATTTCAGCCTGCCATCTTTGAACCAGGCTGGCGTCACGCTCGATCCCTCGAAGCGGAGCGTGCAGGTGGCGGATCGCGCTGCGGCGCGTTTAACACAATTAGAATTCCGTTTGCTGTACGCGCTGATGACACACCCAGGCCGCGTGGTGCCCTCCGAGAATTTGGTGGAATATGTTTGGGGCTATGGTGGAGAAGGTAGCCAGGGCTTGGTGCGTGGGCTGATCAGTCGTCTGCGCTCGAAGATTGAGCCCGACCCTTCAACCCCGCGCTACATCGTCAATGAAGCGGGTATTGGTTATTACTTTGAGTTGGAGCCGAACCAGGCGCACATGTTCACGAAAGCGGAGTCTGAGGTTTCGTAAGGTTTAATGCAGGATTCGTAATTTCCCTGTATAGTTTTTCCCAATCTGTTGACGCCACCCTCCTTTGAAAGGAACCCGATATGAACGAAGCTGCCTGCCCGTCCTGTGGCGATACCGTCACCATTAAGGGCACGCCGAAGATTGGGATGCACGTCACTTGTAAATCCTGCGATACGGAAGTTGAAGTTGTCTGGTTGGATCCTCTCGACTTGGACTGGCCGACGGATGAATTTGAAGGGGAGGACGCTATCGATGACTTCGACGAGGAGGAAGAAGAAGGGTAGGGTAGTTAATAGTTATCGGCAATATGTAATTATAAGGATGGAGACAGATCGGAGATTGAAGTTTCAGCGAAACTATAGGTCCAGGATTTTGGCGACTGGTTTTTAACCCCCGCCCAGATATTCCCGTAACTGGTGGCTGCGGGTTGGGTGCCGTAGCTTGCGCAGGGCCTTGGCCTCGATTTGGCGGATACGCTCCCTAGTCACGTTGAAATATTGGCCCACTTCCTCCAATGTGTGATCCTTGCCGTCAAGGAGTCCATAGCGAAGCTCCAACACCTCGCGCTCCCGGTCGGTCAGCCCTTCCAGAGCGGACTGGACCTGCTCGCGAAGCATTTCCCGAGCGGCGGCGTCCACGGGGGCCAGCGCCTCCTCGTCTTGGATAAAGTCGGCTAGCTCACTACCATCCCCTGCGCCTACCGGGCTTTCCAGAGACATAGGTTCTTCGGCGCTGCGCAGCGTTTGCTCCACTTTAGTGGTTGCGCGCAGCCAGCGGCGCCTTAAATCCGACGGCAGGTCCTGTCCGTGCCTTTCAGCCGACCGAATCGCTTTTACATCGGCTTCCTCCATGAAGCCGCTCTCCAGAGCAAGTTCTTCGTGGCTGGGATCGCGGCCGAGTTGTTGGGTGAGCTCACGCTGCGCGCGCATCAAGCGCTGGATGGATTCCAGCAGATGAACGGGAATGCGGATGGTGCGCGCCTGGTCGGCAATGGAGCGAGTGATGGCCTGGCGGATCCACCATGTGGCGTAGGTACTGAACTTGAAGCCGCGCGTGGGGTCGAATTTGTTCACGGCGCGCAAAAGGCCAATATTCCCTTCTTGAATGAGATCTTCAAATGTGGAACCGCGTCCCACGTAGCGTTTGGCGATGCTTACCACCAGGCGCAAATTGGCATTGATGATGGCGATCTGCGCTTCCATCGAACGAGTTTGCACCGCCGCCATGGCCACCATCAGTTCCTGGTTGGAAGCCAGCATCGTGTTGAATTTGCTCGCTGAAGGCAGGGCCTTCTTTTTCTCCATACTTTTTTGTAATTTTTCCAGCAGGTCTTTGGGGAAGGTGTAAAGGCCTATGTAAATGGCAAAAGCGCTCACTGCCACGACATCCCAGCGAGAATCCTTGCCCCACATGCCATTATCCAGATAACCGCGCATATAGGAGGGAACCTCGACATCCCAGGTGCGCTGCAGACGAATAGCCTCCTGGAGGATCGGTAACAGTTCAGGGGGACCGTAGCCCAAGGCGCGACTGTCTTTGCCGAGCTGCGGCCAGGCCTTGAGCATGTCTGCATAGATCGCCCGGTAGATTGCGCGTGGATCGGTTTTCCTTTTGCCGGAGGCAAGTTTCTTTTCAAGGATTTTCAACCGTTTGGCGCTTTCTACGCGGGTTGCAAGCCAAAGTTCGCGGTCGGTGTCCAGTAGGTTGACGCGGCCGATTTCTTTTAAATACAAGCGCACGGGATCATCACCGGTTTCAACCCCCTGCTCACGCAAGGCCCGAGCGCTTTCCTCGATCTTCCGCCAGTCGGCGCGCAACACTTCGAGCGCCTCTTCGTCCTCAGGCAGGTCTTCGATCAAATCTGAATCGTCGAGGGGCAAATCCTCTTCGAGTATTTCCTCTTCGGGTTCGGGTTGTTCGGTCAGGTCCTGGGGATTCTTCATCTTATTGAGCCGTGGGCAAATTGCTCTGCAGCGAGCGACCAGGTGCCAAGGCCTTGTCGAGGCGGTGCAGCGTGAGGATATTTTGCAGCATCACCTGCTGGTATTCGCTGGCTTTCAGATCGCCCGCTTCCTGGGCGTCCTCTTGGAGGAAACGCATTTGCTCGTTATTTTTTCGCAGAGTGCGCTTTCGTAACAGGAGTATAGATCTCAGCAGATCCTCGAAAACCCGCTCTGTGTTCAGGTCCAGTTCTTTACTCGTTACCAGCAATTCGTCGGCCCGCTCTAATAGCGGTAATGGCAGGTTCTGCAACGCGTAACTCGATGGCTCAAGGACATCTTGTTCCAGCCCCTCAAGTGCCAGGCGAAACATCTCTTGAATGTCGCTGTTTTCGAAATCATTGGAGGAGAGCCGCGGCAAGCCCGCTTCCTGTAAAGCTCGATCTAGGCGATAGAGCAGCTCGGGCGTGCGGATGATGATGCTGAGGCAATGGGATTCCAGTTCGTAGTTGCTCGCCTCAGCGATAGGCGGCGCCTTCATTTCGCGGGGAACTGCCGTGGCGGTGAGGCGCCGCCGCGGCCGCGCTCTCCGTTGTGTGGGGCGCTCGCTCAGCAAGCTGCGCTCATCTATGTGCAGCAGGTGAGCCAGTTTCTGGATATAGCTGTCGCGTTCGATGGCGCTGGGGATGTCATTAATCAGTGGCAACACTTGCCCGGCAAGCTCGCGCTTGGCTTTTGGATCTCCGAGGTCGCGATCCTTTGACAGACTTAGCATCACGTGCTCGACAATTGGCCTGGCGTCCTGAAGGATCGCCGGCCAGGCGATCGGATCCTTGAGCACGATCTCGTCGGGGTCCAACCCTTCAGGGAGCATTGTTACGCGGATATCAGCTTGCAATCGGCCCTCACGATGTAATAAACCGCGGGCATCGAAAACGGGGTCAACTTCCCGATCCATACTTTGGCGGGCAACATCGAGGCCGCGCAGGGTTGCTTTGTCGCCTGCCGCGTCGGCGTCCAGTGCCAAGACCATGCGCTTGCTCAACCTCTTGAGCTGGCGTAACTGCCCCTCGCCCAGCGCGGTGCCCATAGGGGAAACAGCATTGGCATAACCGGCTTGGTGAAGGGCGATGACGTCAAGGTAGCCTTCTACAATGACCACCTGATCATCGTTACGGATAGCTTTGCGCGCCCTGTCTAAGCCATAAAGCAGGTTGCCTTTATCGAAGAGCGCGTTTTGGGGCGAGTTCAGATATTTTGGTTGATCCTGGTTTCTTAGCGCCCGAGCGCCAAAGCCCGCCATCTTTCCGCTACCATCGCGGATGGGGAACATGAGCCGGTGGCGGAAACGGTCGTAGCGGCGGCCTTCCTCCCGTTCGCCAAGCAAGCCGGCATCACGCATTTCTTCGTATGTATAGTTGTGCGATTGAAGGTGGGTGGACAACGCCTCATGAGAATCGGGCGCGAAACCAAGCCCGAATATACGGATGCTGGCATCTGTGATGCCGCGTCCGTGTAAATATTCGAGGACGGGTTTACCAGCCTCTGTGCCAACCAACTGGTGACCGAAAAAGGTGACGGTCTCTTCGAGGAGTTCGCGCAGGCGTGCGTTTTGTTCCTTGGCGGCTTGCTCGATGGGCGTGGGTGTGCGAAGCTGGACCCCCGCCTTTTCGGCCAAGCGACGCAGCGCCTCAGGAAAATCCCAACCTTCTTTCTTCATCACGAACTTGAAGATGTCGCCGCCTTCGTTGCACTGGCCAAAACAGCGCCAGGTGCCCGTATCCGGAAAGACTACAAAGGAAGGGGTGCGCGTATTACTGTGGAAAGGGCAGAAGCCCGTGTAATTTTTGCCGGAACGGCGCAGTTGTACAGTCTCGGAGATCAGGTCTACGATGTCTAGGCGGGACTTGATTTCCTCTACACTGCTCATAGGCTCCATTTGGCAGCCCTTAATTGCCCTGGGGCGAAGTGGTCGATGTTAGCCTTCTGGGCAGCCGGTGACGCATTATAACTCAGGGCATAATTCTGCCTTCGAGAGCTGAAAAGGCCTGCATGGTAATATTCGTTTTTCCGTAACGTTACAGAGGACGAGGTCTATGCACGAATTTCGCGCTCATCAGCTTAATCATTTCGATTTGCCCGGACGTATCCAACGATTGGGAGAACTCGCCTACAACCTGTGGTGGACCTGGACGCCAAGCGCGGAAGCCTTGTTTTCCCGCATTGACTCTACGGCTTGGGATCAATCCGGGCACAACCCCATCCTATTCCTCCGCGGTGTCGAGAATGACCGTTTGCAAGCAGCGGCCCAAAACCTGGATTATGTAGATCTCTATGATCGCCTTTGTTCGGCCTTCGATAGCTACCTAAAGGCGGGAGATACCTGGTTCAAACGCAATTATCCAGATTTCGAAAATCAGCCCATTGCTTATTTCTCTAGCGAGTTTGGCTTGCACGAAACATTGCCCATGTACGCAGGCGGCCTGGGAATTTTGGCCGGTGATCACCTAAAGGAATCCAGTGATTTAGGCATTCCGCTTGTAGCCATGGGATTCATTTACACACATGGGTATTTTTCCCAGCATATCAGTGAAGACGGCTGGCAGGATTCACACCGTTTTAGTCTGAAGTTCGAAGACCTGCCTGTGATGCCGCTATTGGACGAGAACGGCGAGCCGATGACCGTTTCGGTCGAATTACCCGGGCGGATTCTGCACGCCCGATTATGGGAAATTCATGTTGGGCGCGTGCCGCTGTATCTTTTGGACAGCAACGTCGATTCAAACAATGAGGCCGACCGCGCTTTAACCGCCCGACTTTATAGCGCGGACATGGATTTGCGCATCGCCCAAGAGATGCTGCTTGGCATTGGCGGGGTTCGCGCCCTGCGGATGCTGGGCTACAACCCCGTGGTCTGGCATATGAACGAAGGCCACTCCGCATTTTTGGGATTGGAACAGGCGCGCGAGCTGGTTCAGGCCGGCCAATCTCTGGATGCCGCATATGAAAAAGTGAAGGCTCACAGCATATTTACCACCCACACTCCCGTCCCAGCAGGCAATGATGAATTCCCGCTCTGGCTGGTGGATAGGTATTTTTCCAACTTCTGGTCCGAACTAGGCCTGGATCAGGAGGGTTTCATTGACCTTGCGGGACGTGAGCATCCGAATGGTCAGCCGACCTTTAGTATGCCAGTGTTGGCTTTACGCTTTTCTGGGCAGGCCAATGGCGTTTCGGAATTACATGGCAAGGTGGCGCGTAAGATGTGGAGCTTCTTGTGGCCTGAGATCAAAGAGGAAGACATCAAGATCAGCTATATCACTAACGGTGTGCATACCAGCACCTGGCTGGCGCGCCGCATGGGTTCCCTCTATACGAAATATCTTGGCAAGGAATGGCGCGATCATCTGGATAACCAGGCGATGTGGGAAAGAGTTCTGGAAATCCCAGACGAAGAATTATGGAGGGTGCGTCGCCATTTGAAGCGCAAGATGGTGGCTTTTATTCGTGAACGCGCTCGTCGTCAATGGATACACCATGGGGTCCATCCGGTGCAGGTAATTGCTTCAGGCGTGATGCTGGACCCATATGCACTCACTATCGGGTTCGCGCGCCGCTTTGCTACTTATAAACGTGCTAACCTCATCCTGCGCGACTTGGACCGCTTGATCGATTTGCTAAATCGTCCTACCAGGCCGGTGCAGATCATATTTGCGGGAAAGGCGCACCCATCTGACGAACCGGGCAAGATGCTGATCCAGGAAGTGTATCGGGCGGTAAAGAAGGCTGAAAACGGCGGGCGCCTGGCCTTCCTAGAGGACTATGATATTCATTTGGCACGTTATATGGTGCAAGGGGTCGATGTTTGGCTGAATACACCCCGGCGGCCCATGGAGGCTTCAGGCACCTCTGGACAAAAGGCGGCATTGAATGGCGCCATCAACTTCTCCGTCCTGGACGGCTGGTGGCGGGAAGGCTATAACGGCAAGAACGGGTGGGTGATCGGCACCGAGAATGAATACGCTAATTTAGAAGAACAGGATCAGGAGGACGCCGAAAGTTTTTACGACACGCTGGAAAATCAAGTCATCCCGCTTTATTACGATGACCGCACACCCAATCAGGCTTCATCTACCTGGCTGGCGATGTCCAAGGAATCCATTCGAAGCATGGCTCCAAATTTCAGCGCTCGCCGCATGCTGAAGGAATACGTACAGAAGATGTATCTGCCCGCCATTGAACAGCGAGTGAAAGCATAACGCCAGGCCATGGAATTTCTGGTCACGCCGGAAACCCTTCTGGTGGCGCTAGGAATTTTCCTGGCGCGCCTGATCAATCAGACCCTGGACACTATCCGGTTCATGATGACTATTCGCGGCCGGAAACTCGTGGCCTGGATCATGGGTTTTCTCGAAACTACGATTTTCATAGTCACTCTGAGCGCTGTTTTCAGCGATCTCAACAATATCCTCTACATTGTGGCTTATTCAGCCGGTTTTGCCTCCGGTAATACAATCGGCATGCTGGTCGAAGAGCGCCTTGCCATTGGGTATATGAATTTGCGCATCATTAGCTCCAAGCGAGGAAGCGCCATTGCAGAGAAGCTGCGCAAAGAGGGATATGGAGTCACTGAAATCCCGGCGCGGGGCAAAGAAGGAACGGTGACTTTGCTGGATGTTAGCGTGCGGCGTAGGCAGGTAAAAAAAGTGCACGATATCGCGCAGAAGGTGGATAAATCAGCGTTCATCAGCAGCGAAGAACTGCGCCCACTGTGGCGCGGGTATTGGGGCCGGGTGCGGCAACGCTTTTAGATAACGAATTCCCCGTTCTTGTAAAATAAATCCCCATCCACAGTAATCTCTGAATCCTGGCGCAAATCGCAAATCATGTCCCAGTGGATGGCGCTATTGTTTTTGCTTCCCGTTTCTGGGTACCCGGCGCCCAGCGCCATGTGGAAGGAGCCGCCGATCTTCTCATCGAAGAGGATGTGACCGGTGAAGCGGTCAATATCCTTGTTTAGACCAAAAGCAAATTCGCCCACGTAAGCGGAGCCCGCATCTGTGGCGATCATCTGCTTGAGGAAATCCTCCCGCACGCCCGCGGTTGCTTTGGTCACCTTTCCGTCTTCAAAATGCAGTTCCGCACCCTCAACGACCACTCCCATTTCCACAGCCGGGTAAGTGTAGCGCACCCAACCATTCAGCGAGTTCTCCACAGGTCCTGTGTAGATCTCGCCATCCGGCATGTTGTGTAATCCATGGGAATTCAAAAAAGTTCGGCCTTTTATGGACAAACTCAGCTCAACATTGGGGCCGCGCAACTCGACCCGATCGTGCCCGTGCAGAGCTTGTATGTATTTCTTTTGTGTTTCTTTGACGTGTTTCCAGTAGCTGACAGGATCCTTTTCCAAAGCATGAATCGCTTTATATACAAAATTCTCATATTCGATAAATCCCATCCCCGCCTGACTGGCGTAGCCTCTAGTAGGGTATAGGGTAGTGACCCATTTGAAATCGCCGGTGGCGCCGCGCTCAAATTGCGATTTCAGGGTCGAGGAATTCCCCTCGGCCCAAGCCGATTGCTTCTTTGAGTCAGCGTTCATTAGGGCTTTCGTATTTACCTCAGACCAAAGGCGGATACGAGCTTCGAAATGTTCATAGGCATAAGCCATGAGCTCGTTTTTATGAGCCTCCGGCTCATAAGGCATGTATTCGAAATACAATTCGCGTTGCTCGGGGAACTCCATTTGTACATAGGGGCGCCCGCCGCGCTGCAGCACTTGTTTGAAGACCTCTTGCAACATGGGTAGGGCTTCGGTGCTGGTTTCGATATAGACGCGGTCGCCCGTTTGGATTCGAGTGCAATAGTCGACGAGAATGCGGGCAAAACTTTCTACGCGAGGATCTGCCATATTATCTCCGTGCAGATGGGCGATTTTGGGCATTATACAGTCAGGTGTTGGCTTGCTTACGCGCTGGATGAGTACTAAGCCCAAGGTTTATGAAAATGATAGAATGCCCGCAACTTCTCAGCTACTTCCCCCATGAAACAACTTTTGCAGGATCTGCGCGCCAAGAGACCATTTTTAGCTGACGTGCCCGTCCCCAGCCCGCAGCCGGGAATGGTGCTCGTACGGAATGCCGCTTCTTTGGTCTCTGCAGGTACTGAACGCGCCCTGGTGGAATTCGCCGGCAAGTCCTTGCTGGGCAAAGCGCGCGCCCGCCCTGATCTGCTACGCCAAGCGCTCGATAAGGCGCGGCGCGAGGGACTGTTGCACGCGGCCAACGCCGCCTTCGGTCGCCTGGGCGAAGCAATGCCCTTGGGTTATTCGTCTGCGGGAACCATTGTGGAACTTGGCCGTGGGGCGCAGGGTTTCCGTGTCGGCCAAAGGGTGGCTTGTGCGGGCGGCGGCTACGCGGTGCATGCGGAGTATGTGGTAGTTCCTCGGAATTTGCTGGCGGTCTTGCCAGATAATTTGGATACCGAGACCGCCGCGTTTGCGACATTGGGCGCCATTGCTCTTCATGGGTTCAGACTCGCTGAGGTGCAATTAGGCGCGCGTGTGGCGGTAATTGGACTTGGTTTACTCGGCCAGTTGGCGGCGAGCATTGCTCTGTCAGCAGGGTGCCAGGTGCTGGGAATAGACATCGATGAAAAACGCGTTGCCCTTGCTCGAAAACGAGGTTTGCAGGCGATTGGTCGGGAATCGGCAGAAGATGCAGCCTGGGCGCAGAGCCGTGGCCAGGGGTTCGACGCGGTGTTGGTTTGCGCCGATACCGAATCCAGCGATCCGATCGAACTGGCCGGAAAGATTGCGCGGGACCGAGCGCGAGTGATCGCGGCGGGCGCGGTGGGCATGCAGGTTCCGCGCCGAACTTATTACGCAAAAGAGCTCAGTCTCATCGTGTCGCGTTCATACGGCCCCGGACGTTATGACCCGGGATATGAAGAAGCCGGACTGGATTACCCGATCGGTTACGTGCGTTGGACCGAAGGCCGCAACTTGCAAGCCTTTGTCGATTTGCTGGGGCGTGGATTAATAGAAGTTTCCAGTTTGGTCTCGCACCGTTTCCCCATTGAAAAGGCGGTGCGCGCTTATGATTTGATTCAAAGTAAGCAACCGTTCCTGGGGGTGCTTATTACCTACCCAAAGATTCGGGAGAAATTAGTCTCAGTTAAGCGCCTGCCATTTCCTGCTGCTCAGAGGCCCGTCGCCAAGGGACGCATACGTCTGGGAGTTTTGGGCGCCGGGAATTTCGCGCGTTACACCTTGCTGCCGGCGCTGAAAGGCATGCGAGGTCTCGAGCTGATCGCCATCGCTTCTGCCTCCGGGCGGCAGGCCGCGGACCTGGGAAAACGCTTCGGTTTCCGCTATGCAAGCAGCGATGATAAGCAAATATTGAATAATAAGAGTATCGATGCAGTCGCCGTGGTTACCCGGCACCATCTTCATGGCGAATTAACCTTGGCGGCGCTGAAGGCCGGAAAGCACGTTTTCTGTGAGAAACCACTTGCAATCACCGAAAAAGAGTTAGCTGTAATTGAAAAACAGGTTGTCAAAAGTGGCGATCCACTCTTGATGGTTGGTTTCAACCGACGCTTTGCTCCATTGACCAAGCAGTTGGTCGCTTTTATTGGCGAACGCGACCAACCGTTGGTCGCACATTACCGCGTCAACGCGGGGCCCCTGCCCCCAAACCACTGGCTGCTAGATCCGTCACAAGGAGGCGGGCGCCTGCTGGGTGAGGGGTGCCACTTCATTGATTTCCTTACCTTTCTTGTTGGAGACTCCCCGATTTCTGCATTTACACAGGCGATAGCTGGCGATGAGCGCCAAGAGAATTTGCAGGTGACCTTGCGATTTTCGGACGGCTCCCTTGGCGCACTTACTTACCTTTCCAATGGCGACCGCTCGCTGCCCAAAGAGAGGCTTGAAGTCTTCTGCGCTGGGAAGGTCGCCGTGCTGGATGATTATCGCGCCTTAGACCTGTCCCACAATGGCCGAACTCGGGGTTTGCGCGGCAACCAGGATAAGGGCCATCGGGCCGCGTGGCAAACGTTTATCAACGCTTTGCAAATTGGCGGTGTCCACCCAATTCCCTACGATCAGATTTTCGGTGGAGCCCGGGCGATTTTTGCGGCTCTGCGGTCTCTGGAGACGGGGAAAGAGGAAAAAATCTAGCCCGTCCGTTTGTGAAATTTGACACCTATTAACGCCCATGATAAACTGAGCATCGACCTACACCCTTCGTTATTTTTTCGCCAAACTGTAGGTTGAAAAGTGGTCCTGTGCTGCAAGATTACCTACCTATCGCCGTCCTTATTGCGCTTTCAACCCTCTTTTCCATATTAGTTGTGGTGATCGGGCATTTGCTTGGTCCCAGGCGGCCGACCACCCGTAAATCCGCTCCCTATGAATCTGGAATGAAGCCTATAGGCCCCGGCACGCGCCGGATGCCGGTACGTTTCTACCTCGTCGCCGTTCTCTTCATATTGTTCGACATTGAAGTTGTCTTTTTCCTGCCCTGGGCAGTGGTTTTCCGCCAGTTGGGTTTGTTCGGCCTGATTGAAATGTTTATCTTTATCCTGATCTTGCTGGTCGGTTACGTCTACGCCTGGAAAAAGGGAGCCCTGGAATGGGATTAGAGCAAAAACTGGGCAATATGGGCGTGGTAACCACTACCTTGGAAAAGGTTGTGAATTGGAGTCGCGCCAATGCCATGTGGCCGATGCTGTTCGGTCTTGCCTGCTGCGCCATCGAAATGATGGGCGCCCAGGCTTCCAACTATGACATGAGCCGTTTCGGCATGGAGCTGATGCGCCCCAGCCCGCGGCAATCCGACCTCATGATCGTGGCTGGGCGCGTGAGCCGCAAAATGGCGCCGATTTTGCGGCGCCTATATGACCAAATGCCGGCGCCCAAGTGGGTAATCGCCATGGGTGATTGCGCGTCCTGCGGCGGTGTTTACAATAACTATGCCATCGTGCAGGGCGTAGATGAAGTCGTACCGGTCGACGTATATGTGGCCGGCTGCCCGCCGCGCCCGGAAGCCCTCATCCACGGAATCATGACCCTGCACGAAAAAGTCAAAGCCGAAAAGCTCAAGGAATGGGGTTAGTCCTATGCAATTAGACAGCGAGCTCAACGCCGTCGTCACAGACCTGGAAACAGCTTTCGGAGCAAAGCCGGGCGAATTTCGCGGCCAGGCGCGGGTCATGGTCGCCCCAGAGCGCATCGTTGAAGTTGCGCGCACACTCCGCGATAAGCACGGCTTCGAAATGCTGGCTGCGCTAAGTGCGGTGGACTATTGGCCGCAGCGTGAGCCGCGCTTCCACGCCGTCTATGAATTCAAGGCGATTGCTAAGAAGGTGCGCCTCGAGGTGCGGGTGCCGTTAAATGGCGATGAACCTGAGCTAGACAGTATCACTTCTGTTTATCCGAACGCCAATTGGCATGAGCGTGAGCTCTGGGACATGTTTGGCATGAAGATCGGGAATCACCCCGATCTTCGCCGCATCCTGATGCCGGAAGACTGGGTGGGGCATCCCCTGCGCAAAGATTATCCACTGGGTTACGAAGAAGTGCAATTCAGCTTCAATTTTGAGGATATAGATAAGCGCAAACCGCGGCCTAAGGATTAATTCGTGACCCTGCAACAGCTTGAGATCACGGCGGACGAACTCCGCCATTTGGTTTCCAACCGCGCCATTGAAGGCGACACCATCTTGCTCAACATGGGGCCGCAGCATCCCAGCACGCACGGCGTGCTGCGCTTGCTGCTGGAGCTGGACGGTGAGATCGTGGTGAACTGCATCCCCGATATCGGTTTTCTGCATACTGGCATCGAAAAGAACATCGAAGCCAAGAGCTATGAAAAAGCGGAAGTCATGACCGACCGGTTGGATTACCTCAATACGATGGGGAACAACCTGGTTTACTGCCTGGCGATCGAGAAATTGGTCGACTTGGATGTGCCCCCGCGCGCTCAAGCCGTGAGGGTGATCTTCACTGAATTGCAACGCATTGCTTCGCATCTGGTTTGGCTCGGCACCGCAGCCCTGGATCTGGCGGCCATGTCTGTTTTCTTGTATTGCTTCCGCGAGCGTGAGCGAATTTTGGATGTGATGGAAATGTGCTCCGGCCAACGCATGATGACCACCTATTTCCGTCCCGGCGGCCTGTGGCGCGACCTGCCTGCCGAGTTCGAAGATGCGGTGCGCGGCATTCTCAACGATTTCCCCAGGCGTATTGATGAGTACGAAGGACTGTTAACCAACAATCCAATTTTCGTTGATCGTACAAAAGGGATCGGCAAACTGAGTGTCGCCGACGGATTGGCTTGGGGGATTACTGGTCCTTCATTGCGCGGTTCCGGGCTGGCCTACGATCTGAGGAAAGAAGAACCGTATTCCGGTTATGAGCAATATAAGTTTGACGTGGCAACCGCGGATGGCGGCGACGTGTACGCCCGCTACCTGGTGCGCATGGAAGAAATGCGTCAATCCCTGTATATCGTAAAACAGGCGATGGATAAACTACCCTCGGGCTCTATTCGAAGCAACAATCGCAAGTTCGTGCCACCGCCGCGTTCTGAGTTGGGTACCAGCATGGAAGCCGTGATCCATCACTTCAAATTATGGACTGAGGGTTTCCCAGCACCGAAGGAGTCGGTTTACGTGCCGGTTGAATCGCCTCGCGGAGAGTTGGGCGTCTTTTTGGAAGGGGACGGTGGGCCTAAACCTTACCGCTGTTATTGGCGTGCGCCTTCATTTGTAAATTTACAGGTGTTGCCATTGCTGTCCAAAGGACATTTCGTGGCGGACCTGGTCGCCATTATCGGTAGCATCGACATCGTGCTGGGGGATGCGGACCGATGAACCCGCTGCGCGAGCGCTACGGCTCTGAAATCGATAATGTGCTGGCAAAGTATCCCGCCGACCAGAAGCGGTCTGCTGTAATGCCCCTGCTTTACATCGCTCAACGCGAGCGCGGCTACATCACCCGCGCTCAACTCGATCAGGTGGGGGAAATCTTGGGGATTTCATCTACAGATGTGGCATCCATCGTTGGCTTCTACACGCTGTACCATGACAAACCCGAAGGCAAATACCGCATTCAGGTATGCAACGACTTGCCATGTGCGCTGCGCGGGGCTGATAAATTCCTGCGCGATTTTTGCGACCGGCTTGGCGTGGAGCCAGGCGGGACCACCGCTGATGGCGTGGTCGCTGTTGACGGCGTAATGTGCCTGGCGGCGTGCCACCGGGCGCCGATGTTCCAGGTGCAGAGCCGTACCGAAATCAGTTATCACGAAGACCAGACTGTGGACAAAGCCATGCAGTTGGTGGAATCCTGGCGGCAGGCGAACGGGCAATGAGCGAATACTTCTTGCTGCGCAATCGCGAGATCCCTAATATCGACGACCTGGTGATCTACCGGCAAAATAAGGGCTTTGAGACCTTCCAAAGCGCGGTCACCAGCATGAAACCGGATGAAGTGACCGAGATCGTCAAAGCTTCCGGCCTGCGCGGGCGAGGCGGTGCGGGCTTCCCCACCGGGATGAAATGGTCCTTCATCGATAAGAACAACTGGCCGCATTACGTGGTGGCCAATGCGGATGAATCCGAGCCCGGCACGTTCAAGGATCGTGAGATCATGGAGAGCAATCCCTTCCAGTTTCTGGAAGGCGTGATGTTGTGCGCGTATGCCATCGGCGCTAATGCCGCGTACATCTATTTGCGAGGCGAGTTCTGGCAATTGGCGGCTGAACTCGACAGGCATATCGAATATCTGGAGCGCGAAAACCTATTGGGCGACAAGTTATTTGGCACGGATTACAGCTTGCGCCTCTACACGCATCTGGGCGCGGGCGCATATATCTGCGGTGAAGAAACGGCAATGCTCGAATCGCTGGAAGGGAAGCTCGGGCAGCCGCGCCTGCGACCGCCTTTCCCGCCGTCGTTCGGCTTATATGGCAAACCAACCGTGGTCAATAATGTTGAAACGCTGGCCAACGTGCCCCTAATCGTCGAGCGCGGCGCGGAGTGGTACCGCAAATTCGGAACGGAGAAAAGCCCAGGAACCAAGGTATTCAGCCTCTCAGGTAACGTGGAAAAGCCTGGCAACTATGAGTTGCCGCTGGGGGCTACCTTCCGCGAATTGATTTTTGCTCACGGCGGGGGCATCCCTGGTGGGCGCAACATCAAAGCCATCATGCCGGCAGGCGCGTCGTCCTCACTGATCTTTGCGGATGAAAAAGCACTGGATACGCCCATGGATTACGAGAGCGTGCCGAATGTCGGAGCTCAATTGGGTTCGGCGTCAGTTATCGTGATCGATGATTCGGTGAGTATGGATTGGCTGATCGATAAGACCGTGCATTTCTTCGCGCACGAATCCTGCGGTAAATGTACGCCGTGCCGCGAAGGAACCTACTGGATGCGTCACATTACCGAACGCATCAGCCACGGTCAGGCTAGTTGGGATGATGTGATACTGCTTAATGAAGTGGCGAACGGGATCAAGGGAAAATGCCTCTGTGCGCTGGGCGACTTCGCCACAGAAGCAGTAATGTCCAGCATTGCGCGCTTCCGCAGCGATTTTGAAACCAAGACTCATGCTGCAGCTGAAACCATTGAGGCAAAGGTGAGTCCATGACCGAAGTAGTTGGGCAGGAGACGGAACAAAAGCTGGTCACGCTCACCATCGACAACCGCAAAGTGAGTGTGGCGCCTGGCACTTGGGTCGTCGATGCGGCCAAACAGGCGGGCATCGACATCCCTGTCTTTTGCTATCACCCCAAAATGGAGCCGGTGGGCATGTGCCGCATGTGCCTGGTAGAAGTAGGGCGCCCGATGATCGACCGCGCCACCGGGCAGCCCGTTCTGGAAACTGACGGCAGTCCGAAGATCAAGTTTGGCGCCAAGCTGGAAACAGGCTGCACCATTCCAGTCAGCGAAGGCATGGTGGTGCGAGGTTATACCGACAAGGTAAAAGAGGGGCGCGACGAGATCCTGGAATTTCTGCTTACCTCACATCCGCTGGATTGCCCGATCTGCGACAAGGGCGGCGAATGCCCGCTGCAAAACCTGACCATGAGCTTTGGCCCCGGGCAAAGCCGGTACATCTACGATGAGAAGAAGCGACTCGCCAAACATGTCCCCCTCGGCGATCTGATTGTCCTTGATCGCGAACGTTGCATCCAATGTGCACGCTGCACTCGTTTCCAGAATGAGATTGTTGACGACCCGGTCATCGGTTTCTCGCAACGGGGCCGGGCGCTGGAAATCGTTACATTCTCAGAGCCGGGCTTTGATTCGTATTGGTCTGGTAACACCACTGACATTTGCCCAGTTGGCGCGCTGACAACAGTGGATTTCCGTTTTGGTGCGCGACCCTGGGAACTGCGCTCCGAAGCCTCTCTCTGCACGCATTGCCCTGTGAATTGCAACATCACACTGAACACACGCCGCGAGGCCAAAGACGGTGGGCGCTATGTTGTGAAACGTGTGATGCCGCGGCAAAACGAATGGGTCAATGAAATCTGGATGTGCGACAAAGGTCGCTTTGCCTACCATTACACTGAACCTGCCAATCGCATCACCCAGCCTATGGTACGCAAAAGCGGGCAGCTTATACCTGTGAGCTGGGACGAGGCCTTAGCCGCCGCAGGCGATCAAGTCAACAAGGCTGGCGGCAAGTTGGTTACCCTGGCTGGCGGCCGCGTGAGCAATGAGGATTACTACAACCTCAAGCAGCTTGCCGATAAAGCCAAAGGCCAGGCATTTCTTTACAGTCAAATGGCAGGCGGCGATCTGGTCGCGCAGGTGGGATTGGGTTCCGGCAGCAATTTGGGTGATCTCGGTCCCGGCAGAGCGATTTTGGTGATCGCCTGCGATTTCGAAGAAGAAGCGCCGCTGTGGTGGCTGCGCGTAAAGCAGGCTGCTGAGCGCGGCGCGATGTTGATCGTAGCCAATCCGCGCCGCACAAAACTGGACTCACATGCCAAATATTCGCTGCGATACCAGTATGGTGAGGAAGCGGCTGTGCTACACGCCATGCTGGACAGCTTCTCGCCTAAACGCCCGGATCAGCCTGAATCAGTCAAGAAATTATTGCGCAACGATTCCTTGAAGGCTGCGGCGCAGGAAATCGTACAGGCTGAAAACTTGGTCGTCTTTTACGGCAGCGAAGGCACCGATTTGGCTGCCTCGCAGTCTCTGGCCAACGCCGCCGCCAACCTATTGATCGCTACCGGGCACGTTGGCCGGCCCAATAATGGTTTAGTGGCCGTCTGGGATAAAGGCAACGCGCAGGGCGCCTGGGATCAGGGTTTGCGACCCAGTCAGGATCTGGCAACGCAGATGAAAGACGCCGCGGTACTTTATATTGCCGGCGCTGATCCGGCTGGCGATGATCCCCAGCTGGCTGCTGCGGTTGACGGCGCCCAATTCGTCATTGTGCAGGAATTGGCAATGACCAAGACTGCCCAGGCTGCCGATATTGTTTTCCCTGCGCAAGCCTTCACGGAGCGAGATGGAACTTATACCTCCGGCGAGCGTCGCGTGCAGCGTTTCTACCCAGCGGTGCCGGCACTGGAGGGAACACGACCTGATTTTGCCATTACGGCTCAATTAGCATCGGCAATTGGACTGGATCTTGAAGACAAACTTGCTTCACTGGCGTTTAAGCAACTGGCCGCCGCCACTGAGGCATATAACGATGTGGATTATGGCAAGCTGGCGGAAATTAGGGAACAGTGGCCTATTGTAGGACGGGCAGACGTTTATTATGGCGGTACGACCTACGATAACAAGCAAGGCCTTGGGGTGCAACTGGCGAGCGCGGCCGAACGTGGGCTCAGCCCTGCACTAGCCTTTGAGCCTCCGAAGGAACGTGCGACTATAGCCAATGGATTGATCGCAGTTCCAGTTAGCCGGCTTTATGATCGCGGCAACACGGTGGTTCCATCGAGACTGCTGGGCACCAGATTGGAATCACCGCAGGTTGTGCTCAACCCGGAAGATGCAGAAAGCCTCAAATTGGAAATGGGGAAACCTGGTAAGGTGAAATTAAACGGAGCCCAAATTGCGGTTACGGTTCGCATCGATAACAGCCTGTCGAAAGGCACGGCCTTGATTCCGCGCAGCCTGGGTATTCCCATTAACGGACCAACCCCGATCCAGGTGGAGGCGTAATGGATTGGGCGGTGATCCTGGAATGGGTGATCAAGAGCGTGATCCTGCTCGCCGTGCTGGTTACCGGGTTTGCATACACTACCTTTTATGAACGTCGCCTTTTGGCGCGCATTCAAGTGCGTGTAGGCCCCAACCGCGCCGGGCCATTTGGTTTTCTGCAGCCGGCTGCGGATGGCATCAAATTGATATTCAAAGAAGAACTGATCCCGGCTGCTGCGTATAAAACGATTTTTATACTGGCCCCCATCCTCACCGTCCTGCCTGCGCTGGTCATCACCGCGGTGGTTCCTTGGGGAGGCAGCATCGAATTATTTGGTCGCGCCATCCCAATGAGCATCAGCGACATCAACGTTGGCATTTTGTATATCTTATCGGTGGCTTCCATTTCTGTGTACGGCATCGTACTGGCCGGTTGGTCATCCAACAATAAATACGCCATGTTGGGTGGGCTGCGCTCTTCGGCGCAGATGCTGAGTTATGAACTGGCGTTAGGGCTTGCCTTCGTTGGTCCTATGTTGATTGCCGGCTCCATGAGCTTGACCGAAATCGTGGACGCCCAACGCGGCATCTGGTTCATCGTTTACCAACCGTTGGGCGCCTTCATCTTTTACGTGTCCATGCTAGCCGAGGTAAACCGCGCCCCGTTCGACATGCCGGAGGCCGAGCAGGAACTCACCGCCGGTTATCACACGGAATATTCAGGCATGAAATTCGCTCTTTTCTTCATGGGCGAATACATCAAGATGATCGCCGTATCTGCAATCTTTGCCAGCTTATTTTTAGGAGGCTACCGGGGTCCCTTTGTTGAGCAATTCCCGCTCCTTGGGCCGCTGTATTTGCTAATAAAGATCGCGGCCAGTCTCGGCATCATGATATGGATTCGCGCCACCTTGCCGCGACTGCGTTATGACCGCCTGATGGCCTTTGGCTGGAAAGTTTTGCTACCGCTGTCCTTGTTGAATATATTCCTCACCGCCGTGGTGATCGTGTTGTTGGATTTGTGATGTTCAGGAACGTCGCGGAAGTCCTCAAAGGGATGTGGATCACCTTCAAATCGATGTTTGAAGGCACGGTTACCACGCAATATCCAGAGGTCAAGCGCCCAGTGAGGCATCGTTTCAAGGGCCGCCACGTATTGAAGCGCTACGACAACGGACTGGAGAAATGCATCGGCTGCTCGCTGTGCGCAGCGGCCTGCCCGGCAGACGCCATTTTCGTGGAGGCCTCCGAGAATACGGACGAAACGCGCTACTCCCCGGGAGAGCGCTATGCAAGTACTTACGAGATCAATATGCTGCGCTGCATCTATTGCGGTTATTGTGAAGATGCCTGCCCAACCGAAGCAATCGTACTTGGCGACAATTACGAGCTTTCGTTCGTGGATCGCTCGCAATCCATCTACACTCGCGAGATGCTGCTGGAGCCAGTTGCACCCGGTGGGAAGACGACTCCGCAACAAGTGCAGCCGGGCCTCTTCAACCGCTCCATCCCGGTGATGGAAAACCCCGATTGATATGAGCATCGATCTATTGCTCTTTTTTGTCTTGGCCACAGTGGCAGTTATTGCCGCGCTAGGCATGCTGTTCAGCCGCAACGCGGTGTATTCGGCTCTGTTCCTCATTTTGAACTTTGCCACGGTCGCTGTATTTTTCCTGCTGCTGGGCGCGCCCTTCATTGCCATGGCGCAGGTCACGGTGTATGCCGGTGCCATCATGGTGTTGTTCCTCTTTGTCATCATGTTGTTGGGCGCAGAGAGGGTGGAGGGAAGGCACCGCGGCGGTTGGCAGCGGCCGGTCGCCGTTTTGTTGACCATTGTGCTTCTCGTCGAAAGCGGTTATCTCATCTTTGTACGCAGCGATCTGGTGGGCGCTGTGGCGCCTGTGGCCTCCAACTACGCCAGCCCGGAGGCCATTGGCGAGTTATTGTTCTCAGACTATTTGCTCCCATTTGAGATCACCTCTGTGTTGCTGCTGGCTGCCATGGTGGGTGTGATCGTGCTCACAAAGGAAGAGAAGTTGCTTCGGGAACACACCGACGTGATGGAGAACGGAAAAGAAGAAGCCCGTTCTCCACAGGGTGCAGGAGGGAAATAATGGTGCCCGTCTCCTATTACTTTGCACTTTCCGCGATCTTGTTCGCATTAGGCGCGCTGGGCGTGCTCATTCGGCGCAATGCCATCATTATTTTCATGTCCGTGGAATTGATGCTGAATGCGGCGAACCTGTTGTTCGTCGCTTTTGCACGCATGTATGAGGCGTTGCAGGGCCAGATCTACGTATTCTTTGTGATCGCGGTGGCCGCAGCAGAAGTGGCCGTGGGGTTGGCGATCATTGTGGCGATCTTCCGCACCAAGAAGAGCATCGACATCGATGAGATGAGCAGCCTGAAAGGCTAGCCTTGGACGCTTTTAACCTCGTCCCCTGGATTATTCTTTTCCCGGTCATCGGACTAGTACTAAACGCGGCCATCGGACGCCGCATCGGTGAACGGGGCTCGGCGTTGATCGCCATAGCGGCTTCCGCAGGGTCGCTGGTTATTTCGGTAATGCAATATCTGGCTTTGAGCGCGCATCCCGAAGGGGCCGTGGTGTATTTGGCGGACTGGATCGGCATCGGCGCGCTGAATGTTCCCTGGGCTTTCCGTGTGGACACGCTTTCGGTGACTATGATGCTGGTGGTCTCCGGTGTGGGAACGTTGATCCATATCTATGCTGCGGGTTATATGCACTTCGACGTGCGTTACAAAGAAGATCCTGGTAGCTATGCGCGCTTCTTTGTTTACCTGAACCTGTTCATCGCCGCCATGATGATCCTGGTCAGCGGCGATAGTTATCTGACGCTCTTCGTGGGCTGGGAGGGGGTTGGCCTCTGTTCTTATCTGTTGATCGGTTTTTGGTACCAGCGCAACCCAGATGGCAATAAAGGGATCATGAATTCCCTGGCCGCGAAGAAAGCCATGCTGGTCAACCGCATCGGCGATTTCGGATTCCTCCTGGCCGTGTTCATGATCTTCTGGGCGTTTGGCTCGCTCAACTTCGATGAAGTCCTGCCCCACGCGGAGACAGTTGCCCCCTGGGTCATCATGTTCATCACTTTAGCTATGCTTCTCGGCGTCACCGGCAAGTCGGCGCAATTGCCCCTTTACGTTTGGCTGCCGGATGCTATGGCTGGCCCCACCCCAGTGTCGGCCTTGATTCACGCCGCCACCATGGTGACAGCCGGCGTATATTTGGTGGCACGTTCGGCGCCGTTGTTTGCCGCAGTGCCTGCGGCGCAAACCACCGTGGCATTCGTGGGCGCGCTTACCGCGTTCTTCGCCGCCACGATCGCGGTTGGGCAATACGATATCAAAAAAGTCCTCGCCTATTCCACCATCAGCCAATTGGGCTTCATGGTCGCCGCGGTGGGAATGGGCGCCTTTGTGGCTGGCATGTTCCATTTAGTCACGCACGCTTTTTTCAAGGCTCTGCTCTTTTTGGGATCAGGCTCTGTGATCCTTGCCCTGGAACGCGCTCATCATGTTCAGGAGACCTTATCGAATCCAAAGCATAAGAAAAAAGGCCATACACATTTCGATCCGCAGGATATGCGCGTGATGGGGGGTCTGCGCAAGCCGATTCGACTTACGTTTTGGGTATACACCATTGGCGCCTTGGGGCTGGCCGGCATACCGCCGCTGGCAGGTTTCTTTTCCAAGGATGAAATCCTAGCGGATGCCTGGATCGAGAATCCGCTGGTCTTTTTGTTGCTCATTGCGGCTGCATTTCTTACCGCTTTTTATGTAGGCCGCCAATTGCTGCTGGTCTTTTTTGGCAGCCCGCGTTCGCAGCCGGCAGACAAAGCCGTAGAGAGCCCTGCGATAATAACGATCCCATTGATAGCGTTGGCTGCGTTGGTTGTAATCGGCGGCCTAATCAATTTGCCGGGTTGGCATCCGTTCACCAACTGGTTGGCGCACACTCTAGGTGAAGAATTGGCGGAGCCAACCGAATTCAACTTTTTCGTAGCATTGCTAGCTACGGTGTTTGCCCTGATTGCTTTTTATCTAGCTTGGATTTTTTACGGACGCACGCCACTGGCAGAAAAACAAGTTGACCCCTTGAAGCAACGCCTGGGCCGAGTATTCACCGGAATGGAAAATAAGTGGTGGGTGGACGAGTTTTACGCCTGGCTGATCGTCCGCCCCTACAAACGTTTCGCGGGATTTTTGGCCGACACCATCGATTGGAAGTTCTTGCACGACTGGGTGCATGACAGCGCCGTAGTAAATACATTCCGCTGGTTTGCACGTTTCCTGGCGAATCCTGTTGACCTCGGCGTGATCGATGGCATCGCCAATGGGTTGGCGAAAAGTGCCACGGGTTTGGCGCGCGGGCTCAGCTTCTTCCAAACCGGATTCGTGCGAAATTACGCGCTGGTCACATTCCTTGGCGTGGTGATCATGCTCGGATATTTAGTATTTTCTAGTTGAGGATGGATATGGACTTTATCTTTGCTCCCTTAAACCTGGTGACCTTCTTTCCGCTAATCGGCGTGCTCATCTTGCTCTTTTTGAAAGAGCGAGAGGAGCTAAGCCGCTGGGTCGCGTTGGTTACATCGTTGATCACCTTTGGGATTTCGTTGTGGGTGCTGGGGCAATTCAATTCCAGCGATCCCGGATTGCAGTTGCCGATTGACGTGGATTGGATCCAGGTTGCGGGGTGGAACATTCGGTATGCCATGGGCGTGGATGGGTTGAGCATCCTGCTCGTATTGCTGACTACATTCCTAGCACCAATTTCAATCCTCTCCACGTGGAAAGCCGTGGAAGAACGTGCGCGTGATTTCATGTTGTTCTTCCTGTTATTGGAAATTGGCATGGTAGGTGTCTTCCTGGCGCAGGATCTTTTCCTTTTCTACATCTTCTGGGAATTCACCCTGGTCCCAATGTATTTCCTCATCGGCATCTGGGGTGGACAGCAACGTATGTACGCAGCCATCAAGTTTTTCCTCTACACAATGGCAGGCTCGATCTTGATGTTGCTCGCCATCCTGTGGCTGGGTATCAATCAGGGTTCATTCTATTTGCCTGAGCTGGTGTCGAAAGGCGGCATCCCGGGCAACATCCAGTACTGGCTGTTCCTGGCTTTCGCTGCAGCTTTCGCCATCAAGGTTCCCATGTGGCCGCTGCACTCCTGGCTGCCAGATGCCCACGTACAGGCGCCGACCGCGGGTTCCGTGATCCTGGCTGGTGTCCTGCTGAAGATGGGCACCTACGGTTTCCTGCGATTCAATCTCTCACTCTTTCCGCAAGCGACAGTGCAATTGGCGCCAGTGATGGCGACGCTGGCTGTGATCGGCATCATCTATGGCGCCATCGTGTCCTATTCGCAGAAAGACGTTAAGAAACTGGTGGCCTATTCCTCGATCAGCCACCTGGGCTTTGTGATGCTGGGTCTGTTCGCGCTGAACGCGCAAGGTATCGAAGGCGCCATCTTGCAGATGGTGAACCACGGCATCAGCACGGGCGCGCTGTTTTTGATCGTCGGCTTCATCTATGAGCGCCGGCATACGCGCGAGCTGGATGAGTTCGGGGGATTGTGGCAAGTGATGCCGCTTTACGCTGTAACCACGCTGATCGTGGCGCTTTCCTCCATGGGCCTGCCCGGCCTGAACGGCTTCGTCGGTGAATTCACCATTCTGCTGGGCGCCTGGGGTGCGGGGCAAGCGGGCGGCTCACTGGGAAATATTCTCTATGCTGCGTTTGCTGCCGTGGGCGTGATCCTGGCCGCGGTTTACATCCTTTACATGTTCCAGAAGATGTTCCTGGGGCCGATCACCAAGAAGGCTAACGAAAAGTTGAAGGATTTGAGCTGGCGCGAGCTAGCAGTAATTGTTCCCTTGATCATCCTTATCTTCTGGATCGGTCTGTACCCCAAACCCTTCTTTGCGTTGATGCATCCCGCTGTGGAACAACTGCTGACCGTTTTCCAAACCGCAGGCTTGGCTCTGCATTAATCCCATGCCCTTCAACAGCGCCGATTTGCAGATTTTGCTGCCCCAGATCATCCTGGTGACCTGGGCCAGCGCTCTCTTGCTCATAGTCGTCTTCAACCGTGAAGCCGCTAAAGGGTTAATCCCTTTGCTGTCTGCAATCGGATTAGGCATTACCGGAATCTTCCTGGTTCCTCAGTTTCGTTTGGAGCAAGCTGCATTCAGCGGCATGTACGTGGCGGATGGATTCTCCACTTTCCTTAGTTTGCTGCTCGTCCTCGGCGGCTTACTTACCATTGCTGTTTCCTACGGTTATTTACAGCGCATGAACCTGATGCGCGGCGAGTTCTACGCACTGATGCTGTTCTCTATCAGCGGCATGATGCTGATGGCATCGGCCGCGGATCTTATCGTAGTTTTCCTGGCGCTCGAATTACTCTCCATCCCTCTCTATGTGTTGGCCGCCTTTGCGCGGCCCGAGCCGCGTTCCGAAGAAGCGGGCCTGAAATATTTTCTGCTGGGTGCGTTTGCTTCTGGATTCTTGCTTTATGGCATCGCGCTGGTCTATGGCGCGACTGGTGCCACGGCGCTCACGGGCATTGTTTCGGCCGTGCAAATAGGCATTGATCAGCCTTTGTACTTGGTACTGGGCGCCGGCCTGATCTTAACCGGGCTCGGTTTCAAGGTGGCGGCAGTGCCTTTTCACATGTGGACGCCGGATGTCTATCACGGTTCGCCCACACCGGTAACGGCCTTCATGGCGCTGGGCGCCAAGGCGGCTGGCTTCGCCGCGTTGCTGCGCATCTTCATTGTCGCATTTCCCGAAGTGTCTGGGCAAATCACGCCTGTTTTACTGACAGTCACAATTGCCACGCTACTGGCCGGGAATTTGTTGGCTATTGCGCAGAATAATGTGAAGCGCATGCTGGCCTACTCGTCGATCTCGCACGCGGGATTCATTTTGATGGCCGTGGTCGTTTACGGCAACGACGCGGCCCGTTTCGATGTGGTCGCCTCTGCATTGTTCTACCTGCTTGCGTTCGCCCTTGCGTCCTTCGGCTCCTGGGCGGTGGTGATGGTTATCGAAAAGCGCGAAGGTCGCGGTTTGGAATTCAGTGATTACGCTGGACTGGGCGGCAAGCAGCCAAGTTTGGCAATCGCCATGACTATCTTCATGCTTTCGTTCACTGGCGTACCGCCAACGTTGGGCTTTGCGGGCAAGTTTTTCTTGTTCCGCGCCGTACTTGAGGGTGGATATGTGGGTTTGGCTATCATTGGCGTGCTGGCATCCCTGATTTCGGCGTACTATTATCTGCGTTTAGTAGTGGTGATGTTTATGCAGGAAGGCGAACCAGAGATCCATAAAGATCGCTGGCTTAACCTTACAGCCGGCGCCACCGCGTTGGCCACCGTATTGCTTTTCGTTTTCTCCGAACCCTTATTTGGCTGGGCCAGCCAAGCGCTGTTGAAGGTCTTCTAGTAGAGAAGTACGCGGGTAAGCAAGTAGGCAAGGACTCGTCTAAGTTGTTTACCTGTATACTTGTCTACTGCTCCCATGATCAAAGCACTAATCTTCGATTTCGATGGCCTGATTGTTGATACCGAGTGGCCAGATTACGAATCCTGGCAGCAGGTATACCAGCAATATGGCTGCGAGTTGGGCGTGGAAACGTGGGGTCAGATTGTTGGCGGCAATGGAGCCTCCGATTTCGATCCACATACTCATCTCGAAGAGCTTTGTGGCAAACGGCTGGACCGCGAGGAAATTTGGGTAAGCCGCCGAAAACAATATTTGGGCGAGTTGTCAGCCCAGCCCATTTTGCCCGGTGTGCTTGATTACCTAGACGAGGCCGAAACCCGTGGTCTGCAGCTGGCGGTCGCCTCCAGCTCGCCGGAGAACTGGGTGCGCGGACACCTGGCGCGGCTGGGGCTCTACCAACGTTTTGATGCCATTAAGACTGCAGACGATGTGACGCGCACCAAGCCAGACCCAGAGCTTTTCATCGCCACCCTTGATGCCCTATCGCTTACGGTGGGCGATGCGATTGTCTTCGAGGATTCCCCGAACGGGGTGGTGGCTGCCAAGGCAGCCGGGTTATTCTGCGTTGCGGTCCCCAATAGGCTTACCGCTCAGTTGAAGTTTAACGGCGCAGATCTGCGGCTGAACTCTTTGGCGGAAAAGACTTTAGGGGAGATATTGCAAAAAGTCGCAATATAGAAAGCGGCGGTCCGCGCCGCTTTATTGTTTCTCCACTACAAGGCTATCGAACTAAACGACTAGTGGACCACTTCTCCGTATAGCTTGCGATGTACGGTGCTCAGCACGCGTACCTGCTCGGCGGCGTGATAGCTGGAGCGAACCAGCGGGCCGCTTTCCACCCACTTGAATCCGATGCCCAGCCCGTAATCCTTAAGCTCGGTGAACTCAGCGGGAGTGTAATAACGCTCGATGGGCAAGTGTTTCTTGCTGGGTTGCAGGTATTGGCCGAGGGTGAGGATGTCCACGCCCCACGAACGCTGGTCGCGCATGACCGCTTTGACCTCGTCCATCGTTTCCCCCAGGCCTAGCATGATGCCGCTCTTGGTGAGTACATCGGGTTCCATCTTTTTGGCGTTGCTGAGAGTCGCGGCAGCCCAATCGTAGTTATCCTGTGGCTGCACTTTCTTGAACAGGCGTGGAACAGTTTCCACATTGTGGTTGAGTATCTCCGGGCGGGCGTCCATGACGATCTTAAGCGCCTCGGCGCTACCTTTGAAATCGGGGATCAGTACTTCGATGGAGCAACCGGGGTGAATCTGGCGGATGCGTTTGATGACCATGGCGAATATAGGGGCGCCGCCGTCGCGGCGGTCATCGCGGTTCACGCTGGTGATTACCGCGTGCTTCAGGTTCATGTCCTTCACCGCCTGGGCTACGCGCAGGGGCTCGGCCCAGTCCATAGCGTTGGGTGTGCCGCGCTTGATGTCGCAAAAACCGCAGGAACGCGTGCATACGTCGCCCAGCATCAGGAAGGTGGCGGTGCCATCTCCCCAGCATTCGCCGATGTTTGGGCACATAGCTTCTTCGCACACTGTGTGCAGCGACTTGCTGCGCATCAGGTGGCGAATATTCTCGTAACTCTCGCCCATTGGTGCACGTACGCGGATCCATTCCGGGCGGCGCTGCGGTACCGGAGCCAGTTGGATGTCGTCGAGCTTGATGCGATCTCTGGTGGGGGTGTGTTGATTCATTGTTTTTTATTTTACCTTAGGCAAAATCTCACCATAAAAGCATAAAGAGCATAAAGGAAATACTTTAGGAACTGATAGAATACGGCTCGCTGCGGGTGTAGCCAAGTGGTAAGGCATCAGCCTTCCAAGCTGACATCACGGGTTCGAGTCCCGTCACCCGCTCTCGAGAGCTGCCATGAAGATCGATGCGGTCGGAGTCGCCACCAGCAATCTATAACGCACAGTTACGTTTTATCGGCTGCCGGGATTTGAATTCCCTGAATATAAGGAAAACGAAGACCACCTGGAACCCAAAACACCAAATGGCTCTGCGCGATTGATGATCGATTCTAAGAGGTCAGTCAAAGAATACCTTGGCGAAGCACCGAATCCGGGCAACCATGGAGCCTTTGCCATTCAATACAGTTCCGCTGGGGAAATTGACGCCGTAGCAAAAAAGGTGAAAGACGCTGGTTTTTACGCTGTTCAAGGAACCCTGGGACGCTTCCTGGGGTCAGCGCTGCGCCGTGGTTCAAGACCCTGACGGTTATCAGGTTGATCTCTACGCTCCACTCTAGACTGAACTGAGGCCCGAAGATGACTAGACAGTTTCTACTTGCCTTTGCAACTCTACTCTCGTTGGCTCTGGCTGCTTGCGCGCCGGCGACTCAACAAGTCTCGCTGTATTACTATGATCCCGATCTTGACTTAGACGCCAATGGCAATATCCAGTGCAGCGCCGACGGGCTGGTGGCCGTACAGCGTGAAGTACCTGGCAGCCTGAGCGGTGAACGGCTAATAGAGGAAACAATCAACCTGCTTATCGCCGGCGAATTAAGTGAAAGCGAGCGTGCCCAGGGCCTCACCACCGAGTATCCACTAGAGGGCGTCACTTTGGATGATGTTATGTTGGATGATGGAACCCTTACGCTGACTTTCAGCGACCCCAATCACCAGACCAGCGGTGGAGCTTGTCGGGCAGGAATTCTCTGGCTGCAGATTGAGCAGACCGCGCTGCAATTAGCTGGGGTCAATCTGGTTCGGTTTACCCCTGAAGATCTTTTCCAACCGTAATTCGTTCTGGTGATTATTGGTGGAATTTTTGCGCGCCGTTAGTTTGCGGCTGATTGATCCTGTATTGTTTTAAGCATCAAGCCGACCTGTTTCGCGTCTACGTCCGAAGAAAAATAGTTTCCCTGCGCGTAATCGCAGGTTAGCTCCTGCAGCCGCTTAAATTGTTCTTCGTTCTCAACCCCTTCCGCAACCACGTCTAAATCGAGTTTGTGAGCCAGGTCGGTGATCAAATTGGCGATTTCCCAATCCCCTTCGAAAATAAAGGACCGATCGAGTTTAATGTAATTAACCGGGAAGTGCCGTAGATAACTGAGGGAGGAGTAGCCGGTCCCAAAATCATCGATGCTTAATTGAATGCCCATCTCCCTGAGTTTGTTGAGCACGATGATCGTTTCGCTATTTTCTTCCATCAGTGTTTTTTCCGTGAACTCCAGGTTGAGACTATGCGGCTCCAACCCGGTTTCTTTAATGATCTGCTGCAAAGTTCCGATTAGGGACCTGTTGGAAATATGTCGGCTGGAAAGATTGACAGAAACCCACAGGGGAACCGCTATCTGAAACTTGTTTTTCCATTCCTTGAGTTGGTCGCTGGCGGTCTGCAGGACAAACATGTCGATATCGTAAATGACGTGGGTTTCTTCCGCCAGCGGGATGAAGTCACTTGCCGAGATCAGGAAGTTCTTCGCCTGCTGCCAGCGCACCAGCGCTTCGAAACCAATGATGGCGGCGTTCTCCAAGGAAACAATTGGCTGGTATTGCACGCGGAACTCGTCATTGGCGATGGCTCGGCTCAATTTGCTTTCCAGGTTCAGGCGGGCAATGGACCGTTCACGCATGTTTTCGTTGAACACTGCGCTCTGAGCCTTGCCTTTCTCTTTGGCGCGATACATGGCTGTATCTGCATTGCGCAGCAGGTCCACGGGTTTGTCGTAACCGACGGAGCTCAGACTGATCCCAACGCCTGCGCTGAGGTTGATCTGGCGGTCGTTCAATATGATGGATTTGGTTATGGTCTTATGCAGGTTATGGGCGAACCTTGCGGCTTCCTCTCCATCTTTAACCCCTGGCACCAGAATGGCAAACGCGTCCCCTTCCATCCGCGCAATGGAAGCCTCCGCGGGCAGGAACTCGCTCAACCGGCGCGCCAGAAGCAGGAGCACTTCGTCTCCCAACGCGTAGCCGTAGAAATCATTGACCAGTTTGAAGTCGTCGAGGTCCAGGGTGATGACCATGAAACCGAATTCAGGGTTCTGTTTTTCCTGTCCAGCTGCCTTCTCCAGGAAGCTGACAAACAGATTTTGATTGGGCAGGCTGGTCAAAGGATCATATTGGGCTTTTTTTGCCAGCCTGGTTTCCATTTCCTTTCGCTGGATGGCCAGGGCTAGTTGATGGCTGATACCAACCGCCAATTCCAATTCGCGTTCGGTAAATGGGGGAGATGAAGCCGTGGATTTATCCAGATAGAAAATGGCGGCCACTTCCTGGTTGACCGGCACGGGCACACAAAGGGCTGAATGCACCCCCTGAAGCAGGCCCGTTTTTCCTAACTTGGGATGCTCGTCAATCCCAACGATGTGGACGATCAGCTGATCCTCGATAGCAGGCCGGGTGATGGTTCTGGGAATGCCCATCTTTTTCAACTGGTCGAAACCGGATGCCAAAATGACGATACTACGATCGGCCCCAAGTACCTTCTTCGTAAGCGTGGTCACCTGCTCTATGGCTGCATCTAGATCGGGAACCGTGTTCAGGTGCTCGGAAATTTCATTCAATAAAAGCGTATGGCGATCGATCGATTGGCGGACTAATTCACCGCTGAGTGGGCGTGTGCGCAAGCGCCCTTTTTCCTCGGCAAACCTGGTTTTGGCGCCGCGTTGGTGGATCTCAAAGACTTTGTGCCCAATACGAATTTGATCATCTGCTTGCAACACTTGAACTGTCGTAATCGGCTTGCCATTTACATAAGTTCCATTCTTGCTTCCCAGGTCGTGCAAGGACAACTCTTGCGTTTCAGGGTCCACTTCGAGTTCGCAATGGAATCGAGAAACCAGGGGGTCAGGGATGGGAATGGTGTTTGACGATACCCTGCCAATCGAGGTGACCCCAGCTTTGATGTCGTGGATTTGAATTCCTTCGCGAGTTGAACGGCTGACGAGAGCCCACATAAATTAAAAACCCTCTATTTAGGGTACGAATGTAGAGCTATTTATATACCTTGCAGGGGGGTTAGGCAAGTGCCGAATTACCTATGTTGGAAAATGACAAATACACTATGTGAACATCTGTACAGGCCAACTCTCCTTTGTCTAGACAATTTTAGGAGAAATTGCTCCATGGTTTCTGCGAGTACAATGAATGAGAGGGCCCGTAGCTCAAGGGCAGAGCAGGCGGCTCATAACCGCTTGGTTGCAGGTTCGAATCCTGCCGGGCCCACTAATGAAGCCGCAGCCCCATCTGCTTCCTAAGTTTGATAGCTTCTCGGCCTAACCGCTTGGCTCTATCTGTAATCTGTTCAAGTGCCTCTCCCTTTACAGACCAGGAGATGCCAAAAGCCCATATCGCTGCCCATTCCAAGAAGAATACAGGTGGAAATTTTGCAAGCACGTCCGGGCTTATCGGTGCAAATCCGGTGACAAAGTAAACACCGATTAACAACATGCAAAGGAGCATAACGACTGCCATAGCCCGATAAACCCTATTCCTTTTTGCCTTGATGCTTCCCCGTCGTATCCTTTTACCAGGTTTTGTCTCGGTGAATAAGAAGTAAGAAAAGTAAACCATGCTTCCGAAAAGAACGCCTGCCGCGATGAAGTGGATGACTCCATAGGCCCCTTCATCATAAGGGGCCGGTGGGAAGATTTCTCGCCAGTTGTCTCGAGGCGTGGGAAACAAGGCCACCATGGCCGCGGCTACGCCGGCGAGCATGCCAAGATACTGATCTCCCTTTCCGTAACTTTTGTCGTAAAACTTTGGGTTGTAGGTGAAGAGGAAAACACCCATACTGAAAAGGATGCCTACAAAGACATTACGCATCTCGGTGTGATAATAGGCACTGATCGAGCTACGGACACCGACACTGGGAGGGATTAAGAGTGCGCCAATCCAAACGGTAAAAGGCAAGGCCATGGCCAGAAATCCAATGTTTCTTCGGATGGCTAAGTAAGGCTGTTTGAAGACGCTGCCGTTCTTAGACGCCATATGCCTCTGCCTCTTCCTGCACTTTGTCCATAAACGCCAACAGGAATTTCAAGTTAGATGATACACAAAGCTTCTGAGCATGGTTATGAACACCCTTGACGAGTTTCACCTTTTCCTCTGCCTTCAAAACCAGCAATGTTTAGGTTTCGCCAGCAGTCTTGAATTCACTGCCAGGCCGTGACGCGTTCAGGAATGCTAGAATCTCCTAGATCCGTGCAGAGCTCTGTGAGCTCGGGCAGCGCACCTCTCCATTCCAGGTCGCCAAGATTTTCCGCGAGCGGCACATCGGTGCGCAAGGTGGCCAGCCTGCGGAATAACAAAGCGTCCTCGCGATGCTGCTCCAGGTTGGCGGCTAGGCTTGCAGCGCGGCCGGGTGCCATTCCCTTGATTCCCCAGGTGCGCACATCTTCGGGGATGAATTCCAAATGCACAAATTTCGACAAGACGCCGGAGGCCGATTTCGCGCCCCAGCCCGGGATTCCCGGGTAGCCGTCGGCGGAGTCGCCGACCAGGGCGAGGTAATCCGGAATCGATTGCGGGGTCACACCGAATTTCCGGAAAACGCCCTCTTCATCCAGAACGATGTCGCGCCGCCGGTCCCAGCCAACGACGCGAGTTCCGCTCACCATTTGGGCCAGGTCCTTATCCGGCGAACAAAGCAGGATCTGCTCCACGGACTTTTCGTCTTTCCAGCGTGTCGCGCCGGCCGCCATGGCATCGTCTGCTTCGAACTCGACCATCGGCCATACCGCAACTCCGGCGGCAGCAACCAAGTCCTCGGCTATCTGGAACTGGTTCCAGAGATCGGGATCGATTCCTTCTCCGGTCTTGTAACCTGGGTACAGGTCGTTCCTGAAGGATTCGATGACGTGATCGAAGGCATAGGCGACATGGGTGACCTCGGGCTGTCCCAGCAAAGCCACTAAACTGCGAAGCAAACCTAATGCGGCGCCAGCCTCCCGGCCATCTGGGGCCTTCTTCGGCGGCGCCCCATAGTAATTGCGGAACAACTCATAGGTTCCGTCTACAAGATGGATTTTCATTTCATGGGATTCTAACTTTGTTTCTTTCTACCCTCGAAAAAGATGTCGTATTGCCTTGATTAAATGGGCAACTTGTCCATTCCTTGTGCGTACATATTATGGTTCACTTCACCGTGGTGTTAAGAGGTTTCCATTGGACGCATCCCACCTTTTATCGAACAATCTGGGCGCGGCAATCACCCGTGAGGCCAGTAAACAGACTTATTGCATCATTCGCCTCCTGGTGGACAGCGAACGGATCCCGCAGGCGTATCACGCATATGCCTACTTTCGTTGGGTCGATGACTGCCTGGACAGGGAACTCGAATCCCATGCCGAAAGGCTGAAATTCGTTGGCCGCCAAAGCCGTCTGCTCGAATCGCTGATTGCACACCAAGATCCCGGCTCCCTTGAACCAGAAGAGATGATGCTGGCAGAGTTGGTAGCCAGTGATCCCGTTCGGGATAGCGGTGCGCGCAGCTATCTGCGCCATATGATGGCTGTGATGGCCTTCGACGCACAACGGCGCGGGCGGTTGATTTCGCTGAATGAACTTGATGAATACACTTGCCACCTGGCGGTGGCCGTGATGGACGCCCTGCATTACTTCATTGGATATGGACGGCACGCGCCGAATGACAGTACGCGATATGCGGCAGCCTCCGCGGCGCATGTGGCCCATATGCTGCGTGACACATTGGAAGATGTGGAAGCGGGTTATTTTAATATCCCCCGCGAGGTGCTGAAGGCTGCTGGCATAGGCCCCAATGAGGTCGAGCACCCGGCATACCGTGCCTGGGTGCGCGCGCGAGTGCTGTTCGCGCGGGAGCAATTCCGCATCGGGCGCGAATATCTACGGCGCGTGGAGAGTTTACGTAGTCGTTTGGCTGGTCATTTGTACATCAGCCGCTTTCAGTGGGTGCTGTCACAGATTCAGTTGGACGAGTATTTGTTGAGGCCTCGGTATCCCTCACAGAAGACGCTGCGAGGCCTGACGGCGTTTTCAGCCTCACTGCTAAGTTCCCTATTTGGTAATCCGGCCTCGCATCCGGCTCCCGTGGGTGTTCACACTGCCGGGCAACGCAAGGACCTGTGAAACGACCCAACGTATTGATTATCGGCGCCGGGGTGGCAGGCATCACCGCCGCGACGCACCTGGCACAACGCGGCCTGCGCGTGACGGTGCTGGACAAGAACGACCACGCCGGTGGCCGTTGCGACCAATTCGTGCGTGATGGCCATCGCTTCGATTCAGGGCCTACTTTGCTGGTAATGCCGCTGATCTACGAGGCCGAGTTCGCTGCCCTGGGTGCGTCGATGTGGGAGCGGCTTGACCCCCAGCGCGTCGACCCTACTTACCATCTTGTCTTCGATGATGGCAGCCAGCTGGCGCTGACCTCGGATCTGGCTAGACTTCGTAAACAAGTTGAGAACATCGAGCCGGGAGCGTTTGCTGGGCTGCTGGGCTACCTTGAAGAAGGTCGTCGCCATTACGACATCGCGATTGAAAAACTGGTCAATCGCGATTTCCGCAAGGCCGGCGATTTATGGAATATAGGCAACATCCCGTTGTTATTTCAGGTGAAACCGTTGGCCAAGCACTATGCCAACATGCGTTTCTACTTCGACGAGCCACGGCTGAAGGCCGCCTTCACCTTTCAGGACGTGTACATGGGTCTCAGCCCCTTCGAGGCCCCGGCAACGTTCTCGATGATGCCCTACACGGAACTGGCCCACGGCGTCTGGTACCCGAAAGGTGGCATGTACCGCGTGGTGGATGCTCTGGTGGACATTGCACGCGAAGCTGGTGTCGAATTCTTTTTTGATGCGGAAGTTGAACGTATTCAGGTAAAAGATGACTGGGCAACCGGCGTGCAGCTTATTGGCGGTGAGCGCCTGGAAGCGGACGTCTTCCTGGGGAACGCAGACTTACCTTATATGTATCAGCACTTATTGCCACAAGATAACGAAGCCAAGCGTCTGGCTCGCAAGAAATATTCCTGCTCGGTAATTTCCTTCTTCTGGGGAGTGGATAAGAGCTATCCCGAGTTACCCCCGCATACATTATTCCTCGCCGATGATTATCGGGGGAATTTCCGCAGCACCTCGAACGGCCGAACCCTCCCGGCAAATCCCAGTTTCTACATCCATGCACCGGCGCGGCTGGATGCCTCCATGGCGCCTGTTGGCGAGGACACACTCACCGCGATCGTTCCCGTGGGCCATCTTAGTGAGAACGGCGAGCAAAATTGGAGCGCCCTGCGCGATCGGGCGCGGAAACAGGTTTTTAGGCGACTGACCCTGCTAGGAATTACCGATCTATCCGAGCACATCAAGTTCGAAACGTCCTATACACCGTTATCCTGGCGCAAGCGCTACAACTTGGCAAAGGGTGCTACACATGGGCTGAGCCACAACCTGCGGCAGCTAGCATATTTCAGACCAAGTAACCGGCACGCGAAGGTTCACAACCTCTATTTCGCCGGCGCTTCCACGCGCCCCGGCACGGGGCTGCCGACGGCCATGGTGTCGGGTCGGCTGACGGCAGAGCGGCTCATGGATGATTTTGATATAAGCCGCGACTGATTCGCTTTACATTCTTGAGTGGCGACGCAAACACGGCATGCTATTATGGGCGTATGCTCAACAGCCTAGACCCCGGCAAGCGCTTACTTGTCTATTTGGTAGTCAATGTAATCGTTTCGGCACTGACCACACTCATGGTGCTTGCGTTGTGGACAAGATTTACGTTGGGTGACGTTCCAGAATTTGGACCTTCCGATTCTACGAATACCACCGTTGCGCAGCTGACAATCAATGCGGTGATTGGCGCCGGTGACCTGGAGAACGAACGCGTGATCATCGAGCACATTGGAGGCGAAGACGTCTCTTTGGCTGGCTGGCGACTGCGGGACGAATCGGGGGCCGAGTATCGCTTCCCGGCGCTGGTGTTGCACCCCGGAGCCGAGGTGAGTATTTTCAGCCGCGAAGGGGATGACAGTGCCAATGCTTTGTATTGGGATCGCCAGGTCTCCCTGTGGAGGGTTGGTGAAGAAGCCAGCCTGGTCGATCCCAGTGGTCGCACACAGGCTACTTATACTGTGCCCTAGCGAGAAGCGCAGACACAAGATTCCAATCCTTGTTCCGTTGCGTTTCTCGGGTTAGAAGTTGGTGACGCGTTGGGGCGATCGCCAGCTCCAGGTAGAATTTCATTTATGCGAAGCATCGACGAGATCATTCAGCAGGCGATGCAAGAAGGCGCCTTTGATAACCTACCGGGTAAGGGGAAGCCGCTCAATCTTGAAGAGAATCCTTATCTCGATCCTGAATGGCAATTGGCCTATCATCTCCTTAAACAAAACGGCTTCGCACCGGAATTCATCGAACAGCGTCAGGCTATCGAGTTGGAATTGGCTGCGGCTCGCCAGGCGCTGGCCCGTGCCTGGGCCTGGCGCCAGCAAGCGCTCGCGGAGGGAAAAGACTTAAATTGGGTGGAGAACGAATGGAAGAAGACCAGAGAGGATTTTAAGAAGAAAATCAATGGAATTAATTCCGAGATCCGAAATTACAATCTGCACATTCCAACTCAAAGCTTACATAAACCGCTGGTAAAAACAGAGGAGGAGCTAAGGCCTTTTGCTCATTAAAATGTCACTGCTTGCCCCTCCAATCTCCCTCTGTTACACTAATCTTATTCCCATCGTTGTTTGCACAGCTGATAGCTGAAAGCTGATAGCCGCCTCTATGTCACTCTCTCTCTATCGCAAGTATCGCCCCAGCACTTGGTCAGATGTCGTCGGCCAATCCCATGTGGTGGATACATTGCGAAATTCCGTGGCTGCTGAGCGTGTGGCGCATGCCTACCTGTTCGCCGGGCCGCGCGGCACTGGCAAGACCAGTGTGGCGCGGTTGTTGGCAAAAGCGGTCAACTGTGAGCACAAAGATCCCGCTAGACGACCGGATGACAGCTGCGAGAATTGCATCTCGGTGCAGAACGGCAGCTTCCTGGATTTGATCGAGATCGACGCAGCTTCCAATACCAGCGTCGAAGACGTCCGCGACCTGCGCGACAAGATTAATTTCTCTCCCAACCGCGGCCGCTACAAGGTCTACATCATCGATGAAGTGCACATGCTTTCAACGGCAGCCTTCAACGCGTTGCTGAAGACGCTCGAAGAACCCCCGCCACATGCCATTTTTGTCCTCGCCACAACCGAGATGCACAAGATCCCGGCTACCGTGCTCTCCCGTTGCCAGCGCCACGAATTCCGCCGCCTGCCGGTTGGCGAGATTGTGACGCGGCTGGAAAAAATCTCTATGGATGAAAATATCAAAGCCGAAAAATCAGCGCTCGAACTCATTGCCCGCCAGGCAACCGGCAGCTTGCGAGATGCCGAATCCCTGCTGGATCAACTTGCTTCCACCGGCG
>Ga0209751_10000518_pt1 | contig 41455 bp, 43 predicted proteins | sample RifCSP13_1_FD_184019 | JGI IMG/M metagenome (GOLD analysis project Ga0209751, IMG submission 184019) | Soil microbial communities from Rifle, Colorado - Rifle CSP2_sed 13_1 (SPAdes) (version 2) | ecosystem: Environmental > Terrestrial > Deep subsurface > Rock core/Sediment | place: Rifle...
TGTCTGATATCGCTGTTCCCTTTTCTTGCGTAGCGCCTTCTCAACGATCTCCTCGAGTTCTGGCGGCACTTTGGTTTTCTGGGCCAGCTTAGCCGGTTCACCTTCGAGAATCGAGACGAGTACATGGCTGGGCGTTTCGCCTAAGAAAGGGGCTTGGCTAGTTATCATCTCGTAGAGCACCACTCCCAAACTCCAGATGTCTGTCCGGGCGTCCACGTCCTGTCCGCGCGCTTGCTCCGGAGACATGTATTGGACCGTACCCATCACCATCCCGGGGTTCGTGTTAACCATCCACATGCTTGAGCTGGATGTCTTTCCCCCTGCCTCTTGGAGCAAGGTGAGTTTAGCAAGCCCGAAGTCAAGCACTTTCACGAAGCCGTCGCGTCGAAGCATGATATTCTCAGGCTTGATGTCTCGATGTACGATTCCCGCCGCATGCGCCGCGGAAAGCGCCGAGGCTACCTGCACGGCGATATCGAGTGCTTCCTCGAGCTTCACTGGTGAGTTTGCCAATCGCTGGCGCAAGTTTTCGCCGTCGATAAACTCTGTAGCAATGAAGTGCAAAGAGTTTGAGCGCCCGATCTCATGGATGGTAACAATGTTCGGATGGTTTAGGGCCGAGACCGCGCGCGCTTCTTGCTCGAAACGGCGCACGTGTTCTGAATCAATAGTGAACTTTGCTGGAAGAAGCTTGAGCGCTATTTGCCGTCCCAACTGGGTATCGTCTGCCAGATAGATCTCACCCATGCCGCCGGCCCCGAGTGAACTCAGAATGTTGTAATGACCTATAGTCTGCCCGACTTCTAAGGTGCTTTGATTTCTGGCGAGCAATTCCGCTGCCACATCGGAAGCCGGCATTTCAATGAAATCCTGCGCTTGCTCGTGAGACGCAATTAGAGACTCTATCTCCACGTGGAGAGGTTCATCACCGGCACAGGATTGAGTAAGGAACGCGGCGCGCCGGCCCGGTTCGCACTTTAGGGCAGCGTGAAATAACTTATCAACTTGTTGCCATCGCTCCGGAGTCATTCTTTCGGTTTTCTTAGTAACCTTCGTGTCAGTGTGCTGGAGCTTTTCTGTGAATCGAACCATTGAGTCAGGGCCACGAACGAGACTGCAACGGAACCGATACAGCCCACCAATTCATTCAAGACACCTTGATTTTGGGTTTGAATTTGAGTTCGCAGTGGTTCTTTTTCATCAGCTACTCGACGTCAATAGGCAGTCCTCCACTTCTAACGCGAGAACCGTCGCAAAAACCTCTAACCAAAATCGTCATTTTTTCTCGGTCATCTCTCTACGCAACCACGCCTTTGCCAATGTCCAATCTCGCATGATGGTACCGGGCGAAACGTTCAGGACTTCTGCTGTTTCGTCAATGCTCAGGCCGCCAAAAAATCGCAGCTCAACGATCTGACTTTTGCGCACGTCAAACTCTGAAAGTTGCTTCAGTGCCTCGTCAAGCGCGACCACTTCTGCACTCCGCTTTTCAGAGACAATCAATGCTTCGTCCAGAGACACCTGACGGGCGCTGCCGCCTCGTTTCGCGTAATGGCGATTGCGTGCGTAATCAACCAAGATACGACGCATGGTCTGCGCGGCTATCGCAAAAAAGTGCGCGCGGTTTTTCCACTGTACGTTTCGCTGATCAACCAGCCGTAGAAAAGCCTCGTTAACTAGACCGGAAGTCTGCAATGTATGGCCAGGCCGTTCGCGCTTCATGTACTGGTGGGCCAGCCGACGTAGTTCGTCGTAGACAAGTGGCATCAACTCATCGCGGGCAGTCTGATCACCATTGCTCCAGGCGACGAGCAGTCGCGTCACTTCATGCGGCGAGGAGGACATCGGGGTTATCCCCTCCGTGAGACTGGCGGATGTTGTGGATTATACATCTTTGCTGAGCTTTTTGCTCCAGGTTGGGACGGTAGGAATAACTCATTACGAGTGTTAGAGGTTCCGAACGAGTTTCCCGCGTTTACAGGTGAAGAACAGGAAAACCGAACCCACGAGCGTCAAAATGCGGGACCGAAGAAATAGACCAACTGTACGTGCCACTAGCTTAAGAGTCGAAACACGCGTGCTACTTAGCATGATCGCCTTAGGTCTGGCTGCAGTAGGTGGCGTTGGCCAAACTGGCTCGGCACAGTGGACGTTAACCGGCCAGTTGAACACGCCACGCTACAGGCACACCGCGACGCTACTTCCGAACGGCAAAGTCCTGGTGGCCGGCGGAATTGGGCCTGTTAGCTGCTCCTCTCCTGCTAATAGTGCTGAACTTTACAGCCCAATTAATGGAACGTGGAGTATCACCGGAAGTCTCAATACAGCCCGCACCAATCACACTGCAACGCTGCTGCAAAACGGCCAGGTCCTGGTCCTAGGAGGTTATGACGCTCAAGCACCTTTAAGTAGCGCGGAATTGTACAATCCCGGAACAGGACTCTGGCGGAGCACTCGGAGTTTTAACAGCATCCGGTCGAACGGTTCGGCGACGTTGTTAAGTACTGGCAAGGTCTTAGCCGTCGGCGTATCCAGTGCTGAAACAATAACCGCGGAGCTGTATGACCCTGCGACCGAGACGTGGACGCTCACTGGTGCTCCAAGCTTCGTTCCCTCGCTTGGGCATACAGTACTGCTCCCTGATGGCAAAGTCTTGGCCGTGCTTGAGGGCTCGCCCTGGGACTACAGTTTCGTAGGCGCGGAACTGTACAACCCAGCCACAGGAGAATGGAGTACCGCAGGTTATCCAAATATTTTTTGGGCGCCTACAGTGACGTTGCTGAGAAGCGGCCAGGTCCTAATTACGGGACTTTACGGGGCCAACAATCCGACTCAGGCGGAGCTATATAACACCAACACAGGAACGTGGCGGAATACTGGAAACCTTAGCACATATCGCCATTACGGTGGATACACGGCAACTCTACTAGCCAATGACCAAGTGTTAGTAGTCGGAGGCTTCGACTATCGCTCCAATCAACCCGTGAATGCGGAGGAATTATACGACCCAGCCACTGGAATTTGGACCAGTACAAGTCGGCTAATTAACGGCCGTGACTCTCATACCGCAACGCTACTGCCAAGCGGCAAAGTCTTGGTGGCAGGGGGACTGGGAAATTTCTGTGACATCCACGCCAGTGCGGAACTGTTTGATCCCGTCATCAATTCAACCGAGAACCCCATAGACAACGCCCGGCTCTTTGTTTATCAGCATTATCTTGACTTCCTCACTCGCGAACCGGACCAAGAAGGATGGGATTATTGGACCGCTCAGATTACCGATTGCGGGAATGACTCTCGCTGCATTCATGAACGACGAATCGGTGTAAGCGGAGCTTTTTTCGTTGAGCTGGAATTTCAGAAGACTGGCTACGTGGTTTATCGCCTGCATCGAGCAGCATTCGGTGAGGTGGTAACCGCGTGCAGCAGCGGCTTTGACGAAGAAGGAAATCCCTGTGAGCCCAGGAGCCGAACTAACATTGCTCACTCACAGTTCGTTACGGATCGGGCACAGGTAGTCGGTGGGCCAGCGTTGCCCCAAAGCACGATAAGTTTCGCGAATGATTTTGTGCAACGGCCAGAGTTTAAGGAGGCGTATCCAGAAGGAATGTCCGCCGCTGATTTCGTTAATCGGCTTTTTGACACTGCCGGCCTTACTGGTTCGGCAAATGCTTCGCTCCGCCAAGCGGCCATCGATGCCTTGATGAATGGCAGCAAGACGCGGGCACAAATCCTACTCGATCTAATTGAGATCAATGATTTCAAGACGCGGGAGTACAACGCCGCATTTGTTCTCATGCAGTACTTCGGGTACTTGCGACGAGACCCGGACGAGGCCGGTTACTACTTCTGGCTTGATGTCCTGAATAACCGCGAGCCAAACAATTTCCGCGGCATGATCTGCGCCTTTTTGACGTCATCGGAATATCAATTAAGGTTCGGTTCGAATGTGACGCGCAGCAACCTGGATTGCCGGCAATAGCATTGCTAGTCACTGCCGTAGCGGATTTCCATATGGCGGATCCTATAGCTCGCGGCAAATAAGACTAGCAGCGTGACTAGAATCAAACTCGGAACAGCAATCCAGGCAGGCGTTGGTTCGGCAACTACTGCAAAAGGACCTTCAGACAGAGGTACCGGAACCAGCGAATGCAGGTAGTGAATGACGCTCACCTTTTTCAAGAGCGGTGGCAGCAGGAAGTTGAGCCATTCCCAACCATAGAGCAACAATGCGGGAATAATCGGGTTGCGAAAAAACAGGCCCACTACCAGGAAGAATGCGCCATAACCGATGCAGGCCAGCATCGTGATACCGGCATAGCTCAACAATTGTCCCATTCCCGGACCATCAAGAAAGAAGCGCAGGCTTTCGGAATAGAAGTGCGGAAAGTAGAGCAGCAACATTGATAGAACTGTGCTGCCTGTGAACAAAATGATCGAAGTCACCATCCCGGAGACATATTTTCCTACCACGAGCACCTCACGTCTGACGGAACTCAAAAAATAGAAGTGCAGACTACGGTCCACAATCTCGCCGCGAAAAAGATTCATGAAAATCCAGGCACAGCCGAAGAAAACTACCGTCCGCAGGATTAGCCCGCCGTACAAGACGGCGTAGATCATGCTGTACTGGGTAAAGTCTTGCCATTCGCGGCCCGGAGGTGTAAAGGGCGCGAGTATGGCTAGCGGCAACACAGGCAACAGGGCAAGCAGATAGATCAAAATCGAGCGTTTGCCGAGAAAATGCTTTTCAATCTCGAGTCGAAAGATGGCCCGCACCTGACGCCACCAGAGCGACCACGGGACCCCCTGCTTCTCAGGATTGACAGAGATGTCTGCAGTTGGAGTCATAAGATAACCAAACTCGAACCCGCCAAGTTCTTAATGCTCTCTGAGAACCCCGAACGCCCAGACATTTCGTGGGTCATGTTACGCACCCTCGGAACCAATCAGGTACTGATAAACTGCGCTTAAATCGTCATCGACCGGGGCGATTGTTTCAATATTGATCTCACCTTCGGCGACAACCCGGTTCACGAGCAGGTAGAAGCGATCGGCATCGCGGGTCTTTATGAATAGTCCGCGCCGATCCTCATGCAAGCGCGCCTCAACCACATGGTCCTGGTCGAAAACACGCGCCGCAAGTTTTGATGGATTATCACACCGAATCAAGATCTGCATTGGATGTTCTTCCATCTCATTGCGTACGCCGTGGATATTTCCTTCTGCTACGACATAACCATTATTTAGCAGCACCACGCGGTCTGACATCATATCCACTTCGTGCAGGATGTGACTCGAGATAATCAAATGCTGGCCCTCGCCGGCAAGCTTGCGAAACAGCGCAATCGTTTCAGCCCGCACCATCGGATCCAGACCATTCAAAGGTTCATCCAGAATGAGCACTGAGGGCTGATGTGCAATTGCTTGAGCCAGACGGATACGTTGCCGCATGCCCTTACTGTAAGCAGCCACCTTGCGATCCGCGGCGTCGAGTAGATTCACGCGATCCAAGGCGGTCACCGTGAACTCGTCTGCCCGCTGGAGGTCAAATCCATGGACCAAAAGAAGCGACTTGATAAACTCCCGCCCGGTCAAGCCGCGTGGAAAGGAGTCAAACTGTGTGCAATATCCCACGTTGCGAAAGAGTCGCTCAGGCTGATCGGTGGGCACGCCGAGAATGCTGATGTTGCCCCGAGTGGGCCGCAAGAGGCCAGTCATGAGATTCATCAAGGTCGACTTGCCGGCACCGTTGGGCCCGACGAGACTGGTAATGCCCGGTGCAATCTGCAAATTGACACGATTCACTCCGAGAATTTCTCCATAAAATTTGGAGACATCGTCGAAGATGATCAGGTTGGAAGGAGTGTCATTCATAGGAGCTAATTCCGGATTGCGGATTGCGGATTGTGAATTTCGGATTTGGTGCTCATATTGAGTAATTTAGAGTTGGACGTCCCTTCTAAAATCCGCAATTCGCAATTCGCAATCCGCAATTCACTTGACTACCTCGTAAGCTCGCACCTTGCGCGAGAGCAGCCCAAGGCAGATGGCGCAGACCACAAACAAGGCGACCCACGATACCCAGAGCGGCGGCTCGTTGATCACAATCTCGCGCGCCACTCGACCGTCAAAGTCCGTAATGCGGCTCGTGGCGCGCACAAATGTGCCAAACAGACCGGCAGAAACATTGCGCATCAAGGCACTGAGGCTGATTATGTTTCCCCAGCGTGTCAAGAAAAGGTTGTTAACAACTTCGCCGAAAATCGAGGGGATCAGGAGAATGCCGAGCAAGGCACCACTGGCTACAACGCGCCATTTCACCAGCGCCGACACGGCCTGCGACAACAGCGCCAGCAGCAGAATCCACACCACGCTGCCGATGAAAATGGCACTCCCGATCCAAAGGCTATCAATAAACCAGCGAGCGCCTTCGAGATAAGATTGAAACAGAAACAACAGTAACTGCGGCACCCAGGTAATTACCGATAACAGAATCAGCAGCACCGACATCTTGCCCGCAACATATTCCGCGCGCGAAAAAGGCCGGCACAGATAGAGTGGCAGCGCATTGTTTCTGAGATCTCGCGCCACCAGCGGCGGTCCTACGAGCAACACCACAAAAAAGGCCAGACTGCCCTGCAGGTTGACGAAGAATTGGAAGAAAGACGCATCTATCGGCAGCAACTCCCTCACGTTTATTCTCATTAACGCGAGTGCCTCTACGTTGTGATGCAGGTAAATTAGTATCGCTTCAACGAGCAACGGAATGAAGCAAAGAGAAAAGAAGGCTGTGAACAGTTTCGATTTGAAGACGTCGCGGTATGCGTGGTGGGGAATGATCAAGAATCGGCTCCACTCGGGAGTCAACTGGCCGGCGTAGCGCTTGTAAGTGTGTTCATAGACCGCCATGGCCGTTCTCCATTGCTTTCAGAAAGATATCTTCGAGAGAGTCGCGTTTATAAGACAGCCGCCTGATCTGTACTTCGTGACTGGCTGCAACGCGATACAGGTCACGCACTTCAATCCCCTCCTGCAACACCACCTTCAAACGGTGATCTGTTGTCCTGGCGTATTCACAGCCGAGGCCAGCAATTGCTTCGGCAAAACCCTTCTGGTCCCCCCGAGTTTCCAGCAGCAAAAACTTCCGATTCGCCTTGCGCTCCTCCTCCAGATTGCAGTAAACGGCAATTTCACCGTCTTTTAGTATCAAGATCTCCTCGCAACATTCTTCCACATCCCGCAAGAGATGTGAGGACAAGAGAATATTTGCCTGACCACTGTCGCGAATCTCCCCGATTAAGCGGATCATCCGCTGCCTGGCTGGTGGATCAAGACCATTGGTTGGCTCGTCAAGAAAAATCAGCTTTGGACCGTGGACGATTGCTTGAGCCAACTTCGCAAGCTGCTTCATGCCAAGCGAGTAGGTATCGAGATTGCGATAGCGTGCTTCTCCGAGGCCGACGTAGAAAAGCGCCTCGTGGGCGCGCTCGAGTGCGGTTGCGGCCGGGAGACCGGAAAGTTCAGCCATTAGGCGAACAAAACGGACAGCACTCATCTTGGTTATGAAAGAGTCGCGCTCAGGCATGTAACCAACAAACGACCGGATCTGTTTGGCGTCGGTGGTAATGTCGCGTCCAAAGATATGTGCCGTGCCGGAAGAGGGTGGGTGAAAGCCAAGCAGAGTATGGATTAGCGTAGTCTTGCCGGCGCCGTTAGGTCCCAACAAACCGATGGCCCGCCCGCGGAGTTCACCGCGGAGGTTCTTGAGAATCGGCCGTTTGCCAAACGTCACACTCAGGCCATTGAGATCAATGACAGGAGCAAAGTTGGCCGGATTACTAAGGGCTGTCTGGTCCGAAACCGCTGCCGGTATCACCATGCGTGTACTTTATATCGTCCTGTCGTGATAATTCCACACAAAACCGGCGCCGAAGAACAGACCCATAAAGACGAAGGCGCCGATAAATCCAAACGCTTCTGAGACGACTAAAGTTCTACCGATTGCCAGGATGCCGATAAGAAAGACGGGCAGGTTCAGAACAAGCGCGGAAGCCAAAGGAAAAACAAGGAAGGGTCGACATCCTCCGAGACGATTGCGTAGCCAGATTAGGAAAGGCCCATAGGCGAGCGCGAAGAGCAAAGCGACGAACATCAGCGGACCGCGCGGAGCCGTGCCTGGATTAGCCAGCAGGATTGTTAAGAGTCCTGCCAGCCATGAACAAACTGAGAGGAGTATCAGTTTCATGTTATTGGTGCGCTATAGCGCTATTCCGGGTGGCGGCTCTAGCCCAACCGTAACGGAGGACTACTTCTCACTCCCCACGGTCGGGCTATTGCGCGGCTCAACTTCTTTTTCTTACTTCTGGCGCAGCCCTTGCTGAATTATGTGCTGCATCTCCAGCGCGTTTGGCATGCCAAGCAATGTCGCCGGGCTAAGTCCAAATGGCCCACCCTCAGTATTGGCGGAGAAGGTAATACTGTCTCCATCGGCGTAGGCGTAAGCTAGTGTTGGCGGCATATTGGCTGCCAGGTTTTTGATCGCCTGTTGCTGTTCGTTTGCCAGGTTGCCGGCTGAGTTGGCGATCTTTTCCGCGAAGGGCTGCACCAACGGAGCCAGATTGTGATAGAAGACGGCGGAGAAGTTGGCATTTCCGTCCGCAGGCAAACCGGCGGTAAAAGGGTTCGATCGCACCAGAGTGTAGCCAGCTTGTTGCGATCTAACGGCCCGCTCCACAATTGCGCGGCTGGGACCAACAACCATGTAGCCGTCTATGAAGGTGTAGTTAACTCCGACTCCAAAATCACTTGAACGCAGGGTATAAAACGCGCGCGCGTCGATCTGGACCTGGTCCAAGGCCAGCCCGGCCCTCCCGAATTTAGCCGCTTCCTTGTTAATCTCGGCGACTGTTCGCTCCAGTGTTTGTTGCAGATGCCACGGCTCGTTCACTTCAAAAACCATCTTCCAGGACGGCGTGGGCAGGATGGGCCCATCGATGGCGAACGCGAACTCACCACCAAGTGGCACCGCAAAATCCTTGCGTATGTCGAGCCCGTGCTCACTCTGTAGCTTATCAAGGTTTGTTCGCAGATTAGGCGATACTGTTTCAATGACCCCCAAAAGGTCATCCACCAGTTTTGCAGGATCTCTAACTACAAATCCGGCTACCAAATTCGCATCCGGTGAAATGTAGTCGAGCGAGCCCATTGGTCCAGGCGCTGCCAGCCAAGAAGGAATGCCGCGTTGAGCATCATTAAAGGAGAGTGCAGCGCGCGTGTGGGTCTTACCCTGATCTTCCTGTTGGTCCAGAACAAAGTATTTCACACTAAAGACGCCTAGCTTCCGCAGAGCTTCTTCGCGTTGTTCAGCCCCGGCGACCTTGGATCGCTCGGCCCTGATGCGCTCGATTATGCGTTCGAGATTTGCGGCTACGACCAGGCCTGCACCGTCTCGATACACCTGGGCAATCCGCTCGCGAAAAGGAGAAGAGGTGAAACCACTCGCGCTGCCCGTCTGCGTCAGCCCTGCCACACCCTGGAGTTTGGTCAGATTAGGACTTGCAGCAAAAAGGTCATTCTGAATCCAAACGTATAAGGCCTCATTCTTCTTCCCTGGTTCTGCTGCCACTGCCGTTGCCGTCAATGGATTCTCAATGAAGTTGATCTGTGGCCGACCCGTGGAGCCAGCTGCGTACTTTGTAATCTGCTCTTCAAGAAACTGACGGAAACCGCCGGCGCTCTTGAGTTCAGCAAGCACTAACGGGGACCCTGGCTCGCCTTTTTCATCCATGGAAACCGACACTGCTATCTCTTCCCCCAGATAGTCTCCAAACTGCCGAATTGTGTCGATCACCTGGTCCATGTTCGGACCTTTGCTCGTTGCCCGCTCCTTCTCCCACCAGTCGCGGAGCGCCGCGTTCTGCTTGATACGCTCCTGCATTATCCGGTGCGACTCGGCGATTGTTGCTGTCAAATTTGGCAGTGCCGCATAGACAATTGTGTCTTCCGGCATCATGTCCAGCAGATGAGTCGAATTGCGGACGCCGGGGCGAGAGACGTTGTTCAGTTCTTTACCGAGTGCTGATAGGTTGGCCAGCGCTGTGGCGTAACGAGCGGCGTTGCGGCTCCAGGCAACCTCGTCCCTGATGGATACGGCTTCGATGGCAGCGCTTGTTGATGCCTGTTCTCCTGCACGCAGCACACGTTCCCGGGCGGCATGGTCGAGGTGCACTTCACCCTCAATCACCGACACACGAGAACCTTTGGTGCCGCTGTTAACTGAGAAAACTGTACCTGTCACTGAAACCAGCGAATCACCTGTATCAACGAACAACTGCTCCTTGCCCTGCTTTGTGGCTTCGACAACGATTGCTCCCCGGTTCAAGTGAATCGTTGTGCCTTGCCCATTTTTTGTCAGAAACAACTCTGAGCGTTCTTTCATCTCAATGGTTGAGCCATCACCGAGCCGAATGAGAGCATGGCCATCCTTTGCCGTGCGAATGTGCTCGCCTCGCTCCAGCTTATTGCCGGCAGTCAAGGATCTGCTACTGGTGTCGGCAATCTGATAGACCTGGCCCTCTGCCGCCTGCACCGTTGCTTCCAGTTGACCGCCGAATGGTGCATATCGCTGAATAAACGGAAACGCGAGCAGGCCAACCCCAATTACTACGGCCGCGGCAATTCCCCAACGCAATACCACGGGTTGAATACTGTAACGAGGCCGCTTCACCGCGACCTTCACTGCCGGCCTTTCATGCTGCCGTGCCTTAGTCATGGCTTTGCGGCACGGGATGCATTCATGTGTGTGATCAACTAACAACAGTGAACGAGCTTCTGACAGTGATCCGTTCAGGTACGCTGGTATGAGCGACTGAAAATCAGCACAACTCTCGATGCGCTCCGCAGCGGCTGTCTCGACTCGTTCCGCGGCAGCTTGAGCGGAGACGCGCGCCCAAACACGGTCTGCCGCTCGATTGACCACCGCGGGCTCCACAGTCTCGTTGCGAATGCCCTCGATGGTCTGTTGCAGGATGGCTTCAGATTCGTTATTGCTTTTCATGATGTTTCTCCAAATAGTGCCCTATCTCTTTTCGTAGTTTCGTCCGAGCCCGGTGCAGGACCACGCCGACAACCATTTGCGAGGTTCCGAGAATTCTGGCTATTTCACGGTTTTCAAATCCCTCGTAGTAGCGCAGTACAAACATTTCAGCCGCCGTGGTACCGAGACGCGCAACAGCCTGGCGAATCAACATTCGCAATTCACGATCGGCATGTTGCGCTTCCGGATTCTTGTATGTGCTCACCAGTTGCGCGGAATGGAAGTCATCCAGAGGGACAGATTTCGATCTGGCGCGACTGCGGAGTAGGTCGAGTGAGGCGTTGATTGCTGCACGGGAGAGATATGCTTCCGGATGCTCTGCGAGAAGGGAGTGTTCCTGCCCTTTTACCAGACGGAGAAAGACTGTTTGCAGCACGTCCTCCGCATCTTCGACGCTCCCGGTAACGCGGTGCGCCGTCCGGAAAACGCGTTCATGATGTGCCCGAAAGAGCTTTTCCAGCTCGCCTTGTGGCTCGGGAAGTGGTTTCAAAGTTCTAATGGCTGCGGCCTGCAAAGTAATCTCCTGAACTCGGATTTCCACAGTGTAGACGCTCGTCAGGAGATCTTATTAACAGGTGGCGCGGGAAAGAAAGCGTTTTCTTTTCGTGATTTTTCGTGTGATTTCGTGGATCGCTCGCCAGCTGAGTAATCGATCCGCCAATCACACCAACCCGCACGAAAAGATAGCTTTAGTGACCAGCAAGTTATCGATGTCTGACCTTGAGTCCTTTGCCCAATGGAGTCTGGACAGGGACCAATTAGCGATCGAGCCTTCTAGCCCGCGAATGCTTCAGCCCATATCCCTGCGCAGTATAGATGACGAAAATTAAACAATGCGAGGGCACTCGCCGCATTTTGGGTTAAAGTTGCCCCAAGCCTGACCAGGGTGGGTCTAGAAACTCGGCGCCACAAGTCGCTTGCGGGCTTCAACTGCTTCCGGGCTTCCTGGGTACCTGCGCATAATTTCCCTGTAAGCCTTTCCATCATATCGAAACTCCTTGCTCTTTACGTCAAAGGCGAATCTGACTCCTTGCCGGTTATAACGATCGAGTCCTGTGTAATTTAGAAAGTAGGAAAACTCGGGCGCACCGCCTGCTTCCATCTCCGCTCTATCCAACCGTCTCGAGACATCCCTCGACAACTTTTCCGATGCCCCTTCTGCCGCTGCTGCGTAAAGGAGCAGGACTTGTGGCCTCAATGGCGAATGCGGAAAAACCTGCAGAAAGATTCTGGCGCGGATAATAAGATCAAAATCCTTCGATGCCCCAATGAGCCGAAACAACCTTCTGTCTTCCCCGGGTTGTCGAGGGCGAATCACAGCTTCGCGCTGAATCCAGCCGGAGGTACGCCTTGTCACATTCACTTTGTAGAATACGATGCCATCAACGCCGTTTCTCTCCGCCCGAACTACAAGCATCCGTCCACGCGCTACACGGTGGAACAATTCAGCAGAAAGCGCCGGAGCGGCCCTCAGTGCGGATAGTCTTTCATCGACCACGATTGCCGTGCTTCTACGAATGGGGCCAATTCGATTCCGCCCGTCTGCAAAGCCGGGCAAGGCGGCGCAAAGTAAAATAGGACTCATTAGAGTGATGAATAGTGAGGATCGGTTCATGGGCTTGTTCTCCTTTGCCAGGTGAAGTTGTCAAAAGAAGGAAAACTCAGAAGTCTCGCGCGGTGATCAACGCAACGCGCGGCGACGAGTTGCGGGGGTTGTGAGTTTCACGCGTGCATCGGCTGCGAGGAGGCGGTGCGCGAGATCTGCGTGATGAAGATGACAGATAGCCACGGCGAGTGCGTCCGCAGCATCCTGGGGTTCCGGGACATGTTCGAGTGAGAGCAGCACGCGCACCATCTCCTGCACCTGGTGCTTTTCGGCGTTGCCATAACCAACAACCGTTTGCTTCACAAGTCGTGGTGAGTATTCATGGATTTCCAAAGCGGCTCGCGCCGCTGCCAGCATGGCCACTCCGCGCACCTGGCCCAGCTTCAAAGTCACCTTGACATTCGTGGCAAGAAACCCGTCCTCCAGGGCACAAACTTGAGGCTCGTGACGGGCTATCACCTCTTCGATGCCCTTCCAGATCTGCAGCAGACGAGTTGAAAATTTTTGGCTGGGTGAACTCTTTAGGCAGCCATATTCGACCATCGCGTAGCGGCGGCCGTTACCTTCGACCAGACCCCATCCGGTGGTTTCGCTTCCCGGATCTATTCCCAAAACGCGCATGTCCGTAGTTTTCAATCGGCCGATTTAGTACAGATTACAGAGCTCAGCTTAAGCCACAACATCGACGAATTAGATACTTAATAGGAAACCCGAAATAACCACTTCGGCCACTTGAATCTTTACTCCGTAGGAGTGCAATGTTTATAGGCTCGCACCGCGGGAGAAGTCCGTGCGCCGTTCGAAGGAGCGGAAACTTCTGGCTGTGCCTGTCAAATTGATTACCGCTCCTTCGAACAGCGCCAAAGGGAATTGGGTCGACTCCGGGCTATAGACATTGCACCCCTCCGGGGTAGAAAGCCTGAGCCACTTGATTTGGTTGGTCAACGTTACGATTAAAAAGGCTTGACCAAAAAAAAGAACTCTTGGTTCTTGCAATACAGATTCATGCACAATAGAGCGAAATCTCACGCTTACGCCTAGTCTCCAGCGGGGGCAGTATACTACAGAGGGCGGAAACATTGCGGTCTGTTCTTAGTACTTCCGAGCTTGGCTGGCTCGTGGTTTAGGCTTAATCATGAAACCCGAAACTCACAGCCAGCAAACTGACAAAGCATTGGAAAGGCGCGTGCTCCTCTGGCGTGTCCTAATGGACCCTCACCTGCGCTTCGTTTCGGCTACCGCTCTAAACATTTCCCGGTTTATCCCGGCAATTAATTCGGCAGCCAGTTTTGGCCGGCGATCGTAGGTCAGGAGCCCGTTTATCTCCTGTTCAATGTCAGTGAGTTGCGTGTAGCAAAAGCCGGTCTTCATCGTCAAAGGCAAACTCCCATTGGCCATTCAGATTCAGCCATCGATCACGCGCGAATTGTGGTCTTGGATACTCGGGCCTGGGAATCTCAGATTTTTTGGTTTTCATTGTTCAAAGGAAATTCTTTTGTTGGCGAGACATGGCGTTAATGACCCTCGAGCAACGAAAGCTCGCGGGCTCCATCTGCTGCTTTTACTACTTCTATGCTGGCTGGGATGCCTGTTGCTGATTGGTACGCGCGAGCCACAAACTCCTGAAAATCAGGAACCACATCTTCTCGGACCAGATTTACTGTGCAACCTCCAAAGCCTCCACCAGTCATACGCGCGCCGGCAACCCCCTCATGCTCTAGGGCAAGGTCGACCATGACATCAAGTTCGCGGCAGGAAACTTCATAATCATCACGCAAAGACCGATGTGACTCGTACATCAGTTCTCCAAATTCCGCAGTCTTACCTTCGCGCAAGAACTCCGCGGCCTGGAGCGTGCGCGCGTTTTCGGTAATTACGTGGCGGCAACGACGGCGAACCGGATCGGGTAATAACTTTTCAAACTCTCGGAAATCAACCAGTCTGACATCGCGCAGGGCTTTGATTCCCGGAAGCCGCTGGCCCAGAATGTCTACGCCGCGCTCGCATTCCGCGCGTCTTTGGTTATATGCCGAACTTGCCAGCTTGTGTTTGATATTTGTATTGCAAACTACGATCGATGTGCGTGCCAGATTGACTTCAATGTGCGTGCGGGCCAACGAACGACAATCAATGAGCAGGGCTTGATTCTCCCTCCCAAAGATGGCGGTGAGTTGATCCATGATGCCGACCTTGGGGCCGGTATAGACGTGCTCAGCCTTTTGCGCAGCCAACGCCAACTTTACGAGGTCGATTTCGGTTTCGGCGAGTTTCAGAAAAGCCAGGCCGGATGCAACTTCGAGCGCTGCGGAGGAAGATAATCCTGCTCCTATGGGCACGTCCGAAGAGATTGCCAAATCTGCGCCAGGAACTCTAACACCCTGCTCCAGCAACACCCGGGCCACACCCTCCACATATGAGATCCATGTCGTTTGGATATTCGGTTGTTTGGAATCAAGGTCAAATGAACCCTCTTTTTCAAGATCAAGCGACCGGACGCGGACATGCCTGTCGCGTCTTCTGGAGGCGGCGACAACGGTAACCCGATCGACTGCGATGGGTAGTACGAAACCTTCGTTGTAGTCAGTGTGCTCTCCGATTAAGTTGACGCGGCCGGGCGCGGCAAAAAGCCGTGGACGTGCTTCGTAAGTTTCCGAGAACGCGCGTTTCAGCGCCACCAAATCGATCATGCCGTTCCTCGGCACACATTCAATCAGCTATTTGGTCTGCCGGGCAATAACCGGTTGAAGTTTTGTCGCTGTCGTTGCAGCTCTGCGGCTAGAGGTTTGTAGATCTCCCGCTCCCCTGCTTCGTTTGGATAATCCCACAGTCCATTGTGACAATGGCGATCGTCGTCCCAGCCGGGATGATTAACCACCGGGTATAGGCATATTCCTTCCACCTGGGCTTCTGCTCGTATAGCGGCCTGGACCTCGCCGCAAACATAACTTAGCCAGCTGGGACGCTCTTCATCCTCTATTCCAGTGGTCCGCACATTTTTCATACCAACTCGCGTGAGGTATTCGAGTATCTCTCCAGATTCACCGGGTGGCGTCCTTATCTAAATTCCCGTCAATCCGGCTACTTGCGACTCTTACTAACTGTTCCTTTACCTCCTTTTTCTCCTGGGCAGCCGGCAAACGCGCATGCCCTGCTCATGCAGACGCAGGTAGTCTTCCCGGGCAAACTGATCGTGCCTGGTAAAGGCTATCTCATCGAGTCGCTTGCCTGTTCGCAGGCGGTGCGTCGAACATTCAAAGCCACCAAGGAAAAAACTTCGCTGACCGTTTACGCGAAGATGGTAAGCGCCAAACGCAGAGAGGCGGTGGTGATGGACTTTGGCAATGGCCGATAAACCTCGACACTATCAATACGCTCTATGGTCTGAATATTACAGCCTTTGAAATCCGTGACCAGGTTTCATCCCACGACATGTGAGACAGAAAACGATCAGCCCTCTGCAACCATTCAGCCCGTTTGCTGGCTTCCTGCGACAGAACGTCTTCCACAGCACGGATAAACTCCTGCGGCTGATCGGCTATTCGTACCAGGCGCTGCTCTCCGTAAGGGCGAACTACGTCGCGAATCGAAGTTGAAATCACCGGTTTTCGGCCAGATATTCCGGAGTTTTGGTAGGACTGATGTATCTCGTCGCTTCATTCCGCGCGAAAAGCAACAGAGCCACGTCCCAGCCCGCAAGATACGAGGGCAATTCCTCGTATTTTTTAGCGCCTAAGTAGTGGATGTTTTTTCCGTGAGGCAGCTTCGCTGGATCAATCTTCACCACTGGGCCAACCAGAATAAACTGCCACTCCGGACGGGCTCCGGCGACAGATTCAAGCAATTCGCCATCGAACCTTTCATCGATGACCCCAAAAAACCCCAACCGAGGATGGTCAATTTCTTGTTGATCTGCTGGTTCCGACAGCAACGTTCAACGAAGAAGACTCGCCTTTCTCGCGCGGCACGGGTCAAAAGATGCTGTGGTCGTTGGTAGACGAAGTCCCAGCGCAGGTGTGAGAGCACTACCACATCAGGGGGAGCTTGTCGCCTTTCTCCCGCGCGCTCGGATTTTGCAGATGTGGTCAGCAGGGCCTCGCTGGTCGAAACACGCTCCCACGGCTGCGTACCGCCCAATCGAGAATCCACCGGTCGTGGATCCGTGGTTACGGCATCGATTGCCAGTGAATTATGTTCATCAAAAAGTCCATCGATTTTCATAGTCGTTCCTTCTAAAACATTTCCTAACGCACACATCCATTAACAAGGATGTCGATACACTGAGACTGCCAGTGACTCAGACCCTCCGCGTTCATGGAGCGATTGCTTTCTGCCTCGTGAACACTTGAGTAAAGTGGGGGATCAACGTCGGTGTCTGTGTGAATTCGTTATGCTGAGATCGGTATGACTCGAGAAGAAGAGCTGATCTGATCTCTGGCTCCCCTCGCGTGAGCTTGGCCATATTTTTCCTGTTAAGCACCATGCTAATAAACTAAACATCGCACAAACCAAATGCTCGAAATCGATACAAACGAACAGCGTTACGTGCATTTCTCGTTCGCTGCGAAGCCCGTTGCCCGCTTCAGTTACGTCAATGGCAATTGGGGTGCCAGTTTTGGCTGAACTCTATCTGAGTTGCAGCCCACGCCGGCGATACAAGACACAAAACAGGCGGCAGCGCGTTGGCAAGAAGTCGGGGAGACTGCAGAGAGCTAGTGAGTTGCAATAGATCGTCTAACTGGAAAGAGCGGGCCTCATTAGAAAACGATTGCGGCCCGCTCCTCTGACCCTGCTTGTATAACCGCTTGTACTAGAAGTATCTCTACCGTCTATTGTTCGCGACAGTTTGGCAGGAGTATCTCTAATCTGTGTGGCGGAATTATCTCGAAGACTTTTCTCTAACGTTTTCCAGCATTTAGATAACACCAAAACTTATCATTACGTTAAACATTTCTTGTTGTTCCTTAACAAACAATCACCCGAAGCTTGAATACGGGAGCCTTGGCACAACGTTAGCGTGTTCTCTTGGCACAACGGTTAGTGTCTTCTTTATGTGGGAGTGAATGAGGCCAAGAATAGGAGGTATCCTGGATGTACGCGATTAGAATTCCTGGCGAAGTCTACCATCTCGTCCCCAGCGACAACGCGAATACGCTCTGCGGCCTGCGTGTGCCAAAATTCCAGCTTAACGGATCGTCTACGTCTGCCCTGCACCGCACTAGTAACAGACCGGCGAGTAGACTCCTCTGTAAACACTGCGCCAGACTGAACGAAGAATCTCGCAGATCGTCTAACTAAGTCTAACTAAGAGAGTCTCTTCAAAGATTCACGAAGGAGGGAATAAGTCGCAACCTATGAATTACGAAAGGGAATCCAGACGTCACCGTAGCCGGAATTACGATCGCTATCCATATCGGGAGTCCGTTTCAGCGATGAGGTTTATATGAATGCCAAATTCAAAGCCGCGCATCCTTTATACGGAAGACGATGCAGCCACGGTTGCTTTGCTGCTCAGTCTCTCGAAAACGGCTGGCTGCCACGCGGAAAGAGCTCGCTCACTGCCCTGCGTGCGAGCATTTGCCAATCATCCGCCGTAAATGCCCAATCGAAATTTTCGTAGTAAGGGGCTCCGGAGTTTGGTGCTTGACGAAAATCGTACTTGAGCGCAGATCGAAATCTTTCAACAGTTGCGGGACATGCTTTGAGCGGTCCCCCCGGCGTGGAAAAACAATCGAACATCTGAGCCTTCAGCTCACTTGCCTTTCTGTCGAGCACGACCGTTGTAATTTCGCGTCCAGGGCCAGGGAGAAAATCCAAAACGCGTGTTCGGCCGTCGCTTGCCGGATAGAGTCCGAGCTCAAAAATGACCGGGGGTTTCAACCCGTTGCGCTCTAGTAATTGGACAGCTGCATGTGTAGCGAAGGCTGTTGCATCATGATCTGGATGTCCACCATCGTAAGCGTGCGTCAATACGATCTCAGACGACGATCTCGGCAGAAAGTCCATGATTCTTTTGGCTAGGGTTGTAAGCTGATTGGGAAGCTCAAGCGCGGCGTAGTCGAAATCGATGATTCGCTCTCTTGGTACTCGAGCTATGGCAAGAGCCCTCACACATTCGTTTCTACGTGCGTCGGCATAATCTCTGCGCCGTTTGAAACCCACGCCTTCCCAGAAGTTCATCTGGCGAGGCGCACCGTCAGAGACGTGCACAACAGTAACCTGGTCCAGCTTGCATATGAGATAGCCCGCGGCTACAACCTCATCGCCCGGATGCGCGACGATGATTGAGCAGCGCGAATCTTTAGAAAAGTGCCTTGACCCAAAAAGATAAGCGTGTGCCTTATTGGCTTTCGGCAGTTCCATGACAAATCGCCAACCCGGGGGAGCTTCGGAGGAATTTCTTGCTGGCTTCAGTTTGGCAGTTCTCGCATGGAATTGAGACAGACCTGTTTTTGTCCAATACAAAAGCGCTGCGGCGATTTAAGAGCTTTCCGCCATTCAGTCTGCAGCAAATTCGTTAACATGAGAGGCACCTGACCCTGAAAGCGAGTCCGAAACTCTCTCTCTCACTCCACGCTCTACCGACTCTCGATCCAGCCCTTGGGGGCCCCTTTCACGAATTGGTCACACAACACGTATACCACTACTTTGCACTCGCGCCACTGAATGCTTGATTTTTGCCAGTGTATTGGCACCTCATTTGCACCTTTCTTGAGAACACAGATCAAAGCCGCAGCTCGCGCTTTGCGTAATCGTGCGCGTGGTTTTTATCGCAAAAACTCAGTCAACGTTCAAGTCTGAAGATCTGCAGCAATGTTGGAGTTGAAGCGACTCACGGGATTGGGTGAGAGTAGAGGCGGCATCCGCATATAGGAAAAGTCAGGAGTCTGGAGTTGGATGCCGGATTTGGGGACTCGAGCATCTCTATTGGCCACTTCTTTGCGGGACAAGCTCTGAAAAGTCTGGACTCTAGACTTTCCTTCTTACTATTCCTCCCAAGCCCAACAGCCCTGTTGCCAGCAGCACGATCGTCATAGGTTCAGGAATGGAAACCACAAATCCCGGCAGTCGCATGCGTCCAGCGTCCTCGCGACGTCTCTCGATACTTAAGTCCCCAACACTTTTGGCAGAAGCCTTCATATCCTGCACATAGGAGAAGACGCAGCCACCGTTATCGCACTCACCATTGAGCGGTTCGGTTAAAGTGAGATTTTGCGGTACAAGCAATGGTTGCTCGTTGGTTACTGCGTGAAGCACTGGAGAGATACTGTCAGTGCTGATGCGATCGGCGCGTGCATTACCGAATATGCTAATTGAAAGCACTGTAGCCGCAATCGTGAGTTTCAAGTGTGACCTCATGTTTTGTTATCCCCTGAAAAAATCCTGGACCTCCACCTACTCGGTGCTGTCCGATTACGTCTGTAGAACTGTCGAGGGAGAGATTACCAGGCGCGACACTTGGGACCGCACGACACCAAGGACGAGCCATAATCAAGATACCATCCTTGAGTTACAATTTTGTTTCACAGCTGTAGCTTTTCTTAGAGCATTCTGCTTAGGTTGCGACCTGCTCGAAGGTACACTGAGGCCGTCTCTTCTCGGGCCGCCAACGCAGAAACTTGGTGCCATGGCGGAATCGCCCACCCGTAAAATGGTCATACTGAAGGACGAACTTGGACGCTTTCAATTCGACTAATGCTGTAGCGATTTCGGGGAAGTAGCGGGTTAGGGATTGACCCGAGGTGTGACAGCCGCCGACGTTGAATCTGTTGATGAGATAAAACCCGGAACTGGGGCGACCGTTTTCAAGAAACGCAACAAGAGTAGCAGTTTATCCGACGATGCCGGCGCTCTGCATGAGCACTCAGCCCTTTTGCAGACATTTAGGCTGCATTGTTAATTGGAACAATCTTGAGCAAACAGATGGAAGCAGGTGAGATTGCCACGATTGAGGGGCAACCTTCAGGACGTGACGAAGATGCGCGATCTAAAGATCGTGATGAAACCGTGAGGGAGAAGGGAAGAGCGGCGGTCAATATCGGATAAGGAGTCCCAAAGGCCATTGCTGGGGCTGCTACCCGAGAGTCCTCAGCAATACTTTTCGTTTGAGTTCTGTGGTCAGATCATAGACCAGGTGTGAGGCAAAGGAATACGTGTGGCTTTAAACGGCGGCCATATCCGCTTCACTGATGTCAAAGTTTGCGGAGACTTTCTGTACGTCGTCGTGGTCTTCCAGCGCCTCCATCAATTTCAACATCTGGCGTGCATCCTGACCCTCGAGTTTAATGTAGTTTTGCGGCACCATTTCGATCTCGGCCACCTGCGGCTCGATGCCGGCAGCCTTAACCGCCTGGAGTACGCCGTCAAAATTCTCAGGCGCCGCGATGATTTCAAAGTTGTCTTCATCATCGCGCAGATCGTCGGCGCCGGCTTCAATTGCCAGTTCGAATAACTGCTCTTCCGGCCGCGCGGCTTTATCCACAACGATGTAACCCTTCTTATCAAACATCCAGCCCACCGAACCACTCTCGCCGAGATTGCCGCCATTCTTTGAAAAAAGATGACGAATCTCCGCCACGGTGCGATTGCGATTGTCAGTCATCGCCTCCACCAGCAGAGCCACACCTCCCGGACCGTAGCCCTCGTAGGTGATCTCTTCGTAGTGCACGCCCTCTTCTTCTCCCGTGCCCCGGCGTACGGCTCGATCAATTGTGTCGTTAGGCATGTTGGCTGCTTTGGCATCCGCAATGGCTTTGCGCAGGCGGGCATTCCCAGCCGCATCGCCGCCGCCCGAACGAGCGGCGACGGTTATTTCCTTGATTAACTTGGTAAACAGTTTGCCGCGCTTGGCATCGAGCGCGCCCTTTTTGTGCTTGATTGAATGCCACTTCGAATGTCCAGACATTTCAGCCAGTCCTTCAACTGAGAGTTCGCGGGATTGCGCGGCAATATATCACAACCCGGCGCGCAGATTAATCTCTTGGGCTATAGACTCCACTTTGCCAGAGCGTCGGGGGCCAGACCATTTATGCGCACTTGTTTAACTTTCGAGGCAAGGCCGCCAATGATCTCAATTGCCGCCCGGCGCACTTTGAATTCTCGCGCCAATAGACGCACGAGCTCTTCGTTGGCGGCGCCTTCAACGGGAGCCGCTGCAATTCTGACACGCAACGCACCGTCATGTTCTCCCACCACCTCGCTCCGGGAAGCCCTGGGCACAACTCGCACTTCAAACTGCAGATTTCCGTCTCTGCCCAAACACTTGATCATGATTTGGCCACCAGACAGCTTGGCGTATCAGCCGAAGAACTGAAGCGGCATATTTCGCAGCAGCGTTCCTGCAATGGCTTGCTGAAACAACCACAAGATAATGAAGGCCACAATGGGAGAGATATCCAACATCCGGCGGAATTGTCCTTCGCAGAGGCGCCAGAAGTGGCTCGGTTGTATTGACGAGAAAACGCATCACGCGGTTTGCATGACTCACCATGCCCCAGGAAAAAATGATGCGCATGAAGATAAAGAGGACGTAGAGAGCAATGATACCGTAAAGAAGGTAGCCAATCACCGGAACGATTACCTGATTCTGCAAGCTAAACAGCACTCCACCGATCGTGTTGGCTATGCTTGCAACGAGTTGCAGGACAAACCAACCAAGGAGAATGGTCAATAGAATTGTCACCAAAGGCGCGAATTTTGGGTCGACGTGAAAGCCAATCAAAGCGCGCCGAACGGGACCAAGGAATGGATCCGTCATCCGGCGAAGCGTCAGTGAGGGCCAGGCAAAGGGATTCAAATCGGCGTAGTTGGCAACGAGACGCAGTATCATCAACACTATCGCGATGATGATGATGGTCACCACTAGCCAGTTTACAAAAAGGTAGATGCGTCCAATGATTAACATGTTCGATTTGCCGTCTGCCGCTCACCGAAGATTGCCGTACCTATGCGCAACATGGTGGCGCCCTCTTCGATGGCCACTTCAAAATCGTGTGTCATACCCGTTGAAAGTTCGCCCGGCGCACTGCCAAAGTGTCCCTTGCGCTGCAAAGCGTCGCGTACTTCGCGCAATTTTCTGAAAAACGCGCGTACACCTTCAGGGTCCTCGAATAGCGGTGGGAGCGTCATCAATCCCACTAGCGAAAGATGATCGCAATCAGGCAATACTTCCAGGAGCGCGGGTAGATCGTTCTCCATGATGCCGGTCTTGGTTTCCTCGCCTGCCAGATCGAGCTGAATCAGGACTGGTAGCTTGGCCCTTCCTTCTTCCGCGCATAAACGATTGAGGCGCTGCGCGAGAGACACTGAGTCAAGGGAATGAATCATATCGAAGAGCTTAATAGCCCGGCGGGCCTTATTGGCCTGCAAATGCCCGATGAGATGCCAACGCGCCGCGTCGGCGCCTAGCTCCAGAATCTTGGGTTCTGCCTCTTGGACGCGGTTCTCACCGAAATCTCGCATGCCCAGGGTAAGAGCTTGTCTTACTGTTTCTGCCGGATGGGTCTTCGTAACAGCAATTAAGGTTAACTCTTCGCTCCGACGGCCGCACCTGCGGGCAGCCGCCTCAATGCGCCTACAAAGAGCTTCGTAATGTTGGCGCAACGAGTCAGGGGCGGACGCGGTGTAGGTCATACTTTTGGCGATCAACAGCAAAGGTTAACACCAGAATGGAAAATTGTCCGCACATGGGACAGCGGACATCCTCTTATACGAAACGGTGATATGAGCAACCTATATCGTATGGCCGGAAGAAAGCCATAATTCGAAACATCCCACGTGCAACTGAACTGGAAACCTCGAACCGGCTGGCATGGCGGTTGTTTGCCAAAAGTCTGCCCCCTCATAGCTGTAAACAAAAAACATAGCCGGGAGGTATTTATGAGACGTTTGAATGGCAGCAGACTTCTGCGGATGTCTGTGCTCAGCATCATCGTGTCGCTGGGCTTGCCCGCAACCGCTTTTGCCCAAAGGCGCGGCTGGGGTCGGGATCGGAGTCACGAGCGTTTCTCAAAGAAGTGCGCCAAGTTTGTCAATTGCCATGATGCCCGCGATGGCCGCTGGGACGGTCGCGGACCGCGCCGGCGGTTCTCCGACGATACTGTCTATCGCCGGCGCCGGCATCGTCGTGACGATGATTTCTACCGGAGACGCTATCGCCAACGCTACGAGGATAGCTTCTACCGCAGGAGAGAGCGGCAGCGCTACCGTTATGACAATTACGACCGAAACGACTATTACCGGAATGGCTATGGAAATGGGTTCAATCTGGCAGACCTCTTGCAGATTTTTAACCCTTAGGGGCAAGGTACACTAAAAGGTTGTTCGTGCGATTTCGCGTAATTTGGTGGATCCGTCACTTTCGGCGAGCGGTCGATACGCAGAAATATGACACGGTCAGGAGCCAAGACCAACATCAGGCTTTCTTGACACGTTCTGAACCCGTTCGCATAATTGGTTTTCCCCGTGCGGATGTGGCGGAACTGGCAGACGCGCAGGTCTCAGAAGCCTGTGATGGCGACATCGTGGAGGTTCAAGTCCTCTCATCCGCACCACGATCTTCCTAGGCGAGCCTGTTAAAGGGCTTGCTTTTTGTTCGTAAATATCATTGGGGCCCTTCCGGGGAACCTGCGAGGTCAAAAATTTGCCACAGAGGCGCACTTTTCGGTGTTTTCATACCAGAAGCAACCTCAGTATCCGGGTGGAATATAAATGAACGCTGACCGAGCAACCGCATTTGAAGCAATTGCCAAGCGACGTCTTAGAAGGACACCTTCAGGTCATGACCTGACACACTTGCGGATCGCTGAACGGTCGGCGCCCGACCGTGTGCAGCGGTTGGTTGACCTGGCCGTGATGCTGTTAAGAGAGGCGGAGACACTGGCCCGAGACAAGGCGTTTACTGAAGACTCCGCGAATACCCAGAGCTTCGATATCAATCAGGGTATCGACTTTTACCTTGAGGTTGAGCGTTTTGAAACCCGCCTCATCAAGCTGGCTCTGGACCATACTGGTGGGAATCAGTCACGCGCCGCCAAACTACTGGGGATCAAACCCACGACCCTGAATTCCAAAATCAAACTCTACGCCATAGAGTACTAACTAATCTCTAATTTACAGCTTCGGAAGACTCTGAAGGCAGCACGTCGCGGCCGTCGGAGACTGTCAGTTGCTGTTCGTCAAATAGATTGGAGTCAACCAGAGTTTGAACCCAGTATTGTCCCGCCGCCGGAAAAGTAACGTTAACAAAAAAGCTTATGTTGTCGGCAAAGCCGCCGGGCGCAATCTCGAACCTAGTTGGTTGCGAAACCACTACCGGTTGCTGACGATCGGGCGTCAGGATTCTCACTTCTGAAAGGTGTGCACCCTCGCCACGCCAGTGATTGACCACGGCAAACTTAATCAGCGAAACGGGCAACTGCTGGACCATTATATTTTGAAACACGCCCATCAGCGACAGTTTGTTGCCGACTTCCAGGCGAACGTCATCACAAAAAAGGGTATAAAGCAGTTGGAGCTTCTCAGCCTTATTCTCTGGAGTTGCCATCTTAATCTCCTCAAAGGGTTCCTTTATAGCATTTCCTGGAAAGCCGCCTCGTCAAGCACCTTCAATCCCAGCGCTTGCGCTTTATCCAGCTTGGAGCCGGCGTCTGCGCCCGCGATAACATAGTCAGTCTTCTTGCTCACGGAAGACGTGACGCGACCACCTCGCGATTCGATCAAACGGCGCGCTTCATCGCGAGTAAGCTGCTGGAGGGCGCCCGTTAGAACAAACTGCTTTCCAGCGAATCGTTCATCAGCGGTCTCTCGCTGCTTCCGATCAACCGTGGTCAGCACACCGGCCACCTTCAATCGTTTACATAGAGTACGATTGCCTGGATCCTGGAACCAGTCAAAAGTGCTTTGCGCCACGGTCAGACCAATCTCGGGAATATCGTCAAGGTTATCAATGGTCGCCTCGCTAAGGGCCTGCAGCGAGCCAAAATGCTGCGCCAGAATCCCCGCCGTACGATCCCCTACGTGACGTATTCCCAGTGCATAGATCAGATTTGAGAGATCTCGCGATTTGCTGGCTTCTATCTGCGCCAGGAGGTTTGAGGCCGACTTCTCGGCCATGCGCTCCAGCCCAGCAACATCCTCCAGTTTCAACTCGTAGAGGTCGCCAACATCTCGGACCATACCCGTCGAAAGCAGTTGTTCAACCAGGGATTCACCGAGACCCTCAATGCGCATGGCCCGGCGCGAAGCAAAGTGGAGTAACCGCCCTTTCAGTTGGGCCGAGCAATCAGCGGCTACACATCGTGCCACAACCTCACCTTCGGCACGGGAAATTTCGCCGCCGCAGACTGGGCACTTTTTGGGCATGCGAAACCGCCGCTCTTCGCCGCTGCGCTTCGACTCAATCACTTTCAGCACCTTGGGAATTACGTCCCCTCCCTTTTCGATTAACACCCAGTCGCCAATGCGTATCCCAAGACGTTTGACCTCATCCTCGTTGTGGAGAGTGGCTCGCGATACGGTTGTGCCCGCCAGGAGCACGGGGTCCAGGTTGGCCACCGGCGTCAACGCTCCAGTGCGGCCCACCTGGACCACTATGTCAACTACTCGGGTTGTTGCCTGACGCGCAGGATACTTGTAGGCGATCGCCCACCGGGGCGCTTTTTGAGTGGTGGAAAACTCTTCCTGCAGTGCTGTGGAGTTGACTTTCAGTACCAGGCCATCAATCTCATAACCAAGTTCGTCACGTCTGGTTTCCATTGTGTTAGCAAAATCGATTACTTCGTCGATCGAAGAACAAAGCTGGCGGAGCGGGTTCACATGAAAACCGTTCTGCTCAAGCCAGTTAAGCGACTCCCAATGGGTACCAAAGGGCTTTCGTTCGCCAGCGAGGAGGTCATAGGCAAACATATCCAGCTTGCGCGAAGCTACGATGCGGGAATCAAGTTGGCGAATGGTTCCGGCGGCCGCATTGCGAGGGTTGGCAAACTTTGGCTCCCCCTGCACTTCTCGTTCGTTGTTTATTCGCTCAAAAACTTTTCTTGGTATGAAGACTTCTCCTCTAACCTCGAGTGGGCCGGCGCTTAGGTTTCCATTTCCTCGCAGCTTGAGAGGCACGCTACGAATGGTGCGCACGTTCTGAGTTACCTCTTCGCCGATGCGACCGTCGCCTCTGGTTACTCCGCGCACCAGTAACTGATTTTCGTAATGTAGTGAAATCGAGAGACCGTCGATCTTCAGTTCGGCGACGTAAACGAGTGGTCGCCCGTCCGCCAAACGTTGGCACCTCTGATCAAAGGCCCGCAATTCTTCCAGATTGTAACTATTATCAAGCGAGAGCATTGGCCGCCGGTGAACGACTTCAGGAAACCCCTGGGCCGGACGGCCACCAACGCGCTGGGTGGGACTGTCAGGCGTTACAAATTCCGGATGCTCTTTTTCGAGTTTTTGTAGGTTTTCAACCAGCTGGTCATATTCAGCATCAGAAAGCTCCGGATCATCGAAGACGTAGTAGAGTTCTTCGTGACGTCGAATCTCTTCTCGTAGTCGTTCGATCTGCTGGTAAGGTTTTCTCTTTGCTGTCGCCAACTTGGCTTCCGTTCCTTCACCATTAGCTGCGAGACTGCACAGCAGCCCTTTCCAATTTCAGCTCCGCCGTTTTTACGCTATTTGTCTCCGTTATCGCTGCTCCGAGTTGATAGATTATGCGGCCAATGAATTTAATGCTCTGCAAAAAATCGTCTACCCTGATGTTCTCATCTGGGCCATGAGGATTCGAACCGGCATAACTGATGCCAAACGAAGCCACAGGAGTCGGTGGAGCGGAGACCCCACATACCGCTCCCACTGGCCCACTTGCCGGATCCATTGGATAAACAAGCGGTGAAATGCCGTAAACCTCATGGGCGGATTCTATTACGGCCCGAGCTACTATGGACTTCGCTGAGGACTTGGCAAGCGGAGCATTTCCGAGTTCGACGATCTCGATGTCTTTGAAGCCGCGGCGATCGAGATGCTCGCGCAACAAGTTGACGACGATTTCATGGGTCAGGTCAGGAACGAGACGGAAGTCGAGCCGGGCCATTGCCGTGCTCGGCAAAACGGTTTTGGCGCCCGCGTCTGTGTGGCCGGTCTGGATGCCACAGATCGTACAGGTGGGACCAAAAATATGCTCCTTCACCAGGGCCGGACCCTTCATCGAACGAACCCAGCCGCTAATCCGAAACTCACGCTTAAGCCCCGCTTCGTCCAACTCGATCGTTTTCAGAACTTCAGCATCTTCGGCGCTGATAGGAGCCAGGTGAGAAGAGAAACCATCAATAGTGATTACACCTTTCGGCGAAGTTATGGTAGCCAGGGCCTGGACCAGTCGCCACGCAGGGTTGGGAACAATGGCGCCCCATTTTGAGTGGAGATCTGCCCGGGCTCCGTGAGCGCGCAGCTCCAGGAAGGTGATCCCCTTAAAGCCTAGACTAATTACGGGCTGCTCGCGTGTATCTCGATACCCTTCGTCCCATATACAACCCTTCGCCGCGAGTAGATCCGCATGCTCGGCTGTGAAGCGGTACAAGCTTGGGCTGCCCAGGCCGTCTTCACCTTCCACGACGAATCGCAGCGTTACCGGCAGCTTTCCGAAGGTCTTCTGGTAAGCCTCAACACCAGCCAACCGGGCGACGAGGTCGCCCTTACTGTTTGCCGCTCCACGTGCATATAACTTGCCATCGCGCACCGTAGCCGCAAATGGACCGACAGACCAGTTAGTCAGATGACCCACCGGCTGCACGTCGTAGTGGCCGTAGATAATGAAGGTCTGCTCGCCGCCGCCACACTCGCCATAGATGATTGGGTAGCCGGAGCCCACTCGGAACGGTCGCGTCCCGATGCCCACACGTTGCATCATCTGTTCGACTGACTCGGCCGTCGCCCGCATACCGGTGCCCCGCGCTGCCACAGAAGGCTGTCTGCAAAGTGACTGTAAACGCTCGACAAAAGTGCGCGCGTGGCGGTCGACGTAACGATCGAAACGAGTAAAGTTCATCATCTCAGGTTGACCAGATGGTAACGCTCTACAGACCAGTAAGAGCATCTTCGCGATAGAAAAGATACTGTGGAGAATCAGCGTTACGGTCAAAGCCGGCGCAGATCAAGCCGTCGGCAAAAGCTTCCTGAAATCCTGCGCGCACACGCATCTGTTCTTTTCTGGCAACTGCCTTATTCTGTCTCGACAAAGTTGCCCAGTCGGCAGGTATCGAGATTGCACGATCGGCCCTGGGCAACATAGAAGCAACTTTATTACTTGCCAGGGCAACGACGCGGGGCGATCTCAACTTCCAGTGCGCAAACAAGCGATCACTATCAATACCCGAGGTGCCCTGACTCAGTTGTGGATCCATTGGATAATCTGTTCCATAAAAATTTTCCGCATATGTCCGCACTGTGACGCCAAGCCGGTTGAGGTTGAAATGTGCGTTCCTGGCCCGGAGCGGATCCCAGGTCCACCTAATAAGTTCCTGGCCCGCAGAGAGTGCCCGCTCACGCTGACTCCACTTGAGCCGCGCTCCGACACCCCTGTTCTGGTATTCCCTGGAAACAGCCATCATATGCGAATAGCCAAAGATTTTCCGAGCCTCATCAATGGCCACCAGGTGATGCACAAAACCCACCAGCCTGCCGTCGGGGGTGAATGCTCCCAGCGTCCAGCCTCCCGCTTGTCTGGAGACAATCAGATGTCGACGTGGTGAAATCTCAAGATCGGGAAGTCCAAATACGTCGCGCTGCAAGCGCACACACTCATCGAGTTCTTCAATCGTGACGCACTCGCGGATGACGATCTCATCCATTCTCGCTCGTGCATCCCTTCGTTGATCCGGCCGGCAACTCAATCTGCATACGCAATCCGCCTGACTCTCGATTCTCGACTGTTACGCTTCCTTTCATTAGATCAATCAAGCGACGGCCGATAATGATACCGAGACCGTCGACATCCTGAGTTCCCGATAATTCGTTTGGCTCAAACACCGTATTAGGGTTGCTGATCGGTTCGCCGTCGTCGTCGATACGAATTCGAAGAAAGCCGGGTTCGGGTAACTCAGCATACATCTCGATCTCCGTTCCCGCGCCGTTGCGACTGACGGCCCACGCCAAAAAGTTGTTGAGCACCTGACGCAGTTTTCCCTGATCCGAAACCACAGTCGAAATCTCAGGCGCCAGACTATATTCCACTTTCACCTGTTGCCTGTTGGCCAGGCGCGCAATAGCCCGACAAGACTCGCGCAGTGTCTCGCGGAGCGAGAATTCCTGAAGAAAAACTTCCGTCTGACCGGCCTCAAGCCGGGAAAGATCAACGAGGCGATCGAGACTGTTCTGAAGCTGCAATCCTGAGTCTTGGATTTTTTGACAAAACCGCCGCTGGTTATCGGTTAACTGCTCCTGATCGAGCAGTATTTCACTGAAACCGAGAATGGCGGTTAGCGGTGTGCGCAGCTCATGCGACATCCGCGCCAGAAACAGTGAACTATAATGGGAGATTCGGCGGAGCTCCCGATTTGCTGCCTCCAAATCCGCAGTACGTTGTTTCAACTGTTCAATCAGGTGCTCAACGCGATGGTTTTGAGGCTCACCGGAAAAAGTCGCGTTATCCGTTAAGGAGGGTTTTGCCGTCGATTTCTCACCCATTGATTTCAGCGCCGCCGCTACCGCCGCGGCTTGCTCTGGCGCGGATGCATAAATTCTTCTGTAACATCAATATAGAGCCGCCTCTAACGGGTGTCAAAAGTCCTGCTTCTTTTTGTATCCGCGCTGCGCTATGATGCTTACGACGGTCGCTCGGATCATCCTTTGATCTGAGTCGACCCCTTTGTTCACGCCGCATGAATGGAACACTAAGCGAGCAACCGCTCGCCGAACTCATTCGGGAGATCTCCTTAAGACATTTTTCAGGCACGCTTCGGCTTCGGCGGGAGCGTGTGAGGATTGTCATCTATTTTGAGCAGGGAAAGCCGATTTTTGCGGCAGCAAACCTGCGCAACCTCCGTCTTGGGGAATATCTCAAGAAGCGGGATTTGGTTCCCGAGGATCAGATTACCGCTCTGAGCAACGGTGGCTCAGACGTGAATTTGGCTAAGGCGCTCTCTGAAAGCGGCTTACTTCACCGTCACATTCTCCATGACCTGCTCGCCGCTCAAGTCAATGATCTCCTGCGCGTTAGCCTGTTATGGACTGACGGTTCTTGGGAATTTGACGATCGGGCACGGCTGGCTGAATCCGTCCGCGTAGAACTTGATACAGTTCGTATACTTATTGAAGCCTCCAGAAAGATGCGCCTGAAATTTGTGGGCACGCGCTTTCCCAATATGGAGGAGAAAATCTCGCCAGTTATTGGCCTTCCGGATTTCAACAGCCTTTTACCAACCGAAGGGTTCATTCTTTCGCGCATTGAAGGGCCAATAGCGCTCGGTGAACTGATTGCTTTAAGTGGACTGCGGGAGCTTGATGTCATGCGGACGGTCTATGGTCTTAGTCTGGCGGCTTATCTCGAGCGCGAGCATTGGTCTTATGTGTTGGGAGAGGCCCTTAAACCATCCTTCTCTCGAGCAGCGGCGGCAAGCCAATCCTCTCCGGAGCCTGACACAATCACTATGCCTGAGCAGAGTGAAGAACAAGACCTTGAGCAGCTGTTCATGCGCATGGAGGACGCAGAAAATCACTATCAAGTTCTCGATCTTCCGCTCACAGCCGAGCTGGCTGAGATCAAAGCGTCGTATTACGTGCACGCGCGCCGCTATCACCCCGATCGATTTCACGGCAAGGCTCAGCCGGAATTGCATGCTCGCATTGAATCGACCTTTGCTCGCATTACACAGGCTTATGAGACTTTGATTGATCCCTCTTCGCGAAAAGCATACGATGCGAGGCTCGCTGGTCAGCAGAAGGCTCGGGAGTTCTCTGGTGGCGCTCCGAAGCCTGAGAAAGTAGACGATTTCGGGAGTGAACAGCCAGGCTCAGATTTTTCAGCGGAGCGCCTGCCAGAGGCCGAAGCAAACTTCCGCGAGGGCTTCTCGGCACTACAGCAAGGCAACACTAAGATCGCCATCACCCATTTAGCTGCGGCAGCTCACGCCGCGCCTGATGAACCGCGCTACCGCGCTTATTATGGCCGGGCGCTCGCCGCAAATCAGAGCACGAGACGAATGGCAGAACTCGAGATGCAGGCCGCGATCAAGCTCGAGCCGGAAAACGCTAACTTCCGGGCGATGTTGGCTGAGTTATATTGGGAGTTAGCCTTCTATAAAAGGGCGCAAGCCGAGGCCGAACGCGCTGCCTCTCTTGATCCAGGCAATCAAATAGCTCGGGTGCTATTGCGCAAGCTGAAGGCCACCAGGAAAGTCGGCTGATAAGTCCTGCCGGGCAGCGACCAGCGCTTTGCGGAAAACAGAAATGTCAGTCAGTCGGGCAAAGGATAGCGAAAACAGCACCAGCACGGCTTTCTTGCAACTCGCCGGCGTTGCTGATCAGTTTGAGCGTTATGAGAACCCTCACGCTGGTCGCATTGTTGCGATCGCCGATGAAATCGCCAGAGTCTTTCAAATGGCCCGGGAGGACCGGCGCTCGCTGGAGGCGGCCGCACTGATGCACGATCTCGGCGAAGTGGCGATGGAGAGAGACTACATCAGTCGCGCCGGGTCCCTGACCGAGGACGAACGGGTCGATCTGGCGCGTCACCCGGTCATTGGTGAGCAGGAGGCAGCACGGGCGGGTGCGAATCGGGCCACCCAATTGCTGGTGCGTTGGCACCACGAGTGGTGGAATGGTTTTGGCTATCCGGATGCGCTGCGAGGCGAACAGATTCCACTTGCGGCTCGCATCCTCAGGGTCGCCGATGCGTACGCTGCCAGGACTGACTCTCGCCCCTATCGCCCCGCTCTGACCGAAGACGAAGCCAGAACCGAGCTTACCGTGATGGCAGGTATTGAGTTTGATCCCCGCGTGGTGATGGTTCTTTTAAACCTACCGCCAATAGAGGCGCTGAGGTCATTTGCACAAGTACCGCAACCAGTTGAGCAAAAGACTGGCGAGGATTGGAACCTGTTCTCGTCATTTCGATGAAACCAGTTTTTTCCAACGGCTGGCTGGCCTTTGAATTGAGTGTGCTGCGGCGACTCAAATTCTCCTCCATTGCGCTGCCTTTCACCGGGGAGCCCGATTTGGCCATCCAACTCCGGCGCTGGAAAGTACGAGTGGCCGCAAATGATCCGCTGATGTGGTCTTTCATAAAGGCCACGGCGCTGGTAGAAAACGATTCGCAGCGTCTTTCAGACGACCAAATTACGACCATCCTTGATGATGCTTACGTTCCTCGCGACCGCCTCGACAATCCTTCATTGCAAAAGTGGTTCAACGAAGTGGACGCATGGTGGTTCGATACTGTTCGCTTCAATGCCGAACGGCTCGAATCACATTACCAACGCTCCATCGCTTTAACGCTCGGCATGATGGTGGGTGATTATGTGCTGTCTTTTGATGAAAGGACGCGACAACTGCGGAAGCCGCTGGCATTGTCAGCAGTCTACCGTCAAATGGCGGAAATTCTTCCTTACCCCTATGACAATTCCCTGCGCAGCCGGGCTTTTAATCTGGATGTGCGTAGTTTTCTGGCGGAGCGACAACATACCGACCTGCTGTTTCTTCGCTTGCCCCCGCCGGTGCTCCAGGCTGCTCCTCAACAATCCCCTTCCCCGGGTTGGCGTGAGGAATGGTTGAGAGGCGCGGATGATTTTTGGCAACAACTGGAGATAAGTAACGCCGGCAAGCTCGGCGGACGCGTGCAAAGCAAACAACAGTATCTCGGCTTTGTCGAGGATGTCCTGCAGCGGGCCGCACACATTCCCGCATGGGCCATTGCCCACACCGAAGACGGCTTTATTTCAACAGATGAGTTGGTCGAAGCAGTAGGCCGGATCCGCAAACCTGAGGCCGTTTACACAAAAGACTTTTCGGACCTACTGGGTGTGCGCGCCTCGATTGTGACAACAACCAGCTAAGCATTATGTTTTTCGAGGTTTGATTCGTCCCTAGTTCTGTCACCAGTTACCTCGGCCAGGAAGCGATACCCGAGACCGCGCACAGTCAGAAGATGTTTCGGTTTTGAGGGCTCGTCCTCTATATACTTCCTAAGCCGTACGACGAAGTTATCGATTGCGCGCGTGTCGGTATCTTCACGGAGTCCCCAGACGTCTTCGAGCATTGCCTTACGGGAAACTACCTGGCCTTCGTGTTTCACCAAATAGCGTAACAACCCGGCTTCCATGAGAGTGAGGCGGACGGTCTGATGTGGCGTGCGGAGCTCGAGCGAGTCAAAGTCGATTGTGCGGCCATCAAAGTTGAATCTCGCGATCCTCTGGCCAGCGTTTCGATTTGGACCGTTTCTTCTTTCCTCGCCTTCATCCCGGCGCAGCCACTCACGCCGCCGTAGTAGCGCTTTGAGTCGAGCCAGCAAAACCGCCAGTTCGAAAGGTTTGGGAAGATAATCGTCAGCTCCCGATTCGAAGCCCTGCAGCACATCTTCCGGGCGACCACGAGAGGTCAGCATCAATACCGGCACAAATTCACCAGCTGCTCTCAGCTCTGCCGCAACCGCAAAACCATTCTTGCCTGGAAGCATGACATCCAAAACAATCGCGTCGTAACGACGGTGTTTCCCAAGTAGTAGAGACAACGCCGCTTCACCATCATTCACAGCGTCGACCGAATAGCCCTCTGCTTCCAGGTTAAAACGCAAGCCATCTGCCAGGTGCTGTTCGTCCTCTACCACCAAAACAGAATTCATCGGTAGTTACGCTCTCGGAAGTTGGATTGTAAAAGTGCTGCCCTGGCCGACGCCCGCGCTTTCGGCAAAAACGCGGCCACCGTGTTTCTCTATCACGGAACGGACAATAAAGAGCCCCAGACCAGTGCCTTTCACTCGCGCCATGACACGCCCCGGCACGCGGTAGAACCGCTTGAATATGCGTTTTAATTGGGCGCTGGGGATACCCACGCCGCGATCCCTAATGCGCACAGTCACTCGCTTTTGATCCAAAGCAGCGACCTCTACCGATACCTGCACATCTTGGTCGGAGTATTTAATGGCATTGTCGATGAGATTCGAGATGGCCGCGCGCAGTTCTTCGGTGTCACCGGATACTTGCGGCCGCTCACCATTGAGTAACTCAAAATAATTCACCGAGCCGGGGGTCAGGTCATAGCGGATGCGCGCTAGATCGACACATTCGCGCACGAGGCTGCTCAGGTCGATCATCGTGGAACTAACCTTTCGCCCCCGGTGGCCAGTGCGACCGGCGAATAGCACCTGTTCGACCGTCTGCAAGAGTCGATCAGTATCGGCCAATACCACATTGTAGAAATCCTGTCGCTGTTCCTCGTGAAGCTCGTGAGCTTTTAGCGTCTCAAGGTGCAGGCGAATCGAGGCTATGGGGGTCTTAAGTTCATGCGTTACGGCATTGATAAACGCATCATGTTGCTCGTTGCGCCGAATTTCGCGGATCAGGAAAGTGGTATTCAGGACCAGGCCGATGATAATGAGTACAAAAAAGATGATGCCGAAGACCAGCAGCGCCACTTCACGCCAGTTAAGTAGGATCCAGCTGACATTTAGGGCGACTGCGAGGGCGACCAGACAAGCGCCCAAAGTGATGAAGAACGCAACAGATTTGCGACGTCCGCTAACAAGCATCTCGAAAACCGGGTGGAAGGAAACAGGTCAAATATAATAAGGCTGTTCAGCCGCAGACGCGAGCCACAGGCAAGGCCATATTTTCACCGAAGCACTGTTTTGGCGACTTGCCAGTCTAACCTCAAATGGTGCACTATATTACTGTTCAACCCTTCTCTCAGGCATCAACGGTGATGCGCCACGCCTCTGAATGGCTTCGGCGTTTAGATGGAACGAGAGCAGGCCCTTTTAATCTGAAGAAGCTGCTCAACTGAGCGCCCGAACCGCGAGCCTTCGCTGAAGACCGTTACTCCGAAGCCATCCTTGATTCGAAGCTTCTCTTAATGCTCCCCGTGGAGCAAAGGAAAATGTAAATTCATGTCTATGAAACTTTATGTCGGAAATCTCTCGTTTAAAACTTCGAGCGATGACCTGCAACAACTGTTTTCCCAGGCGGGAACAGTGGAGTCGGCTACAGTGGTTGAAGATCGGGATACCGGTCGTTCACGTGGCTTTGGCTTCGTCGAGATGGCTTCTAAGGAAGACGGGCAGAAAGCAATTGAGCAATTCAATGGCACTGACCTCGACGGTCGCAACCTAACGGTCAATGAGGCGAGACCCCGTGAAGACCGTGGCAATCGCGGCGGTGGTCGCGGCTTCGGTGGAAATCGGGGCGGGGGCAGGAACTTCGGCGGCGGTGGCGGCCGCAATGATCGGGCGCCTCGCTGGTAAGTAAGGCATGCAGGCGGGCGGCAGGAAATATAATCGCCCGCCTGCAATCCTAACCACCGATTTGTTTGATCAAAATACCTGTATTCTTAATGTACTTTTGAAAGGTCAGTTTATGGAAAAGCAAACCTTTGCCGTTGGTGATCGCGTGGAGAAGTTGTGCGCTGTTTGTGGTGAGGAGCGGGGTCATGTTGTGGCTACCGTCACCAAGCGGGGGTTGATATCACGCGTGACCTGTCCGAAGTGTGGCACGCGAAGCTCATTTTCCAGCGATGCTAAATTAACTGGCGGACGTTCAAAGACCGTCAATAGCGAACCTTATGATTGGCATCGCACCTACCGCACGGGACAGACTCTCATTCATCCGATGTGGGGAGCAGGCGAAGTCACTGCCTTGATTGAGCCCCGGAAGATGGATGTACTTTTTTCCGATCGCATACGCAGGCTAATCCATTCGCGAGTTGATGCCTGAGGCGATCGTCAAGCAGCACCACCTCAATAAACTCTACACGTTTTTTCTCCAGTCAATCCGAAGAAAAAGGCATCTCAACCAACCGTTCCCCTCGCTCCAGCCTTCTGGGGAGTCTGACTTTTCCCGCAGCAAACAGCGCTAGCCACACAATGCCCGAACTGGCTGACAGCAGCCCGCAGAACACCGTAAGAGTGCGTGGTGTAATTGCCTGCAACGACCAGCCTGCGGCGGCTGTGGAGAAGCTCCAAATGAGGAGTTCTGTGGCCCGGTCGGTAGTCGAAATTCGGCCTCGCAAATTATCCGGCACGAGCCGCATTAAGAGGGTTTCCTGAACAGCAAACTCAGCGCCTAGCAGCACTCGTCCCAGGAACAGCATGAAACACGCCAGCCAGAGATTCGGCATGAGGCCCATCAGCGCAAAAAAGAGACCCTGAACCAACAAGCTCCAGCCAATGAAACCCTCGGTCCGCCCATGGAATTCAAAATAGGCTCCCACACGCCGCGCTATTCCCATACCAACGAAAAGGCCTAAGCCGGCGGCAAAATAGAGCGCGGCCACTCCGGAGTCAGGACTAATACCGTTCTGGCCGGCGAAAACAATTCCCCCTAAGCGATCGGTGATCAAGTTAATTGCGCCGCCTCCACTGGCCCACAAGACATTGATTCCCAGGATTGCCGCGACGGGTGCGTGATTGATTATGTACAGCCAGCCTTCGCGAATATCTTTCCAATAGCTCGTCTTGAGACCCTCGTTGTTTGACTCCGCTGCTGCATGCGGAATTTGTTTAGTTTCTCGTTCTGGAATCAACCAAATAGAGTAGGCCGAAATCAGGAAGGACAAGGCATTAATTAAAAATGCCGCCCGATACCCGACATTGGCAGCCGTCCAGCCACCTAATGCGGCGCCTATTGACATCAGCAGGAAGCGCGAGGAAAACATCAGGGCATTCCCCGCAAGCAGATCTCTTTCACCGGTGATATTTGGGACTGCGGCATTCTTTGCCGCCTCGAAGAATGTGCCGAAGAACGACAGCAAAGCTGTGCAAACATACGCAATCCAAAGATCCGCAGGTTCATCAACCAGGAGGAAGCCGAGGGCAAATATCACCCGCGCTGCATCGGTCGCAATCATCACTCTGCGTCTGGACCAGCGATCCACAAAAGCACCGGCGAGTGGAGCGAACAGCGTGAAAGGCACAAGTCGCGCAAGCAGCATGATTGTGGTTACGCCGGGCGCCGCATGTGACAGAACGCGAACGAGTCCGAGGCCCGCCAAAAAGTTGAACCAATTGCCGAGTTCGGAAACTACCTGGCCCCACCACAACTGGCGAAAGGAGCGATTGCTGCGCAGGAGCTGGATATAGGTCAGAGAATCCATTACGAAACTACGGCACAAGCATAACAAACCTGGCGGTCCTGAGGATCTGCGGCATGTATAGTTCCGAGCGCGGCTAAAAGTCGCAACAAAAAAAATGTACGTCTACTAATTGGATAGTCAATAGAACAAACGACAATATCTCGTTCATTCCAGCCTCAAATCCTCACTCCGCAGGAGTGCAATGTTTATAGAGTCGAGCACAACAAGCGGCCGTGCGCCGTTCGGAGGAGCGGAAAAGTTTCTTGATGTGTGCCTATCAACTTCAGCACCGCTCCTCCGAACGGCGCCGGAGGGATTAGGTGGCCTCCGAGCTATAAACGTTTCACCCCTCCGGGGTGCAAACCTCCTCCCAGGTGGAAAACCTGAGCCACATGATTTTGGTTCGTCGACGTTGGCGGCTTCAATGACTTGCGCAAAAAAGCGATGGTCTTGTGATACGGAGTGTCAAAGATTCAAACGCCCATTTTTCGGATAGGCATCGTAACAAGGTTTGATCTTGAGCTGTGAGATCTAAGGTAAGAGCAAAAATGCTAAAGGATTTACTGGCCCATAAACTTCGGAGGCCGCTTCTCAATAAAGGCCGAGACCCCTTCGGTGAAGTCTTTAGTTTTTCCTGACTCAATTTGGGCCAGGCGCTCCAATTCGAGTTGGCTGCCGATATCGTTTGTGGCGCTTGCTTGCAGGAGTTGTTTGATTCTGCCTATGGCCACGGTTGGCGACTCTGCCAATTTTTGGGCCATAGACAAAGATTGACTCATTAAATCACTATCAGGTACGACGCGATTGATCATGCCCATTTCGAGAGCGCGAGCAGCACTTAAGATTTCCCCGGTCATCATCAGCTCGGCAGCACGCTTCCAGCCCACCAGCCGAGGCAAAATAAACGTGCCCCCACAATCCGGTGACAATCCTACCTTTATGAAGGCTTGATTGAACCGCGCGCTCTCCGCAGCAATCACAAGATCGCAAGCTAGAGCAAGGTTGCATCCGCCACCGGCGGCAACGCCATTAACTGCGGCCAGAATCGGTAGAAGAGTCTTTTGTATTAACAGTACGCACTGATTGATGAGGCGTAACGGTTCATCGAAGAAGGCTTCTATCCTTCCCTGCTGTTCCGCCATCTGCTGCATCTCCCGCAAATCGCCACCCGCACAGAAGGCCCGCCCACTGCCTGTCAATACGATAGCTCGCGAATGCTGCTCGGTGGCTACCGAGATGGCAGCCTTCAATTCCCGCGCCATAGATACTGTTAGAGCATTCAGCGACTCGGGCCGATTGAGCGTGAGTACGGCAACTCGACCAATTGTTTGAAATTTGACAATCTCCTGGTCCATTGTTGATATCGCAGCTTGTCGCGGACCCCTCGCGTCGGCGCATCCGGCCAAAGGAACGCTCCGCAAAGGCCCAGAAGTGCGGCAACGGTTGGAGCGCCTGTTCGTTACTGATTGTTAAGCCGCCTTCAACCGCCCGGCTATTACAATCTTTGCTGAGTTGAACGACTGGAACTGAAGCAATCGCCACAAAGCACCGGCCTGCCGGTCGACGGCTTGAAGGGCACCGTGTCTTGCTTGCCACACTGGTCGCAGGTGATCTCAAACCTTTGACGCTCTCCTCCCGGTCCGCGTGGACCACCGAAATTCGAGCGACGTGCATCACGGCATGGTTTACATCGCTTGGGATGTGTAAGGTTTCGTTCTTTGTAGTACTCCTGTTCGCGCTCAGTAAAGGGGAAAGGGTTTCCGCATTCGGCACACGTGATTTCAAGGTCTGGCATGTCGCTTTGTTCTCCACGAGAGCAAAACTGAGGTCTTCGCCCTCTTTGCTCTTCGGAGCGCTGGCGTCACATTTCTACATTGGAGCGAAGGACTTTGTAGCTCGGAGCGTAACGCCGTGGTTAGTCGCGTTCCGAAGATGGTTAAGTGGCCTGAGTTTACTCCAGCGTCAGGCAGGGTTCAAACCAAAATTGAGGAAATTGGGCGGTAAAGGCTTGTCGCAGGGATCACCGCCCGAATCGCGCAAGCTCTCTAACGTGGGCCTGAACAGTGGCCCCGAGTGTTTTCAAGTTGTAGCCGCCTTCCAGACAAGAGACGATCCGTCCCTCGCAAGTAGCATCGGCCCATTGCTTCAGCGCCCGGGTCATACCAACAAAGTCTTCGTCCTCCAGCAAAAGTTGCCCGAGTGGGTCGCCACGATGCGAGTCGAAGCCCGCCGAAACGATGATCAAGTCTGGAGTAAATTTCGCGCTTATCTGCTCCAACGCGGCTTCAAACATCCGCCTTTGTTCCAGCGCCTGGGTGCCAGCTTTCAAGGGCACATTCAAAGTGTAGCCCGCACCCCGCCCGATGCCCGTTTCACCCCGGGCGCCGGTGCCTGGATACCATGGATACTGATGCATCGAAAAGAAAAAGGTCGTAGGATCATCGTAAAAAATACCCTGCGTTCCGTTGCCGTGGTGCACGTCCCAATCGATAATGGCAACTCTTTCAATTACGGGATATTGTCTCTGGGCATAGCGCGCGGCTACCGCCACATTGTTGAATAGGCAAAACCCCATTGCCCGATCCGGGGTCGCATGATGGCCGGGAGGACGAGCCGGAACAAAAGCATTAGTCGCATCTCCATGCATTACCAGATCGATAGCCGCGCACGCCCCACCTGCCGCATGCAGTGCCGCCTCAAGTGAGTGTAATGAGACCACAGTATCAGCATCCAGATATCCGGTTCCTTCCCTCACAACTCGCTCGACGGTCTTATACATCTGCACTGAATGACACGCCTGGATGTCGCTGCGCCGGGCTTCCCGGGCTGGGGTCTCGAGCAGTCCTGACCAAAGCTCAGAGTCAGCCGTCAAAGCCTCAATTACCACGTCATAACGTGCGGAAGACTCCGGATGACCCGGCCCAGTATCGTGCTGCCCGAAAAGAGGATGGTGGACAATAGCGGTAATCATAAAAACAGATTATGCGATTGGGTGTCTCAATCTCAAACCTGTTCGACTGCTGCAGACTCAAAAGCATACGCCTGTAAACTAAACCTCGCACACAACTGACCTAAACTACTTCTAAGAAGAAGCTCACGGATTGTTTCGATTTTCTAAAGTACTTAATGTGAATCGTGATTCCGGCTGCCTACGGAATAACGATTGCCATGCAGCGAGTACGAAGCCGGGAACACTCATTTAGAAAACAGATATTGAGACGCAGGAGGCAACCAATGGCATACGACGAACAAGAAGCAAGGAAGAGTAGAGTGGTGGTGGAGACTCCAAACTCACGCCGTGAAGTAACGCAAAGTGAGGCTGTTAGATATCCGGAGAGAACAGGTATTTCGGGAGCGACCGTGGGAGTAATCGTGATAGTCGCTGTCGCCCTGGTAACTATCCTAGTGCTGTTTCTGCTAAGCGGGCAATCACCCACTGACAACACCAACACCGAACTGTTGGCGGCGCAACAGCCGGCGCCAGTCCCGCA
>Ga0209751_10000521_pt1 | contig 41411 bp, 41 predicted proteins | sample RifCSP13_1_FD_184019 | JGI IMG/M metagenome (GOLD analysis project Ga0209751, IMG submission 184019) | Soil microbial communities from Rifle, Colorado - Rifle CSP2_sed 13_1 (SPAdes) (version 2) | ecosystem: Environmental > Terrestrial > Deep subsurface > Rock core/Sediment | place: Rifle...
GAGGGCTTTCGGGATCGTCTAGGTCCCCGAAGACCAAGGCCTTGAGCGGGCAGCCGTGCACGCAGGCGGGGTCCAGTCCCTGTTCCACGCGCTGGACGCAGAACGTGCACTTCTCGATCACGCCCTTGTCCCGCCCACCCCCGGCGATCCGTCGCCGCTCGTCACCGTAGGGCTCGTTCAGGTCGGGGTTCGCCCACGGCGGGGCACCGTCCTCCCAGCCGAGGTAGTACTGCTCCTCCGGGTGCGTCCAGTTGAAGGTGTTGACCCCGTACGGGCAGGCGACCTCGCAGTACCGGCACCCGATGCAGCGCTCCCAGTCGGTCGCGACGAGGCCGTCCTCTCGCTTGTAGCGGGCGCCGACCGGACACACCTTCACGCACGGGGCGTTGTCGCAGTGCATGCAGGGTCGGGGCATGAACCGGACCCTCGTATCCGGGTACTCTCCCTCCTCGAAGCGGAAGACGTACATCCAGAACGTCGCTTCGGGGGTGTTGTTCTCGACCTTGCACGATTCCATGCAGGCGCGGCACCCGGTGCACCGGTCGAGGTCGATGACCATCCCGTAGCGCGGCACGTCACTCACCCCCTGCCGGGTAGACGCGCACTTTGACGTGGAACGACTGATCGGCCGTGTTCGCCACGTATCCCTCCCCGGTGAAGAACAGCTCGTTCGGTGTCGGACCCCGGTTCTTCGACCAGGGATGTGTCCACATGCCGAAGTGGTGCGGCATGCCGACGACGTCGGGGCGGATCGCCTCCGTCACCCGCACTGGGACCTGCACCTTCCGCGTCTCGCCGGTGACCGCGTTCTGGGACTCGACCCAAGCCATCTGGCCGTCCGCGATAGCCCTTGCGGCCGCCGTGCGCGGATTCATCTCCAAACGTTGGGCGCCGGCCAGCTCGGCGAGCAGCGGAACGAAGCTCGACCGGGACTGCTTGTGCTCGATCAGCTTGTAGCTGATGAGGTACAGGTCGTACTCGGAGGGCGACTCCTCCATCGTCGGAGGTCGCCAGATCGGGAGCGGCGTGTAGTCACGCCAGTAGATCTCGTCGGCCCCCTTGTCTTTCATGACCTGCTGGTACCGGAGAAGGGACTCGCCGTAGAAGCGGTGGACGACGCCGCCGAAGACGGGATCGGTCGCGAAGCCGTAGATCGTGCTCGGGGCCTGGGGCCCGGAGACGTAGACTCCCTCCTTCTCGAAGACCTCGATGCCCTCGTGGATCCCCTGTGCCTTCGCCCAGCGGTCCAGGATGTCCCTGGGGGTCGGCTTCTCCTCGACGTCGAGCTTCAGTTTCTCGGGGAGCTCCAGGTAGATGTTCATCTCGTCGATGAATCCTGCCTCGCCGTAAAGGACGCCCACCTTCTCGGTGAGGTCGAGGTAGATGTCGATCTCGCCGCGCGACTCCCAGAGCGGGTCCATCGGGGGAACCCGCGCGGTCTTCGCCGAGGTGTAGAGGTCGCTCGCGGAGATCGGTCCCTCGTATTTCTCGAGCGTGGCCGCGGGCAGAACGACGTCGGCGTAGAGGTCGGCCGTCTCCGAGAGCCACGGGCTGATCACGGCGACGAACTTGAGCTTCTCGTAGGCAGCGCGCTGAACGTGGACGTTGGGGAACGACACGACCGGGTTCGCCATGTGGAGGATCAGCACCTCGGGTGTCGTGTCGACCCCGTACTTCTCCGGGTCGAGCATCGTGAGCGCCATCATCGACGGGCTCCCGCTGTTGATGGGGAAGTACTTGCTGTACTTGAGCGTGAATCCGTAGGGCGGATCCTCGATTGTGGCAGCGTCGAGCGCCGCGTAGTTGTCGTTGATCTCCCACTTCGTGTCCATCATGGTGCCCCCGACCGCACCCACGGCCCCGATCAACATGAGCACCGTGAGGATCGCCCGCGTCGCCTGGAAGCCGAGCTCCTGCTGGGCCGCGTGGTAGAACATCACGCCAACCGGCCGGTGGGGGAGCGAAACGCCGTCCACGACTATCGTGCTCCCGATCTGCGCGATCCGCCCGATCTCTTGCGCGAGTGCGCGGATCCGGTCGGCCGGCACCCCGCAGGCGCCGGCTGCCCACTCGGGCGTGTTCTGCGCTACGTGCTCCTTGAGTAGATGGAAGGCCGGCTTCGCCTTCTGTCCCTCGATGTCGAACTCGCCCTCGAGGGCGGGCTCGGCGCCCTTCGATCCGACGGGAACCGGCTTGGCGGTGCGCTCGTCCCAGATGAGCGGTTCGTCTCCCTTGCGGACGAAGAGACCGTCCTCGCCTACGAGGTAAGGCGCGTTGGTGTAGGTCTTCAGATAGCCGGCGTCGACGTATCCCTCCTCGATCAAGACGTTCGCGAGCGCGAGCGCGAGCGCGAGGTCGCTGCCCGGCTTGATGGGGAGCCACTCGTCGGAGGCAGGCCCTCCGCCACGGATCCGGGGGTCGATCGTCACCATCTTCAGGCCGCGCTCCTTCGCGGCCGCAAGCTCTCTGTTCCACACGATCCAGCAGAACTTGTTCCCGCCGGCGTTCATCGCGTTCCAGCCCCACGACAGCAGGAGCTGGGTGTAGCGGAAGTCAGGGTGGAGCACGCCGGTCGGTCCGATCGTGTACTCGCACGCTCGGTAGCCAGCATCGGAGCAGTAGGTACCGTGGCCGAGCTTGGTGCACCCGAGGGCATACGTGAGCGCGGAGTCGTAGATCTCCTTCGACTTGCTCCTACCCTTCTGCCAGACGACGAGGGACGGGTCGCGCTCGCGAACCTCCTTGATCCTCTCGGCGGTGAGCTCCAGAGCCTCGTCCCAGGTCGCGCGGCGCCAGGTGCCGGACACCCCCTTCTCATTGGTGCGAACGAGCGGCGTCTTCACGCGGTTCGGGTCGTAGAGCGACACGATCTGTGAGACGCCCTTGGGACAGAGGGTCCCTAGGTTGCGGGGGTTGCCCGGGTGACCCTCGAGCTTGATGACCCGGCCGTTGATCCGGCGCGCGAGGATCCCGCAGTCCTGCTTGCCGATCCAGCATGTCGTCGGGACGACATCCTCCACGAGCGCGGAGGGCGTTTCCTGAGCCAGCAAGGTTTCGGGGCCGCCGAGGACGAGGCGTGTCGTCGCCGCAGCTACGCCGCCCGCGCCCACGCCCCTCAGGAACGTCCTTCGGGTGATTGCCATCGGATTCGTCTCCTTCCGACGTGTTTGGGGAACTTTGGGCGGTTTCGGTCGGGCACGCTAAGGCTGACGGTCCCGCGCCTGCCGGGACGTTGGGCCCGGGTGGCCCGGACTCTGCCCACGTGCTCGCGCTAGAGGACCAGCCAGGCAACCTTGTAGGCGGTGGAGGCCACCATCAGCACGCCGAACCCCCGGCGAAGGCGTTGGGCGGGGACCCAGGGCTCTTGTCGTCATCGTCCCTCATCTCTAGAGCGCGGCGTTGAACATGACCTCCGCCGAGCAGGACCGCGGGGCAGCCGCGGGCGCGCTCGTATACTCCCGCGTCGTGGAGGTCCACGAGCTCGCCCGCATCGCCGAGGGTCGCTTCGGGGAATACGTCGAGGCCCTCCGGGACATGGTCAGTGTGGACTGCGGCTCCTACACGCCCGTCGGCGTGAACCGGATCGCCGACATGTGCAGCGCCCGCTTCGAGGCCGGCGGCTGGGCGGTCGAGCGCACCCCGCACAGACCGTCCGACGGGAAGCCGCAGCTGGGCGACCTCGTGGTCGGCAGGCTCGAGGGCGCCGGCGGTCCCAGGATCCTCATGATCGGGCACACCGACACGGTCTTCGACCCGGGAACGACGGCCGAGCGGCCGTTCCGGGTCGACGGCGCTCGTGCGCACGGTCCGGGGGTCTCCGACATGAAGGGCGGGCTCCTGGGCGCTTTCTTCGCGGTCGAGGTCCTGCAGGCCGCGGGTTTCGACGGCTTCGGCTCGATCACCTACGTCTGCAACCCCGACGAGGAGATCGGCTCGCCGGTCTCGGGGCCGGTCATCCGGGAGCTCGTGAAGCAGGCGGACCACGCGCTCGTCTTCGAGAGCGCACGTGAGAACGGGGATATCGTCTCGGCTCGCAAGGGCGTGACCGACTACCGGGTCGAGATCGTGGGACGGGCCGCGCACGCGGGCGTCGAGCCGGAGAAGGGCCGATCCGCCGTCCTCGAGGCTGCGCACAAGTCGATCGCGCTTCACGAGTTGAACGGACGCTGGCCCGGCGTAACGGTGAACGTCGGTCTCGTCTACGGCGGCACCAGGACCAACGTGGTCCCTGAGCGATGCGTGCTCGAGATCGACCTGCGTTCGCCAGCGGAGGAGACGCTCGTCGCGGCCGAGGAGGAGATCGGCCGGATCCTCACCGACCCGGTCGTTCCCGACGTCCAGATCATGGTCCACCGGAACGGGTGGCATCGCCCGATGGAGAAGACGCAGGCGACGGCCCGGCTCGCGGCGGTCGCCGTCGATATTGCATCCGAGTTGGGCTTCGAGCTCCGCGACGCCGCCACCGGCGGCGCCTCGGACGCGAACACCACGTCTGCTGCGGGGGTGCCGACCCTCGACGGCCTGGGACCGGTCGGGGGCGACGACCACGCCCCCGGTGAGTGGATAGACCTGACCAGCGTGGTTCCGCGCATCGCCCTCGTCGCCGGGATAGTCTCAAGGCTCCGCTAGACACAAGGAGCTGTGATGGGGTCCGTGGCGGGACGCGAAGGACCCGCCCAGTCGGTCTCGTCCGATCGCGCCTCGGCGGAGCCGCCCCGGAGCCTCGGCGAACCCGAGCTCACGTATCGCACGCTGGTAGAAGGCGTCCCCTCGACGATCCTCTACATCGACGCGACCGACGACGCGAGCACCAACCTGTACACGAGTCCCCAGGTAGAGGAGATCCTCGGCGTGCCCGCTCACGAGTGGATGGCCGACCCGACCCTTTGGGCTCGCCTCATCCACCCCGATGACCTCGACCGCGTGATGGCCGAGAACCGCGAGAGCAACGTCACGGGCCGGCCCTTCGTCGCGCAGTACCGGATCCGGGCACCCGACGGGCGCGAGGTGTGGATCCACGACGAAGCCGTGCTGGTCCGCGACGACAAGGGCCGGCCGCAGTTCTGGCGGGGCGTGATGCTCGAGATCACGCAGCAGAAGCGGATCGAGGAGAAGCTTCGGCAGAGCCTCGACATCCTGCGCCGCACGATGCAGGAAAGGCGTCGGCTTCTCACGCGCCTGGAGGAAGCAGAGGAGAAGGAGCGCCGCCGGATCGCCGCGGACATCCACGACGACTCGATCCAGGTGATGAGCTCGGTCGACGTGCGCCTTCAGATGCTGCTCACCGAGCTCGAGAACGCCGATCAGCGAGCGATGCTCGAGGGCATCCACGACACCGTCCAGCTCGCGATAGAGCGGCTCCGGAACCTCCTCTTCGAGCTGCGGCCTCCGGCGCTCGACCGCGAGGGTCTGGTGGCCGCCCTCCGTACCTACCTCGATGAGAACGCACGTGAGCTAGGGTTCGCTTGCGAGGTCGACGACCGCCTCGAGGACGAGCCTCCCGACGACGTCCGCGCGACGATATACCGCGTCATGCAGGAGGCAGTGACAAACGTGCGGAAGCACGCGGACGCCGGCCGGGTGACGCTGGAGGTGGGCCCGAGCGACGGCGGGATCGGGGCGCGGCTCGTCGACGACGGCTGCGGTTTCGATCCGGAGGCGACCCAGCCCGAGCCGGGGCACCTCGGACTTGCCACGATGGCGGAGCGCGCGGAGGTCGCCGGCGGCTGGTGCAGGGTCGAGAGCAGCCCCGGTTCCGGCACGACCGTGGAGTGCTGGATCCCCCTCGAGATGGTTCCCTAGGGCTTTCGAGTGGTCAGCGCCCTGAGCGAACCCGCGCTCGATGCGACGGCGCCGGGAGCGCCGGCTTTCGACCCGCTCGGAGATCGTGGTCGACCGACGAGACCTGGGCCAGCGTGGTTCTGCCCAAGCTCGTCCGGATCGACTCAGATGCCTTGACCCAGGTGGGGTGCAAGGCGCAGACGTCATCCCAGCGACAGGGCCCACCGGTGAGCGCGCAGTGCTCGGACGCGAGGTAACCCTCGGCCGCCTCGATGACCTCGAGGATCGAGATCTTGTTCGGAGGCCGCGTTAGCCGGTATCCGCCCTCCCGCCCGGCCTTGGCCTCGGCGAGCCCGGCCTTCTGGAGGGTCCCCAGGATCTGGGGGGTGTAGCTGCGTGGGAGCTCCATGTCCTCGGCCACCTTGCGGATCTTCAGGTAGCGGCCCTTGCCGTCCCACGCCGAGGCTAGGGCCAGCGCCGCCCTGATCACGTAATCCCCGAGCCTGCTGAGCGTGAGGTTCATGGTCCGGAGGTCATTGTACGGCGGGTTGCGCTCAACGTGAACCTGGTCGATACACTTTTCCCGCCCGGGTCCACCGCTTGACAACGTGGCACCCGAGCTTCCACGTGTAGTAGACTCCTGAAGGAAGAAAAGAAGGAGATCGTGTCCGCGCCTCCTTGAGGCGGTCGCCCTCCCCCTCAGACCGGCTCAGGGGCCGAGCCCTCCGAGAGCGCATGCCGGCGGGACACGATCGCCGCCGGGGCCACCGGTCTCGGCACCAGACGAGCGCGCGGCCGGCAGACTGCCTGCGTCACCCGGCCGCGCGCTCGATCGTTCCCGAGCGCTCGGCCATGAACCGCAGGAGATCCTCGTCCAGCCCCGCGTCGATCGCGGGCTCCTCGTAGGCGTCGAGCATGAGCTTCCAGTCGTTAGATGCGATCGGTCGCGGCGTTGAGGTCTTCAGCGAGCGGAGGGTGTGTGCGGCGCCCAGGAACGTCCCCCCGGGCCCGACCTCGCGGAACGCGTCGAGAGCGAACGCATCCTCGTCGAGAGGGAGGTGCATCGACAGGATCTCCTCGAATGCGTCGAGGACGTCGAGGTCCTGGGCGAACTTGTCGAGCGAGACCGCGAGCGAGCCTTCAAGCCATCCGGCCGCGTGCAGCATGAAGCTCGGGCCGGAGAGCATCGACGGCCAGAGCGACATGAGCGATTCCTGCACTCCGCGCTCGTCGGTCGCCCGGCTGTTCGTGAAGGCGCCTCCGCTCCGGAACGGCAGTCCGTAGCGTCGCGCCATCTGGGCGAGCGTGAGCGTCGCGAGTCCCGAGCCGCCCGTGCCGAAGATCGGGCCGCCCCCGTGGAGGTCGATCTCGGAGACGAAGGCTCCGAACACCGTACCCGTGCCGGGGCGGACGGTCTGGACGAGCGCGACGCCTGCAAGCGACTCGGCGGTCGCCTGCGCGACGGCGCCGGCGAGCGTGAGCGGGGCGGTGGCCCCGGCGAGCAGGAACGGCATGAGGATGACGGGCTGGCCCGCCGACGAATACTCCATAAGGGAGCCGCCCATCCGCTCGTCGAACTGTAGGGGGCTCACCGGGTTCACGATCGCGAGCATCACGGGCGACCGTTCGATCTCGTCGCGTCCATCGAAGGCGACCGCTGCCAAGTCGACGCAGTCCCTCGCGGCCTCCGCGGTCGCGCCGACCGGCGTGTAGGGCTTGTCTGCCAGGCGGATCGCCCAGTAGTCCATGTCCATGTGACGGCTCGCGACGGGCAGGTCGTCCGGCTCGACGATCCCGCTCGAGGTGACGTGCATGTGATCGGCCGCCTGAGTGAGGCGGATCAGCGTCCGGTAGTCCTCGAGCGTGGCCGGCTTCCGCACGCCGTCGGGGTGGAGCACGAAGGGTTGCCCGCCCGTCGGGGAGAGCACGACGTTGCTGCCGCCTATCGTCACGCTCCGGTCGGGACTCCGACCCCGGACCTCGAAGTTGGCGGGCGCCAGAGCGACCTTCTCGGTCACGAAGCCGCGGTCGAGCCGAACCAGGTCTCCTTCGGCGTCCAGCCCTTCGTCCAAGAGGAGACGGAGAAGGGGCGTGTAGGAGACTCGGTATCCGATCTCCTCCAGGAGGCGAAGCGCATGCTCGTGGACGGCATCCGCCTGCTCGTCGGAGAGAACGTCGAATCGAGCGAGTCCGTAGCGCCACCCGCTTCCGGCCTTCGACGGCTCGGCCATCTGCTCACTCCACTCCGCTGGGAACTCCGGTCAAGAGCTCGAGCGCGACCCTCACGGCCTCCGGGGCGCTTGGTGCGAAGCCGTCGGCTCCGATCTCGCTCGCCCACTCCTGGGTGACGGGCGCCCCCCCAACCATGACCTTCACCTTGCCGCGCAGCCCGGCCTCCTCCAGGGCGACGATCACGCCCCGCTGCTCGGGCACGGTCGTCGTGAGGAGCGCGGAGAGCCCGACGATGGCCGGCTGCCTCTCCCTGACGGCCTCCACGATCGCTGCCGTTGGGATGTCCTTGCCGAGGTCGTGCACCTCGAACCCGGCCGTCTTCATCATCGCTCCGACCATGTTCTTGCCCAGGTCGTGCAGGTCGCCCTTCACGGTCGCCATAACGACGCGATGCCCCTCCTGCTTCTGGCCGGACGCCAGCAGCGCGGGCTCAACGAGCTCGCTGCACTTCTTGAAGAGCTCGGCGGCGGCGACGACCTCGGGCAGGAAGACCTCTCCCCGGTTCCAGCGCGCTCCCAGCTCGAGCATGGCCGCGGCCATCCCCTCCTGCAGGATCCGCGTCGGATCCTCGCCCCTGTCGAGCAGCTCGCGCGTCGCGCCGAGCGCCCCGTCGCGATCGGCCCCCATCAACTTGTCCCGAAGCCGCTTGATCAGCTCATCCATCGATCGCTCCTTCCAGCGTGTGGTGGTCGATGATCCTCCGAAGCTCCTCCTCGACGGCGTCGGACAGGGGCGTCGGCGTGTGCTCCTCGAGGATCTTGACCGCCCGCTCCCGGGCGCGGTGCTTCGGCTCCGGGCGTCCCGCCGCCTCCCAGTCCTCCCAGCTGTCGCGGCCGAAGAACCGCGGCTGCCAGAGCCCGCGCATGTGACGCAGCGTGTGGTCGGCGGCGAGGAAGTGCCCGCCGGGCCCGACCTCCTCTATCACGTCGATCGCGAGCTCGTCGTCGCCGTCGGGGAAGCCTTGGAGGACGCGCACGGCGATCCCGAGCAGCTCGGAGTCCAGCAGCATGTTCTCGAACGAGAAGACCCGGCCTCCGTAGATCGTGCCGCTCGCGCAGAGCATGTCTCCGCCGGCGAGGTAGCTCGTGAACCCCGAGAGCGCGTGCTGTGCCCCTGCCTGCCAGTCCTGGGTCTTCGCGCCGGTTCCGAAAGTCCCGATCTGCGAGGGGATCCGGTACCTCCGCGCGAGCTGCGCCGAGGCGAACGAGAAGAGCTGCTCCTCCGGGCCCCACCCGAGGGATAGCGAGCCGCTGTTCAGGTCCATCGTGCTCGTGCAGACCCCGTAGAAGGTAGGCGTCCCGGGCGCGAGGAACTCCAGGCAGGTGATGGCGCCGAGGAGCTCGGCGTTCTGGAGCACGAGGGTGCCGGCGACGGTCATCGGCGCCGTCGCGCCGGTGAGCGGCATCACGACGATCCCGCAGGGGATCCCGGCCTTGCCGTAGATGACCGCGGATTCGAGCGGCCCGCCGTCCAAGGTGAGCGGCGAGAGCGTGCACTGGAACGCCGACAGGATCGGCCGTCGCCGCAGCTCCTCCTCGCCGCCGGCCACGACCGCCGCCATCTCGACCGCCGCCCCTGCGTGATGCGGCTCGATCACCGTCATCTGCTGGATGTTCTTGCTCGTCGAGAGCAACTGCGCGTGGAGCTCGTGGAGCGGCTGCACGTGAGTCGGCACGTCGCGCGCCGCGCAGGGTTGCCAGGCGATCGAGATCTCCGGGATCGCGTCGGCGACCCGCGTCGTATCCATGAGGTCCTGCTTCGTGGACGGGCGCATGCGGCCGGTTCGGAGATCGACCACCTCCGAGGCACAGCCGTCGCAGGTGAGGTAGCAGTTCAAGCCGTCCAGCACGACGTCGGCGGCGGGATCGCGGGCGTACATCGTGTACGACGAGGGCGCGCGCTCGATCGCCTCCTCGACCATGTCGCGGGGGAAGCGAACGCGGAGCGCTTCGAGGTCGGCGTCGCCGCCTTCGGCTTCGAGAGCCTTCACGAGGGTCTCCGAGCGGATCTGCATACCGGTTCGCGCGAGGACCTGGATGGACGCCTCGTGGATCCGCTCGATCGTCTCCTCAGGGACGAGGTCGAGAGTGCGGACGAGGGGGAGAGGTCGGATGCGGGAGTCACTCATGTGCCCGGATCACCCTCCTGATCGCCTCGTCGGCGCCGTCGGGGAGCGGGTAGGGCTCGTGCTCTGCGAGGATCGCCCTCGCGTGCTCACGGGCGCGGTCGCGGGGCTCGGGTTTGCCGGCCGCGTCCCAGGCCTCCCATGTCTCGCGAGACAGGTAATGGGAGCGCCAGAGCTCGCGCATGTGCCGCAGGGTGTGGTCGGCTGCGAGGAAGTGCCCGCCGGGGCCGACGGCGTCGATCACCTCGACGGCCAGCTCGTCGTCGCTCGCTGTGAAGCCCTCGGCGACCCCGGTGATCGCCGAGAAGAGCTCGGCGTCGAGTAGGAGCTGCGTGGGCGAGTAGACCCTCGCGCCGTAGAGGAGTCCTGCGCCGCAGAGCATGTCGGCGCCGGCGAGCCAGCTCGCCAGACCGGAGAGCCCGTTCTCGGTCCCCGCCTGCCAGTCGGAGATCTTCGCTCCGGTCGCGAACGTGCCGATCGAGGAGGCGAGGCCGTAGCTGCGCGCGAGCTGCGTCGATGCCATCTGGAAGAGAAGGTCCTCGGGACCGCCGCACGCCGCTGCACCCGATCGGAGGTCCATGACGGTCGCGCACGAGCCGCAGAAGGTGGCGGCGCCTGGGGAGAGGAGCTGGAGCGCCACCACTCCGGCGAGGATCTCCGCGTTGGAGACGACGAGCGTGCCTGCAAGGGTCGCCGGCGACGTCGCGCACGCGATCGGCATAACCATGAAGCCGCACGGGACGCCGGCCCCGGCAAGGACGACCGCCGCCTCCAGCGGCCCGCCGTCGTATGTGAGCGGGCTGATGCTGCACTGGAACGCCGAGACGATCGGACGTTCGCGAAGCTCGTTCCCGCCCGCGATCGACGCGATCTCGACGCAGGCCTCCGCCTGCTCGGGAGTAATCGCGGTCATCAGCTGGATGTGCTTGCCTGTGTTCGCGAGCTGCGCGTGCAGGTCGTGGAGCGGCTCCACGTGCGGAGGCACGTCGCGAGAGGCCACGGGCTGCCAGAGGAACGATATCTGCGGGATCGCATCGGCCAGGCGTGAGATCGAGGCGAGGTCCTCCTTGGTGGACGGGCGTCGCTCACCGGTCTCGAGGTCGGCGATCTCGGCGGCGCATCCATCGACGGTGAGGAACCCGCTCGAGCCGTCGAGCTCGAGGTCAAGTCCGGTCTCGCGCGAGGCGAGCCTCAGCCCACGCGGGACGAGGGCGAGCGCCTCTCGGACGACGTCGCGGGGGAATCGGATCCGGGCCACGTCGTGGTCGACCACCGCGCCGCCCAGCTCGAGCTCCTTGAGCAGGTGCTCCGAGCGCACCTCGACGCCCGTTCGCTCCAGGACGACCAAGCTTCCCTCGCGGATCGCGTTGAGCTGATCGGGGGCGAGGATGTCGACGGTCCTCGGGTGTGGGACGGGCTTGAGCTGACGCTCGGTCACGTTGGCTCGTTCACTCAGAGGCTACAGGTTTAGTAGCGTAGCCAACGTGCTTGCCCGGGACAAGCGGACGAACGTGACTCCGGGTCACGGCGCGCACGGGGCAGACGCTACGCGCGCGGTCTCACCCAGGGGAACGTCTTCCACGGAGATCTGGGGATCGAGCAGCTGTTCTTCATGCGACCGGCGCCGGGATGGCCGGGGACCGCACGCCGGTCGACGGGCTGTACCTGTGCGACGCCGGTGCTCATCCGGGCGGCGGTGTCACGGGAGCCCCCGGCTACAACGGGGCGCACCGCGTGATCGGCGATCTTCGAAAGCGCTGACGGCCTGCACCTCCCGACCGGCGGTACCGTGATGGGGCCTTCGGCCGTTGGCGCTGTGCTGACCTCGCGAGAGGCTCGACTCGAGAGGAGGACGCTACATGAGGGTTCTCTACGCTACCGACGGGTTCCAGCCCGCGCTCGACGCAGGCCGGGTGCTGGAGGCGATCGCCGACCGCGACCGCACGCGCATCGAGGTGCTCGCGGTCGCGGAGTACACACCGATCCCCGCATCCAAGGAGGACGAGCGAGACCGTGTGCAAGCGATCGTGCACCGGGCTGCCGTCGAGCTGAGCGACGCGGGGTTCAAGGCGGAGGGGCGGACGGTGGAGGGCGCCGCCCACGAGGAGATAGCGCGCCGTGCGGAGGAGGGGTTCGACCTCGTCGTGATCGGCGCCGGGAAGAACTCATGGCTCGGCCACCTCCTGCTCGGAAGCGTGAGCACGCGGGTGCTCCATCACGCCCCTTCGTCAGTTCTCATCGCCCACGGCGCGCCGGAGGGCGTGGCGTCTCACGGCGTCGTCGTCGCGGTCGACGGTTCCGAGGACGCTGCTTTCGCGGTCGAGACGCTGATCGACTTGGCGGACCCGCAGCGGTGCACCGTCGACGTTGTGTCGGTGGCAGAGCCCGCGGCCACCCCGGTCGTCGGGCCCGGAGGGGCCTACGTGGATGCCGGGGCCTACGAGGAGACGACGGCGCGCATCGTGGAGGCCCACGAGGGGTACCTCCGCACAGCGATCGACCGTCTCCGCCACGCTGGGTTCGGTACCGAGGGTGACGTGCTGGTCGGTCACCCGGTCACCCAGATCCTCACGCAAGCGACGGACAAGGCCACGGCGCTCGTTGTCGTCGGCTCGCGGGGGCGCGGCGCGCTCGGCCGCCTGCTGCTCGGCTCGGTGAGCGACCGAGTCGCGCGCCACGCGCCGGCGACGATGGTCGCGCGTCGGCGCCAGACGGCGTAGCTCGGTTCAGGCTTCCCCGTCGCCCACGGCGTGCACGGGACTCCCGCTCTCGACGGGAAGGGTGACCGGTGTGTCCTCGACGTCGTGGACGAGGCTGCCATCCTTGACGGGCAGCGTCATGCTCGGTTGCTCGCCCGCGGCGTTGGTCAGGGTGAAGCCGAAGCCCATCGATGCGGCGGCGGCCACCGTGATGGCGGCCGCGAGAGTCGCCTGCGCATTCTTCCTCCTTCCTGGATGTGGCCTGGACGGCGCGCGGCCGAACTGAGTTTCCCCGGATCTGCAGCAGGGTCGTCCAAGGCCAACTATCCGTCCGCGACCGCGCGCTCGCCGCCGAGGTGCTGTCGCGCGAACAAGACGACAGGGTAGCCGACCCCGAAGGGACCTTCGTAGGAGAGCACCTCCCCGGAGACGCCGTCGCCCAGCGCGCCCGCCAGCACACAGAGCGGCCGGAGCCCGCAGTTCCCGGCTTCCTCAGCTAGATCGGTCGGGATCCGCTCGAGGTCCGACAGCTTCCCCGACCGAAGGACATCGAGGACGAGCGCGTCGAACTCGGCGGCCCGCGGGGTGTACCCGTAGGGCGCGTCGGGGGTCAGGCGGTGGGACAGGTCACCCGAACAGATGAACGCCGCGTGGGTGCCGGCGGCCGCGCGAGAGATGACTCGGCCGAGCTCGACGTGCCGGTCGAGAGAAGCCCAAGAGGCGCCTGCGGCGGCAACCGCGGGCGGCTCGTCCCACGTCGGTCCGGGCGGCCCGAGGAGGAACCACAGCGGGACCAGCGTTCCGTGATCGATCACGCCACGGGTCGGCGAGACGCGGAGACCTGCTCCCTCAGCTTCCTCGATTAGGCGGTTCACGGAATCGGGTGCGCCTTGCACCATCAGGCGCGCCTCGCGCGCGCCGAACTCGGCGAACGTTCCGACGAGCTGCTGGCCCTCATAGACGCAGAACGTCTCACCGAACGCCGGCGCGTGTGGCCCGGCGAGGAAGACCACATCCGGTGCGGCTTCGCGCAGCGCAGCCGCCGCGCGGGCCATCGCCTCCCGCGTCCGGACGACGACCCCCGCGTCGGCCCCACCGACCTCCGGGAGCAGGACCGGCGGGTGGGGCAGGACGAGCGCAAACTCGAACGACGCCACGTTCGCATCTTGCACCCGGGGCCGCGTCAGTGGGTACCGGCGGAGGCTGCGTCCGGCACCATACGATCCTCGCGGAACCTGGAGAGGCCGAACGGAGCGACGAGGTCGGGTACGCGGCCGGTCGCGATCAGCTCGGCGAGGCAGAGGCCGAAGATCGGCGCCCCCTTGAATCCCCAAGTCCCCATCCCGGCGGCGAGGAAGAAGCCCTCCACCTCGGTTCCCCCGATGATAGGAGAGGAGTCCGGGGTCATGTCGCAGAGCCCGGCCCATTGCCGCATCGCGTGAGCCTTCGCCATGAACGGCAGGATCTGGATCGAGCGCTTGGCGGCTTCCGCGAGGAAGTCGAACGTCGCGCGCGTGGAGTAGGTGTTGTATGGCAGGATCTCCGCGCCGACGAGGAGCTCGCCGCGCTGCGTCTGGGATACGTAGACGTAGAGGTCCATGGACGACACGAGGCCAGTCAGCACCTTGGCGTACGGCTCAGTGACGAACGCCTGGAGCGGGTGGGTCACGATCGGCAATCGAAGGCCGGCCATGCGCGCGACGATCGAGGTGTAGCCGGCGACCGCCGACACGACCGCTCCGGCCGCGACCGGGCCGCGATCGGTCTGCACCCCGACGCACCGGCCGTCGCGGACGTCGACCCCCGTCACCTCGACGCCTTCGTGCACGTGCACGCCGAGGCGTTGCGCCGCCACCGCATACGCCCACACGACCGAGTCGTGACGTGCGAACGATCCCGGTGGGTGGTACGAGGCCCCAACGACCGGCAGCTCGCCGCCACCCGAGAGGTCGACGAGCGGGCACTTCTGGTGAACCTGCTCGGGAGTGAGGATCAGCGTCTCGACGCCGTAGGCCGCGTTCAGCAGCGACTTGTCGCGCTCGACCTCGAGCGAGTCGCGAGTGTGGCAGAGGTCGAGCTCGCCCTGGTTGCTGAACATGATGTTGAAGTCCAGCTCCTGCGAGAGCGTCCGGTATCTCGCGAGGCTGGCTTTGTAGAGCGGCACGGTCTCCGGCGTGTTGTAGTTGGAGCGCACCACCTGCGTGTTCCTGCCGGAGGCGCCCGAGCCGATGTAGGCGCGCTCGAAGACCGCGACGTCGCGGACGCCGAACCGCGACGCGAGGTAGTAGGCGGTCGCGAGGCCGTTCACGCCGCCCCCGATGATCGCGACGTCGTACCGCGGCCTCGGGTCGGTGCGTTTGAGAAGCTCACGCCTCCGGAAGAGCCCGCTCACGGCGACCAATCCTCCGGCTCTTCGCGCTCGGTCACGCTCGGGCAGCGCGCGAGTATCCGCTCGTGCAGGTACGCGCCCCACACCGCGGGGACGAGCAGATGGAGGCCGCCGGGGCGCGCGACCACCTTGACGGGAACGTGGGCAACGTCCCCCTGTACGAACCCCTCCTCGGGAAGGTCGAGCTCGGAGAGGTAGCCGAACGCGTCTCGTGCACCGTCGCCGTCGAGCGTCCAAGTCGCCCACCCGTCCGAGACGTCGAGCACGACGGCGTCCGCGTCGGCCCCCGAGATACGCCGGCTCACGTCGAGCGCGGTCATCTCGGCCGAGTCGGGCGGGCCGAGGACCAGGAGCTCGTCGGGTGCGACCCGGAGGGCACCGTCGGAGACCGTGTCAAGTGCCTCGGGCGTCGCCAGGCACACCACAACCGAGGCCCGCGCGGCCACCAGCTCAGGCACGGAGCTTCGCCCCCTCCGGGTCGTAGAACGGCGTCGGCGTCACCGTCGCGCGAACCTCTCCGGCCCGAAGCTCCGTGGGGAACACGCCGTCGATCGCGCGGATCCAACCGAGCCCGATCGCGCGCCCCAAGACGCGGGACGAGCCGTATGAGGTGACGCGCCCGACGATGCGGTTTCCCACGTGCAGGGGAACGCCCCGAAGCGATGCGTCGCGCTCGAACATGAGGCCGACGAGCTTGCGCTCAAGCGGGATCTCCCTCATACGCTCGAGCGCGACGCGCCCGATGAAATACGGCTTGTCCATCGCGACGGCCCAGTCGAGACCGAGCTTGCCGGGATGATCGTCGGGGAGCGTGTCCTGTGCGAGGTAGATGTGTCCCTTCTCCATCCTCAGCACCTCGAGCGCGTCGAGACCGTGCGGGCGGATGCCGAGATCCGCGCCGGCCCCCATGAGGGCGTCCCACAGCTCGACGCTCCGCGACCGCGGGTGGTGGAGCTCGAACCCCAGCTCGCCGACGAACCCAACCCGCAGCGCACGGCTCGGCACGCCGGCGACGACGATCTCGCGGTGTGACATGTAGGGGAACGTGTCTCCGTCGAGCGCGTCGCCGCTCAGGCTTGACAGCAGCTGGCGTGAGCGAGGGCCGGCCACGAGGATCGCGCCGAGCATCGGCGTCTGGTTCACGAGATGAACGTGGAGGTCCCATCGGTCGGCCCAGTTGCGCAGCCAGGCCTCCATCGTATCGGCGCCGCCGGACGTCGAGGTCACGTAGTAGCGCCCGCCCTCGAGCGCGCAGACGAGACCGTCGTCCATCACGTACCCGGCCTCGTCCAGCGCGAGCATGTACCGGGACCGTCCCGGCGCCAGGTCCTCGATCCGGCATGGGAACACTTGATCGACGAGGCTCCGGGCGTCGCGGCCGGCGACCAGGAACTTGCCTAGCGTCGAGACGTCCATCAGGGAGACGCGCTCGCGGACGGCCACGTACTCGTCCTCGGCGTCTCCGTAGTTGAAGGGGCGCTTCCAGCTGCCCGACCAGTCGAGCTTCGCCCCGAGCGCGAGGTGCCGGTCGTGAAGCGCGGTCCGCTTCTCGATCACCTCGTCGACGCCGGCGGCGAGATCTTCCAGGCGAACCGGCCTTGCCGGTGGGCGTGCGGTCGTGAGCGTGCCGTCCGGCGTCGGTCCCGATCGTTCCGACACGAACCGCGCGAGGTGGCGCCCACACATGGCGCCCTGGCACGGTCCCATCGTGGCCGTCGTGTAGCGCTTGAGGATCTCCGAGGACCGCCACCCCTCGGCCCACGCTCTCTGGAGGTCGCCGACCGAGACGTCCTCGCAGAGGCAGACGTAGCCGGATGAGCCGATCGGTGCGGGTTCCACATCTCGACCGTTAGGCGTTCCGCCCCGCCCCGCGCGACGGCCGCTCTCGATGGCCTCCTCGAGCGTGCATCCGGGTGCGATCACGTCGCCCGCTCCCACGACCGGCAGGTCGTGCGCCATCCGAAGGAGTCCGTCCCGTGGTGAGAGCCCCATCGACAGCACCAGCGCGTCGCATGGGATCCGCTCGCCCGAATCGAGCGCGACTGCCGTCAGGCACTTCCTCCCCCCGGCCGCGACCACCACCGCGCCGCGGTGGACGCGAGTACCCTCCGGAACCGCGACGCCACCGTCGCTCGCTACGACCGCGACGACGTCAACGCCCGCGTACCGGAGCGTCCGCAGGTGCTCGATCGCCTCTGCGGTCTCTGCGACGACGACGGCTCTGTTGCCCGGCTTCACCCCGTGGACCCCGGCCAGGCGCGCGGCGCCCCTGCCGAGGAACACCCGCGGGAGGTCGTTCCCGCGGAAGACGGCGTGGCGCTCGGCGGCTCCTGTGGCCACGACAATGCGGCCGGGATGGACCTGCACGAGAGCACCGTCCCCGACCAGTGGCACGAGCGGGCCCTCGTAGACGCCGACGGCGGCGTGCCGTTCCAGGATCGTGACCGTCCCCGGCATCCCTTCTTGCAGGGAGCGGATCGCGTCGAGGGTTGGTCCCGGCGCGACCTTGTCCCCGATCACGCCCTCGTCGCAGAGGGCGACGGTCTCCCCGCGTTCGGCGGCGGCGATCGCGGCCGAGAGGCCCGCGACGCCGCCGCCTACCACCAGCACGTCGGTATGCAGATGGCGAGCCGTCCCCAGCTCCGGCGCTCGGTCGACCGGCAGCTTCCCCAGCCCGGTCGCCCACCGGATCACGCGCTCGGCCATCTGCCAGGCGAGCCGAGGCCGGACGAACGCCTTGTGGTAGAAGCCCACCGGCAGCAGCCAGTGCACCCGATCGGTGACGGAGAGGAGGTCGCGTTCGGTCGAAGGACGCCCGCCCTCCCGTTCCACCTTCATGCCGTCGGTCGCCGGCGCGCAGCAGGAGCGGACACCCGGCTCTTCGTCGACCGTCACCAGGCAGTTCGGGCAGTCCCCGGTCAGGCAGTAGAGCCCGCGCCGGCGGTGGTGCTTGACCGAGCGCGTGAACGTGCGGACCCCGGCCCTGTACAGCGCCGACGCGACGGTGTCGCCGTCCTCGAAGGGGACCCGGCGCCCCTCGAAGTCGATCGAGCCTACCGATCTACCCATCGACCCGGTTCGTCACGGTGTCTCGGGAAACCGTCAGCCACCGTCGACACCCGAACGCGTGGAACCACCTCTCGGCTTGCGGTCCGGGCGCGTTGGCGGGCAGGTATACGCGGCGGAAGTCCTGCTCTGGGTCCGCCGCCTCGATCTGGCGCAGCTCTCCTCCGAACGTGAACTCCGTGTACGGACGCGGCCCGCAGTGCGGACAGGGGATCTTCAAGCCCACGGCCCACCCCTTTCAGGACGTTCGGAAACGCCCCGCCCAGCCGGCGGATCGCGCCACGATACCCTCGCGCCCGGACCGCCGGCACGGGCCGAAGTGACCGCGGGTCGCGCTTCTAGTTCAGCACGAAGTAGCCGACCTTCGTGTCCTTGCCCACCGCAGTGTTCAGCAGGATCTTGAAGCAGCCCGCGCACGGCTGGTTGAGGACGAGGCCCTGACCCACACGCCGGCGCGGTTCTGCTGCAAGAGCGCCAGAACCAACGTCTGCTCTCCGATCGTCTCGCTCGTAACCGTGGCCGAAGAGGCGCCATCGGGGATCGTGACCTCGCCGGAAGAGGAGAAGAACGACCTGCCGTTCACCTGGAGCGGGGATCAAGCACCCACTGGGCCTGTGGGAGGGGACCACGGAGAACGAGGCGGCCTGTCGGGCGCTTCTTGGAAACCTCATCGACCGAGGGCTCGACACCTCTCGTGCCGTGCTGTTCGTGATCGACGGCGGCAAAGAGATCCGCTCGGCGATCAAGGAGGTCTACGGCGAGGGAGCCCTCGTACAGCGCTGCCGCAAGCACAAGGAGCGCAACGTCAGCGAGCACCTGCCCAAGGCCGAGCGCACCTTCGTCGCCCGCAAGCTTCGGGCGGCGTGGTCCAGGACCGATGCCGGCGAGGCCGAGCGGGAGCTGCGTCAGCTCGCCCGGCATCTGGACGCCAAGCACCCCGGCGCGGCGGGGTCGATCCTCGAGGGCCTGGAGGAGACGCTGACCGTGACCAGGCTCGGGCTCACCCCATCGCTGCTGCGCACGTTCAAGTCGACCAACCCCATCGAGTCGATGATCTCGATCGCGCGCGACACCCACCGAAACGTCAAGCGGTGGCGCGACGGGCGGATGGCGCTCCGTTGGATTGCCGCCGGGATGCTGGAGGCCGAGCGCCAGTTCCGCAGGGTCAACGGCTACCGGGACCTGCACATCCTCAAGCGAGCGCTCGAACGTCACAGGGAGGTGGTAGAAGGAGTGACGCAGGTTGCGTAGGGAACGTCAGGTGGACGGCCCGAAGTTCCACGGCGATCGGGACATGCTCCCGAACCGCTCTGCCCAGCGCACAAGCTCCAGGTGGGCCTCGGTCGTGGTCGCCAGGGTCGTCTTGGAGCCGAGCTCGCGTCCGGCCTGGTCGATCCCCACCACCGTGTGGGTGCGCTTGTGCGCGTCTATCCCAAGTATCACCATCCCCTCGTACCTTTCTCCTCGAAGGGACAACGGGACCGGTCGGTGGGCACACCTCAGTGGGGGCGGTGCCACGCTCCTATCAAGCCACGCCGGCCGGTCCCCTACGTCCGAGGGGCGGCAAGAGGCATGGTGCCCACGAAGGGCAGGCAGCCTAAGAGCCAACCCCTCGGACGCCGACCAGCATGACACTGACCCCAGCCTACCGCCCCCGTCGCGGAGAGCTCGGGCCGGTGATCACCGCCGCGGCCCCGGCGGTCGCGAGTTCCGAAAGCGGCACCACGGTCACGCGCCGCTCGAGGTCGTAACGCTGACCCCCCGGATACAGCACGGTGAGATGCTCGAGCCGCAGGTCATCCAGTGCGTGACGCATCGAGAGGGTGAGCCGCGGCGCGTCCTGGAACTTGACCTCGACCCCGTAGCGCCGCCCTCGGACGAACAGGAGGAGATCCAGCTCCGCGCCCGTGTGCGTCGCCCAGAAATGGACCGCTTCGGGATGAACCGCCCGAAGGCTTTCTTCGATGGCGTAACCCTCCCATGAGGCGCCCACCTTCGGATGGGACAGGAGCTCGCGTTCCGACGCGAGACCCAGCAGCGCGTGCAGCAGGCCGCTGTCGCGAACGTACACCTTGGGAGCCTTGACCTGTCGCTTCTTGAGGTTCTCGTGCCAAGGCTGGAGCTGCCGGGCGAGGAACAGCCCGGTCATGAGGTCCAAGTACCGGCGGGCGGTCGGTTCCGAGACGCCGAGGGAGCGGGCGGCTTCGGCCGCGTTCCAGACACCGCCGTGATAGTGGGCCAGCATCGTCCAGAACCGCAGGAGCGTGACGGCCGGAATCGTGACGCCCAGTTGCGGCAGGTCGCGCTCGAGATAGGTCTGGATGAATTGGCGGCGCCAGACGAGACTCGCCTCGTCGGAGTGCGCGAGATAGGCAGGCGGGAATCCCCCTCGCCGCCAGTGCCGCATCAGCGCCTCGGCGCCGAGCTCTTCGACCCCAAGTCCGGTCAGCGTGACCGTCTCCAGCCGGCCCGCGAGCGTCTCCGAGGACTGGCGCAGGAGTTCGGGTGTGGCACTGCCGAGGATCAGGAAACGGGCCGGCAGCGGCCGCCGGTCGGCGAGCACCCGTAGGACCCGGAAGAGGTCCGGCCGGCGCTGGATCTCGTCGATCACGACCACGCCCTTGAGCGACGCGAGTGCCGTCATCGGTTCGGAAAGGCGGGCGAGGCTCGTGGGGTCTTCGAGGTCGAAATACCCCGGCGAGTCCGACGGCACGATCTGCCGCGCGAGTGTGGTCTTGCCCGCCTGCCTCGGGCCGATGAGGGCCACGACCCGGCTCCGTTTGAGGGCAGCTCGGATGGCGACCAGCCAGCGACGGCGCTCGATCATGTGGCAACCCTACTATGACAATCGAACAGCAGTAGTTCGATGTTGATGGTAGTTGGGGCAGCTCCTGGTCAGCGGGTGTGGGTGGACGCTCGCGAGTGGGGTCGGGCCGCGTGAGCCTCGACAAGACCGGGTGGGTTTATTCACCCATAGACCCTGGCCTGCGGCCGCACCCACTTGGGTCAACGGCCAGGGAGGAATCGTGGAGACCCTCCCCGATTCTCCACGCCGCCTGCCGGAGGCCGGCCGGAGCTCTCGCTCCTCGCGAGGATGGATTCCCGCTTCCGCCCGTAAACGGAACCCGCCATGCTGCGCGTACATGGTACCGATGGACGAGGTCGCGACGGTGTCTCGAAGGCGTGACACGGAACCAGCGCGTCCCGACCGCCGGTGACACACCGGCCTTGACCCCGGCATCCTCGCTCGACGCGCCTCGAGCGATCGCCTCCCAGAACGCCTGTCGATGCTCCCGCCGCGCGACCGGCGGCCCGGCCTGGCGATCGCATCGGTGGCCTCCCCGTCGCCGCCGCTGCCCAACCCGGTGGTCGTCCCATTCACCCACCTCCAGCTCGAGGTGTTGCGACGACCACTTGATTCCGCCCTGCTCCCTTCGATCTCGCGTTTCCGCAGGTCAGACATAGCGGAGGCGAAGGGAACACTGTAAGAACCCGAACGCCGCAGGTCAGAGCGTTGTGGGTGAGCGCTCGTGGCTGGGGTCGGGTGGCGTAAGGGCCGCAAGCCGCGTGCTGCCGCCCGTCTCTTCACCGCCGTCCTCTGGAGGGGGACGAGATCGGGGAGCCTTGCTCTTCACTCCACAGTTCCTCCACCCTCGAAGCCCGGTGGGCCTCCCCCTTGGCGCTCACATCGAGCGACGGCCGTGGCGCGCCACGTGCGACCGACTCCACCACAAGGGTTGAGCGCACGCCTCGCTCGAAGCGTGATAGGGACTTGAGCCCGATCGACGCCGCTGCTCGGCGGCTTGGTGCCGACCGGTCGGTTCGGCCGCCGACCGCGGGAGCGGGCCGCGCGGGTCAGCGCGACAGCCACTCCCCATCGCCCGTCCCCGCGACGACGAGGCGGGCGTCGGAGCCGTCGACCCCGACGCTCCACAGCGAGACCGGGCCCGCTCCGCCGTGCTCGGTGCTGTCGAACAGGACGCGGTCGCCCTCCGGTGAGAACCCGATGACGCCGATTACCGTTCGCCGCTCGCTTTCGAACAGCAGGGTCGCCGACCCGGTCGCCGGATCCACGACGCTCAGTTGGGTCGCGACCCCTGGGCCGCCGGGGGCGTCCGCGGTGACCGCGATCAGCTCGCCGGTCGGAGACCACGCCATCTCCGCGGGTCCGAACAACACCTCACGGGGTTCGGACCCGTCGGGTCGCGCGACCATCAGCGCGATGCGCGTGAGCCAGCGCGTGACGTACGCGACCTGGGATCCGTCAGGCGAGTAGGCCACCTCGAACCACGGGAACGGGAGCTCCCGTGGGGTACCGCCGTCGAGCGGCACCTCGAGTTCGTTCACGATCAGCGAGGCGCCGTCCGGCGTCCAGACCGGGTCGCGCTCAGCGCCCGGCTCCCAGCCGGGCGGCATCGCGATCTGTGTCTCGCGAGTGCCATCAATCCCGTAGATCCCGATCACGTACGGGCCCGTGACGGGCTCGGCCCAGAAGTACTCGTCCCACACCGCAACGCGAGTGGAATCGGGCGACCACGCGATCCTACCCCGCCCCTGCGCCGGGAACGTCGCAACGACGCCGCCCTGCGGGTCGGTGATCACGACGCCCGCCGAACAACGAAGCGCGAGGTACCGCCCGTCCGGCGACCACGACGAGAGCCCGTACCCGTCGCCGCCCGGGCAATCGTCGCCGAGGTCGCTGCCATCGGCGATCATGACCGCGTTCGTCCCGTCCGGGTCGGCGACGTAGATGTCGCCGTCGAGTTGGTACGCGAGGGAGCCCGACGCCGCCGGGGCCGGCCGGTGCTCGACGGGCTGATCCGCCGGGATGCCTTCCAACCTCAGCGACTTGATGAAGACGATCCCCATCGCGAGCGCCACGATGATGCCGACGGCGCCCGCACGGATCCGCGCGTTGCGTTGCTTGCGCTCGCGTCGGCCGAGCAGCCGCTCGAAGTCGCCCTGCTCGAGGTCGATGGTGCGGCTCTCTCGTTCGAGGACCTCCGAGATCCTAGGCATCGTCCACCTCCATCACCGTGCGGAACGCGTCGCGCCCGTGGCGCGTCAGCGAGCGGATCGTCGAGTCCGTGACCCCGAGCGCATCTCCCGCCTCCTTCGACGTGAACCCGAGCATCTCGGTCAGCACGAGCGCCGCTCGTTGCCGCGGCGGGAGCATCGCGAGGACGTGGCGGACGACCTGCCGGTCCTCGGCGTCGGAGAAGTCGTCGTTCGACGGCGCGAGCCCGACGGTCCGGCGGACCGCGAGCATGGCCCGCCGGTACCGCTTGCGGAACAGGTTCATCGCGGTTCGGTAGAGGTACGCGAGGGGGTCGTCCATCCCGCCGACGCGGTCCCACCGCTCCCACACCTTCAGGAACGCGTCCTGCATCAGCTCCTCCGCCTCGGCACGGTTCCCGGTCACGAGCCACAGCCGCCGGAACAGGATCCGAGCCTCGGCCTCGTAGAAGGCTTCGAAGCTGCGGGACGCCTCGAGTTCGTCGAGGGCCGCGTCCGGAACGATGATCCGTTCGGTCATGTCGGTGTATGAACCCTCGAAACGCCCCGACCGTGCAAGTGGACGTGGGCCGCCGCGCGGGACCGTACCGCTAACCGGAAGAAGAACAGACCCCTGCCCGCCGAGGAGAGAGACGAGGAGTCTGACGGACTCCACGATCCCTCCCCATTCTCTCCAAGCGGAGGCGGAGGGAACACTGAAAGAACCACAACGTTCCCGGTCAGGGCGTGTGGGTGAATGCTCGAGACTGGGGGCGCGCCTTCTGACGGCGCTGGCGTGCTGACCCCACGCACGAGCCTGGGATCCGCAAGGGGGCAACCAGGAGCGACAAGGACGACTACAGGGTTCCCCGGCGGGGGACCCCACGAGGCGGCAAGACGCCGAACTCGGCTCGGGCATAATCAACTTCCGTCGTCCAGGGGTTCATGTAACGAAGATGGACGAGCCGCTCCGCCTCGTGTCCGATCTCGCCCCTCCGGAATTCGAGGCCGCCCAGCGCTCGAGGGACTTCGAGAACCTGGTCCACGCCCAGCACGAGGGTTTGTACGGCGCCCTCTGCCTGCTCACCAGAGATCGCGGCGAGGCCGAGGACCTGATGCAGGAAGCCTTCCTGAAGGTGTGGGAGCGCTGGGATCGAGTGCAGGACATGGACGATCCGACGGGCTACCTCTATAGAACGGCGTTGAACCTGTATCGCAAGCGGATCCGTCGCGCCTCGGTCGCGATCCGGCGCGCGATCGGTCTCGGTGCAAGCCGGGACTCTCTCGCCGAGGCCGAGGCGCGCGACGCCGTGGTCCGAGCGCTCAGCGCTCTCACGCCACGACAGCGGGAGAGCATCGTGCTGGTCGATCTCCTCGGCTACAGCTCCACGGAGGCAGGGAAAGTGATGGGCATCAAGGCGGCCACGGTGCGGGTCCTCGCTTCGCAGGGCCGAGCGGCACTCAAGCGGAACGCGGGTGAGACGGATGAGTGACACGAAGGAGCTGCTGCAGCGCGCTCGGAGGCAGTTCTCGCCTCCCGAGGACGTCATGGGATCGCTGATCCGCCGCCGCGAACGCAAGCAGCGGAACCGGAGGCTCGGGACCGCGGCGCTCGCCCTCGTTCTGGCGGCCGCAGCGATTGGCGCCCTGGTCCGCGCGTTTCCCCGAGTCGATTCCGCCCGGCCGGCGGACCTCCCCGACACACCCGGAGCGTGGTCGCGGATCCGGTTCGGTCCGCCGGGGTCGTTTGGGCAACTGGGGATCTCCGCGATCACGCCCTGGGGTTCGGGTCTCGTCGCCGTCGGGTTCGACGACGGGCCGGCCGTGTGGACATCCCCAGATGGTCGCGGCTGGAGCCGCGTCCCGGCGGACCTCGGGGTCTTCGGCGAGGTGATGTCGGACGTTACCCCCGGAGGCCCGGGCCTGGTGGCGGTGGGGCACAGGGTTGCCCCGACCCCCGGGGATACGCCCCCGCTCGTTTGGACGTCCGCAGACGCGATCACGTGGAACCGGGCTCCACCCGACCCCGTCTTCCGAACTGCCGACTTGTCATCCGTGATCGCCGGTGGGCCTGGGCTGGTGGCGGTGGGAAGCACGCCGAACGGACCGCGCGCATGGTTCTCAACCGACGGGATGCACTGGCAGAGAGCGGAGGTGCCTCCGGTGCCTGCGAACGCGGCACGAGGCGAGTCCGAACTGCGTGACGTGGCCGTGGCCGGAGGTCGTCTCGTCGCCACCGGCTCCCTCGAATTGCAGTCGGGTACCGATGCAGTACGCACGGAGATGATCCTCTGGACCTCCACCGACGGCATGACGTGGACCGAGGTGGCCCTCGACCCGGAGGTTTTCGCGCCCCTCAGCGAAATCCGCAGCCTCGCGAGCAGTCCGGAAGGGCTGGTCGCGGTGGGGTGGCACACCGAGGTGGTCGAGGTGCCGGGTGGCGATCATGCCGTCACCGAGCCGGCGGCGTGGGCCTCGCCCGACGGTTTGCGCTGGCATCGAGCCCCAGCCGATCAGGAGGCGTTCGTTTCGCGCTACCGAGCTGATGCCCCTGCTTCCCCTCAACCGCCCGATGGTCGGACGGGCTTTTCGGCTGAGGGCGGCCTCGTCTCGGTCGCCGCCGGGAGCGGTGGATATGTCGCGGTTGGTGGGGACGGCGCCGCCAGCGACTCGGGCTGCTGTCCGGCAGCCGAGGCGGCCGTGTGGACGTCGATCGACGGAGTCAGCTGGGTCCGGGTCCCCACGGGGCCTGTGTTCCAGATCAGCCCCGAGGAGATGGCACGGGACCGGGGAGTCCGTGCTTGGGTCGTCGTCGCGTGGGGATCAAGGTTCATCGCGGCCGGCCAATACGGCGACGATTTCGCGATCTGGATCTCCGAACCCGCACCGTGACAGAGGTGGCAGAACGATGTCGGAACGCCTGACCCGCCCGAAGCTCACCCCCATGCTGATCGTCTTGTTGATCACGGCTGCGGCGTGCGTATCAGAGCAGCCTCCCGCCCCGCGCGCGCCTGCCTCCCCGTCCTCGGCGGCGGAGCTCACTCCGGATCTTTGTCAGCCGTCGGAGCCCGATTGCATCGGCCCGCTCGCGCCGGGCATCCATTCGTCGGCCAACCTCATCACGCCGTTCACGTTCGAGGTTCCCGATGGTTGGACCAAGAACCTCGACGTGCCGGGCTCGTTCAACCTCACGTCGAGCGCGTTCCCGGCCGGGGCCATCGCCGTCATCCCCGACTGGGCGATCGTCTCGCAGCGGCGCTGCACGCTGGCTCCGGAGCCGGGCCTGGGCCGTTCGGTCGACGATCTCGTGACCTGGCTGACCGAGCACCCTGGCTTGATCACCTCGAAGCCCGTGCCGGTCGCCCTCGGTGGGCTGGAAGGACAGATGTTGGACGTCAGGAAGGACCCGGACTGGAGGGACACCCGGGGCAAGGGTGAGCTGGGCCCCAACCATCCTTGCTCCGGTCGCGTGGGCCTCTTCACGCACCAGGGCACGATCGACGACCCAGGCTACTGGGACATCGACGACTCCATGCGGATGCGGCTCCTGTTCCTGGATGCCGGTGACCACCATGTCGTGACCGTCCACGTCGAGACCAGCGACCGTTCGAGCTTCGAGTCGTTCGTGGAAGCCGCCACCCCGATTGTGGAGAGTCTTGACTTCGGCGCGACGCCCTAGAGCTCGCGCTCATGGCTAGCTGCTGGGAGGTCCCTCCGGTGTCGAGCTCGCGGGCGCACGTTCGAGCTCGGTCCAGATGGTCCGCCCACCGGCCCATGTCGCCTCGTCTAGGGGCGGCCCGCGTCGAGCGAGAACTTGTGGGGAGAAGGCACGGAGTCGAAAAGTACACCGCGTTTCCTCCCCGATCTCTCCACGCGGAGGCGGACGGGAATCGAACCCGCCTGGGAGCTCTCGCCCCCACACCGGTTTTGAAGACCGGGGGGCCCACCAGGAACCCTGACGCCTCCGGGGCGAGCATAAGCGTTCGCGTCTCGTACCTAAGGCTTAGCCCGCCGCGTATCCGCCGTTTGCCCGGCGTTAACCCGGGGGCGGATAACGTTCGCCTCGACGTCGGAGGAAAGGAGTCGGACATGAAACGAAGGATCGTTTGGCCGGTCGCCGTCGCGCTGACGGTGGCCTCGTTCGGAGCCGCGGCCCCGGCGATGGCGGGCGCGGACGACGTCGTGAAGGAGGGGAACTGCAGCGACGCCAGCACGTGGAAGCTCAAGCTCTCCCCCGAGGACGGGAACATCGAGGTCGAGTTCGAGGTCGACCAGAACGTGGTCGGCGACACGTGGCGCGTAGTGATGGGTCACAATGGGGAGCGGTTCTTCCGCGGCAAGCGCACGACGAAGGCCCCGAGCGGCTCTTTCGAGGTCCGCCGCGTCGTCGAGGACCTCGACGGGACGGACACGATCAAGGCCCGTGCGAGGAACACGTCCACGGACGAGGTGTGCGTGGGCAGGGCGTCGATCTAGCGATCGCTTGCCTTCCGGTCTGGCCCGGACTAGCCTTCCTGCTAGTCTGGGTCAGACTATTTTCGGGGAGGCACGCGTGGCGATCTCGAAGGTGGAGCTGGTGGCGCTCGGGCTTCTCGCGGAGGGGCCGATGCACGGCTACGACCTGCTCGAGCGGTACCGCTCGCTCGGCATGGGCCTGTGGGCGCAGGTCGGCAAGGCCTCGGTCTACCAGGCGCTTCGCCGGCTCCAGGACCAGGGTCTCATCTCCGGTCGGGCCCAGGTGGGGACAGAGGGACCGGACCGGCGCGTGTACCGGCTCGCGCGGCCGGGTCGCGATGCGCTGGTCCGGGCGATCGTGGAGCGCTTCGCCGGCGACCAGGCGGCCTTGGCTCTCGGGTTCTCGCACCTCCTCTCGGGAGCGGCACTCAGGCGGGGCCTGGACGAACGCGAGGCCGCGCTGCGCGACCGGCTCGATGCGATCGCCGTCTCGCGGGCGCAGGCGAGCGGGATCGCGGCGCGGATGCTCGACCGCGAGGCGGCCGTCGCGAAGGCCGACCTGGCCTGGCTCGCTTCCTTCCGCAAGGCACGCAGATGAACCGGGAGCCTCGCGCGTCGGTGTGGGTGCCCTCGCCTACCATGGCGCGCATGGAAGCGGCGTTCTTCGATCTCGACAAGACGATCGTCTCCCGGTCTAGCTCGCTGGCGCTCTCGCGCCCCATGTACCGGGCGGGGATGGTCTCCCGCTCGGCGCTCCTTCGCGGCGCGTACGCCCAGCTCGTCTACCTGCTCGTCGGGGCCGACGAGAAGAAGATCGAGCGCCTGAAGGACGGGATGCTCGCCCTTACGAAGGGATGGGATCGCCTCCAGGTCGAGCGGCTCGTCCGCGATGTGATCATCGACGTGATCGACCCCTTCGTCTACCAGGAGGCTCTCGACCTGATGGAGTTGCACCGGAGCAAGGGCCGGCGCGTCTACATCGTCTCTTCGTCTCCGGAGGAGGTCGTCCGGCCGCTGGCCGAGTACTTCGGCGTTCACGACGTGATCGCCACGCGCGCGGGGATCGACGAGGAGGGCCGCTACACGGGCCAGCTCGAGTTCTACTGCGTGGGGCAGGCCAAGTCCGACGCTATCCGGCACGTCGCGAAGGCCGGCCGGATCGATCTGGCCGGTTCCTACGCGTATTCCGACTCGTCGGCCGACCTGCCGATGCTCGAGGCCGTCGGGAACCCGGTGGCGGTTAACCCCGACCGCGAGCTGCGCAAGGAGGCGGAGGCCCGCGGCTGGCAGATCCGGGACTTCCGGCGACCCGTCCGGCTCCGCACGCGGATCGCTGCGTCGATGCCCAGGCCGCGCCCGCAGGTCGCGGCGGCCGTGGGTATCGCCGCGGTCGCTGCCATCTTCGGCTACGTGGTCATCCGCTCGCGGCTCTCGTCCCGCCGAGGAGCCTGATCCGCGTTTGCGCTGCTCCGGCGGCACGCACTAGCATCGAGGCGTCGCCTGGGCGGCGAAGGGAGCAGAACCCACGCGCGTCCTGCCGCGGGAGGCATGCTCGGGTCCCTGAGGCCGGGGGCATCGGGTGCCCGAGCAAGTGCAGACTGCGCATGCTACCTGCTCCCTTCGCGTACTCCGGGGAGCTACTCTGTCGGTGGCGGCCGGTGGTACTCGAAGTGCATGCCGTCGGGCACGAGGAAGTCCCCTCCCCAGATGAACCCCCACTCCTCGAGCACGTCGACGAGACCCGGGTCCTGGTGGGGTGTCCCGCCGAAGGGGTTCTGCGGCACGTTGATGTCGAACGCGATGCCCCAGGAGTGGTGCGAGAGCGTCGCTGTCGGGATGCGGTTCACGAACCTCGCCGAGTAGCAGCCGGAGAACGAGCGGACCGTTGAGCCCAGTCCGAGCTCCTGGAGCTGCAGCATCGCCTCGCGGATCTGAGCGATCAGCGCCCTGTTGCAGGTCACGGTTCCGAGCAGCGGGAGACGGCGGGTCGCGATGTGGGTGCGGACCCAGGATGGATCGAGCTCGAGGAAGCCCGGCCGGCCCGGCATGGGTCGCGCGGCGAACTCCCCGAAGAGCAGCTTGATCAGCACCGGCGGTAGCACCGCGTCGCCGTGGCGCAGGTAGGGCGTCTCCCCGGGCGCGCGGACACGTGCCGGGACGTCGTCGGGGAGCGCCGGGGCGAGCGAATCCTCGAGCCGCGGGCTGGTCATGGGCTTGCGCGTCTCGATCAGCGCGTATCGCTCCCGGACGACGCCGATCCTGCGGCCGGTCTCGCGCGACACCAGGAGCTCCGCCGCGCCGACGAGTTCGTCGGGAAGCACGGCCGCGATCTCGACGGCTCGCGGCCCGAAGAAGAGCACGGCTCCCGGTCCGAGGCCGCGTAACCTCGCGCTGCTCGCACCGAGTACGCCCTCGCCGGCCTCGAGGTCTACGACGAGGCCACGATCGGCGGGCGGAAGGAAGGGCGCGAGATCCTCGGGCTGAGCCGCCGACACGTCGAGGGGTATCGCGTACGGTCTCGGCGGGTCGTCGACGACCTGGCCCTGCGCGGACAGCGACCCCGTGAGCCACGTGTTGTCGTTCGCCACGACGACCGTGCGCTTGACGCCGTCGAGGCGGCCGGCGCGGTCCCCGAACCCGTCGGGAAGACCGCCGTGCGTCCAGGCAAGGAAGGTCGTCGGGCGCGCGGACGAGAGGATCGGATCTGATGCGCGCGCCGGCGGCCTCCCTGCGGGCTTCGATCCCAGGCGAGCCGCGCCGGGCTGCACCGCCAGCGTCGCGGCCGCTCCGGCGACGATGCCCACGACGGCGCCAGCTAGGATCCGAAGCCCGACGCCCGCCCTCAAGGTGTTCCCTCCTGCTGCACGCCGGCCGGCGCGAGCGATACCGCGACGAGGAGTAGCTCCTCCAGGGGGATGCCCTCGGCGTCGAGCGAGACGTAGACGCCGTCCTCGATCCACTCGAGCTGGCTGCGGTCGGGTATCCATCGTCCCTCGCGCCCCCGGACCTCCACCGCGGACTGCTTCGCGGCCGGCGCCGGCGACAGCTCTCCGGCCGCCTCGAGGTGTAGCCGGATCGGCTGCGCGCCGAGCTCCGTGTCTCGCTGGCTGAAGTACGCGTTCAGGCCGCTCTGCCTTCCCAGGCGCACGACCTCTATGCTCGCCAGCACGTAGCCGGCGGGGAGGCCGTCGGCGGGCAGTAGGATCGGGAAGTCGACCTCCCCGAGGGCCTCCTCGAGGCTCACCCGAACCGCGACGCCGTCGCCCGCCTTCCTGACGCGCCACGCCTCGGGCAGCGGAGCGGCCTCGACGCCCAGTGCCGCGACGATCTCGAGCAGGCGCTCGCGAGAGAGGTTCGTCTCTACGTACAGCTCGCCCTCTTCGGTGTGGATGGCGAGGCGGCGGCCGAGGTCCTCCGACGCCGGCTCGTAGTAGGCGACACCGCCGCCGGGCACCTCGACCTCCTCCGCGTGACGATCGACGGAGCCGTAGGGCTCGTTCCGCTCCCAGTCGTGCGTCTCCGCCACCTTCACCCACGTGAGCCCCTGAGCGTAGGTGACGACCGTCTGCTCGGCCCCGGCCCGCTCGGCGACGTGCGTGCGCGCGGCCCGGTACGCGTCGAGCCCGTCCAGCTGATCTGGCCCCGCGAAGCCTTTCGGGAGTTCGTCCAGAGCCACGGGGTGGGCGGCCTCGTCCTGCGCGTGACCGGTCGCGGGGATGGCGAACGTGCCGGCTGGGGGCACGCGGGTCGCCACCTCGAGGGCATCGACCGTGAGCACCGGCTCATCCGAGGCCTCGTCGGGTAGTCCGAATCGGAGCTCCCACTGGTCGCGGGCCTCCGAAGGGGAGGGGAACACCTCGAACCGCAGCGGGAACCAGGTCGCGGCATCGAGGGAGAGCACGACTCGATCGGCGGCGAAGAACGGCCGCCACTGACCTCCCACGCGAAGGAACGGGAAGAGCGGCGTGGCTCGCTGGAAGGGGAGCTCGAGCTCGACGGCGGGTCGGCCGAGGACCCTCGTCTGGCCGAGGAGCCGGATCCGCTGCCCGCCGGCGATCGTCCCGAACGGCACCATCAGGTCGGTTTGCACGGGGGTCGCCGACGAGAATGGCGCGCGGTTGAGGACGACCGTCCGCGCCTCCGGGCAGCTGTGGATGCCCGCCGGGCAGGCAGTCGGGCCGTCGAGCGACCATCGTGAGCGGTTCACAACGAGCGAGAGGTCGTTGGGCGTCCAGTCGCGCGACGGGTACGACGTGTGGTCGGAGACGTCCATCCGGAACCTCTCGGGCGCGCGGAACCATACGTTGAGCGTCAGCTCTCGGAAGCGGACCCGGGGATCGAAGTTCCGCTCGACTACCGAGAAGCGCGCTCGGTAGGCGTCGAGACCCGAGGCCGCAGCTACGACCCCGCGCGTCACGTCCGCGAGCGCGATCGGCGCCTCGCCGACGGGGCGGTGCCAGGGGCCGCCGACGAGGAAGCTTCCGACCACGGCGCCGGCGAGGAGCCCGGCGGCCGCGGGGCCGAGCCGGGGGAGCAGGGGCGGTGGCCTGCGAAGGGTACGGACGGGCGCGAGCCTCGGCCGCTCCGGGGCCGGTCGCGCGTGCGCCTCACGGGCGACGGCCGCCATGATCGGCTCGACGAGGTCGGGAACCGCCATCGCCGGCGTGATACGGACAGCCGCGCGAAGACGCTCCGCGTCCCGGACGAAGGCCGAGCACCTGGAGCAGCGGGCGAGGTGAGTGTCGACCGCGCCGGCGAGACGCGAGGAGAGGTGCTCGCCGTCCATCCGCTCGGAGAGCGCCGCCTGCGCCCGCCTACAGTTCACCGGTCTCCTCCTCGTCGATCAAAGCGCGCGAGAGGGCGATCCGAGCCCTGTGCATCCGGCTCTTCACCGTGCCGACTTTCAGCTGGAGGATGTCGGCCGCCTCCTGGTAGGAGAGCCCCAGAACCTCAATCAAGAGGAACGGCTCGCGGTGCTCATCGGTCACGCTTCCGAGCGCGTGGTCTAGCTCGGCGCGCACCGTCGGGTCCGCGGCCGGCGCGGGGACGGTGTGGCGGTCCTCCATGCCCCGCTGTCTTGCCCTCAGCGCGTCCATCCCGCAGTTCCTCGTGATCCGAAGGAGCCAGGAGGAGAAGCGCGATTCGCCTCGGAAGGTTCCGAGGAACCGGAACGCGCGCAGGAACGCTTCCTGCGTGATGTCCTCGGCGAGCGTCCGGTCGCGCGTCAGGTAACAGGCGAAACGGTAGACGTCTGCCTGGTACAGGCGAACGAGGTCCTCGAACGCGCCCGGATCGCCGTCGCGGGCCCGTGCGAGCGTTCGCGGGTCGGGATCCTGCACGCGCCCCCCTCATCTCCTCCGGTCTGCCAAGCGTACGCCCGGTCTCCTCGTGCCGGAAGCGCGCTCAGGGCGCGGGCCCCACCGGCCGGGAGCGCGGGCTCCCTCCTCTCCTCGCGTGGATCGACCTACTGACCGGCCAGGGGGACCGGTGGTTCCCGGATCAGTGGCGGAGGCGGCGGGGTGCTCCATCTGGTCGGCGAGGCGGCCGGCGCGCGCGGCGGCCTCGCCGAGCAGCCCGGCGGAAACGGCGCCGGCGATGGCTAGAAGCTCGCCCTCGATCGCTCGGGATAGGCCGAGTCCCGAGGAGATCCGCGAGCCTATCAAGGCGTCCAACCGGGCCACGGCGGCATCGAGACGGCCGACCGGGTTGGAGGCCCCCGTTCGCGCCTCCCGGCGGGCCCTCCACTCGGCGAGCTCGACGAGCTGTCCCACGTCTCCAAGCCTAGTCGGGGGGTCTGACATTCCAGGGAAGCCGGGCCGAGTTCGGGTCCGGTGGCCCTTGACGCGAGGGGCCATCGACAGGATCGTGCCTCGGTCGAAATTCCCGACTCCCCCGAGGGGATCGACGACATCCCCTCTCCGACGGAGAAAACGCTCACTCGCTGATCGTTGGAGGCATCACCCGGGCCGGCGGGTGAAACCCGCCGGCCCGGGGATTCACGCATCGACGGCGCGCGGTTAAGCTTCGCATCCTCACGGCGGTCCGACCGCCGCCGCACTCCCCACCGTTTCCCCCACGACGTTCGCATGAGCGGACGAGGGCTCCCCCTCTGGTGTGCTTCCCCGTAGGAGGCGTCGTTGGAGGACGTTGCGAGGATCGTGCTCGGTTTTGAGACGAACGAGGTCGCCGAGGAGGTGATGCATTTCCTCGACCGGACCGGCCGGGCGCGCGTGGTGGCGACCGCGGCCGACGACCGCCAGCTCGCGGAGGCGGTGCGCCAACTCGGACCCGACGCGGTCGTCGCGTCGCCCGCGCTTCTCCGGCGCGGCGGCTGGGACGGCGCGGCGGTGTTCGCGCTGGACACTCGAGAGTCGGTCGCGGCGCTCCGTACGGCGCTCCGTGTGGGAGCGAAGGGCTTCTACCTCTGGCCGGCCGATCGGGAGGAGCTCGCTGGAGCCGCGGCTCGGATCGCCGTCGCGACCGAGGTGACGGAGCGTCGCGCGCGGGTGATCGCGGTGCTGGGTTCGCGGGGCGGGTCGGGCGCCACCTTCGTCGCCACTCATCTCGCGTCTGCGTTCGCCGGTCGCGGTCGGGAGTGCGTGCTGGTGGACATGGACCCGCTCTTCGCCGACGCGACCGCTGCGCTCGGCGCTCCGGAAGGAGAAGCGAGGACGGTCGCGGATCTGCTCCCCTCGATAGATGAGCTCACGCCCGGCCATGTTGGCGACGTCCTGTGGGGGCACCCAGACGGGTTCAGCGCGCTGCTCGCGCCGGAGCCCGAGGCTGCGCAACGCGTCCGGCCGGCGGACTACCACGCCGTACTGTCCGTGCTGCCGTCAGCCGCCGACTCAGTGGTGCTCGCGATCCCGCGCTCGATCGACGAGATCGCCCGCGTCGGGCTCGACGTCGCCGACCGCGTGCTGATCGTGCTTACCCTCGACGTGCTGTCGTTCCGGGACGCGAAACGCCTGCTCGAGCGCCTCGGCGCGCTCGGGTTCGCGCAGCGGATCGACTTCGTGGTGAACCGGAGCGCTCGGGCCGAGATCACGCCTAGAGACGTGGAACGTGTCTTCGGGAGCGACGCGGTCGCCGTGCTGCCGGCAGACGCCGGCGTTCGCGCGTCGCAGGATCGCGGGAGGCTCCTGCCGCGCCGGGGTCGGATGGGCCGCGCCTTCGGTCGCCTCGTCGCGCGACTGGAAGGTGACGTGTGAGTCGCAACGGCGATGTCTACACGAGGGCGCGCCGCGAGCTCCACGACCTCCTGCTTCAGCGCGTCGACGCGCGCGGACTCGAGGGGGTCTCGCGAACGCAGCTGAGGCTCCGGGTCCGTGAGGAGGCGCTCGCCATCCTGCGGAGCGAGGGACACCTTCTGCCGCAGAGCATGCTCACGAGGGTAGTCAACGAGGTCTCGGACGAAGTCGTCGGGTTCGGTCCGATCGAGTTCCTTCTGAAGGATCCGGACGTGACCGAGGTGATGGTGAACGGGCCCGACGACGTGTACGTGGAGCGGAAGGGGCGGATCGAGAGGGTGCCGGAAGGTCTGTTTGAGGGGGAGGAGGCCGTCCAGCACCTGATCGAGCGGATCGTCGGTCCATTGGGTCTCCGGGTCGATGAATCGTCGCCTTGGGCGGACGCGCGACTACCGGACGGCTCGAGGGTCCAGACCCAAACTTCTAGTACCCGTTTCAGGCCGTCCCCCTGATCACTGGAACAGAGCGCGGCATTCGCCTATCGGTGCGCTCGCGGGATCGGCCGCACGGGGAGACGTGCTAGGCGTCGTACTGGCCGCCGAGCTCCGCCGCCTGGGGCTTAGTTTTGCTCCCGGCTTCTTGAAAGATCGCCGGGACCTCGGGGTCGGAGACGAAGTTCTGCCAGCCCTCCGCATCCCAGTCGAAGAGGACCCAAACCCGGTCGTCCTCATTGGGATCGCGAAAGACGGTCGCACCCTTGGACCCGTGCTGCTTTCGCTTCTCAGCGCCTTTGGTTGAGAAGATCTTCAACCAGCGGTCGAAATCCTCGACCGTCGTCGTTGCCAGGATCAACTCTCTCCTCCTCTGTGCGAAGTGTCGTCGCGCTCCTGCGACATAGCGCGCGCAGCATTGCGCTGGGGCCGTGTCCTGTCAAACTGCCTTGGCCGCCCTACGGGGCGAGCGAGGTCGAGGTTCTCGCCTACGAGCAGGCCTACAACGAACGGAGCCGGTGGCGCTTCCAGTCACGCTGGGTCCATTTGTAGGCTGCAAGGATGTCGTCCACGCCCGCGCCCGGAGCAGTGGACCTCTACTGGATTCCTTTGGGCGCGGGCGGCCAAGTGGTCCGATTGAATGGGAAGGTCTACGAGGCGATCAAAGCCTTCATGGAGCGTCGCCCGCGCTGCGCTCTCTACCATTCCGCCCTGGACGTCGACGTCCCCGACGGCCGCTTCGTCATCGAGTCCGCGCCCATCCGGGACCAGCGGGGACGAGAGCGTGGCGTCGTCGCCGAGGGTGCGGTCGGGACAAGATGGGCCGGACGGTTCCGACTGTTTCGCTACGAGATCCGCCGATGGAGCGGAGGCTCTATCCCCGATGCGAGCGAGGCGGTATCGAGCCCGGTCCGCGTCGCGAACGACCTCGCTCGCGCGCAGCGGGTCCTTGATCTAGTGCCTTCCGTCCCAACCCCCGTGTGGGGCCGAGACGAGCTGCACACTGGCGACATGTGGAACTCCAACTCGCTGATCTCGTGGCTGCTTGTGCGTGCTGGCGTGGACACCGACCGGCTCCAGCCGCCATCCGGAGGTCGAGCGCCCGGTTGGGACGCCGGTCTCGTCGTCGCACGACGCGGGCCGACGGCGGTGTAGCTCGCCTGCACTGCTCCGCGGCGAACCGTACGCGTAGCGCTAATCGTCCAGACCAGATTTCTTGGAACCTGACTATCGCCCACCTGGACGCCCCAGGGAACAGCCCGCCCGGGGCCATCCAGGCTATAGAAGGTGCCCTGGGATGACGGTTTGTGGGTGGGTCCGGGCTTGACCCATCGGGCGTCAGGCTCGGTTGTCGTACAGGGTTTCGGACATCGCTGGGATCGGCTGGCTGAAGTCGACGCCGCTGAAGTCCAGGACCGTCTCTTTGAACCAGACATCGAAAGGCTCGGTCGACGCGGCGAACCTCCTGTTCGCCTCGGCGACGTTCTCCCCCTCTATCAGCACGATGCCCATGTCACCCATCGGCGTCTCATGGATCCAGACCGCCTCTCGGGTTACGCCTAGGGGACGCCGCGACGCGTCCATCTCAGAAGCCCGCGGACCCATCACCTCTTTGCCGAAGAGCCGAGCCTGCTCGGCCTTCCCGGGCAGGACCGGAAACACGAACGCGAACGACTCCATCGTTCCTCCCCCCTCGTGTCGCGGGCGCGAGTGCTCCCCGCACCCACGGCTTCGTTGGTGACACTACCCCGGGCTCGGCGCAGAAGACAAGCGCTCCATTCGCTAGAGGGAGCTGGCGCGCCGAGTTCGCAAGCGACTTCTGGACGGCAGCGGGTGCAGACCCAAGGTACTTGTACCTGTTTCCCTCGGTCGGGGACGCCCTTGAGCTCGTGCTCACCCTTGTCCTCGAACACGAGGCCCGATCCGGTGCCGGGGTCGATGACGCGTGCGGCCCGAGCCGCTCCGCACGGCGCCTTACCAGAGTGCTTGGACAGCCGTGCCGTTGTGCAGTGTCGCCACCGTGCCCTTGGCGCCCCACGCCATTATGGCGGACAGGTCCGGCCAGTTGTCTGTCGCGTCCTGCCAGTGCCTGGCGATGCCGGCCGGTGACTCGTAGTACTCATCGAGCACGAAGATCGTCTTGCCGGTCGGCTCCGAGCTCGGGTCCATCGGGTTCGACAGTTCCGGGCCCTTGGAGATGGTGTAGTCCAGCAGCGCCACATCGCCCTCGCGGGGATGCCCCTTCATCCACCCGCCGTGGCTCGCGAAGATGCGATCTCCTTCGGCCACCTCATCAGGCCCCACAGTCCAGATGATGACGAGGTGCGATTTTCCCATGTGCGACATGCTGACTCCTTTTCACTAAGCGCTGTAAACGAGACGATCTCTCGTCTGTCCGTCCAGTAGAGCCCTCGCCGGCTTCGGTGTCAAGGAGGGTTCGCCGAGGTCCGGGCGCGCCGAGGGACATGATGCCGCCGGGCCTGCGCCGTCCGCGAGACGAAAGCCGACTCCTGCACCAACTGGGATGACCTAAACGACGATCGCACAACCGAGTACCTCCGAAAGCCACCCTACTGTGCCGCTGTCATTCGATGGTCCGCTGTAATAGGTGCACGCGATCATCCCGCCCCTTTCGCTCTGCGGTCCCGTGATCACCGTTCGGAAGTTCTCGCCGGTACCACTTACCCCCGACGACCTCTTGACGAACGGGACGCTCGGGCCGCGGATGCTACGGTTCCTCGCCGCTTGCGTACGCGGGCGCGCCAACATCGTCGTCTCCGGCGGGGCGAGCTCCGGGAAGACGACGCTCCTCGGTGTCCTGTCGGGGTTCGTCCCCGACGGTGAGCGCCTCATCACGATTGAGGACGCCGCGGAGCTTCGCCTTGCCAAGCCGCACGTCGTCGGGCTCGAGGCGCGGCCGGCGAACGTCGAGGGCAAGGGCGAGGTGACGGTCCGAGAGCTCGTCCGCAACGCACTACGTATGAGGCCGGACAGGATCATCGTTGGCGAGGTCCGAGGCGGCGAGGCGCTCGACATGCTGCAAGCGATGAACACCGGCCACGAGGGCTCGCTCTCGACGGCGCAGGCGGTATGGCTCCCGCACCTGCTGTGGCGTCTCGAGACGATGGCGCTCATGTCCGACGTGGACCTTCCAGCCGCTCACGTCCGGGACCAGGTCGCGTCGGCGATCGACGTGATCGTTCACATGGCCAGGCTCCGAAACGGCAGGCGGGTCGTGTTCCGGATAGCCAGCGTCGAGGGGCTCCGCGATGGCGAGCCCGTCGTGACGGACGCGTTCGCGTTCCGTCCGCGGATCGGGGTGGGCGGCGCGTTCGAGGCGACCGGAGTCGTGCCTGCGGTTGAGCCGGTGCTTAGGGAACGCGGCGAGGAGGTCTCGTCCGATCTCTTCCTGACCGGGATCGACACGTGAGCGAGGCCGCGCTCGCCGGCGCGCTGGCATTCGGTGCCGCCGCGTTCGGGGGGATGGCGGTTCGTGGCGCCGACAGGGAGTCGGTGCTCGCGCGTGCGGGAGTGTCACCTTGGTCGCTCGCGATCCGTGGTTCGCTCCGCTCGCGTCGCGCCTTCGTTGCGGCGCTCGCCGCCGGCGCTGGCTTCGCAGCGGCCGGTCTTCCGGGAGCCGCGGGCGGTCCGCTTGCGGCGGTCGCCGCTCGGGCCTGGCTCCGGAGGCGGCGAGCGGCCCGCGAGGGTGAGCTCCTCGAGGAGCAGCTCGGCGACGCGGTCTCCTCGGTCGCGGCGGGGCTGAGAGCTGGGCTCTCTCTCCCACAGGCGATCCGGTTCGCGGCGGATGAGGGAGAACCGCCGCTCGGGCCGCGCCTGCGGGGGGTCGTCGACCGCACGGCGATGGGGATACCGTTTGACGACGCCCTCGCCACGTTCGCGGGAGCCAACGACGGACCGGACGTCCGGCTCATCGTGGGGGTGCTCAGGCTCCACCGGCGGACCGGCGGAGACCTCCCGCGGGTTCTCGACGGGCTCGCCTCGACGCTTCGCGAGCGGCGGGGCGCGGCTCGTGAAGTTCGATCGCTGACCGCGCAGGCCCGGCTCTCGGGGGCGATCCTGGGGTTCCTGCCGATCGGCTTCTTCCTCTTCCTGTCGGTCACTTCGCGGGAGGACATCGCGGCCGCGTACCGGTCACGGATCGGAGCGACGGCGATCCTCGCTGGGCTCCTCCTGCAGGGGCTCGCGTTCGTGTGGATCCGCCGGCTCCTGCGCGTGACGTGATGGAGCCGCTCGTCGCGTCATCGCTGGCCGCCGCCTGTGGGTCGTTCCTCGTCGTGGCCCTGGTGCTCCGGACGGAGCCTGTGGTAACCCGTCGGGCCGGGATCCAGCGGGCGAGGTCTCCGCGACCGTACGGCTTGGCCTGGGCGATCGGCCCGCTCGCACGTACGGATCCGCTCAGGCGGTTCAGGAGGCGGAGGCGAGTGCGTGAGGCCGACTCGGAGATCCCCCAGCTCCTCGACCTACTCGCGGCGGCGTCGTCGGCGGGGCTCTCCGGTCCTCTGGCGCTCCGGCGTGCGGCGGAGGCCGTCCGGGGCCCGCTCGCCGACGAGCTCGGCGTGGTCGTCCGGGCGGTCGACCTGGGGGGCAGGTGGCGCGACGAGCTGAGGAAGGTCGCCGATCGGTTGGACCTCCGGGACCTGCGCAGAACGGTCGCCGCGCTAACACGGGCGGAGACGCTTGGCTCGTCCCTTGCGGACGCCGCCACCGACCTAGCGGATCAGGTCCGGGCTGCGCGACGCGCTGAGACCGGCGAGCGCGCGCGGCGCGCGCCGGTGAAGATGCTGTTCCCCCTCGTGTTCATGGTGCTTCCGGCCTTCCTCCTCCTCACGGTGGTGCCCGTCCTGGTCGCCACCCTGCGGTCCATCGGCTGAGGAAGGAGGTGAGCCATGCTGGCTCTTTACGTTCGCATTCGCCTGCTCCTGTCCGAACGGGGGCAGACGACGGCGGAGTACGCGCTCGTGATCCTAGCGGCCGCCGCGGTGGCGGTGGTCCTGATCGCGTGGGCGCGATCGTCCGGCAAGCTGCCGTCGTTCTTCGACGGCGTCATCGATCAGGTCGCCGGGAGTGCGCAGTAGGACGCCGCGTGGCTCCGCGGCGGTCGAGTTCGCGCTCGTGCTGCCGGTGCTCCTGCTCGTCGTCCTAGCGATCGCCCAGGTCGGTCTCCTCGCACGCGACCAGCTGCTGCTCACGCAGGCGGCGCGCGCCGCCGCGCGCGAGGCGGCCGTTACCTCCGACGGATCTGCGGTCCGATCGGCGGCGCTTGAAGCGGCGCCGGCTCTGGACGCCGGGATCCTGAGCGTCGACATCGTTTGGGGTGCCACACCGGGGGATCCGGTCGAGGTAGCGCTTCGATATCCGGCGCCGCTCCGGGTACCGTTCGTCGATGCGGTGATGCCGAACTCCGTCGAGCTCATGGCCAACGCCGCGATGCGGCGGGAGTTTCCGTGAGGACGGAGCGCGGATCGGCATCGGTCGCCACCGCGGGCGCGGCGGCGCTCGCGCTCGCGTTGTCGTTGCTCACGGCGGACCTCGCGCGCGTGCTCGTGGCGTCGTCGCGGGCGCAGACGGCGGCCGATGCTGCGGCGCTCGCCGCGGCGCAGGAGCTGGCGCTCCCATCAGGTGCCGACCCGGCCGAGGTCGCTTCGGAGTACGCGCTCCGGAACGGCGCGACGATGCGCTCGTGCGACTGCGCGCCGGGCGTCTTCGAGGCCTCGGTCTCGGTCGAGGTATCGGTCGGCGCGCTCCTCGTCGTACCCGGCGAGCGGTCGGTGGTCGCCCATGCTCGCGCGGTGGTCGAGCTGCCCTCGGGATGAGCCGCGGCTGCCCGGACGACCGAGGACCAAAGACCGGCGCGGTGGGACGGGGGCGCGAGTACAATCGCGGGGCCATGGCGATGGTGCCCGGTTCCAGGGTCCGGCGCCCGAGGCTCGGCAGGAAGTCGCAGCTCGGGGTGGTCGACTACACCCT
>Ga0209751_10000522_pt1 | contig 41342 bp, 45 predicted proteins | sample RifCSP13_1_FD_184019 | JGI IMG/M metagenome (GOLD analysis project Ga0209751, IMG submission 184019) | Soil microbial communities from Rifle, Colorado - Rifle CSP2_sed 13_1 (SPAdes) (version 2) | ecosystem: Environmental > Terrestrial > Deep subsurface > Rock core/Sediment | place: Rifle...
CCCAGGAGAGACCATGGAGCCGGTCCCCGCCGACGAAGATCTCCGGCCAGCCGTCCCCGTTCACGTCCGCGAGGAGGGGCGAGGAGCTGATTCGGCCCCGCGTCGACCGCGCGAAGAGCGGCTCGACGAGGGCCGTCACGGAGTTCGCCTCCGTGCGAAGACGTGGAGGTGGTCCCCCCATGCCCGGAAGGGCCACGCGACCGCGAGGCGTCCATCGAGGGCGTCGAACGGCCGTCGGAGGGGCCCGAGGCGGGCCCACGTCCGCGAGAGGTAGGGAGGGGGGAGGGCCACGAGCCATCCCTCGATGCGCTCGACCACGAATCGCTGCGCGAGCGACCGGAGGAGCTCGCCTTCCGAGTAGGCGCGCGCCCGGACCTCCGCGAGGCCGTACAGGCCGATCCCCGTATCGCCGCGGAGACGCCGGAAGGCGCGGCGGAGGTCGAGCCGCAGGGAGGCCGCGAGGAGCTCGGTCGCACACGGGCGGCTCACGACGGAGGCGACGAACGCGGCCCCGGGTCTCAGGAGCCGCGCGATCCCCTCGAGGGTTCTGAGGAGATCGGGCTCGCAGTTGAGGGCTCCGAAGGAGCTGTAGGCGCCGTCGAAGGACGCGCCCCGGAGCGCGTCCCCGAGATCCCCCGCCGCGAGCGCGCGGACCGCGACGAGGTCCTCGAGCCCTTCCGTCCGGACGCGCGCCCGCGCGAGGTCGACCATCCGGGGCGAGACGTCCGTCGCGGTCACGCGGACCCCGCGGCGCGCGAGGTGGACCGCCTCCGTCCCCGTCCCGCACCCTGCCTCGAGGACGTGCATCCCGGGCCCGAACGCCTCATCGAGCCACGCGAGGGAACGCTCCCGCATCCGCGCATGGAGGGGGTTCGTCTCCACGATCGCCTCGTACCCGGAGGCGAGGCGGTCGAACGCCGTCCCGACGGCCGCGTACCCGGCCATGTCAGTCCCCCCGGAGATGGGCCCATCCCCCCAGGGTCACGTCGACGAGCCCGTACGCGAAGCGGTCGACCGCCTTCGCGAGGACCCCGGGGCTTTCCGCGGCCGCGCGACCCGTCTGGACGACGAGGTGCGTGCCCAGGATGGCCGCCCGGTAGAACCAGGACCCGTATCGGTTGTTGTACAGGACGACGTTGTCCCGGGTCATCCTCCAGTGCTCCCCCTCGCGCAGGGACTGCCGGACGGTCTCGTGGAACTCCGTGCCCGGGAGGGGATACGCGACCGTGATGCCGTAGTCGTCGGGCTGGAGGCGGCGGAGCATGTCGATCGTCAGGCGGAGGTCGTGGACGTCCTCCGGAGGATACCCGTAAATGAGGAACCAGTACTGCTCGATCCCCAGGTCCGCGGTCTTCCGGCTGATCGCATGGACCTCCTCGATCGTGATCCCCTTCTTCATCGCGTCGAGGACCCGCTGGCTCCCGGACTCCACCCCGTATAGGATGCGCCGGCATCCGATGTCGCGGAGCCGCCCGAGGACCTCCTCGTCGACGAGGTCGACCCGGCTCAGGCACTCGAAGGGGATCTTCGCGTCCGCCTGCTCGATTGCGTCCGCGAGCTCGAGGGACTTCTTCCGGTGGATCGTGAAGATGTCGTCCGCGAAGCGGATCATGTCGGGCCGGAGTCGCGCCTTGAGCTCGAGGAGCTCCCCCACGACGTTCCCCGCGCTCCGATGCCGGTACCGCGCGCCGAAGATGGGCTTGCAGCACCACGTGCACTGGAACGGGCAACCCCGTGCGGTCATGACCGTCGTCTGGCTCGCCCCGTGGAACCTCCGGGTCGTCGCCGCGTACGCGGGCCAGTCCGTCAGGTCGCGGGCGGGGTACGGGATCCCGTCGAGGTCCTCGACGGACCCTCGAGGGGCCGTGCGGTGGATGCCCCCGTCCTGGGGCAGGGCAAGGCCCGCGATCCCCTCGAGGCCGTCCGCCTCGGGGGACGCGAAGTGCCCTGCGAGTTCGACTCCCGTCACCTCCCCTTCCCCGAGGGCGACCGCGTCCACGGTCCCCCCCTGGAGATAGACATGGGGCGCGGAGGAGGGGTCGGGTCCCCCCGCGACCACGGGGAGGCCGCGCGCGTGTGCGATCCGCGCCATGTCGAGGGCGACGTGGCGGGAGATGACCGTCGCGTAGATTCCGACGGCCCGGGGCCGATGCGCGTCGAGGGCCCTCGCAAAGTCCCGCAGGCCGGTCGCGTGGGTGCCGTCGAAGAAGGCGGGAGTCAGGCCCGCGGCGCGGAGGCACGACGCGATGTACAGGGGCCCCAGGGGCGCGAACGGCCCTTCGATCCGCTCCCCCTTCCGGTCGTAGGCCATGAAGTAGGAGTTCGCGAGGAGGAGGTCGGGACCGCCTGTCATGGGACCACCCGGTACACGAAGACGGCATGGGTCCCCGACGCGGCCCCCCTCGCATCGTACACGAGTTCGAAGTCTGCGGTCCCTGTCCCCGCCTCGAGCTCGGGGAACAGGGTCCTCAGGGCGTAGTACGGGACCCCTATGTACACGACGTAGGCCGCTCGTCCCTCCAGGAACGCGAGGGCCGCGCCGCGGTCTTGGGGCAGCCAGCGGGCCCCTAGGATGCGATCGGGCGGATACCCGCTGTGGTAGGCCGCGATGGACGACTCACTCACGAGGATCTTCCCCTCGGGGAGCGGGAGGGTCGAGAGGAACCGCCCCGCGCGCACGAGAGGCTCCATCGCCTCGCTCGACGGGAAGCCGCGCTCCCAGAACGACGCGGCGGAGGGGAGCATCGTCGCGGAGGCGAGGACGACCGTCGCGGCGATCGCCGCGGGCACGAGGACAGGTCGCCCGCGGAGGGTCGGGCTGCGTGCGCGACCGAGCCGCCGCCCGAGAGCCGCGAGGCCCTCGGCTCCGTACAGGGAGAGGAACGGGATCGTGATCATGACGTAGCGGTAGCTGGGGTTCCCGAACCGGAGGGCCGTGTACATGAAGATGAAGCCCCAGAGGGTCAGGACGATCCAGGCGCCGAGGTCCTCCCGTGCCCTTCGGACGACGACGGCCGCCCCGGCGACGAGGACGATCGGGAAGTACCCGATGTAACCCGCCCACCACCGGAAGAGGGCCTCCCCCGCGGCGATCTGGGTCCCTACGGACAGCTGGTACCGGACGTCCGTCGAGGTCTGCTGGACGACGAGAGCCGGGAGGAAGCCCCATTGCGACGCGTACACCGTGTACGCAGCCATGAAGGCCGCCGCGGGGGCGAGGACGAGGAGGGCGGACCGGCGCGATCCCCATGCAGGTCGGCGCATGGCGAGGAAGGCCGCGGCGAGCGCAACGACGACCCAGGCCTCGTAGCGCGTCATCGCGGCGAGGAGGAATGCGGCCGCGGCAATCGCCCGGTTCCGGGGCCGCGCCGCGTCGAACGCGAAGAGGCACGAGTACCCGAGGAGGACGAGGAACCCCGTGAGGGACTCTGCGGTCGCCCATCCGCTCACGACGACGTCGACGAAGTTCAGGGTGAAGAACGACAGGGCCGCGAGTCCCACGGCCGTCCCGGACCTCCGGCCGAGGACGTACACGAGGACCCCCGTCGCGGAGGACAGGAGGAGGTTCGCGCCCTTCAGGGCGGAGAAGTTCCACACGCCCGCGACCCCGAGGACCCCGGCCCCGAGGAAGTGATAGATGGGCAGCCAGTTCCCCTGGGTCATCATCGAGTGCCGGTCCCAGTACTCCCCCGTCGTCACGAGGTTCGCGGAGATCCACCAGTTCTGGTACCCGTCCTCGAAAGGGTCAAGGAACGCCGCGTAGTGGAGGCGGAGGAAGAGACCCGCCGCGAGGAGCCCCAACGCGACGAGGTGCTCGGGGCGGGGGACGGTCCGGAGCCCGTGCGCCACGGTCGAGGCGGAACGCCCGATCCGACCGAGGATTCGGCCGGACGGGATCAGAGGGAATCGCCATGCGGTGTCTTCGATGTCGACCACCCCTTCACGCGGAACGCGAGGAGGAACGCGAGGAGCCAGTGGAACCCGTACACGTAGAGCGCGGGGAGGTACCGCAGGTCCCCCCGGTTCCCCGTCCTCGCGAGGATGAGGGCCATCGTCCCGTACGCGCCGATCCACAGGGAGACCCAGAGGACCGCGGGCGGGTACCAGTACGTGAAGGACCACGGGAGGACGTAGTGGAGGATCGTCAGGACCGTGGACGCGTACCACGCGCCGTTCGCGACGGGGGCCGCGAGGTAGAGCATGTCGCTGAGCCCCATCCAGCTGCGCCAGCGCTTCGCGAGGACCTCCATGTGGCCCCGCTGCCACCGGCTCCGCTGACGGAGGAGGAGCCGCCAGGAAGGCGGCTTCTCGTCGAAGGCGACGAGGTCCGGCTTGTACTCGATCCGGGCGCCGTCGAGGACGAGCTTGCAGTACAGGTCGTAGTCCTCTACGAGCTCGTTGTCCCAGCCCCGGACCCTCTCGAGGGCCTCCCGGCGGAAGAACACGCCGGTCCCCGCGATGGGGCACGGGAGCCCCGCGGCGTTCCGGCCGCCCCAGAAGAGGTGGGAGAAGATCCGGTACTCGACGGCCTGGAGCCTCGTGAGGAGGTTCGCGCCCTCGTTTTTCGTCTCGATCCGGGCCTGGAGGACGTCCGCCTCAGGCTCCGTCAGGAAGTAGGCGACGGCCCGGCGGAGGAGCTTCGGGTCCGGCAGGCGGTTGTCCGCGTCGAACTGGGCGATGATCTCGCCCCGTGCCGCGGCGAGCCCGGCGTTGAGGGCCAGGGCCTTCCCCGAGGTCCCCGTGCGCAGGTCGAGGACGCGGAGGCGGGGGTCCTGGACCGCGCCCGCGATCTCCGCCGTGCCGTCCGTGCAGTTGTGGGCGACGACGATCACCTCGACGTGGGGGTAATCCTGGGCCAGGAGATCCGTCACGAGCCCGCGGATCACGCGGGCCTCGTCGCGGGCGGGGACGATGACGGACACCGTCGGGGAGTGGATCGCGACGGAGTCCACGTCGATCGCCACGGGCACGAAGCGGAGGGACGCCACCGCAAAGACGAGCCAGAGGACCGCGACGGAGAAGATCGATGCGGTGAAGCCCGCCGTCAGGAGGGTCAGGTCGAGCACGATGGGCCGACCCCGCAGGTCCGGGAACGTCGCGAGGCCGAAGTCCCTCGCGAGGGCCCCGACCATGAGGGCGAGGATCGCGGCCGCGTAGGCTACGACGAGGACCAGGACGACGAGGTCGCGGACGCCGCGGACGCCGACGGCGCGCAGGGGGTCCCTCAATCCTGAAACACCTCGTAGGGGAACTTGACCCTCCGGAGGAACGCGGCCCGCGCCTTGGCCTCGGGGTCCGTCCGGCTCGTCTGGACGAGGACGTACAGGACCCGCGCGACGGAGCGCGCGAGACGCTCGACCCGGGCGAGCCACCGCGGACGGGACGCGATGCCCTCGAGGAGCCCCGCGAGGGCCCCCGGCCTCGGGACGATCTCGTCCGCGAAGGCGCGGCGGTAGGCCTGTGGGAAGATCGGGCCGATCCACGCGTTCCGGCGGAGGATCTCCGCGAACCGTCCCGCCCCGAAGAGGGGCTGGGCCCGGAGGAGCTCGAAGGCGAGATGCCGGTCCTGCCGCACGAACGGGTCCGTGTCGGACTCCGTCCAGATCACGTTCACGCAGACGACCTTTGGGAGGAGAAGGAGGCGGTCCCGGGAGGCCCTGCGCGTGCGGCGACGCTGGATCGCGTACCGCAGGCCGAGGAGGTTTGCCTCGAGGTAGCAGATGTACTTCGTCCCGTCCCGGACGACGAGGTCGAAGTCGATGTCGTCCCCGTCGTCATAGCCGCCCGAGGCGACGGAACCCGTGATCGCGAGGCACCGGATGAACGGGCACGCCCGCAGGAGGTCCGCGGCGAAGGCCTCCGCGAGGGCGCGGGCCTCTCCGTTCCGGATTCGGTCCCGCACGGCCCGTTCCCGAGAGGGCCCGATCAGGTCCTGGTGTCCTCGCAGGGCCGCGTGGCCGTCGAGGACCACGATGTCCGGCGCGAGGCGGAGCGCGACCCGGAGGTCGGGCTCGGGGACCTCGCCCCCCAGGAGGGATCCCGCGAGGGACGCGAGGGTCGGCGCGTACCCCCACCGATGGGCAAGGTCCAGGGTCGACCGTGCTCGGGCGAGGACCTGCGTCGTCGTTGCCTCGGAAGCCACGGACTCGAGCTGCGGCGCCCCATCGCCCCCTCGGGCGCCGGCATTACTATCACGATAGTATTAAGGTTTTGCCGGAGTCCTGGGGGCGCCCTCGAGGAGGGTTGACAGGAGGAGGAGCCTTCGGACTCGCTCCCGGACGGGCGGGTAGCGGCTGAAGACCCCCTTCGCGGGCCCGAGGATGCTGAGGCCCCAGGCCGCGCGGGGCGTGGGGCCTCGGTCCGCGATCTTGAGGAGGGCGGACGCGAGGGCCGCCGGCTTCCCCGTCGTCCGGCCGCCCGCCTCGTCCGCGAGGTACTCCCGTTCCCGGTGGACCGCGGGGTCGAAGAACTTCGAGAAGGGGTCGAAGAAGAGGACCCGGGAGAGGACCCGGGAGAAGACCTTGAACCCCGCGTCGTGGTGCTTGATGTGCATGAGCTCGTGGGCGATGACGGTCTCCGCCTCGTCTCGGTCGAGGGCGCCGAGCAGCCCGCGGGACAGGAGGACCGTCGGGCGGGACCCGCCGACGGCCATGCCGACGGGGGCGTCGGAGTCCACGATTGCGATCCGCGTTCGGGGGAGGCCCTCGAACTCTGCGAGGAGGTCCGCGTAGGACTGGGTCCATGCCTCCCCGGGCTCCGGCCCCCGCAGGGGGAACCGCCGGAGGACCGCCGCGGGCGCGAAGCGCCACACGAGGGCGGAGATGACGATCGTGGCCGCGAGGGCGGCGAGGACGGCCCCCGCGGCGGCGATCTGGACCCCCGACGTCCGGTACGCGACGGAGCGCGCCTGCCACACGCACAGGAGGAGGCTCACCCCGACGAAGAGCCAAAAGAACATCGTCAGGGCGTAGAAGCCCGTGAGGAGGCTCACCCGGAGGCGCGGGTTCCTCCCGTTCGTGACGAAGACGTAGAGGAGGGTGGCCATGGATGCACCGCACACGGCGAGGATCGCGAGGGGCAGGGGCGCCGTCCAGTACGCCGCGAGGGCCTTCCCCAGGAGCTCGAGCCCCTCAGCCATGCCCCCTCTCCCTCTTCCGGCGCTCCGCGATCCGACGGTCGAGGTCCGCCCGGTCCCCCGACCCGAGCCCCGCCCCCTCGGGGAGGAGGTTCGAGACGGCGGCCCCGCCGAACGTGTCGACGAGGCGGCCCACCATCCCCTCGAGGGCCTTCCGGTACGCCGCACCCTCCCTGACCCGATAGCGGATCCGCTTCGAGCTCTCGCGACGGACCGCGACGAGGCCCTTGTCCACGAGCCGGTACAGGGTCGTCGTCACGCTCGTGTACGCGACGTCCCGGGACCGCCGGACCTGCCGGTGAATCTCCCCCGGGGACGCCTCTCCCAGGGACCGGAGGGCGCGGAGGACCGCGAGCTCGAGGTCTCCGAGTTCCACGGAATACGACAGGGATAGTAATCCTCATTAACCTTGGCCCAAACCGCGGGACCCCGGAGGGTCACGCGAGGGAGCTCGCCTGGGCGGCGAGGTCCGCGAAGCGCTTCCCCAGGATGTCGAGGCCCGCGACGAGGACGTCCTTCGAGGAGAGGGAGCCGTCCGTCTCGAAGCTCATGACGATCCGCGTGGGGTCGCTTCCCACCTTGACGGACTCGACCTTGTACTGCTCGATGAACCGCCGGCAGACCTTGCAGTCGGCCGGGAGCTCGACGGTCTGCTCCTCGCCGGAGCTGGATTCCATGTGGCTCGTGCAGTAGGGGACCGCCGGGTCGAGGGCGTCGAGGGACTTGTTCCCCGCCTTGAGGATCGGGTCGTACCGGTACCCGACGCCATGGGTCGGCTGCCACTTCGCGTGGTCCTTCCCCGAGCCGAGGACCGCGGTCGCGTAGATGAGCATGGCCTGGCCCTCCCCGAGCTTCACGATCGGGATGTTCGGGTCCCTCGGGCGGAGCTTCGCGTCCCCGATGGGCTCGAGGTCCCCCGAGGTGACGGTGCCCGGGCCCCGCTTGTTGAGGGAGTAGATGATCGTGCAGTTCGGGCAGCCCTCCCCGTGGCACGAGGGGCACGTCTCCCGCGGGTTGTAGAGGGCGAGGTCCGTCGGCACGGGGATAAGGCCGAGCCGATGGGCGATCATCTCGTCGAAGAGGGGGCTCACGCTCTCGTACTCCTTCCCGTCCTCGGCCCGGATCGGGCCGAGGTGGAACTCGACGTCCTCGATCGCCATCTTCGGCACGTCCGAAAGGAGGACCCGCCGGAGGGCGTTCGCGAAGGCGGGAGCCGTGTCCTCCAGGAGGAACCGCATGGATTCGTCCTTCGCCTCGAGGACCTTGATCTTCATCTCAGACCCTCCGGCCACGCCGGCCCCCCTTGGGCTTCGTCCCGTCGTGGGGGACGGGGGTGACCTCCTCGATCCGTCCGATTCGGAGGCCCGCGCGGGAGAGGGCGCGGATCGCGGCCTGGGCCCCGGGGCCCGGGGACGCGGACTTGTTCCCGCCCGGCGCGCGGACGCGCACGTGGATGGAGTCGATCCCCTTCTCCTTCGCCGCGTCGGCCACGCGCTCCGCGGCCTTCATCGCGGCGTAGGGAGAGGCCTCGTCCTTCGCGGCCTTCACGACCATGCCGCCCGTCGCCTTCGTGATCGTCTCGGACCCCGTGAGGTCCGTGAGGGTGATGATGATGTTGTTGTACGACGCGTAGATGTGCGCGACGCCCCACTTCGGCATGGTCAGGCCCCCTCCGGCCCGCCGCCCTCAGGGGGCTCGGGCGCCTCGCCAGGTCCCTCCTCGCCCTCGGGGGCAGGGGGCGGCGCGGGCATTTGGGACCCCGGCCTCGCGGGGTGGAGGTCGTTCGCGATCGGGGAGCGCTCGTCGTACACGATCACGTTCTCCTCCGTCCTCGTGACGATGTACCCGGGCACCGTCACCCGGCGCCCGTCGACGGACACGTGACCATGGACGATGAACTGCCGGGCCTGCCGCGGGGTGAAGGCGAGGCCCTTGAGGAACGTGAGGGTCTGCAGCCGGCGGGAGAGGACCGCCTCGACGTCGAGGGCGAGGACGTCGTCGAGGGTCGTGCCCTCGAGGGGCAGGAGGCCGATACGCCCGAGTCGGCGGAGCAGCTCGTCGCGCTCCTTCTCCGCCTGCGTGTCCCCCGTGCGGACGAGGGCCTGGAGCTGCCGCGCCCGCTGCCGGAACCGGCGCAGGACGAACTGGGACCGCCACAGCTCCTTCTTGTTCTTCAGGCCGTACTTCTTCAGGAGCTCGTTCTCCGCCTTGATCCGCTCGCCCTCCCACGGATGGGAGGGACGCTCGAACTTCGCGCGGGAGAACTTCGGGTCGCCCAACGGCTCACTCCTTCTTCTCTTCCTTCTTGCCGCCCTCTTCCTCTTTCGCCTTCGCGGCGGCGATCGCGGTCTTCTTGATCACACCGACGGTGAGCCCCGTCCGCCCGTTGCTCCGGGTCCGCTGCCCGCGGACCTTCTGGCCCTGCTCGTGCCGCACGCCCTTGTAGGAACGGATCATCCGCATCCGGTTGATGTCGTCCCGGAGCCGGATCTCGACGTCGGACCCGAACACGTGCATGTCGAGCCCCGTCTCCCAGTCCTTCGGGCGGTTCACCAGCCAATGGGGGGTGACCTCCCCGAGCTTCCCGAGGGACTCCTGGATCCGGTCCGTGTCCGCCTCGCCGAGGTTCCCGAGCCGCTCCGTCCGGGAGACGCCCGCGAGGGCCGCGAGGGCCTCCGCGACTCGGATCCCGACGCCCGGGATCGCGGTCAGCGCGTACGTGACGGACCGCGTGCCGTCGAGGTCCGTGTTCGCCATGCGGACGATGTACCGGAAGTCCTCCTTGACGCCCTCGAGTTTCTTCGGAGCCCTCGGGGCCTTGGGCTCCTCCTTCTCTTCCTTCGGCGCCTTCTCGGGTCTCTTCCGCTCCTCCGCCTTCGCGGGCGCAGGGGCCGGTGCGGGGGCGGTCTTCTCTTCAGGCATGGAATGGACCCCGGCTGGGGAGTCTCCCAAACTTCAGGACGTATTTAAGGATTAGGAGGTGCGCCGGGGGCGCGTTCCCAGAACCCCGGATATCGGACGACGAGGCCGACCTCGTCGACGTCGAGGTCCGCGGTGAACCCCGATCCGAGGGACTCGTACCGGTACGACCGCGGTCCGAGCCGGGTGTACCTCTGCCGGAGGGGCTCCACGGAGAGCTGCGGGAGTCGGACCCACGCTGCGAGGACCTCCGCCACGCCGCCCACTGGGAGTGCGAGCCTCCGGATCGGGAGGAGGTTCGTGGACGGGCTCGCCTCGAGGTCCACGTCCGTGCAGCCTGCGAGCTCGGGGGCGCGGGAGCCGTCGCGGAGCCAGGAGCCCGCTCCATCCGACCGCAGGCGCAGGGGTTGGGAGAGGCCGGCCCCGAGCCGCGCCACCCGTACCCGCCGCGTCCTCCACGCCGCGTCAAGGGCGATCTCGTACCGCACACGGCCCGAGCCCTCCTCCGGGGGACCCGTGAGCTCGCCGCGGATTCGCCGGCCACGGAACGCCGTCTCGAGGAGGACCCGGTCCGTCCCCCGGCCGTCGACCCGGCGCCACTCCGCGCTCCACGGTCCGGCCATGGCCCTCACGCGTCGCCGTCGCCGCCCCCGACGACGGCGTCCGCCTCGATCTCGACAAGCATCTCCGGGGCGATGAGGCGGGAGACCTCGACCATCGTCGTCGCGGGCCGGATGTCGCGGAAGACCTCGCCGTGTGCGCGACCGATCGCCTCCCAGGCCGAGATGTCCGTCGTGAAGATCCGCGTCCGCACGACGTCCCGGAGGTCCGCACCCGCGCGGCGCAGGGCGGCCTCGATGTTCCTCAAGGCCTGCGCGGTCTGCGCGCGAGGGTCCCCTCTCCCGATGATCGCGCCGTCGGGGCCCGTCCCCGTGGTCCCAGCGACGTACACGTTCGCGCCGATCCGGACCGCCCGCGAGTACCCGACGACGGGCTCCCACGGGGTCCCCGTGCCGATGTTCGTGCGCTCCATCCCCTTCCTCCGAATCGCCAAGGGCATCCGCGCCCGGGCTTTCAACTTCTCCCGGGCCCCTCACGAGGCGTCGGGACCTTTCGTGGCCCGGAGGACCTTGTAGCCGCTCCCGCGCCGGACGATCTCTGCGACCCCGAAGGCCGAGGCCATCCGCGCCCGGAGGGAGTCCGCCCCCTGCCGCGTTCGCGCCACGAGCCAGAGACGGCCCCCCTCGTGGAGGTGGTCGGGAGCCTCCGACACGATGCGATCAACGATGGCCCGCCCCGCCCGGAGGGGTGGGTTGCACAGGATATGGTCGAACCGGAGGTCCGCGACGGGGGCGTAGAGTCCACCCATGCGGACCTCTGCGTTCCGGATCCCGTTCGCCTGGAGGTTCCACCGTGCGAGGGCGACGGCCCTCTTGTTGACGTCCGTCAGGATGACGCGCCCGCCGTCCGAGAGGCGGGCCGCGACGATCCCGACGACCCCGTACCCGCATCCGAGGTCGAGGACGGACTCGCACGCCCCCAGATCGAGGGCCTCGAGGAGCAGCTCCGTCCCGCGATCCAGGCGCCCGCGGGAGAACACGCCCGCGTCGGATGTGAAGACGAAGCCGTGGCCGCGGATCGACACCCGGACCTCGGCGGGGGCGCGGCGGGACGTGGGCCGTCGGGAGAAGTACTGCTCCGCCATCCGCGCGCGGGCAACGGACCGGGAGGCCTTAAGCGCGTCGCTCCGACGCCGAGCTGTCGGGTTTCCCACCCTGTCCTAGGAGGAGGGTCGCGATCCGCAGGTCCTCGCTCGAGCCCGAGAAGTTTCCGTCCCGGAACTCCCGTTCCGCGCGTCCCAGGAGCTCCTGGACGTCGGGGATGAAGGGCAGGCCCGCGTCCTGGAGTTGGACGACGCGGGCGCGGGTCTCCTCGATCGCCTTCGCGAGGGTCTGCCGCACGTTCTTCCTACGGACGAAGGCCGCGTGGGCCCGCTGGAGGTGCTCGAGCGCCCGCGCGTAGCTCCCCTCCCTCAGCGCCTTGCGCGCGTCGCGGATCGCCGTGTCCGCCTCGTAGGAGTGGAACCCTTCCCGGGTGAGTTGGGCGTAGAGGATCTCCGCGTCCACGAGGCCCGTCGTCGCGGCGCGGTACGTGTCCCCGAGCCCCTTCGCCTCTTCGGAGAGGCGCCGGGCCATCGCGACGCCGGGGTCGACGAGCCCCTTCGCCAACATGGACGCGGCCGTCTCGGCCTGGGTCTCGACCCGCTCCGTGGCCACGCCCTCCCCCCGCAGGTCCGCGAGATGGGTCTCGAGGGCCTTCAGGACCCGGACGCCTTCGCCGTAGTCCGACCTCCGGCGTCCCGCGGTCGCCTCGATCTGCTTCGCGATCCGAATCGCGCCGTCCACGTTTCCGAGGGCGAGTTCGCGGGTCGCGTCGTGGAGGGCGGACTCGAGGTCCGTCGCGGCACCGTCCGCGAAGGCCCGGGGGTCCGCGGGGCCCGAGACGTCGAGCAGGGCCTCCGTCGCGAGCTCTGCAAGGAAGATCTGGTTCGAGGCCTCCGTCGCCTTGTCGAGGAGGTCCCGGCCGTCCTTGTTCGCCCGCTCCAGGAGGACGCGGGCCTCGAGGTAGTTGGGCACGAACGCGCGGTTCTCCCAGATCCCCGCGAGGACCTTCTCCTCCGCGCGGCCGAGGACGGCCTCAAGGTCCTCCGTGTGGAGGCCGAGGCGCCGCATCTCCTCGATCGTCGTCCGGAGGGCACGGGCGGCCTTCTGGTACCCGCTGTGGCGCTCGTCGAGGGTGATCGCGATCGCCTCCGCCTGGCGGGCCGCGGCGAGGGCCTTCGAGTACTCTTGGGCCGCGAAGAGGTCTTTCGCGATCTTGAGGGTGTCCTCCGCAGGCCGCAAGTCCGCTTGGGTGAGGCGCAGGACGGTCACGAGCCCCTCCGAGTGGCCGATCGCGTCCTCCGCATGGCGGGCCTTGGCGGTCTTCAGGAAGCCGTGGGGCGCGGGCTTCGCGACGGTCATGTTGGACTCCTCCTCGGGGAACGCCCAGAGGCCGTGAGCAGAGGGTGTGAGCCTCCGCAGGCCGGTGGGTCAGGAATAGATTGGACGGGCCCAGGATAAGCGTTGTGATTGTTCGCCCGTGATAATCACGGATGATAGCCGGTCGCCTCCGCGACGCGCGGTCCCGCGCGGCCTCGAGGGCCCTGCGGACGGACGTCCTCGGGATTCCCGCGGGATACGTGAACGATTATTATAGGTGGGGTCCTACGCCCCGCCCGTCATGGGCGGCCTGTTCCAGCTCGCGCGCCCCCTCAACTGCGTCATGTCCGCCGTCGGCGTGGGGATCGGGGGGATTGTCGCGGTGGGGGCCGAGGCGTGGGCCGCCTCCGCGCTGCGCCTCGCCTTCGCCGGGATCGCGGCGGCCTCGTTCACCGCGGCGGGGAACGCCCTCAACGACTACGCCGACCGGGAGACGGACCGCACGAACCATCCCGAGCGGCCGCTCCCCTCAGGCCGCGTCACGCCGCGGGCGGCCCTCGCCTTCGCCACGGCGGGGTTCGCGGTCGCGGCCCTCACGGGCCTCCTCGCGTCGTGGGAGTGCCTCGTCCTCGTCGGCGTGAACGCCGCCGTGATGGGTGCCTACGAGTCCCGCCTGAAGGCCCGCGGGGCCGTGGGCAACCTCGCGATCGGCTACCTCGTCGGATCCCTCTTCCTCTTCGCGGGCCTCGCCGTGTACGCGGGGCGGGGAGACCCGCTCCTCCGGACGGCGATCCTCGCGGCCCTCGCGGGCCTCTCGACCCTAGGCCGGGAGGTCACGAAGGACATCGAGGACATGGCGGGGGACGTGGACCGCCGGACCCTCCCCCAGCAGATCGGCGCGCGGCGCGCGGGCCTCGTGGCCACCTCCGCGTTCACGGCCGCGGTCGTCCTGAGCGTCGTGCCATGGAGCCTCCAGATCCTCGGCTTCCCGTACGCGGCCCTCGTCGTCCCCGCGGACGGAATGTTTATCTACGCCGCGTTGTACTCGGCCGCGCGACCGACGGCCTCCCAGCGGGTCGCGAAGTACGGGATGATCGTGGCCCTCGTCGCCTTCCTCGCGGGTGGGGTCGGGTGAGCGTCTACGAGTACCTCAAGGAACGGCGCGCGAAGGCCGTCCTCCACCTGACCCTCCTCGATCCGGACAAGCAGAGCGCGCGGGAGGCGGGGGAGCTCGCGGCCGAGGCCTCCGGGGCGGGCACGGACGCGATCATGGTCGGCGGATCCACGGGCGTGACCCAGGCGAAGGTCGACGCGACGGTCCTCGCGATCAAGGAGGCCGCGAAGGTCCCCACGATCCTGTTCCCCGCGAGCGCCGCGAACCTGTCCCCCCACGCGGACGCCCTCTACTTCATGAGCCTGTTGAACAGCCAGGAGCCGCGGTTCATCATCGGCGAGCAGCGGCTCGGGGCGGGGATCGTGAAGGCGTGGGGTCTCGAGACGATCCCCATGGCGTACCTCGTCGTCGAGCCGGGGATGCGCGCGGGCGAGGTCGGCAAGGCGGACCTCATCCCGCGGGGGAACCCGATGGTCGCGATCCAGTACGCCCTCGCCGCGGAGATGATGGGGATGCGCCTGATCTACCTCGAGGCGGGGAGCGGGGCCCCCGAGGCGATCCCGCCCGCCCTCGTCCGGTCCGTCCGCGCCGCGGTCGGGGCCCTGCTCCTCGTCGGCGGGGGAGTCCGGACCCCGGAGACCGCAGCGTCCCTCGCCCGTGCGGGGGCCGACGCGGTCGTCACGGGGACGATCGTCGAGGTCGCCCGCGGCGGGGACGCCCTTCGGCGGATCGTCGAGGCGGTGAAGGCGGCGCGATGAAACTCCTCCGCCCGAAGACCGCGGCCCAGAGCCAGGCGGAGACGACCCGGATGGCCCGCCGCCTGTTCAAGGCCCCGGCCCCGCGGAGGATTCTCCTGCCGATCGCGGCGTTCAGCGCGATGCAGGGCTTCCTCCTCGTGTACCCGCGCTTCGACGGCCCCGGGGTCCTCGCGGCCACCCTCGCGTTCGCACTCCCGGCGTACGCGGCCGCGGGCCTCACGGGCCCCGTCGCGGACGCCCTCGGGGGCCGGATGTACCTCCGGCGCTCGACCCTCCTCGCCTTCCTCGGGCTCATCGTCGTCGGCGCGGTCCAGCTCGTCGCCGTCGCGGCTCTCACCGTCTACGCGCTCCTCGGCTCCAAGACCTTCGACTTCCCGCTGGACCGGATCGCGGTCCTCGGGTACGGCGCGGCATTCTGGTCCCGCCAGGTCATCCTCGCGTCCACCTCGAACGCGGACCACGCGAGGTCCCTGCCCGCGGCCCTGGTCCATCCCGTCCTCGGGATCGCGGGCCTCGCCCTCGTCGCCCCCCTGGACCCCGGCGAGCTCGTCCTTGCAGGGATCGTCCTCGCCGTGTTCCTAGGCTCTGCCGTCGCGTACGCGGCGATCGCGAAGCGCCCCCTCCTGCGCTCGTTCGGCTTCGACGGCCTCCGCCTCCTGCGGTACACTCTCGACCACTACACGGAGGCGGAGGAGGCGGGCGTGTCCGAGCTCGAGGGCTTCTTCGAGTCGATCAGCGTGCCCGCGCGGATCCGCCTCGGGGGTCTCGCGTTCCGCGTCGCGGGGCGCCTCCGGGTCGTCGTCCTCGCCCCGACGGCCCACCCGGGGCCCATGGGTTACGTCGCGGGGAGCGACCTCCCGACGAAGCTTGCGACGGCCCTCGCGGACCTCACCCCCGACGTCATGGTGGCCCATGGGGCCGGGACCCATGACGAGAACCCCGCGACGACCGGGGAGGTCCGCAAGCTCGGGGAGGCGGCCCGCTCCCTCCTCACGTCCGCCCCGTTCGCGCGGGACGTCGGCCAGCCCGTGCGGGTGACGCGGGGCCGGGTCACGATCCTCGCCCATGCGTTCGGCTCCTCCGTCCTCCTCGTCTCGTCCTTCGCGCCGAACCCCACGGACGACGTGGACAGCGCGACGGGCCACGCGGCGGTCCAGGAGGCGAAGCTCGCCGGGGCGCAGGACGCGGTCTTCGTGGACGCCCACAACTGCCTCGAGCCCGGGATCGGGCTCACCCACTTCGGGTCGGAGGGGAGCCACGAGATCCTCCAGGCCTCCCGGGACGCGGCGGCGGCCGCCCTGCGCGCGCCCCGGGGGGCGCCGAGGGTCGGATACGCCCGGAGGGCGGGGTTCTGCACGCCCGACCAGGGCCTCGGGGCGCGCGGGATCGAGGCCCTCGTCGTCGAGGTCGACGGCGTCCGCACGGCGTACGTCCTCTTCGACGGGAACAACATGGTCCCTGGCCTCCGGGACGAAATCCGCGCGAGGCTCGAGGGGATCGTCCAAGAGGCGGAGGTCCTCACGACGGATAACCACTCCGTGAACCTCACGATGACGGGGTTCAACGCGGTCGGCGCGGCCTTCGACCGCGGGGTCCTCGCGGGCCACGCGGAGGCCGCCGTCCGGGAGGCCCTCGACGGCCTGGAGGACGCGGAGGCGGCCCTCGTCTCTTCCTACGTCGCGCTGAGGATCTTCGGTCCCCAGGCCGCATCTCGCCTGACGACCTCGATCAACGCGACCATGGCGATCCTTCGTCCGGCCCTCCTCATCACGATGTCGGGCGCCCTCGCGGCGGGGGCCCTCGTCCTCGTCCTCGGCTAGACCGCGTCGAGGAACATCCGGTGGATCCGGAGGTCCCCGCTGAGCTCGGGATGGAACGCGGAGCCGATCAGGGTACCCTGCCGCGCGAGGACAATCCGGTCCCCGTGCCGGGCCAGGGGCCGGCAGTCCCCCCAAGTCCGCAGGATCGCGGGGGCCCGGATGAAGACGCCCGTGAAGGGCGCGTCGAGGCCCTCGACCTCGAGGACGGCCTCGAAGGATTCGCGCTGCCGCCCGAATGCGTTCCGGTCCACGGCCATGTCCATGAGGCCGAGGAGCTTCGTGCGGGTCCGCATGGCCTGCTCCCCCGCGTCCTTCGACAGGAGGATGCAGCCGGCGCAGGTCCCCATGACAGGCATCCCCTCATGCCGTACCCGACGGACGATCTCCTCGAAGAGGCCGAGCTTCTCGAGGAGCTTCGAGATCGTCGTGCTCTCCCCGCCCGGGATCGTCAGGGCGTCGATCCGGTCGAGGTCCTCCCGGCGGCGCACGGGGATCGCCTCCCCCGGCCGGCCGGCCTCCCGCATCGCGCGGGCCACGGCGTCGACGTGCTCGCTCACGTCCCCCTGGACCCCGATCGTTCCGATCCGCACGTTCCCGCGCTAGGCGGATGCGCGATAAAAGGGTTCGGGAGGCCGCGATCCCTTCAGGTGTTCTCCCCACGATCCCGCGCGCCCTTGGCCAAGAGTTCCCGGAGGATCCGCTCGAACTCCACGTGGGAGGCCGTCGCGTTCAGGCGCGCGCCGAGGACGTTGTTGATCAGGACGTCCTCCCCCGTCCGCGGGAGCCCGTAGCCCCGGAGCACGGCATCGCCCTCCGCGAGGACGACCTCGCCCCCGGGGGACCGCGCGAAGGCATCGGGGCGGTGCTCGTCGAGGGGGACAACCTCGAAGAAGCGGTCCATGAGGAGGGGCCGGATCCGCGCGCGGCCGACGAACGCCACGCGCACGCGGTCCAGGAGAGGGTCTAGGCTCGTGTTCGACTCGAGGGCCTCGCGGTTGATGCCGACCTGGGAGAGGGCGAGGTCCGAGGAGGTCCCGCCGAACGGGGTCACGTACCAGTGCCGGAGGGTCTCGATCGGGTACTCGGGTCGGTCCCCGGGTTGGTCCGCACGACGATTCGTGGACGATCCATGGTCGGACGGCCTACTTCTCCCTTTCCTCGTGGCTATCCGCCACGCGAACGAGCGGGCCTTCGGACGGAGGTGCCGGGATACGTTCGGATGCCGTTTCGATACACTTATCTAGAGCACGGATGTACCGCGAGCCGGGTGCCTGCACGCCCATCGGGTTCGTGCTGATCGACATCGAACCGGCGCGCGAGAAGGAAGTGTACAATCGCCTCCTGGCGATCGAAGAGATCGTCGAACTCTATCCTCTCTTCGGGGAGTACGACCTCATCGCGAAGGTCGAGGCGGACAGCTACGAGCAGATTGGCTCCGTCGTCGTCACGAAGATCCGGTCCATCGACGGCGTGAAGGCGACGAAGACCCTCGCGCGGATGTCCCTCTGATCCCGCTCCGAGGTCCCGGGGTGCAGGGAGGCGCCCGATCCTCCGGTCGAGATCCCTCCGCGACGGGCCGAACCCCCTCCTGTACGCCCAGAAGGGGAGGTCGCGGTGTCCGTGGATCTCGCAGACGGCCAACCCACAGCCTGCCTGCGGGTTACCACCGAGCCGTGGTCCCCGGGCCTCACTCGTCGACCCGCGGCTCGTACACCGCGATCGCGTCGATCGCGACGAGGAGCCCCGGCGCGTCGACCCCCAGGAGGGCCGTGGACCGCGCGGGGGGCTCCACCGGGAAGGACTCCCGGTAGGCGTCGTTCATCCCTTTGAAGTCCTTCGGGTCCCGGAGGTACACGGTCGTCCGGAGGACGGCGTCCAGGCCGAGCCCGAGCTCATCGAGGATCCCCGCAACGTTCCGCAGGCACTGGCGCGTCTGCCCGCCGATGTCGGGGGCGGACCAGGCCCCCGGCGCGGCGCCCGGCGGGAGGGGCGTCTGGGCGGACACGAACACCAAGCCGTTCGCGACGACGCAATGGGAGTAGGGTCCGAGGGGCGGGGGGAGGCCCCGGACGTCGGGCGTGTTCTTCATCCGTTCACGGAGGGCGGGCAACGGGCCCGCGTCAGAAAAGGGTTCCGGGGTCCTCGACAGATGCCGAAGCCCGCCCCGCTCCGGTTTGAATCGACGTAAAACTATATTAGAAGGCGAGGGCTTTTGTCGCCCGAGCGCGAAGCGGAAGGTCGTCCCCAGCTCACGAGCGGGGTTCCCATGACCAGGCGGGATTTCATTTTCCGTATCGGAGGGGCCGCCGGCGACGGCGTCTCCTCCACGGCGGAGAGCTTCGCGAAGATCTGCGCCCGGAGCGGGCTCCACGTGTGGACCTACTCCTCGTACCAGAGCGTGATCCGGGGCGGCCACGTCTGGACCCAGGTCCGCGCGGGGATGGACCCCCTCCTCTCCCACGGCGAGGACCCCGACGTCCTCGTGGCCCTGAACCAGCCGACTCTCGACATCCACGCGGGGGATGTGTCCCCGGTGGGCGTGGTCGTCTACGACTCCGAGCAGCTCCGCGCGGACCCGTCGAAGCTCCGGAAGGACGTCCGGCTCCTCGGGATCCCGCTCCGGAAGGCGGCCCAGAGCCTCTCGCCCAACGCCCTCATGCGGAACACGGTCGCCCTCGGCGCCGTCGTCCGGCTCCTCGAGATGGACGTCCGCCACGTGGAGAGCGCGTTTCAGGACATGTGGGGGGACAAGAAGCCGGAGGTCGTCGCGCAGAACGTCTCCGCGGCGAAGCTCGGGGCCGATGCGGTCGCCGAGTACGGCGGCTCCCTGCGCCTCGGCCTCTCCTACACGAACGTCCCCCGGCCCCTGATGACGGGGAACGAGGCAATCTGCCTCGGGGCCCTCGCCGCGGGATGCAAGTTCCTCGCCCAGTACCCCATGACGCCGGCGTCGTCGATCATGCACTGGATGGCCGCCCACGCGCCGAAGCACGGGATCGTCGTGAAGCAGGTCGAGGACGAGCTCGCGGCCGTCAACATGGCGATCGGCGCGGGCTTCGCGGGCGCGAGGGCCATGACGGCGACCTCGGGCGGGGGCTTCGCCCTCATGGTCGAAGGCCTCGGCCAGGGCGGGATGACGGAGACCCCGGTCGTCGTCGTGCTCGTCCAGCGCGCCGGGCCGTCGACGGGCCTTCCGACGAAGACGGAGCAGGGGGACCTCAACCTGGCGCTTGGGGCGGGCCAGGGCGACTGGCCGCGGGCGATCCTCGCCCCCCGGAGCTCGGAGGAGGCGTTCTCCCTCACGGCCCAGGCCTTCAACCTCGCGGAGATCTACCAGACGCCGATCATCCTGATTTCGGACCTCTACCTCTCGGAGGGGCATCGCACGGTCGAGCCGTTCGACTTCAACGTGCCCATCGTGCGCGGGCTCATGGTCGCGGACGGCGGGAGCCCCGGGGAGCGCTACCGCCGGTACCGGTACACGGAGAGCGGGGTGAGCCCCCGCGCGCTCCCGGGGACGCGGGGGACCGTCTTCCAGGCGGGCACGGACGAGCACATGGAGTCCGGGGAACTCATCTCGGACGTCCTCGCGGGCCTCCCCGAGTTCGTCGAGGAGCGCCGCCGGATGATGGAGAAGCGGATGCGGAAGCTCGAGGGCCTTCGGAAGGACACGCCGCCCCCCGAGGTCTTCGGCCCCGCGAACGCGGACCTCACCCTGATCACGTGGGGCTCGACCCAGGGCCCGGCCCGGGAGGCGATTCTCCGCCTCGAGGCGAAGGAGCGGTTCGCGGTCAACGCGCTCGAGTTCCCGACCCTGTTCCCGTTCCACGTCGACGAGACGCTCGCCGCGCTCCGCGGTGCGAAGCGGACCCTCGCCGTCGAGGGGAACTACACGGGCCAGTTCTCGCGGCTCCTGCGCGCGGAGACAGGGATCCGGCCCGACGCGTTCCTCGGGAAGTACGACGGCGAGCCGATCGCGGCCCGGGAGATCGTCGCGAAGGCCCTCGAGGTGGTCCGGTGAAGACGGCCTTCGAGCTCCAGACGTACAAGTCCGAGATCAAGCCGACCTGGTGCCCGGGCTGCGGGGACTTCGCGGTCCTGAGCGCCCTCCAGAAGGCGATCCATGGCCTCCAGCTCGAGCCCTGGAACGTCGTCCTCGTGAGCGGGATCGGGTGCTCCTCGAACCTCCCCCACTTCCTCTCGACGTACGGCTTCCACGGCCTCCACGGCCGCTCGATCCCCGTCGCGAGCGGGATTAAGCTCGCGAACCCGGACCTCCACGTGATCATCACAGGCGGGGATGGGGACGGATACGGGATCGGCCTGGGGCACACCCTCCACGCGATGCGCCGGAACCTCGACGTCACGTACCTCGTGATGAACAACCAGATCTACGGCCTCACGACGGGCCAGGCCTCCCCGACCTCGGAGAAGGGCATGAAGACGAAGTCCACGCCGAACGTCGGCGTGATCGAGAACCCCATCGACCCGATCGCCCTCGCGATCACCGCCGGCGCGACGTATGTGGCCCGCGCGTTCTCGGGGGACGCGAAGCACATGGCGGACCTCGTCCAGCGGGGGATCGAGCATCGCGGGTTCGCCCTCATCGACTGCCTCTCCCCCTGCGTGACGTACAACCGGACGAACACGTACGACTTCTTCCGGGAGCGGGTGTACGACCTGAACCAGGAGGGCCACGACCCGAAGGACATGAAGGCCGCCGTCGCACGGGCCCTCGAATGGCCCACGGCCCAGAGGGACCGCATCCCGATTGGCGTCTTCTACCAGGCGGAGGGCGTTCCTATCTACGAGGAGATGGAGCCGGGCCTGCGGCAGGGGCCCCTCACGAAGGCCCGCCTCGGGATCGAGGACCCCGACGAGCTCATGAAGGAGTTCCTCTGAGTCCGCGGGGCAACTCCCGGAAGACCTTGAGGCACGCCCAGCTGCCAGGGCATGACCCTACCACCCCGTGGTGGGCGTCTTGGTTGGGGCTGGCGCTCACGATCCTGCTCGTCATGGGCCTGGTCCTCCTCCAAGCAGTCCTCTGGGAACGCGTCCCGGTCCCGGGGCCGCCTCATGCCCGTCGGCGGATCGTCGGGAACGCCACGCTCGCGGACGACTCCTCCCCTCGCAGGATGCCCTCGATCCGCGCCCGTGCCGCGTCCACATCCCGAAGGAGGCCTCCCGCGTCGACCCCGAGGTGGTCCGGCGGGTACTCCCGGATCTTGTCCGCCCCCCGTCCGAGGAGGGCGACCGCCCCGGAGGGGTTCCCGTTCTGGAAGTGGTGGAAGCCCGCGCAGACCTGGATCAGGCCCTGGAGGAACCGCCTGGAGGCGCCGCGCTCGACATGCCACGCGTCCTCGAGAACCTCATGGGCCTCGAAGAAGTATCCCTCGTTGAAGAGCCGGATCCCGTCCGCGACGGGGTCCTGCGCGGGGGGCCCGTCGTCCGCCATGGAGGGCACCACACGCCGGGGCGGGAAGAACCTTCGCGGGTCAGGGCTTCGTCACGATGAGCCGCCACTCTTCGCCCGCCCGGTCGCACGCGAGCGCGTACCCTTGCTGCTCGCAGAGGACCGGGATCGAGGAGGTCGCCGTGGGCTCGCTGTCCGTCAGGATGACGAGAGACGCGCCCGCGGGCAGGGCCTCGAGGGCCTGGCGCGCGCGGATGTAGGGGTACGGACAGAGGAGGCCGCGGGTGTCGAGGACGTCCCCTCGACCGGGGGAGGCTTCCGTCTTCGCCAAGGTCTGGGCCACGCCACGTCCCTCCGAGGGGATCAGATGAACGTCACGACCCCGCCCTTCTGGGCCGCGGGGAACGCCTCGTTCAGGAAGCCGATCACGTCCTCGAGGACGACCCCATCTACGACCGTGTCCTTCGTGACCCCGAGGTTCTTCAGGATGTCCGCGGAGGGCGCGCACGCGGCCACGCGGACGCCCATCTTGATCGCGTCCTGGAGGACCTGCTTCAGGGGCGGGAAGCCCGGGAAGTGGATCTGGTCGACCGTTCCCTTCTTCACGACGTCGAGCCCGGCCGTCGTCGCGTACACCTTGACCTTGTGCCCCATCGCCGCCGCGCCGAGAGCGAGCTGGATCGCAGGGTACGCCCGCGCGGGCTCGTTCGACACGAGGACGAGGTGCAGCTCTTGCTGGACCATGGGTATCTATAAGCCTGTTATACGCGACCCTATAAGAACCTTCTTGGCGGGAAAATCCCTCACTTTTGCGCTCTCGCCTGGGCGAGCATCGTCCGGATCGTCTCCGGGGCGTACGCCCCCCGCTCCGTCGCGATCATCGTGACGAGTCTCGCGGGCACGATCTCGAAATAGCGGTTCATCACGTCGATCTCCCGGGGCGGCCGGTCCCAGATCTCCTTCGCGGGCATGGACGGGGAGCCCGCCCACGCGGAGCTGTCGAACCGAGCGTCGAACTTGAGGCTCTCCGTGGCCACGTAGAGCGGCTTCCCGTGGTCCTTCGCCGCGAGGCCGAGGGCGTACGACCCAATCTTGTTGATCACCGCGCCGTCCCGGAGCACGCTGTCGGCCCCGATGAGGGCGCAGTCCGCATCCTCTAGGAGCCCTGGCCCGAGGGCGTCGGGCACGAGGGTCGCTGGGATTCCCGCCTCCGTCAACGCGACGAGGAGGAACCGCCCCTCGTTGACGGGGCGGGACTCCATCACGTACACGCGTTCGAGGAGGTCCGCCTGGCCCGCGGCCTGCAGGGAGGCCAAGACGTTCGCGCTGAACGTCAGGGTGACGACCTTCGACCGCTTCGTGAGGAGCTTGAGGAACGTCCGCGCGACGTGCTCCCGCGCCCCTGTGAGCTCCGTCCTCAGGTGCTCCAGGACCTCCTCTGGCGGCTGCCCCTCCTCGACGAGCCGGACGAACAGGTGGACGACGTTGTGGAGGGCCGCGTTCGTCTTCTGGGCCTCGGGAATCCGCCGCGCGGCCTCCCGGAGCTGCTCGGGCGAGGGCCTCCCTTCCGTCTCCCGGACGAGGGCCTCGAGGGTCTTGAGCCCCATCCCCGCGATCTGCGAGGCTCCGCTCGTGTGGTCCGCCAGGATGTCCTCGATCCCGTCCTCAACGCTGGGGGGCAGCATGCTCCATCCTCTCGTGGTACGCGGCGAGGCCCGTGATGCTCACGCGGATCCGGCGCTCGAGGAACTCCCGCGGGTAGCGCCTCGCGGCCCGGCACGACATGTCGTACAGGGTCTTGAGGACGCCCTCCTCCCCCGCGGAGGCCAGGGACTCCCGGACGACCCGCGCCCAGGCGGGGTATGCGGCCATCTGCCGCTCGATCGCCTCCAGGGGCCGGAGATGGGGTCCGTAGTGGCTGAAGAGGAGGGCCTTCGGCCGGAGGGACAGGAGCCGCTCGAACGTCCGCAGGTTCGCCTCGAGGTCGAAGGCGGGGGCGGGGGCGATGGGCATGAGGATCTCGTCCCCGGGGAAGTAGAGGCCCGCGGCGTCCCCCGTGTACACGCAGCCGTTCCGCTCGTCGAGGATCGTGAGCTCGTGGGGCGCGTGGCCCGGGGAGTCGAGGAACCGGAGGACATGCCGACCGAGGTCGAGAGTCGCGCCGTCGGACACGGCCAGGAGCCGGTCCTCGGGGATCGGCCGCATCGTCCCGAACTCCCGGGACTCCTCGGGTCCGAGGGCCTCCCGCGCGCTCGCGAGGAGCCTCGTCGGGTCCGCGAGGTGCCTCGCGCCCCTCGCGTGGACGTACACGCGGGCGCGGGGCATCGATTCGAGGAGGAACCCCGCGCCGCCCGCGTGGTCGAGGTGGATGTGGGACACGACGAGGGCGTCGACGTCCGCGGGCCGGAGGCCGAACGCGCGGACCGCCTCGAGGATCCGATCGACATCCCACGAGGTCCCCGTCTCGATGATCGCCCTGCGTTCGTCGTCGATGAGGTACACGGCGCCGAAATCCTTCTGCCCGAACATCCCCACGTCGGCCAGGTGGGTCTCGGGGTCGAACGGGAGGCGCTCGAACGCCATCGGGGGACGGGATGGCGGGGCGGCCCATGTACCTTTCCGGGACGGGGCGTGACGACCCCGCCGGGACGATGGAGGGATTGTCTTTTTGTCAAACCGAGAGGACCCTCCGAGGCGGTGCCTTCAAGCCCTGGGGCTCTCCTGGGAAAACGGGGGAGAGGATGCTACCCGCGTATAGGTCCTCGTCGTGTGCCCTCGTTGGTGAACTCACGCGCGTGGCGCGACCGCGGTATCCCCGCGGCCACGACCCGCGCGCAGCCGCGCTCGCCTTCGTCGTCGTGAACGTCGTGGCCGCCGGTGCGATTGCCCTGTACCTCCTCGTCGGGTGATCGCGCCTCCGGCGTCCCGCGGATGCGAAGGCGAGCGAAGGCCTTTTTGCGGACCCGGGCCTTCCCCGCCCCGCGGCGGTAGCCAAGTTCGGAAACGGCGCGAGATTTAGGGTCTCGTCCCGAAGGGGTTCCCAGGTTCGAATCCTGGCCGCCGCATCCGCGCCCTGGGCGGCCGCGTCCCGGATTCCTATTTCTCCAGGTCGACGAGGGCTACTCGCTCGAGGGCGAGGTCGGCCTCCCTCCTCCGAGGCACGGTCGCGCGCTCCGGCTCCCGGATCCCGAGGACTTCCAGGTCCTTGCGTGCGGCGTCGAGGAGGGTCGGGTCCGCGGACCATCCCATCGCCTCGAGGAAGTCTGCGGCCAGGGTGTCTCCGAACACGACGACGGCCACGCCCGTCGTGCCCTTCCGGATCCCCGCGACGGAGATCGCGTCCGCGATCTGCCGCCTTCCGCTCAGGTACAGAAGGCTCTCCATCGCGAGGGTGTGCGTCGCCATCGCCCTCTGGTCCTTCGCCCGCTCCCCGTGCCTCACGGCGGACTCGATGTGATCCCTCCCGACGACGGCCCGGGCGTCCGCGAGGAGGACCTCGACCCCGTGTCCCGCAGCCCACGCCGCGGCATTCCGGAGGACGGCCTCGGGGTCGTCGATCGCGGCACGGGCCCCGCGGATCTCGTGGATCATGCGAAGTCTCCCAGGGCCGCCTGACCCTCGATCGCCTTCACGTCGATGATCTCCCCGACCTGCTCCTTGATCCGCTTGGCCACCGAAGGGCCGATCGACGGGATTCGCGCGAGTTCATTCGGATCCGCCTTCTGGAGGTCCCGGAGGATCTTCCAGCCTCGCTGGTAGAGGGCCCTCGCCCGCACCCGCCCGATCCCATGGAGGGAGACGAGCTCGAGGAGCTCCTCCTTGACCCCGTACTGCACGCGGATCGTGAGGCGCCCGAGGTCCCGGACCTTCCTCTTGTTGAAGATCTTTCCCAGCTCCGCCATGGAGTACAGGAGCCACTCCGCCTGGTCCGTCATCCGGCGGATGTCCCCGGGCCCGATCCCGAATTTCTTCGTGACCTCGTCCTCCGAGCGCTCGGACGCCCAGTCGTCGAGGAGGGTCGCCGTCTTGACCTCCGCGAGGAAGAAGTCGTAGTCCTCGACGGGGAAGGCGAGGGACTCCTGCTCGATCTTCTGCTCGACCCACGCGTAGTCCCCGCGGCGCAGGTACAGCCTGGGCATGTCGGGCGTCGAGCAGACGGCCCACAGGTGGTAGAACGAGGTGTCGCGGGCCTCGAGGAGGGCGTCCCGCATCCGCACGGCGCTCAGCGGATCGAGGTAGAGGTCGCTCGTCCGCCTCCCGAAGAACGTGGCCCGGAGGGCGCCGTCCTGCCGGGCGATGAATTCCTCTCTCTGGAGGAAGTCGAGGACCTCGAGGACCTTCCCACGGATCGCGTGGACGTCCCCCTGGAACGCGAAGAACGTGCGGTTGAAGAAGGCGAACAGGTCCTCCTCCGTCCTCGTGTGGTCCGTCGCGATGTTCGCGAGGACGTGCATCCGCAGCGCGGGCTCGGAGCCGAGCTTCGACTCGATGGCCTCGGGCTCACTGCGGAAGTACGTGTCGAAGAGCTCGTCGATCTCGTCGACGTCCTTCGCGAACAGGATGGCCTCTCCGTACGGATCGTATCGCGGCCGGCCCGCGCGGCCGCACATCTGCTTGACCTCGAGGACGGGGATCGGAGTGAAACCGAGGTTCACATCGAAGCGGTTGAGGTCGCGAACGATGACCCGCCGCGCGGGGAGATTTATTCCGGCCGCAAGAGTCGGCGTCGCGATGATCGCCTTGAGCCTGCCTCTCTTGAACTCCTTCTCCACGATGGATCGCTGCTCGTTCGTGAGCCCGGCGTTGTGGAACGCGACGCCGCCCTCGATGCACTTTCCGAGTCGTGCGGCCATCGACGTAGCTTCGTCCTGCCCTCGTACAAGCCTCTCCGCGATCTCCTTGAGTCTCGTGAGTTCCTTGTCGTCCAGTTTTCCCCGGACGTCCTTCGCGAGGCTCTTCGAGAGGGCCTCGGTGGAACGGCGCGTGTTGACGAAGACGAGGGCCTGTCCCCCCGAGGCCATGATGTCCGTCACGAGACCCGAGAGATCCTCTCCCTCCGACTTGACCTCTTGCACGGACCCGTCGAGGAAGTTGACGGCGCCGTCGTGGTACACGCCCTCCTTCAGGGGCACGGGTCGCCACTCGCTCCTGACGTGCTCGGCTTCGAGCCACCGCGCGAGTTCCTCCGAGTTCTTGATCGTCGCGCTGAGGGCGATCACCTGGGCCCGCGGGTTGACCTGCCGAAGCTTCGCGAGGGTCACCTCGAGGGTGGGTCCTCGGTCTGCATCGTTGATGAGGTGGACCTCGTCGGCGACGACGACGGTGAGCTGCTGGAGCCAGTGGGACCGGTGGCGCAGGAGGGAGTCCGCCCGCTCCGACGTCGCAACGATCACGTCGAACTTCTCGAGGGTCGGGTCCGGGGAGTCGTAGTCCCCCATCGTCATCCCGACCTTGACCCCGAGGGGCTCGAACGCCTTGAGGTCCTCGTGCTTCTCCGCGGCTAGGGCCCGCAGGGGCACGATGTACAGGGCCTTCCCTCCGCGCAGGACGGACGCGAGGATCGCGAGGTACGCGACGAGGGACTTGCCGCTCGCCGTCGGGATCGCGAGGACGAGGTTCTCGCCCAGGAGCGCGGGGCCGACCGCGTCGGCCTGGGGCGGGTACAGCTCCTCGATGCCCTGCGCCTTCAGGACGTCCACGATGCGGGGGTCGAGGCCCAGGTCCGCGACGCGCATCCGTCTTCCGATGAAGGAGGGTGGGGATAAACCTTCCTGGGAGGGCCGCGACGGAGGGCCTTAATCGCCGTCCTCCATTCCCGGTCGACGGGCCTCTCATGCGCTTCACGTTCAGCTACACGGGGATCCGCGTGCGAGACCTCGAACGATCCCTGCGGTTCTACCGCGACCTCCTCGGGATGAAGGTCCTCCGCAGGTCGAAGGACGCCGACACGCGAGGGGAATGGGCGATCCTCGAGTCCGAGGCCGGCGGCCAGACCCTCGAGATCAACTGGTACGAGGAAGGCAGCCCGTTCGGCGGGCCGTACGGGGTCGGCGAGGCGGTCGACCATCTCGCCTTCCGCGTGGACGAGTTCGACGCGGCCGTCGCCTACCTCTCCGCCGCAGGCCACCCGACGGTCCTCGGACCTACGGACGACGGCCGGTACCGCGTGGCCTACGTGGAGGACCCGGACGGCATCACGGTCGAGATTTTTCACGTGCGCGATCGCCTCTGACCCAAAGCCTTTATCGCCCGGCCCCGTTCCCGCGCCGCGATGGTCGACCTCGCAATGGAGGTCGCGGGCCTCCGCCTGCGGAACCCCACGATGCTCGCCTCGGGGTTCCTCGACGAGACGGGCGGGTCCCTCCTCCGGGTGTTCAAGGCGGGTGCGGGGGCCGTCGTGACGAAATCGATCGGGCCCGAGCCGCGGGAGGGCTACGCGAACCCCACGGTCGTGGAGCTCGACGCGGGCCTCCTCAACGCGGTCGGGCTGCCGAACCCGGGGATTGTCGAATTCGAGCGGGAGGTGCGGCAGGCCCTCGACGGCGGGGCTGCGGTCATTGGCTCCGTGTACGGGAAGGACGCCCACGAGTACGCGAGGTGCGCCCTCAAGATGGAGGAGTACGGCGTCCAGGCCGTCGAGCTGAATCTATCCTGCCCCCACGCGAGGGGCCTGGGGACGGAGATCGCGCAGCACGCGGACGCAGTCGCGGAGATCACGAAGGCGGTTCGGGACGCCGTCGGCGTGCCCGTCTTCCCGAAGCTCTCTCCGAACGTCGCGGACATCGCCTCCTTCGCGGTCGCGGCGGAGAAGGCCGGGGCCGACGGGATCGTCGCGATCAACACGGTCAAGGCGATGGCGATCGCCCCCGAGGTCCGCATGCCCGTCCTCGCGAACCGCTACGGCGGCCTGAGCGGGCCCGCGATCCGCCCCATCGGCGTGCGCGCGGTGTACGACATCTACGCGGCTGTCGACGTACCCGTGATCGGGGTGGGCGGGGTCGCGACGGGGCGCGACGCCCTCGAGTACGTCATGGCGGGCGCGTCCGCGGTCCAGGTCGGCACGGCTCTCCTGTCGCGCGGGCTCGGGGCCTTCAACGAGATCCTCAAGGAAGCCTCCGGGATCCTCGAGGACCTCGGGATCGCATCCGTCAAGGACGCCGTGGGGGCCGCCCATGAGTAGGCTCCAGGTCGTGCCCCTCATCGACGTCGTGCGGGAGAGCCACCACACGACGACGTACCGGTTCCGCGCGGACTTCGGGGGGGACCCCGGGCAGTTCGTCATGGTCTGGATCCCGCGGTGGGACGAGCTCCCCATGGCCCTCTCCTACCTCGGCCCCGTGAAGGGGATCACGGTCCACGCGTACGGGGACGCGACGAAGGCCCTCCAGTCCTTCAAGCCGGGGGACCGGATCGGCGTGCGCGGGCCCTACGGGAACACGTTCCCCCTCAAGGGGGAGAAGGTCCTCGCCGTCGCGGGGGGCACGGGGACCGCGTCCCTCATCGCCGCGATCGAGGGATTCGCCCAGCAGGGGGCCCAGGTCACGAGCGCGATCGGGGCGAGGACCGCGGAGGAGCTCCTCTTCGTGGACCGCGCGGGGGCGTCCGGGGAGGTCCACATCGCCACGGACGACGGCACCCGCGGCTTCCACGGCTTCGCCCCCGCCCTCGCGGAGAAGCTGCTTGACCGCATGAAATTCGACGAGGTCGTCACGTGCGGCCCCGAGCGGATGATCAAGCTCGTCGTCGACGCGGCCCTCCGGCGCGGCGTGCCCGTGCACGCGTCCCTCGAGCGGTACATGAAGTGCGGGATCGGGATCTGCGACGCGTGCGCGTTCGACGACCGCCTCGTGTGCCTCGACGGCCCCGTGTTCCCCGGGGACGTCCTCGCGTCGTCCGCGGACTTCGGGGCCTTCCGGCGGGACAAGAGCGGCCGCCGTATCCCGATATGACGAAACCGTTTTCCCCGCAGCGCCCATCGCCGTCGCCATGACGGACGCCCGCCTCGACGCCCTCGCGAAGGACGTCTTCGACTGGTACGTCCAGGAGAACCCCCTCTTCGCGACGTTCGTGGGGATTCACGCGTACGACCACCTCCTCCCCGACGGCACCCGGGAGGCCCAGCTCGAGGAGCTCGCGAAGGCGCAAGCGTCCCTCGAGGTCCTCACGGGGATCGACCCGAAATCCCTGTCCTTCGGCAAGCGGATCGACCGAGGCGTCCTGAGGAACGTCCTGCGCCTCACGGCGTTTGAGATCGACGAGCTCCGAATCTGGGAGTCCATGCCCCTGGGCGCGGACGTCGTCGGCGGAGGCCTCTTCCCCCTGTTCCTTCGGGAGTTTGCGCCCCTGCCCGAGCGGATGGAGAGCATCACGGCCCGCCTCGAGGCGGCCCCGCGGTTCCTCGAGGAGTCCAAGGGGCGCATCCGGACCCCGGTCCGGGTCTGGGCTGAGATTGCGAAGGAGTCCACGGAGCGCCTGCCCGGGTTCCTGAAGGTGATCCAGGCCGCAGGGGCTCAGGCCCTTCCGGCCCCCGACCGCGCGCGGCTCGGCGAGGCCGTCGCGAAGGCGGAGCACGCCCTCGCGTCGTACACGCGCTGGATTGGCTCCGCCGTCCTCCCGACGGCGAAGGACCGCGTCGGGATCGGCGCGACGAAGTTCCGCAAGCTCGTCCGGCTGAGAGAGCTCGGCCTCACGGTCGAGGAGATCTACGGGATCGGGACGCGGTACCTTCGGCAGAGCAAGCGGGAGCTCGCCCGCCTCTCGGGGGAGATCCAGCCCGGCGCCACGGTCGAGGAGGCGAAGGAGATCGTGAAGGCCGACCATCCCGCGACGTTCGCAGAGGCCTTCGCGTACACGGCGAAGGCCATGGAGGACTCCCGGCGCTTCCTCCTGGAGCGCAACCTCGCGACAATCCCGCCTAACGAGGAGCTCCGGGTCATCGAGACGCCGACGTACATCCGGCACGTGATCCCCTTCGCCGCGTACAGCTCCCCCGCGCGGTTCGAGCCGCGGCAGCAGGGCTTCTACATGGTCACGCCCGTGGAGGACAAGCCCGAGATGCTCCGGGAGTTCTCCTACGCGGGGGTGCGGAACACGGCCGTCCACGAGGGCTACCCGGGCCACCACCTCCACTTCACGAGCGCGAACCGCAATCCGTCCCACGCGAGGGCCCTCTCCTACGCCACGGAGGCGATCGAGGGCTGGGCCCACTACTGCGAGGACATGATGAAGGAGGCGGGTTTCCATCCGGACCCCGCGACGCGGTTCGCCCAGATGCTGGACCAGGTCTGGCGGGCCTGTCGGATCCTGATCGACGTCGACCTGCATTGCGGCCGGATGACGTTCGACGAGGCCGTGGACCTCCTCGTCCGGGAGGCGGGGATGGAACGCCCCGGTGCCGTCGCGGAGGTCAAGAGGTACACGTACACCCCGGCGTACCCGCTAAGCTACCTCGTCGGAAAGCACCTCATCCGGGACCTGCGGGACGAGGTGCGGCGAGGCCTCGAGCCCTCCTACTCGAACAAGTTCTTCCACGACACGTACCTGTACGCGGGCGCCCTCCCGCTCAAGTACATGCGGGAACTGTTCCGCTACAAGGTGAAGGAGCTCCGCAGGCTCCGATCCGCGGGAGCCTGAGGGGAAAAGGGGAGGCCGCGCGGGCCCCCCGGGGGCGCCTCAGGTGCCCCAGGTGTAGTTGTGGTGGTACCCCCAGGTATGGGTGTCGTCGTGGTAAGGGCATGTGGTGCCGTTCCCCATCATGCCGCCGTCGTGCATACCGGATCCGTCACCCATCATCCCGCCGCCCATGCCCCCGTGCATGCCGCCCATCCCGCTGTTCGCGGGGGCCATCATGCCGGAGGCGCCGACCGCCCCGACCCCGACGAGGGACAGGGCCGTGACGGCCACCAGGACACTGGTTTGCATAGTTCACCTCCTTTGGCCCTCTAGGGGGTGAAACGCCCCTTCAAGGCAGCGTGAAACGCGGTGAAACGAGTTTCACGAACGTGAGATTCGTCGATCTGGCCCGTCACTTCGCGACCTTCGCGACGATCCGCACGCGGTTCGTCATCCCGTGCCTCTCCCGGACGACGAGCCCCTTGCGCTCGAGCTTGTCGAGGACCCGGGTGACCTTCGCCTTCGAGAACGTCCCGAGGGCTACCAGGTCCCGCTGGAGGATCTCGCCCCCGTGTTCGCGGATCTCGAGGTACATCCGTCGCTCGTCGTCGTCGAGGAGCTTCACGAGCGCGAGCTCGGGGACGGGGGCCGGCTCTGGCGCAGGGCCTAGCGCAGCCGGGCCGGATGCCGCGGCGGCGGGAGCCGCGGGCGTCGGGGTCGCGGCCGTCTGCAGGGCCCTCGCGGGACGCCCGCGGAGGAGGAGCACCGCGGCGCCGACGAAGAACATCGCGGACGCGAGGAGGACGCCCCATTCGATCCCGCCGGGTGTCGCGGTCGACGTCACGTTGTCCCGGTGCATCCCGCCGCCACCCATCATGTCCCACATGGATCGCTGGGAGGCGAAGCTCGCGAGGGCGAGGCCCACCCCGATGAGGGCGAGGACCGCGAGGAGGACGATGAGGAGGGTGCCCGACTCGGATTCGACCATTCCGGACCACGCAGGGTCCTCCGGAGGGCATAAGGATTTGGTGCGTATCGGAGGACAGGAAGGCCCGCGCTCCGCCCCGCGCAGGCGGACGCGTAGCCGTTCGGAAACGTTAATATCGGCGCCCCCGCATCGCGCGCGCCGGAGAGACAGGGGATGAAGAGCATCGACGCCCTCGTCAAGAAGGCCCTCGAGTTCAAGGAGAAGGGCTTCTCGGAGAAGGAGATCGCGGACGAGCTTCACCTCTCGTCGGAGACGGTGACGTGGCTCCTGACGCGGGGCGTGAAGGGCGGGGAGCCGCCGAAGGACGTGAAGATCGGCTGGCGGTCCATCGGCGTCTACGGCAACCGGATCGGATTCATGGCCGCGGCGATGACGGACATCATCGTCGAGGAGTCGGAGAAGCGGGCCGACGAGCCCGACGCGATCCTCGGGGTCGCGATCAACGGGATCCCGTACGCGGCCCTCATCTCCGAGGAGCTTGGGAAGGAGCTCATCATCTACCGCCCGAGCGCGGAGCGGCACAAGAAGGCGGGCGCGTTCTCCTCGAACTACGCGAGCCCCCAGGGGAAGAAGATCGTGATCGTGGACGACGTCCTTTCGACGGGGGAGACGCTCAAGGCCGCGATCCGTGACGCCCAGGAGGCGGGCGGGACCGTGACCCTCGCGGTCGTCCTCGTGAACAAGACGGGGAACGATCTCGTCAACGGCGTGCCCTTGCGCGCCCTCATCCGTGCGCGGTCCATCGCCTGAGAGCCCCCGCGTCCCCTCGCCGGGTCGGCGGACCCCCGCGACGAGGAGGTCGCGCCTGGGAGCCAACGTTTATCTCGGGATCGCGGAGTCCTCTGGCCCATGGAGAAGGGCAGGGTCCGGGTCGGGTCCATCGTGATCGACGTCCGGGACTTCCCGCGAATGATGGCGTTCTGGCGGGAGGCGCTCGAGTATCGGCCGAAGAGACCTCCTACCCCCGACGACGACTTCGTCATCCTGGGTGACCCGGACGGCGAAGGGCCGAACGTCTCGATCGACAGGATGGAGCCCTACCGGAACCGGATCCATCTCGACCTGTACACGGACGACCCCGACGGAGAAGTGGACCGTCTCCTCGCCCTCGGCGCGACCGTGTTCCGCCCCCGCGAACGAGACGAGGACTTCGTGGTCCTCGCGGACCCCGAGGGCAACCTCTTCTGCGTGGTTGACACGAGGGGAGGTTGATCCGGGTCCGCCGCGGGAGGCCCAGGATGTCCCGAGGCGGCCCGGCCCATCGATCCCTCGCGACGCCGGCCCGCAAACCTTTATGGTCCCTCCCTCATCCGTGGACTCCGGTCGATCCCCCTGACGCACTGGTACGATGAGCTCCTCGCGGATGCAAAGGCCCACGTCGGCCCGAAGCAGGACCTCGTCGTGAACGCGGGTCTCAGCGTGAGCGGCCTTCAGCACGTCGGCCGGTTGCGCGGAGAGATCACCCTCTCCCAGATCCTCACCCGCAGCCTCCGGGCCGAGGGGCGGAACGTCCTCCAGAGCCTCGTCCTTTACACGCAGGACGAGTGGAAGGCGAAGGAGAAGCAGATCGCCCAGTTCCCGGGGGACGAGGGCAGCCAGTACATCGGGCGACGCCTGATTGACGTCCCGGACCCGTTCGGATGCCACGGGACCTGGGTGGACCACTACTGGGTCGACTTCGGCGGGGTCCTCGACCGCTTCGCGCCCTCGCCGGACCTGCGCAAGCGGGCCCGCGGGGAGTCCGACGTCCGGATCGTCACGACCACGCAAGCGTACGAGAACCCCGAGATGCAGGCGATCGTCCGGGACCTCGCGGCCCGCGCGGAGGAGGTCCGCCTCCTCGTGAACAAGTACCGCTCCCGCCGACCGTATCCGCAGGGATGGATCCCCTTCGAGGCCTTCTGCGACGCGTGCGGGAAGATTGGCGCGAAGACCGTCGGGATTGACGGGACCCTCGCGCGGTACAAGTGCGAGAAGTGCGGCCACGAGGGGACGTCATCCGTCACGAAGGGGAAGCTCAACTGGCGCCTCGAGTGGGCGTCCCTGTGGAAGGTGTATCGCGTGGACATCGAGCCGTTCGGGAAGGACCACGCGACCCCGGGCGGCTCCCGCGACTCGTGCAAGGAGATCATCGAGACCCTCCTCAAGACGCGCGCCCCGATGGGCATCCCGTACGAGTGGGTGGGAATCGCGGACCGCGGGAAGGACCTGGGGGACATGGGCTCCTCGGACTTTCTCGGGTTCAGCCCCGCCCAGTGGCTCGAGGTCGGGGACCCCGAGGTCATCCGGTACGCGTACACGTTCAACCCGATCTTCCGGCGGGTCGTGTTCGACCTCTCCCGGGCCGACGGCCTCCACGACACGTACGACATGGCGGAGGCCGCGTACTACTCGGACGAGCGGGAGGGGGACGAGGAGGCCCAGGCGCGCTCCTTCGAGCTCGCCCAGCTCGGCCCCGTCCCGGAGGAGACGCCCTTCGCCCTCTCGTACCGCCACGCGGCGTTCCTCGCCCAGATCGGCCCGTCGGAGGGGTGCCTCGAGTGGTGCCTCGGCCGCCTGCGGGACACGGGCATCCTGCCCCGCGAGCCGACGGACGTCGAGCGAGGGCGGATCGAACGACGGCTTCGCCAGGCGGGCGCCTGGGTCGCGAAGCACGCGCCGGAGAACGAAGTCGCTCTCCTCGAGGCCCTGCCGCCCTCCGTCCGTGCCCAGCTCACGGAGGAGGACCGCAACGCCCTCCGCGCGTACGCGGACCGGGCCGCGGGGATCGCCTGGTCCGAGGACGCGATCAAGGAGTCTATGGTGTCCCTCACGAAGACGGGCAAGCTCCCCGTCGACACGCCGCGGTTCTTCCGGGACCTGTACCTCGTCCTCCTCGGCCAGGAGCGCGGTCCGCGCGCTGCGCCGTTCCTCGCCGTCCTCCCGAAGGAATGGGTCGTCTCGCGCCTCCGCGAGGCGTCCTTGTGAAGAAAACTCAAAATACGACCTGCCCGTTGATTCGCGACCGTAGCCCCGTGGTCTAGCGGCCAATGATTCGAGGCTCTGGATCGGCCCTTCGGGCCGAAGGGAGACCTCGCGACGGCAGTTCGAATCTGCCCGGGGCTATCTTCCTTCCGCGGAGTCAACGAGGAGTCGGAGCACGGAGGGGAGGACTTCGAAGCGCGTCGGGTGGCGGCCGACGGCCTCCCCGTCGAGGTCGATCATCTCGTCGCCCACGTGGACCCGGAGCTCCCGCGCGCGGAAGGCCGTCACGTACGGGAGGTCGAGGTGGGTGCCCTCGCGGAGCTTCCCGAGGTTCCGCCGCACCGTGCGGAAGTCCACGTCCCCGATGATCACGATGTCGAGGAGGCCGTCCCTGAGGTCCGCGTGGGGCGCGGGCTGGAGGCCGCCGCCGAAGAAGCGGCCGTTCGCGACGACGACGTCGTTCACGACGGCCTCGCGCCGTGGGCCCCCGTCCGCCTCGTACGCGATCCGTGTGTTCCGGTACCGGGGAAGGGTGCGGAGGATCGCGAGGAGGAAGCTCATCCTGCCCCCGAGGACCTTCGTCGTGTGGTTCACGCGGTCCACGACGGCCCCGCCGGATCCGAACTCCCCGACGTTCACGAAGTACCGCGCCCGAGGCACGCCGGCGTCCGCGAATTCGCAGAGCCCCGCGTCGATCCGGATCTCCCGCCCTGCGAGAATCCACCGGGCGACGGCCCGGGGATCGTTCGATGTGCGGAGGGTCTTCACGAAGTCGGCCCCCGTCCCCGTGGAGAACACGGCGAGGCGGGCCTCCGGGTTCCACGGCCTCCCCGTCCCGTCGAGGAACCCGTTCACGACCTCGTTGAGGGTGCCGTCCCCTCCCACTGCGACGACCGTCGTCGCGCCGCCCTGGACGGCCTCCCGCGCGAGGTCCGTCGCATGGCCCGGCCGGGCCGTCATGCGGACGTCGAAACCGCGTCCGAGGGCCTCGCGGAACGCGCGCTCGTGAGAGCGCCAGCGCCGGCCCGTGCGTCCGTTCGCGGACGCGGGGTTCACGACGAAGACGAGGTCAGGTGCCATGGGATCCCCGGAACCTCCGGTGTCGGTCGACGAGGTCTCCGTACGCCTGGACCTCCTCTCGGACGCGGGCCGGGCTCCATCCGAGGTGGCGCGCGAGACGGGCCGCGACGGCGGGCGCCACGGCGATCCCCTGATCCGGGAGCTCGTAGAACAGGCCGAGACGACGGACCATCACGTCCGCGAGATCGAGGGCCATTTCCTCTTCGACGGCGACGATCGCCTCGACCCAGAGGTGGGGTGCCCCCTGGGCGATCCGGTCCCGCGAGCCGGGCTCGTCGATCCAGGGCCGGATGGCCTCCGGGTCGTGTCGCGCGCAGAGGTGCGCCTCGTCCGGATCCGCGAAGCCCAGGGCCCGGAAGGCCTCCTGCGCATCGGGCGGAGGGCCCAAAGGGAGGCCCCGGGTCTTGGACGGCGCATGGCGCGAGAGGCGCGCCGCGACCCGATCGACGACCTCCTCGGCCATCGCCCGTTGCGTCGTGAGCTTCCCTCCCGCGACGGAGATCAGGCGGTCGGGGTCCTCGAAGATTGCGTGGGCCCGGGACAGGTCCGACTCCGACCTCCGGGAGGGCGTCCGGATGAGGGGCCGCAGTCCCGCGTACGCGCTCACCACGTCCTCCCGGATGGCCCGCGCCTCCGGGAACGCCTCGTTCACGCTCTCGAGGAGGTACATGACGTCCTCCGCGTCCGGGACGACGTCGTCGGGGTCTCCCGCGTAATCCGTGTCCGTCGTCCCGACGAGGGTGAGGTGCCGCCACGGGAGCACGAAGAGGACCCGACCGTCGCGCTTCGCGCGGAGGACGACGGCCCCCTGGTTCCCCACGCGGTCCCTCGGGAGGAGGACGTGGACCCCCTTCGTGGGGCGGAGGGTCCCTCGGGCCGCATCCCGGAGGCGGTCGAGCCACACGCCCGTCGCGTTCACGACGACGGTCCCTCGGACGTCGAGGGTGCGGTTCCCAGGCCGATCGATGGCGCGTACCCCGACGACCTGCCCCGCCTCCCGGAGGAGCTGGACGGCCTCCGCATGGTTCGCGAGGACGGCCCCCGCGTCCGCGGCGGCGCGGAGCACGTGGACGACGAGCCTCGCGTCGCCCGTCACGGCGTCGTGGTAGAGGCCCCCGCCCCGGAGGCCCGCCGCCTGGAGGCCGGGTTCCCGGTCCGTCACCTGGGCGGGGGCGAGCCACCGCCGCCTCGGCAGCGCCTTGTCCCGCGAGAGGACGTCGTAGAGCCACAGGCCGAGCCGCAGGACGAGGGGCTGCTCCCCCCGGCCGTCGTACGACGGGATCGTGAAGGCGACGGGCCGCACGAGTCCGGGGGCCTGTCGTAGGAGGATGTCCCGCTCCCTCACGGCCGTCCGCACGAGCCCGACGCGGAGGTCGCGGAGGTACCGGAGGCCGCCGTGGACCATCCGGGACGTCTTCCCGCTCGTCCCGCTCGCGAAGTCGCACCGCTCGAGGAGGGCGACGTCGAGGCCTCGGGTCGCCGCTTCCCGCGCGATCCCCGCCCCGACGATCCCTCCGCCCACGATCACGGCGTCGAAGGTCTCCCGCGCCATTCGTTCGAGGTTCGCCGCCCGACCCCGCGGGGACAAGTCCGCCCTCATCGGGACCGCCCGACGAGCTTCCCCGGGTTCATGATCCCCTCGGGGTCGAGTTCCCGCTTGAGGGCCCGGAGGACGACGAGGCCGTCCTCCCCGATCATCCGTCCGAGGAAGGGCGCGTGGTCCGAGCCGATCCCGTGGTGGTGGCTCAGGGCCCCGCCCGTATCGACGAAGGCTTTCGTGACGGCGCCCTTGATCCGCTCCCACTCGGCGACCTCGGCACCCTCCCTGGCCCTCCCGAGGAACGTGTAGTAGAGGGACGCGCCGTCCGGATAGGCGTGGGAGACGTGGCAGAGGACGATCCCCGCGTCGCCCCCGGACCAGAGGCCCTCCTGGAGGGCCTTCCGGCCCGCCTCGTACACGGCGGGCAGTCTCGACCACGGCGCGGCCGTCTCCACGGTGTCCACGAGGATCCCGTGGTCGAGGAGGGAGTCGCGGAGGTAGGGCATCTCGAACCGCTCCTCGTGCCACCGGCGCGCGGGGGACGCCCCGAGGGAGGCCGCCCCTCTCGCGAAGCGGAGGGCCCGGCGACGGCGGTGGGCGACCCTTGCGGGCGAGCCTTCGAAGGCCATGAGGAGGAGGGAGCCCTGGGCCATCGAGAAGCCCCGGAGTCGGAGGAGGCCGAGGCCGACCCCGGCCACGCCCCCCGGACGGCCATCGGGCGGGATTCCCGCGCTCGCGGCCGCGAACCGCGTCTCCTCCTCGTCCGCGAGATACGCGAGGTCGGGGAGGGATCCCTCCCGGGCCATCCCGCGGAGGGCGGCGAGACCGTCCGCGAAGGACGGGAACAGGCGGGACGCGAACCGCCGCGCGGTCGGGAGCGGATGGGCCCGGACCGTGGCCCGCGTGATCACGCCGAGCGTCCCCTCGGACCCGAGGACGAGCTCCTTCAGATCGGGGCCGTGGGCCTCTCCCGGGAGGGGCCTCAGGTCGATCGTGCCCGCGGGGGCGACGAGCCTCACCCCGACGAGGAGGTCCTCCATCCGCCCGTACCGGTTCGACAGGCCCCCGGCGGCCCGCGTCGCGATCCAGCCGCCGAGGGTGGAGAACTCCCAGGACTGGGGGAAGTGGCCGAGCGTCAGGCCCGCGGCGTTCAGGGCCTCCTCGAGGAGGGGCCCGCGCGTCCCCGCGTGCGCGGTCGCATGGCCCGAGCCCTCGTCGATCTCGAGGACGCCCCGGAGGCGGCGGAGGTCGAGGGTCAGGATCGCGGCGAGGTCGGAGAGCGCGGGTGGCTCCACGCCCCCGACGACGCTCGTCCCGCCCCCGAAAGGGATGATCCCGTACCGTCGGCGGCGCGCGAGTTCGAGCACCCGCCGTACGGAGTCCTCGTCCTCGGGGAACACGATCGCGTCCGGAAGCCGGCCGAGGTCCCCGGATCGCAGGCGGACGAGGTCGCGGTACCCCCGCCCCACGGCGTGGGCGATCCGGTCCCGGTCCTCGATCGTTACGCCCTCCTCGCCGACGTGCTCGCGGAGTTCCTCGATCTCCGCCGGGGACAGGAGGGACGGCGGGAGGCGGATGGCCTCGAGGGGGACGACACGCCGGACGGGCTCCGTGGGGAGCTTGAGCCGCTCCCGGAGGTACGCCCAGAGGGCGGGGCGCGATTCGACGGGGAAGGACTTGTCCTCCCACCCCCAGCCCCACCACTTGACCGCCCGCGACTCCATGCGGGGCGGCGAAGCGCCTCGGTCGATAAAGACCTATCCGGGCCAAAGGATTAAGGACGCCCGTCCCATCCGCGGACCCACGGGGGCCCGGATGATCGACCGCGAGTCCGTCCTTCGCGTGCTCGAGGCCTACGACGAGGACGCTCTGACGATCGCGACGATCGCGTCCCACTCCGCCCTGGACGTGTGCGACGGGGCCGCGGAGGAGGACTTCCGCACGATCGCCGTGTGCGAGAAGGGGCGCGAGGCCCCGTATGCCAAGTACTACAAGGCCCGACGCGGGCCCGAGGGCCGACTCGTCCGCGGGGCCGTCGACGAGGCCCTCGTCCTCCCGAGGTTCAAGGACGTCCTCTCCGAGAAGTGGCAGGACTACCTCCGGTCGCGGAACGCCCTCTTCGTCCCGAACCGCTCCTTCACGTCGTACTGCGACCTGGAGGCGATCGAGGACGACTTCCGCGTGCCGCTCGTCGGCAGCCGTAACCTCCTGAGGACAGAGGAACGGGAGGAAATGAAATCCTACTACTGGCTCCTCGAGAAGGCGGGACTCCCGTCGCCCGAGCGGATCGAGGATCCCGAGGATATCGACGGCCTCGCGATCGTGAAGCTCCACCACAAGGTCAAGAAGCTCGAGCGCGGCTTCTTCACGGCCGCGAGCCATGCCGAGTACAAAGAGAAGTCCGCCGCCCTGCTCAAGCAAGGCGTGATCTCCCGGGGGGACCTGAAGGCCGCGCGGATTGAGCGGTACATCATCGGCCCCATCTTCAACTTCGACTTCTTCTACTCACCCCTCGCGGAGCCGGGGGACGCGGCCGTGGAGCTCCTCGGCATCGACTGGCGCTTCGAGACGTCCCTCGACGGGCACGTGCGGATCCCCGCGGTCCAGCAGCTGACCCTCGGGGAAGACCAGCGCCTCCCGGAGTACATCGTCGTCGGGCACAACAGCGCGACCCTCCGGGAGTCGAGCCTCAGGGACGCGTTCGACCTCGCGGAGCGCTACGTGAAGGCGACCCAGGAGCACTACCCGCCCGGGATCCTTGGGCCCTTCACGCTCCAGACCGCCGTCGACAAGGAGCTCCGCTTCTGGATCTACGACGTCGCGCCCCGGATCGGCGGGGGCACGAACGTCCACGTGTCCGTCGGCCATCCCTACGGAAACGCCCTCTGGCGCAGGCCCATGAGCACGGGCCGCCGGGTCGCGATGGAGATCCGCCGCGCCGCCGAGACGGGGCGGCTCGCGGAGATCGTCACCTGAGCCGGCCGGTTCCGGTGCGACGGCGCGGAGACGTTCATATCG
>Ga0209751_10000527_pt1 | contig 41188 bp, 60 predicted proteins | sample RifCSP13_1_FD_184019 | JGI IMG/M metagenome (GOLD analysis project Ga0209751, IMG submission 184019) | Soil microbial communities from Rifle, Colorado - Rifle CSP2_sed 13_1 (SPAdes) (version 2) | ecosystem: Environmental > Terrestrial > Deep subsurface > Rock core/Sediment | place: Rifle...
AGAAGTCGTAAAGATTGCCATGATGTACGTGCCAAAACAGTCCGTACAGTGGTTGAGCGGCTAGCGCATTAGTATAGTCCTTTTTTCTTTTAGCCGCCACCCTCTTCTTCGGCACTCGTCTCGCACTCTTTCGACCTGCCATCCGATCAGCTCCCTTCCGTAGTCTGAGCCCCATACAACCACTCCATCTGAGGAGAACACTGAGTAAACGCACGGCAGCCTGGGGTTATCAATAATGAGCTCAGTAGCCCCGGTGTCGATCTGATGACTCTCTGGAGCTCTCTTCTTCAATCTTGCTGGTAGCACCTCACGTTTACCCCTTTGTGGCCCCGTTCATCCAGCCACTCTCTGTAGCCAAGAGCCTCGGCATCTTCCTTGTTTTTGGCGTTGATGTGGTATTCCTTGAGAAGGGTCCCCCTGCCTGTCCCCCGGATCTGGACCACGAACGTCCTTTCAAGAATCTTCGCTGATTCCATGTTGGGCTCTCCCTTTCCTGATTGTATCAAAGAAATCCTCTACAAGCAGTCCTCCTGCATCCTCGACAGACATCCAGGACGGATCCTCTGTGTATGATCCGATGCTCGTTCTCTTGATATCTACATAACCGATCCCCTCAACATCTGGACTCCAGAGGATAATTACCAGAGACTCTCCGACTCCTGGATCTCCACCCTTGAGTGGAGGACAATACTCCGGAGGATCTTTTCCTTCGACAGTCTTCGTCCAAACCTCTGTGAACATCATGAGAAGGTCTGGAGGACACTTAAGAACCTGATGTGCTGTTCCCTTGTAAAACATCTCCCTTGTGTTTTTTTTTAGATCCATATCTCCATGGACGATTTCATTTCCGAGTAGGACAAACATACTTCCTCTGATTTCCTGACCAGCTCGTATGGCTTCCCTAGCGTAACCGATGAGCTTCTCGGCTACCCTACGGCTTAAATCTGGAAGCTTTTCCAGAACTGGGCTTGAAGGGATTTTCGAATTCATTGGCATCTCCTATTACATCTGGATCTTCCTCTTGGGTTACGTCGAAGTTATCCAGGATGCTTTTTATTATCTCTGGAGACAAAAGCTTGGATGACTCGACGGTCATGGATACGAGGAGCTTGTGGATTTTCTCTGAGATTGCTCTAATCTCATCTCCATCACCAATCTGGCTGAGACACTTGAGAAGCTCCATGCCCTTTGAAGCTAGTAACTTGGCTACCACCTCTGGAACTCTCTCCCTCGCTGTAAGGTCCATGACCTTGATGAACTCTGAGGTAGTACCCTTATTGGAACTCCAGAACATCTCTCCAGTGATGAACTCCTCGAATGGGGCTCTGCCGATGAAAGAACCTTCATCCGACCACGCCACGATCATTGCCATCTTGGAACAGTTCTGGAGTCTGTTCTCAGGATCCATGTTCCTTGCTTGCGCTTTGTTGATATATTCCTCATTAACAATGGTGCTCATGGCGACAAGCCTCATCGGAATGATTCTGTTGACGATAGCTATGGTCTTGGAGATCAAAATACTGATGGGTCCTGTACTCGGCATATTGATACAGAAGTGATTCCCATCTAAAAGGACGACTTCTGATAAGGAAGATTCCGTCTTTCTTGCTAGTCTACGTCCAGACTCTGCGTAGTGAAGCATTGAAAGAGCTTCGTAAATCCTCCGAGGCATCCCATCAGGACTGTTTTTCGTGCTCATTGGTTCTCCTTATCTTCCCCTTCGGTCTAGCGGAACATCCCATGACCGCTCCGTTCCAGTAGATGGTGGCTTCCCAGGGTTGTTTTCCGTCCTCTCAAACCTATCTGGGTTGTTGTCTACAAAGTACTTTCTCTGGACAGGTTTCGTGTACCGCTCGTTCACGTGACTTCTTGACTTGATCGAGTCCCGAATTTCGTGGATGTCTCTCTTGTCCTCGAAATCAAGTCCTACCGGCGCTGGTGGTTTTCCTCTTTCCTTTTGGACGATGCCGAGACATTCCCTTCCCACGAGAAGCCCTGTTTCCTTGAGTTGCTCCGATGCTTCCTCCTTTCCGCAGATGCTGCACCTTCCCCGGATCTCCTGACGTTTGATCGTTGGACCGCACACAGGATCCTCCTTCCTCTGGCGAGCCGCGCCCCGCAAGGGGAGGCGCGGCGAGACGGAAGTGGGACATCACATCGAACGGACTGGAGTTTGGATTCTCACAGCTATAGCTGAGAATTCCAATCACCTGAGCTGAAAGGGATGGTCTTCTGGCATTGTCGATAATGCTCTGGAGTAACCCGTGGAAGGCACCACGGCTCATGGTCTGAAATACTCTGTGGACGTGCTTGCCTTTGGTAATTGTCTCACGGATATGGAACCCGGTCATAGACCTTTCCTCCTGTGGTACTACTCTGCCAATGGCTTTCCGGTTGTGATGTCGTAACCAGACAGGAACACAACAGGTGGCTTGCCCGACTTCGCTCGGTCCCGGTTCACCCTCTTCAGCTTGTTCTCGTAGGCCCTCTTGAAGCGCTTCTCCGTTCTCATAGGGGCCCTCTTGGTCCTTCCAACCTTCCTTGCCTGGCCTTTCTTCCTATCAGACTTTTTTCCCGCCATCGGATTCTCCTTTCATCTTTGGACCGTATTTCTTGACCACCTTCGAAAGTACCTCAGTAAGTTCCTTCTTTTGTTTCTCATTGAGCGGCGCGATTTCTTCATCTTCCGGCATATCTTCCATAGTGCACTGAAGACAGATTGGAGCCGCCCTTTCTTCCTTCATAAGGTCTATGCCCGATGGACTCACATAGACCTTATGACCACAGCTGATACAAAACTTTATACTGGATCCATCAGCAATAAGATCCTGGGTTATATCGTTGACCCTCACGCACATGAGCCTCACTTCTTTCCCTTCTTGAGGCTCCTGAGTGTCCTTGTATCCTATCTTTAACTTCAAGGGACCTCCCTTCTACGTTCCTTATCTCGGTCTTCCAGACCCCGTATACGCCTCGTAGATGGCGATTTACCTACGCCTCTATACCAGCCTCTTCCTTACAGGCCAGGCTGGAAGCCCACTCTATAGTTGTCGGAGGGTATAGCAAGATCCTAGCACAGGGTCCAGAAAATAAATCTGGCCTTCAAGCTATCCTGTTATCTGATAGACTCTTGTAGGCCAAGATTTATCTTGACAGGTTACGGAACTATGATTCGTTTCTCGGACTTCATCTGCTTGAGAATAGCGATGGTTATGCCGATAGCTTTTGAGAGCTCTTGAACGTCGGTATTGATCTTGTTGACAACTGCGAAGATGTCTCCGATTTCTTTCTCATGCCTCAAGAGCATGATAGATACTTCGATTGGTGATAGTTGTTGGTTCTCAAGTTCTACGGGAATGCTTACTGCATCGGATGTTTCATTGGGTGAGGACTCCATCCTACTCCTCCTTCCTTCGGAACGACTACGTATGTGGGCTTATCTGCCTTGTACGAAAGGTCCATGGTGTGTTGGGTTCCCATGCTCGCTCCATCCCAGAAGACCAGGACAGCATCTGAGTAATCCACAATCAGCTTATTCCTCATGTACCCAGCTGATTTCCCGTTCTTGGACCACTCAGCCCTGAATATAGTCATCTTGAGCTCGTTGTCCTCCGCGTATCTCTCAGCCCTGAAGTCCACGCCATTTGCCCCGCCACTCACAATCTCTGTTGGTTCAAACCCTGCTATATCAAGGGCTTGCTTGATCTCGGGTGTGCTGGGGTGTAGTGTCCTAGACCCTACAATCGCCACCTTCATGGATCTTCTCCTTCCTTCCTTTAATTTTCCCTCCTTTTTGGTCACGCCCGCCCGCGAAGCGAGTGCGGGCGTGACCCTCACTTTACGCGTCCTTCCCGGCTGCCAGCGCCAGGATGTGCTCCACGTCCAGGCCGACGATGAGCACCACCACGCTCCAGATCGTCTCCCCGCCTTGGGCGAGCGCGAGCCAGCCGACCAGCGTGGCTACCTCAACTATGGTGTGGACCTGAGCTTCGAGAATCGAGCGCGTAGATACTTCGGTGCCGAATATCTTGAGCATGCTACCCCTCCTGGTTATAGGCTCCCGCTCCTGCTCCTGCTCCAGCCCCAGCTCCAGCTCCGGCTCCCGCTCCTGCTCCAGCTCCCGCTCCTGCTCCTGCTCCTGCTCCTGCTCCAGCTCCTGCTCCAGCTCCTGCTCCAGCTCCTGCTCCTGCTCCTGCTCCCGCTCCCGCTCCCGCTCCCGCTCCCGCTCCCGCTCCCATGGATCGCCGCCGTCATTTTTGGTTCTTCGGCAGCGGGTGCTTCCACGGGAAGGCGTCTGTCACCGTATCGAGGTTGAGAAGGCATGCCCCGACCGGCTCGACTTCGTCCAGTGTCCCATTCTTGATCGCCTGCATGAACCGCCCACTGTCCGCGATCCAAGAAGCATCCACCAGTACCAGGAACTTGCCGAGACGCTTCTCGACCAGGCCGAGCATGTGATAGGTCACGGTGCGGAAGAACCACTTCTGGCCGATCAATGAATCAAGCGAGTCCAGGTCCAAGGTCTCGACCTCTGCGCCGAACTGTGCTTTCAGCTTCTCGTAGGTTTCTTGGCTAACTTCGACTGTAGGCATTGCTATTTCTCCTTGTTCGGTTGGGGTTGCAGGTTCAGCCTGTCGCGATAGGCACGAAGAATAGCATCATACTTTTTCCAGTCAGACCGATCTGATTCTTTCCAGCGATCGCCGTCACTTCCTACATTGTCAAGCATCCAGTCCAGCGCCTCTAGCACCTCTGCGGTCGTGGGGGTCATTCGATTCCTCCTTTGTAGGCCCTTTAGCTCTCGAATCTACCACCATCAGCCAACCTTTGTACAGTCCATCCCTAGTCTCGCCACGCCGCCGCCGCAGGGCGAGCGCAGCGAGTGAACGGCGGCGTGGGCGTAGCATAAAATTAGGGATGAGGACGATGTTCCATCCTCATCCCATGGGTCGCTACGCAGCGGGCTTGGCCGCGAGAGAAGCGGACCGACGCTCGCGCTCGGTCTCGATCACCTTGTCGAGCGCGGCACGGTCCTTCTCGGTCATGTCGTGACGAGTGCCGATCACGGCCTCATACGCACGACCGATGTGACCCTTCCCAGCTGCGAAGCCGTTGTAGGCTTCCAGGGTCCTGAGTTCCTTCTCGTGACGCCAGAGCGTTCCGTTCACGGCGCGCTGGCCAGCCACGAGGGCCTCTCCGACCCTGAGCAGACTCCGACTCAGGATCCGAATCTGAATCTCCATCTCCTTCACCGCTTCGTCTTCCATGAGACTCTCCTTGTTTCGCCTTCGGACCATCCAAAGGCACAAACCGGGGCGAAGCAGGCCAGCCGCAGGCGATAGCGGCGAGTTTCACCCCGCCGCAAGATAAAAGATTCCGCGCAGCGGAATCGACCTTAGAGACTGAGCCCGTGGCTTTGGATGAGCCGAAGGCGAAACTACTGGGAGAGTCTGAGTGGAAGCGAAGCTTGGTGAAGGAGTGGAGATCCATTAGATTCGGGTACTAAGTCTGGAGTCTGCTCAAGGTCGGAGAGTCTCCGTGGATAGTCCAGAAGTGTCCTCTGTGAACGGGACACCTCTGGACGTACACGAGAAGGGGAAGCTCAGGATATGGGAGCCTACAAAGGAGATGGCTGGGTACCGTCTCATCTCTAATACTGGCGTATCAAGTGATAGCCAGCATTAGAGATAGACGAATGTTCTTGCCAAAGTACACTTTTCAGAGCCTTATATATAGAGGGACCTGAGAAGCCGAAGCAGCTCTGCTGCTGAGGCTTGTAGGGAGCGGGAGCCACAGAGGATCCAACTACGTGTAGTTGGACTCCTCTGTGCCTCTACCACCCTGAAAAGTGTACTTCTCGTAGACTAGTGGGGTAAGCTCCCTAATGTCAATGAGATACCCCCCTAGGGTGTATACCGTAGCAGCGCTGGTATAAGTGGACTGCCCTCTCATAGTACAAAACAAGGATCAAAAAGGGACCCAACGCCCCAAGTCATTCACAGACATAGAGTTAACTCACTTCCCCTTACAGGCCAGGCTGGAAGCCCGAGACTAAGGGTCGTAGAGGGGTAAGACCCAAGAAGGAGATTAAATGGAACCTCTTAAGCTACTTAAGTCTAAGAGGTCTAGTAGGCGTAGGGGATACACTAGACGGGGTAAGCACAAGTTAGCAGTTGAGTTAGAGCTGTCAGACAAGGATCTGGACCTTCTAAAGAACTACGCCAGGGCTGGGTTCCCGAGAGCCAGAAACGGCAAGTTCAGGCTTGGGGCGGCAGCTAGCAGGATCTTGGAACTTGGGATCCTATACCTATTTGAGAGGTACACGTATGGCCAAGATGAGCAGGAAAGTCAGGAAATCTCAGAGCGGGAAGCCTTGGACGAGGGGCTCCGAATCATCGACGCCCCAAGAGAGGCCTGACCCTAAGAGGCTTCCCGCTCCTCCTGAGGACATGCTCAGGATCCTCGTAAGCCCTACTGGTAGGGCTCTGGCGCAGATATTCAAGCTCGGTCAGGCCGTTACCAGGCACCTGGATGGGAAAGCCCTTCTTGGGCTGAATCGGGTAGAATCCAAGAATCTCATGGCTAGTGTGATCTTGTTATCAGTAGAAGCCAGGGATGCCTATATCCTGGAACGACTTGCAATGGAGAAATCTCATGAAGCGGACGGTGAAATCCCCAAAGAGCCAGAAGAGGCTCCAGCCGAGCCCAAAATCATCCTCGCCCACTAGGGTTGTAAGGGTCCAGACCCAGGAGCCCCTTGAGAAGATCAACGAGGAGATCGAGAAGGATCGCCATCTCTATAGGATTCTCCAACAGATCCTAGTAGAAGTGAGGGCGAACAGGCAATATACCCAGTTCCTACATACACTTATGAGCAGGTCGGATATCGGGAAGCAGGTCAAGCTTGAGTCTCCCGATGAAATCAAGAAGAAGATGAAGGCGCGAAGGGCTGAAATATCTAGGATCAACCAGCAGAAGCGCGAGGATGAGCGTACACCCCTAAGCCAGGAGGAGCGAGAAGCCTTCGAACGTGGGGAGGATCCTCCAGGAACCAGTTACGAGGAGGCGTAGTTGATTGAACCTATGCATCCTTTGTGGAGAGGTTCACGCCGGTAACATCCGTACCCACAGGTACATAAACAAGAAAACTGGAAAGACCGTGGATATCCACTGGGTCTTATGCGAGATCTGCAACTACCTTTCCAGAGTCGATAAGAAGACGTTCCGGGCTTGTGAAGAGAAAGCAATCGAGAACTGGAGTCATACGTGAGTCTATCCCAGATCTCGATCACATCTCCGAAAGGATCTGATCCTAGTTGAAAGGAGCACGTGAATATTGGGATGGAATTGGTGAAGTTGATCTCGTCCGACTCCCAGAAGGAGTCTCCAAAGCCAAGAGGGAAAGTCTTACAGCGGAACGTCTCGAAGCCATCGCCTCGTTCTTTGCGCTCCCGGATTGGGAGCGGGGTACAGAAGGTGTACCTGGAACGGATTCCGAGATGGCCGCTGCCGTACGATGCTCCGTAGCATCCATCAAGAAGTGGAAACGCCATCCGATGATGGTGGATCGGGTGACGGACAAGATCTACACGGCAGCCGTGTACGCCATGCCCAATATCCTTTTTGGCCAGATCATCGCAGCCTCTCCTATATTCAAGGAAATTGGTGACGGTAGGTACGAGGTCATTCCAGGAGACACCAAGGCTGCGAACTACGTAGGAACGATAGCGAAGCTTTTGAGATCTGGCAACATCACTCTAAATCAGAGCCAGAACTCATTCTCACCGCTCCAAGATGAGCACGAGCCTACAGATGAGGAGCTCCGCAAACAGATCCGAGAGCTCGCCAAGCGCGAGCTAAAGGGGGTGGACCTCCCACCTGAGTCCTGAAGCAAGGACTACGGAGCTCCTCCGCCTATATGAGAAGCGGGCAAAAGAACGACCGTGGAGGTACTACACGTCGGTTCCGTCCATTCTCCCGTTCCACAGGTCCCTTTCGCACATCAGGGTCCTAGCAGGCCCAAACCGTGGAGGGAAGACCACAGCCGGAGCCATCGAGTGCATCTCCTTCGCCACCGGATGGAACGAGTTCAGACAGCAGAAGTATAAGACCCCAGACCTCCATTGGGCTGTGGCCCTCGACAATAATCGAATGGGCTATGTCCAGCGGAAGAAACTCTTCGAGCTACTTCCACCGCAGGGTTACAGGTACTGGAGGCAGGACCAGATCATTGAGATGAAGAAGCAGTGGGGTGGATCTGAGATCCACTTGATGTCCGCTGAGGCTGGCCCCCAGAAGTTCCAGGGAGCTAATCCCAGAAGCGTCTGGATAGACGAGGAACCGAAGGTACACGGAGAAGAGATCTGGGATGAGATCTATGCCCGTATCTCTCCAGGCCAGCCTCTGGATATCTACCTCACCTTCACCCCGCTTCTTGGATACAGCTGGAGCTTCAGGAAACTCTGGGATCCCGAGTCCATCGAGAGGGCTCCAGGAGTTGAGACGTTCATCTTCAGTTTGTATGACTGCGCGATATCGCGTGGCGGGCACTACACGGACGAGGAGATCGAGCACTTCGTCGCTGGATACAGCGAGTACGAACGCAGGTCCCGTGTGTACGGAGCGTACTCTCTGGTTGGCGGCTCTCCGTACTTCGATCCCGATAGGGTCCATGCCTGCCGCGCACTTTGTCCAAAGGGGGTTTCAGCCACCTTCTCGGTGGATCCGACAAACCAGCCGCTCCTAAAGAAGTTTGGGGACGGAACCACCATTCTCTTCAAGGAGCGTGTGGCGAACCACCGCTACCTGGTGGGTGTGGATATCTCTGGTGGTGGCAGGAAGGACCGGTCGGTTGCTTACGTGATCGACCGGGATGATGACGCCGCCTGTGTCGCAAGGTTCAAGTCGAACATGATCGACCCAGAGGCGTTTGCCCGCGAAGTGGTGTTTCCAATGGCGCGGTACTATTTCAATGCAACCGTGGTCCCAGAGATCAACGGGGAGTATGGCGGTGCCTTCCTCACTTCGCTGCGAATGATCTACCCTTCAAGGATCTACAACCAGACTCAGTGGGATCGTGTAAAGAATCGGTTCACTGGGCAGCTTGGTTGGAGAACCCATGAAGGGACCCGTGGAATGATTATCTCGGCCCTTGAGAGGGCGATACGGGAGAAGAAGTGGAAGCCTACGTCTTCCCTGCTTGATGAGATGTGCATGATGGTCATCAAGGATAACGACAAAGTGGAGCATGTCGAGGGTGGGTTCGATGACGAGGCGTTCGCCGCTGGACTAGCGATGGCTGTCTACTACCTAAATCCAAAGGCCAAACGGATCCCAGAAGATCAAAGGGTCGAGATCTGGGAGAGGGCTGCGAGCGATGAATTGGAGGCTGTGATCTGTTGATTCCAGACAAGCCGGATCTACCAGAAGCTGAGCTTCCGGAACAGAAAGAGGAAGAAATTGATAGCCGGGAACTGGATGGCTGGAAGATAGGTCGCTCCCTTCTGCGATCCGCTAAATCCATTTCATCCAAGTTCCAGACTAAGTTCTATGACAACTGGAAGTTCCTCCTCGGGGAGAACCACTGGAAAGCACCTGCGAATACAGCCGCCAGGAAAGCAACTGAGTGGCAGAACCGTGGAGTCAGGAACTGGACCTTTGCCGCAGTGGACCAGAAAGCATCCTCGATCCTCTCTGCCGAGCCACGTATCACGGCGTATGCCTGGGGAGCCAACTCCAGCTTCATAGACCAGTACCGTGCTGCACAGGCCGTGGAGCATGAGCTGGACCGTATGAGGCGGAGGGAGTATGAAGAGGATGCCTTCTGGGATGGAGCCGCCTGTTCGATTGGTGTAACCAGAGTTGTTATTTGCCGGGATGAGCGCTCTGGAATGAAGTTCCTGAAACTTGAGTCCGTGGATCCAACAAGGTTCCATGTTGATCCCGAAGCCGACCGGCTCCATGAGTGCCGGTACATCAACTATGAGCCTGATATGGATATGGCGGACATCAGGAAGTACTTCCCGCTCACCTGGCACCGTCTTCTAAAAGAACCCGATAGGCAGTCACTTGACGTAACAACGGGGTCATTGTCCCTGGATGCTGATGTTCGTCAGTACCGCTCCAAGTCGGACTGGGAGATGGTCAGTTCTGGCGGTAGAGAGATCACGGGCGGCAAGGGACCCATGATCAGTGGTGTGCATCGGGTGTGTTACACGCTGATCAAAGACGATGAGGTCATCGAGGAAGTGGAGCGGAGGGTGCTCCAGGGAGAGCAGGAGGGCTACCAGTGCGCCCAATGCAGCTCCATCTTCTACCCCCCGGACCCAATGACCGATGTTGAGGAGATGGCGATGCCGGAGTCGGTCATGTGTCCCGACTGCGGCTCGGAGGCCGTGGCTGGCGTCACGATCCCTCCTGTGGAGGAACAGGGGGATACGGTACGGCGCTACAAGTACCCCTATGGAAGACTCATCGTCCACACGGAGACCGCACTTCTTTATGACGGTCCCAACCAAGATGAGATTGAGGAGCTCTTCTTCCCATTCGCTGTCTACTCCTACTATAGGATTCCTCATAGGTTCCTAGGGTATGGGGATGTGGATCTCCTTAGATCCGCCCAGAGTTCTGCGGACAGGACCATGGCCCAGCTACTGGATTACTTGAGGCTGTGTGTGAATGGTGTATTCGAGTATCCAGATGAGGCATACCAGTACGATGCCACCGGGAATGCACCTGGCCAGAAGGTTGCTCTGCCACCCAATCTGATTGGGATGGCTCGCACAGTCCCCCCAGCTCCAATCAACCTGGGGGCCGTACAGCTAGCTGAGGATATAGCAAAGAGGGACTTCGGTGAGATGTCAGGTATCACTCCCATCTCAACTGGTACAGCGCCCTCGGCTCCAAGCTCGGGGCGTGAAGTTGAGATGCGGCAGCGTGCTGCTGCTACCAGGCTTGGGGGACACCTGTTCCGATTCAATCAGTACAGGACGGACATAGCAAACATCGTCTGGCAGCTGATGTGGCAGCACTATAGGGAGCCCAGAATGGTCCCCATGAAGGATAGCCAGGGCCAGAAGGAAATGGTGGAGCTTGAGGTAAGGAGCCTGCCTAGGAACCTAAAGATGGTGGTCACGGCAGATCCGGATACCATCGAGAGAAACGACCTGACTGGACAGAATCTACAGGGCTTGATCACTCAGGGAGTCCTCCCAATGTGGCCCGATATGCTCCTACCTGCGATTGGAATCCCGGCTGGGATTGCAGCTCAGATTCAGGAGCGTATGAGGCTGGCCCAGGTGGAGCAGCAAATGGCCACTGAGCAACAAATAGCTGGTCAAGAGGGGATGCCACCTGAGGGGATGCCACCTGAGGGGATTCCACCTGAGGAGGCTATGATGGAGGGGCCACCGATGGAAGGGATGCCTGAGGAGGAGATGCCAGTTGTTTCCTAAGCCATTTAGCTGGAAGAAGCTAATAAAGATACCAGATCCACCCCCAAAGAGGTTTTCAGATCTTATCGAAGAGATGGATGCTACTGATGAGACCATCAATGAGTTGATTCTGGATATCAAAGAGAACAAGATTCCCCCAGAAGAGATGGACCAAGCCATGAAATACTTGGCAGACCTCCAGTACGACAAGAAGAAATTCATGGAAGAAGTTGATGCCATGGCTAAAGTCATTAATACAGAAAACCCAGATATAATTACACCTGATCCTCCTAGATACTCAGGAGACCCAGAGTATGCAGAACTTCCTGGCATCCCAGTACAAAGGATAAACAGTATTTGGTATAGGGTTGCTAAGGCGCGTTTCCGTCCGGATCTAAATTCTATTATCGGTGGAGGTGGACTATACGGCTCAATGCGAGCTTCAGATGAGGCCAGAACCAGAGAGAGGCAAGAACAGGAAATGGGCAGTATGGGGAAGGGGATGGAGGCGTTTGGCTACATGGTAGATCCTGCTGGTTCAGCTATGCAGGGCGCGATCATGAGAATGATGAAAGAGCCAAGAGTCCCCGGAACCCCTGTGTTCTCAAACATCCACAGGGAGTACTAATGGAAAACCAGAGTGTGATTGACCAATTTCGAGATTTGATGAAGAACACTTCCTCCTCCGCAATTACAACCGGTGGATGGGTGTGGCCTGGAAGCTGGTATCCGCACATCGGATGTCCATACTGTAACAGGTGCCCGTATTGTGGGCGTCCTTATCACACAGGTCCTTATGGACCGTACATCACTTGGTGCAGTACACCGAGCGGTAGCCAAGGATGTTCCTGTAGTACCGCTCAGGAACCCGAAAAGAAGGAGTAACAAATGCCAGAGCCCCTAACTGGTGGACTGGAAGGACTGGGTGCATACCCAGAACCGGAGGTCGTGCCAGAAGAGGTAGCATCAGATGCCCAACCGGTAGCAGTTCCGGAGGGTGCAGTACCCGTAGAGCCGACAGAGGAAGAGAAGATCCTCTGGCGGTGGCGTAACAACGAGCGTGAGATCCCACGCAGAGTGGTGAAAGAGATGGCGACAGCTCTTGACGCCCCCAGTGAGGAAGCGCTTGTGCAGTGGACCCAGCAGGGACGTGACTACAACTACTGGAAGAGCCAGCTCGATCAAGACCGTGAGTCCTTCGAGGAAGAGCGGCGTCAACTTCGTGCGAAAGAGTCAATGGTGGATAACATCATGAGGCAAATCGCAGAAGAGCGGTCGCTCCAGGAGGAATACCCGTCTGAAGGGCCTAGGGCGCGTAACGGCGCTGCCCCGCCCAGATATGAGATGCCTTCTCAGGTAGACGTAAACGACCCCAAGTCGGTCCTCAATGTGATCGCATCGTTACCTGCAACGCTGACCCAGCTTCGTTCGGAGATGTTGTCTGAGATCCGTAGAGATCGTATCGACCTCCGAAGACGGGAAGCGGAATACAAGATTGCAGAGAATGCGGTCGTGATCCAAAACGAGGCGGAGTCCTTCGTGAAAGAGATGAAGGATGAGGGTTGGGATGTTCCAGATCAGCTCAATCCAGAGCGATTGGTTCAGGAGTGTACCCGCCTGGGGCTGTCTCAGAATCCCGCCATTCCATGGCGAGAGGCGTTCGAGACGGCATTCGCCAAGATGGTCTATCGACATGGCCTGAGGCTGGGAGCCAGGAACATGGCCACACAGCTCACGACGAATCGGAAGGCAGAGTTCCGTACTCCACCCTCCAAGCCAGTCCAATCACAGACTACTCTTCCCAAGGATTCTCTCTTGGCTAAGGTAGAAGCTGCGAAGAAGATTGGGGCCAATGTTAGGATGTCAGACGCAGTTAACGATATGTAGGAGGTGGTTCTCGGATGCAGGAAATCCGAGACTCTAAGAATAAACCACATCCAGCACAGGTGATGACCACGCAGGCGGTTCATGCCTACTGCCGTGGCCATGCCACCAGAGGGTTCAGTAAGGGAATCCGGGACCGGGCTGTTAAGGCTATGGATCCGATCTCTACCGAGGTCGGGGACGACAACTCCGCGATCCCGGCAACCCGAGATCTTCCCAATACGAAGATCAAGGACTCATTGAACCCGGCAGGTGTTCTGTGATGGATTTCAAGAAAGATGTAACTTCAGTTAAGCGCAGGACTCTTGAGCAGAAAATCCAGGATGTGAAGAGTCCTCCCAAAAAGCAAAGGGACAGCCTGAATCCGTCCCAGAGCATCAGTGTTGTACGATCCTGGGACCTGAAGCCCAATCCGAAAGTACCAGAAATGCCGGACGGCCAGGGTCAGTACCAGATGAAAAGGAGCGTGAAAAACTAATTGGCTACAACTCCGTTACAGCTTAGTACCGTCAACCACTCAATAGTCATCCCGACAGTATGGGAGCCGATGTTCGAATTCACGGCAAACCAGCCTCGTGGGTTGGCTGAGCGAGTGTGGAACATTTCTGATAGGGTCCAGGGAAGTGGGAATACCTATAACCTGACGATTCTACCGGCATATGCTCCAACTGCACCGACGGGAACTGCGCCTGACCAGAGCTTTGCTTCTGGTAACGTGATGACATGGGTTGGCGATGATAGCACGAAACAGGCCAACTATGTCACAGTCGGAACACCTACCCAGAAGCAGATCAAGTTCCGTCTGAACAACATTGCCATCAAGCTGGATCCGGATATCCAGACATTTAGCGTTTCGGATCTTGCTGAGGCGTATACCCCGGTCCTTGCTGAGTCGCTCTATCAAGCGATTGAGCTTGAGCTATTCTACTTGATTGGGAATACGACTCTGTGGCCGTCGAACGCGACGTTCGAGATCGGGACGGATGCTACGCCGTTCTCTGAGGCTAACTTCCTGTCTGGTCTTGGGACACTTCTGACCAATGCTAAGGACAAGTTGGCACCTGGTGATAGTGAGATTTTCGCAGTTTATGACTTGAACCAGATCGACAACGTTCTGAACGTTGGGAACATTGTCAACGCTTCCGTCCGTGGCGAGAAGAACGGCGCTGCGATGACCGGTCGGATCAAGACCGTCTACGGTGTTGACTTCATGTTCACCGGGAACGTTCCGACTCAGGGAGCTGGAAACTCCAACTTCCTATTTGCACGTAAGGCGATGGCATACGGGCGTAAGTCTAATGCCAAGATCGAGACTGATCGTCAGGATTTGATCACCAAGATCATCGCCCACTGCATCTGGGGAGCAAATCAGGTTCACCAGGTTCTGGGATTCCGTCACCTGACGAACTAGTAGTTTAACTTAGTTATGCCAGTGGTGGGGGGCTTAGAATACCCCCCACCACAGGAGGGGGAATGAAAGACCAAGAGTTCATCACAGAGGTAGATCCTACTGCCATACGTAGGGAAGATGCCGACGTTAGTGATATTGATACGATCCCATGGAAGTATGCCCCAGGAGGGCATCTTCTGGTAGACCGTACCTCTCTCATCGTTGGACCGGTCGGTCACAAGAACCCGATCCGTCTTCCTCACCCATATAACAAGGTTAACCAGCCTTTTGTAGGTAGCTGTTCCAAACCAGGGCCGGGCAATGCTGGATGCTTCTCGTGGAATAGGTGCCCGTTTGCTAGGTGGGCTGAACGCATGAGGGGGGCTGCCAAAGCTCCCTGGAATGTGATTCTAAGGCTTGGGGCTCAGACTACCGTAGCACCGTGCTACCACAATTATGTAGGTGTAGATCGTAGGGGTTGGCCAGTCCATGAGGGTGGTGGAATTAGTAAGGGCTGGAGGATCGTTGATAGTAAGACCACAAATCCAACCAAGAATGCTTACTTCACAACGGATCCAATTACCGGTACTCGCACAAGGCATGTGGATATTGTGGAGCGTGAGGTTCCAGATCTTGGCCCTATGTATGCAAAGCTTACGAAAGAAGACTGGTCGCTCAAGGAAGCAGATGACCCAGTAGAGGAGATGTATGATACGGGAAAAGAGCCTTGGGAAGCTGCCACTGGCATGGGAAAACGAGAATGGGGAGATCGAATCCAAGCTGGTGGAGCAGTTCGAGGTTACAGCCACGGGGAAGGACGTACAGGAACTGAAGGGTATGCTCAGGAAATCGGCGGAGGCGAATACCCAGAGGAAGAGTATCCTGAACAGGAACCTACCGAAAATCAAGATTACGGATCCCTCGGGGAGGATACACCACGTCCGGTGCGACCGCGAGGACGCCCTAAGGGATCAGGGATGGGGAAGATTGGCAACAAAGGTGTCCGTAAGAATGCCCATGGCGTCCGAAGAGCTCGCAAGAGCCCTGGGATGGGATCGGAAGGTCCTCCGTCCGGGCAAGAGAAGCTATAAGTACTCTCAAGGAAATCTAAAGGAGGTAGTGTAATTGGCTACACAGTTTAACAGTCTTCAGTCGTTTTCTGCAGGTGGTATGACACATACTGTTTTGGAGCTTAAGCTAATCACCTCAGGAACAACGGTGACTTATACCCTAACGAATTTAGCACCAGTTGCCATCACGTTCTACAATAAAACTACGGGTGCGCTTCCATCTGGAGGGACATTTGTGGAATCTACTGGCGTTTATACGTCACCGACTATGGTCGTAAATGATGTGTGTGAGGTTGTGTTTACTACTAGGTAAACTGTCCATGCCCCGTAAGAATCCAGAGCGAGTAGAGCACAAGTACCTGTCATGGAGAGACGTTTTCACTAAAAAGAAAATGGTGATAGATGAGTCTTTTAGCAGACCTGGACATCGTAGCCGACAGGACAAGCAGAGCAGCAAAAATTATCAGGCTCGCAGAGAGGCCGTCCGTCGAAGTCAATCCAGATGATGATGACATAAAGTTCACACTCAGGGAGGAAGATAAAAACTCGATTCGGTCCAGGTCTGATCCCCTCCTACGGGAGGCAAACCAAGCATGGAATCGAGTCAAGTCCGTCGTTACTGGAATTTAGTAAACCGATGAAATATATTGAGGGTGAAGTCCTAGCACTAGGAAGGAGCAGAGTAAATGGCACGTGAATATACCGTAGGAGGAAGCAACATCACAGTGGCTGGGGCAACCACCCTAATCTCTATTAGGCCCAGCACAACACTCGCGCTTGAGATTCTGAGAATGTGGGTGGCGTTTTCTGGTAACGCTACAAGCGCCCAGACTAGGATCCGCGTTGAGATGCAGAGCGGTACAGCACCGACGCTTACCGGCGCGACACCTCAGAAGCTCAAGCAAGGGGATCCAACCAGTGGGATCGTCAGCGGTACGACTGGAGCTGCTGGGACTACGGGGATCAACGCAAGCGTGGAGGCGGGGACCAAGGCAGCCATTTGGGATGACGCCTTCAACCATCTCAACGGATGGCTGTGGGTCCCGACGCCGAGGGAGACGCTAATCCTTCCGGCTGGAGGATCGGCCTTGGGTCTGTTCTTCCCCGCAGCACCTGGTACGCTGACCGGATGGTCGTTCGGTCTCAACTTCGCAGAGCTTGGCTAATAGACCATGAGACGGTCCGAGACAAAACTCGGACCGTCTCTAGGAATCGTATAACCGATGGCACTGGGCGGGTCTCTCGTAGGGGCTGCACTGCACTCCAACTCGGACGCGAGCGTCTACACCTATGCCTCCGCTACCTACTCGAACAACCAACTCTACCTTCTCTACACGTGTAGCTCGATAGCGACCGGCACGGCCCCTAGCGTAACCAGCGTGACTGGTGGGGGTCTCACTTGGGTCGAGGTCACGGCTGCTGGTGGGCTTCCCTATTCAGGAACGGTGCGCCGCATCCAGGTGTTCCGCGCTCTCGTCACGAGTGGGGCCGGGCCAGGTGCGCTGACGATCAACCTCAACGGAACCTCCACGCAGATGGACGCCATCGTCATGGAGATGACTGGAATGGACACGAGCGGGACAAACGGTTCTGGGGCCATCGTTCAAACCGCAACGGCCACGGGGGTCGCAAATGAACTAATAATCACGCTCGGCTCGTTCGGAAACTCCAACAACCGACCCGTGGCTGGAATAGGGTACAGGGCCAACACGACAGGTACGCAAGAAGCAGGTTATACGCTGATTCAGACCGCAGGTCACAACCTCCCTATTGGAGGCTCGATCGTGTTCTGGCATGTCGCCACAGCGGAGCTGACGCCGAGCGCGAGCGGCTGGGGCGCGGTCGAGAACGGCGGCATCGCCATCGAGATCAAGGCGGCAGCCGAGGAGCCGACAATGCCCTATAATCCGTGGCTCTCTAGGGGTCCGATCACGGCGCAATAAATGGCGATCTACTACCAACCACCGCAGCCATTCTTAGGGAGTCGGCAACCTCTAGAGGGTAGGAAGCTGACGCCGGACTCCACGGACAACCCACCGTTCGGCGGGAGGCGACTCCTCTGGACGGTCCTCGCAGCCTGGCAACTCGTCGCGCCGCCGCTCCAACTGAGGCCAGGAATCGTTCCCGAAGCCGCAGCGGTCGAAGCGCCGGTTCTCTCGTCTCGTCCATGGTTCCCTGCCGTCATCGCTTCGTGGCAGGCCGAAGTACCGGCCTCCACCCAGAGACGCATATTGCCGCCGGAGTCTGCCCCGGACGATCCGCCGTTCGGATCTCGGCCTTGGCTCGGTTCCGTTCTCTCAAGCTGGCAATTCGATCTCAAACCGGAAGCGGCTCCGAGGCGAGTCGTACCGGAGGAGGCGGGACCGCCAGCGGACGATCTGCCGTTCGGTCTCCGACCCTGGCTTAGCGCCGTCTCTGATTATTGGAACCAACCCGGTCCGCTCCCGGCCAGACCTCGCCTCACTCCGATCCTCTGTGGCGGCATCAGGAGCGCGAGCGGCACGATCACATACCAGAACAACGAACACGGCGACACGACCTCGGACGGCATCCCAGGCTCATACAGCTTCATCGACATCTCTAAAAAGATGCCGCTGGAGTTGGTCGAGCTTGGGGCCCTCGGCTCTCAGAAGCTCTTTGATGCGGTATCGAACATCAACAACGGCGGCACATGCCCCGGACCGACTTCGTTCATCGCAGAAGACTCAACGGTGGTCTTCCGCTCCACGAAGACGTTCCAGGTTTCGGCGACGGGAGCCATTGGACGCTCGACACGACTTGGGCGGAAGGAGGGCACTGGCCTCAAAGCCGGGGGCAGTCACGGCGTCAAGATGTACGCCAGTCCGAACTCCTTCTCCTTCCGAGGTCTCACTGAAATCTACGACAGCCACATCATCAACGCCTCATCGGGCCTTGGGAGCATCAGTTTCTTTCCCGCAGTCGATGACACTGGGGAACTGATCGGTTCGATCTTCGAGAACCCAGTCGGACCAATCGGGTCTCTTGGTACCGCAACCTTCCGCCTGAGCAACATCTTCGATTGCACCTTTGTCCACAAGCCCAGCCTCTCCAATTCCATGTCCATCAACGTAAACCACATGGAGCAGGTGACCTTCGTGTGCGTCGCTGGTGGGACCGTGTGCCTGCCGTTCACCGGAACCCTGCAAGCGCGTGACATCTTCTTCGCGGGATCCCCTTCCAGTTGGGACCTAAGACCGCAGAACGCGGCGGCTGGCGGGACGATACGTAATCCCACATGGAGTCGCGTTGTCCCGCAGATCGGGCCTTCGGTCACCACCTCCACATACGAGACCTGGGATTATGGTGTGCTCATAGAGGATAAGACCACGGCTGCACCGCTTGCGGGCCTTGCTGTTGAGTTGTTGGACAAAGACGACGTAACGGTAGTCGATACCACGACAGACGCCACCGGCCAGATAGATTTTGACGCTCTTGGGGCGATAGAGTTCGGAACCGAGTTGTATAAGAACTGCGTGGTGGTCGTGCAGCACGCGGCTGGGGTTCCCGAGACTCCATCGTATAGGGGACCGTGGACTCTGAAGGTGAACCACAAGGGCACAATCAATCCAGCCTACGAGACCTACGAGCGGAAGATCGACTGGCCGTATGAGGACTATGCCTACGGAAGACAGTACAAGAAAGTCAACATGGTGGTTTCACTCGGACCACCTCCAGGGCCGGTTCCAGAGCCTCCGGTAGGGTGGATTGAGAAAGTAGGGTCATAGTGGCACTACCAACCTGGGCGAATCTTGGACCAGCAAGTGGTGGTACGGGTTCGATTACCGTAAACTGGCCAAACAACTATGCCACGAATGATATTGGGCTTCTGATATGCCAGTCGTCCAACGAAACAGTTACTGAGACAAGCGGTGGGTGGACTCAGGTTGTAAACTCACCACAGGGTACTGGGACCGCTGGTGCTCCACTGTCAACGAGGATCACGATGTTCTGGAAGCGGGCAACTGGTTCCCCTCCAGATGATCCAGAACCACCGGCCCAGCTTGCAGATGCTGGAGACCACGTAAACGGGATCATAGCAGTCATTCGTGGGTGTCCGATCACTGGGAACCCAATACACATCACATCTGGTGGTGTGGATGCTGTTTCTGATACGAGCCTGAACATTACTGGGCCGACAACCACAATTGACGAGTGCCTTGTGATTATAGCGGCCTGTCATGGTCTCGATGTTCCAGACCCACATTGGTCTGGTGAATCAGCTCCAAACCTAAGCGGTCTTATTGAGCGCTACGACAAGTCCATCACGATTGGGAATGGCGGCGGTACAGCCATATGGAGCGCGACACTACCAAGTAAGGGACCAGTAGGTAATTTCGAGGCGACCGGTGTAGCGGCGACACTCAAGGCGTATATGGTAGTTGCCTTTATACCGAAGCCTAAGCTTCTGAATACGGACCTCATTGAGGGAAACACCGGCCCGTGGGTCCCGTGTAATTATGGTGGTGGTGGGACGTTCACTATGTGTGTCGGTGGCCCGGACGGAACGATCATCACGGCAAGCAACTTGGCTGGTATCTATATCAGCAGAGACCGTGGAGATAGCTGGACCCCGATAGGGAACAAACATGGGTTCAACGACCAGTTCGTGGCGGCGGTGGCATTCGATCCGGTGGATGCCAAGATCATCCATGCAGCTACATCCCATGGGATCTATGGGACAGTTGATGGTGGATCCAGCTGGTCCAAGAGACCAACTGGAGTCACACCAGAGCCATGGATAGCAGATATCCTACCAGCTGCGTCGGATCCGAATATCGTCTATGCAGCCTATCACGATGACTTTGATGACCCGGATACCGGGATTCTAAAGAGCACAGATCGTGGCCTGACGTTCCAGGATGTTGTGGATGATCTTCCCACAAATCCACCCACCGGCCTAAGGGTTCTGAGGCTGTGGGTTAATACACAGAACCCGGACATTCTCTACATCGTTTCTGGACGGCACGATTTCAACAAGACCGCAGAGGACTCGATCTGGAAGAGCACGAATAGCGGCGTAAACTGGACGAGGATCAGTGGACCACTGGAGGCGCTGGGCGTCGTGTGGGACTGTTATATGGACCGGAACACCCCGACAACCTTGTGGGCCACGATCTACACGGGCGACCCATACACAACTCCGTTCAGTTGGGCCGGGTCCACTCACGTTTCTCTGGACTCGGGTGCTACCTGGACCCAGAAGTCTACCCACACAGGTAGCATCATGGTCAAGTACGGAAGCTCCAACGTGATCTGGTGCTCTGATAACAAAAGAAACTTTGGGGCTGCTGAGGAAGGTTTCTGGGAGTCTACCGACACCGGAGACACGTGGATCAAGAAAAGCAACCTAGGAGACTACGACTGTGGTTGGCAGTCTAATCCTGACCGCTCATATGGATCCTCGCTGTACGGAGTTCCCCATACGTTTGGTCAGGATCTCTCGGATCCAAACAGTGTGTACCAAATCAGCGACCAGTTTGTCCATGGATCGTTTGATGGGGGAGATGTCTTCCGAAACTTCTATACGTACCAGGTTCCTGGAGGGACATGGACAACTCGTAGGGTCGAGAATCTGACCATAGCTGATATCAGGATCAGTCCAGCCAACAAAAGCATCATCTACAGCGGAGCCTACGACACAGGAATTTGGAGGAGCATTGATGGGGGGTATAGCTGGGAGATATGCAACTCCCCAGACTTCACAGAAGACTGGAATGGCGAGGGCGGGAACACCTGTACCATCATGCCAGACCCGGCCAGGAGCAATTTTGTGTGGGCTGCACATGGCAGAACCGAGATTACAGCCAACCTCGTTAAGAGCAACGATACCGGTGAGGCAGGAAGCTGGTTTGCCACTACTGGGATCCCGGCGAATCGGTTCGTGTATGGTCTATCTCTTGATAAGAGAAGCCTGGTTTCCTCAAGGATCCTGTTTGTAACCGCTGGGTTTAATGATGACAAGACCGGTGGCGTCTACAAGAGCACTGACGATGGGATAACGTGGACACTCGTTCTCTCTGGGGCAGCGGATGCTGCACCCAGAGTCACGGCTATAGACGCTGTTGATTCCAACCTAATATATGCTGGTGGTGAGGGTGGATTCTGGAGGTCCACCACTGGTGGGGGATCTGGATCGTGGACTCTACTAAGTACCCCTTCGGATTTTGTTGGGACTACTGGTACCAGCAGCCTTGGTACTCTTACTTGGACTGGAGTTGCATGGATTGAAGCAGATCCCACTGTGGCGAACAGGGTATATGTCTGTGCATATGGGACCTCTACCGACAGGGGGTTATATCGTAGCGATGACCGGGGTGACACATGGACCAAAATCTACAGTGGTGACTTCATACGTCGATGTGCGATACACCCAACCAACTCAGACCATATCTTCGTGGCCTCTGGTGCTTCTACGACGGCTCCTTCATCCTCCTCATACCTATCCAGTGGGATTCTGAGAAGCATTGACGGTGGGACCACGTGGAGGTCCGTAAACGACAACCTAGCATGGACGCTAGCCGGTCCCATTGCAGTCGGTCCAGGGATGCCATACACAGTCTTTATAGGATCCATGGGTGGCGGATTCTTCAAGAGACAGTTTGATACCCTCTGGTGGAATGAAAAGGTGGTTCAGATGATGTCGCCCATCGAGAAGACGGGAACCCTGATTTCCGTTACGGAGAAAACCGGGACCCTAGTATCCATGACTGAGAAACCTGCAACATCCATAACCTGGACAGAGAAGGTGTGATGAATGGCTGAAAAGTGGATCCAGAAGATGCATTTGAAGAAAGGTGCCCTTCACAGGGATCTTGGGGTTCCCTCTGGGAATAAGATCCCTGCGGTCATGCTTGAGGCGGCGGCGCAGCGCAGTGGGACTGTCGGGCGAAGAGCTAGACTTGCACAGACCTTTAAGAGGATGAAACACTAGATGGGTGCCACCGCAGATCTGGTTCTGGCGCTGAGGCATGACATCGGTGAGGATAGTGCTGCCAATTCCCACCTTGGTACGACTTCTGTTATTCCGGTTGAGTGGCTGAATCAGGCCCAGAGGAGACTGTGTGCCTCGGGGAATCTTTTGGTAAGTGGGTGGTATGGTAACTCTGATCCTGCTGTAGAGTTCTATATTGTACCCTCAGATTACTACAGGATTGTTGCTCTTCACGTGATTGATGGTACCACTCGATACAAGATCAACCCAAATCCTGGAGGGATCAGACACAGAAGCAAAACAACCGTGGGGCAGAATATCCCCACCTACTACGGGATGTGGGGTGCCAATGACTCCAGTGGAAACAACAAGGACGTTATCTTCTTTGAGCCAAACTTCAACGTAGCTGGGAAAGTCATAGAGGTCTATGCAGCTCAGATGCCCAAGACAATGGTGGATGATACCCAGGGTCCTGAGCTTAATACCTACTGGCAGGATGGGATGCTTACGTACTGCCGTATGAAGTTCTACCTGAGAATGGCGAATGGCGACTCAAGCTACAGAACCATGGCTCAGGATGCAAGATCTGAGTGGGAGTCGTTCGTACAAGAGGCCAAGAGGTTCCGTTGGCCGACGGGTATGGATGTACCCTCGCTTCCCGTTGATCTCATGGAATATACGGTGGAGAGGTAGTGCCAGAAAAGCCATACAGCATCCATAATTTTAAGGGAGTTGACTTCCGGAATGCTGCCGGTCTGGAGCATGGGAAGCTGACCGACCTGATCAACTTCGTACCACACCCGGATGGATACCTCCAGGTACGGGGCGGATGGAACAAGCCCACATTCATTGGTGGAGGATGGGATGCATCCTCACCCATTGTAACAGGGAGCACCACATCCAAGATTGTTGGAGCTCAGGATCATCGAAGCACCTACCCAGTGGTCGTAACCAGGACTGCTGGTGGAACTTACTCAGAGGATCTTTCCAATCTGGCCTACATGCCTATGTTCACGGCTGCCGCAGCTACGGAGAGATTCTGCATTGGGTCACCGTCCACATTCAGTTCCTTAACACTGTACATAGGGAGGGCTGGGGTTAACCTTCCGATAACCTGGTATTACACTAGGCCCGGTGGTCTTACCGTTCTAAGTGGAGTTACTGAGCAGTTTACTTCCACGGGTGAGAAAACAATCAGCTTTATACCGCCAACCAGCCCAGAATGGGGCGGCGAGTTCTTCAACGGATACTTTGGGTTCTGGATCATTGCTGAGGTTGGGACTCCAGGTGGTGGCCCGATCATTCCGTATATAGCAAAGCAGAAGGTTACATACGATGGCCAGTCCAGGAATACCCTGATCATAGCAAGCTCTGATGCCTCTGTAAGCACTACAAGCATGAAGGTATGGAGATACGGACCCGATGGGGTTAACACCAGATTTCTCGGAGTAGATACCTTAGGGCTCCTTACCCAGCTGGATGCGCCTGTCCGTTTTGCAACCAACAATGGTGTCCTGTACTTCGTGAATGGGAACACCATGAGGCGGTACCAGGGTGATCCAACTTTGAATGCCAACATAGGGTTCACTAAGCCATCTTCTACTGGGTTCAATGTTGCTACCGGTGCAGCTGGTCTGCTCAATGGGTTCTTTAACTATGCAATATCCTATGGGTATGGTCCAGCTGGAGAATGGGGAGAAAGTACACCACTGGTTTGGACTGGGACAATACCTAATCCCATAAATACCAAGGTAGATGTTACCTTCCCGACCGAGGTGGCAACCATTTCCCGTGGTATAGTTGACGTAATCTATATTTATAGAACTCAGGATATGACCGGCGTGGATGTGAACTCAAGGAACGCAGTCCCGCTGTTCCTAATTGCCACTCAGTTAAGGCAAGAGGCTGACGGACTGTTCCCAGCCACGTATGTAGACAATACTCCTCCACTCCCGAGTCCTACAAGGCACATGGATCTGAACGACCGTACACCCCCGGAGAGATGCAAGTTCATCATTCTCCACAAGGACCGGATGATCCTTTCTGGATCCAGAAAGTTCCCTGGAAGGGTCTGGAGAAGCTACCCAAGAGAGTATGAGGCTTTCGACCCGCTAGACTACCAGGACTTTACTAGGGTTGCTGGTGGAGGGGTTACAGGACTGGCAGACTTCAACGACATGGTGATTGTCTTCACAGAGAGTACAACCTATGCCCTCGCCAATGTAGACCAGGATGAATGGTCCCCACTTGTTGTCCACCCAGGGATTGGATGTATTGCTCCGGATACGATTGCCGTTGGGTTTGGTCTTCTGTTCTGGCTCTCCAAGGAAGGATACTGGAAGTGGGATGGAGTAAACCCACCTGAGCACATATCCAAGAGCATGAGGGTGTTCGACTGCTCCCATGTTATCCATGGCCGAAGTAGGGGAGTAATCACTGAATTCGGGTACGAAACAGAGCTTATCCCATTTGATCTAGGGGTAAGGAACTGGAGCACAGCCTGGCCAGCTGGAGTCTACAACAGCCTCTTCTCCAAATTGCGTTATGATATACGGAGCGGAGAGTGGGCTAGGATCACATCCGATATGGCAAATGGGACAACTACACAGCCGATTGCCACCGTCCACTGGCCGCACTACTCGACTTACGAGGGAAGATCCGGTGCTCTGTACGGGAGGTATATCAGTGGAGGCTCTTCAACGGATCTCATCCCGTTTATTGGTGCAGCTGGTAATCAGGATGATGGGACAGATATTACTGGCACCATCAAGGTTCCATTTGGACCCCATGATGGGAGTAGATTGAGGCCGCTTAAGTGGACCATCCATGCGAGTGGGGTCACCACACCGGTCATGGTTGTCCAGGGCCTGAGCTATCTTGGGTACAAGCCGTCCATTGCCACCACACCGACAACAGACGCAGCCAGCTGGTACTCAGCGTATAAGGGAATGTTTGCTGATGTGGGGCGTGGGAGCGCGAACCTAGAACTGCAATTCCAGTGCGTTTCCAGCCCACCTGCAGAGCGGCAGGCATTTATCTATGCATCCATGCTGGATACCCACAGCCAAAAGAACTCAGGCGACCTATGATTAACCCTACCATTGTAACAAAGAAGGACATCGTGGACGGGTCGATCACCATGCCCAGGAGGGTGAGGTACGACCAGCCTACCACTGGTAAGTACAAGAGCACCAGAGTGTGGATAGCATTTCCAGCATCGAACACCCTGTACCCGATCCCTCACTCACTCAGGAAGGTACCGACGATCTGGACCGTGATCTCGTGCTATGCAAAGGGCGCAAGCGCCCCCATCGTTTATACAGACTTTCCACTTCCATTTTCCAACTATGTTGCTTGCTTCAAGTGTAATACGGCTGGCGCATTCGCAGAGATTGAGCTGCGCTAACAAAGAACGGAGGGTATTCAATGGCTCTACCAGAACCCTATAAACCACCAACCAAGCCACCCACAGGTGGAGTTTTGCCCGGTCTACCTCCTCCGATTCCCGGAGGTCCCAGTCGTGGCAGCCCACGTGGGATTGGCTCTTATGGGGGATCATTCGGAGCAGCTGCTTCCTCCAGATTTGGTGCTGCAAGAAGGGCAAAGCCCTATGGGGAAGATGAGGATCAGGAAGTAGAGGTACCAGGACCGATGCCACAAGTACCCGGAGTTAGAGGGCGCGGGCAACCTAAGATCCAAGCTCGTCCTCCAGCACCTTCCCAGCAATATACAGACGACCTAGCCACGACTGATTATATAAGAGAGAACCAGGGCATGATTCACCCGTACCAGGGAATATACGGGTATGAGACCTGGGAACGACCTCAGTGGTGGAGGCGTTTTGGTGCCCCTAAGGAAGTGATGAGAGGTATGAACCGTGGCCGGGGGATTGACCCCATGGGATACCAAATTGGCATGAGAGATATTCCCACTAGGGAGCGAATGCAGGAGATGAGCAACACCCTTAAGAACTGGTATGGTGGGCCTCCCATGACCGGTGGACTTGTCTCCAGTGAAATGATGGGTAGAGCCAGGAGAGCCCCAGGTAGGGCTTTCTCAACTGCAGCCCAAAAGAGGCGCAGGGGACTAGAAGATAAGGATCGGAGGGATCTCTACTAATGGCTGGAAGATATGACTGGACCATGATGGACGATAGTACTCTACAAAAGTACGACCGTCTGATGAACATCATGTCTGACTTCGGATTCTCCCAGGGAGACTTCGACAAGTATATGAAGGGGTACTCCGATATGGAGGACCGGGGACTCCAGGGAGCGTACACAGCAGCCCAGGCAAGGTTACAGGAGCAAATGGAGCCTCAGATGGAAGCGGCTCGTGCCCGCGCATGGGGTCTCTATGGAGATAGTGGAATGCCCGCTAAGGCCATGCAGCGGTCTATGTCAGATGCCATGGGTAGGCTGATGACAGAGCAGATGGGAATTGGCGCAGGATCAGCTCAACGAAAGTCAGACATGTATAGAAATCTGGCCATGCAGCGGCTGGGGCTTCGTGGGAATATTGCCCAGCAGGGATATAACCGTGCCCTAAACGTTAAGAAAGTGCCTGGGCCATGGCAACAAGCAGCCAGTGCTGGACTCCAGATTGCTGGAGCTGCTACTCCTTTCGCAGCTTCTAAGTTATTTGGTTCCAAGATGCCCGGAGTCAATATCAACGCCAACGCACCCGATATGGGTCCACGAGAGCCCAAACCTCTCGCACCTGAGGGATACTGGCCTGGACCCAATGACTGGTCTGGATACAACCCGCAGCCCATGAGAGCTTATGGAACCCAGAGTTGGGGGAACCGATAATGGCTACTTACGCTCCTCCAGGACAGCTTCCCTACGACACCAAGCTACAGCTGTTCCGAGAAGCAGCTGAGTCCGGAAAACCTATCATGGAGTTCCTGGATGAGTGGCGTAGGAGACGGCCATCTATTCCAGCGCCGGAGCTTCCTGAGATGCCTCCATCAAAGCCTCATGCTCAGAGGGTTCTTGAGGAGATATTCTCCGGGGTTTCTGAGCAGGGGCCTCCTCCAGGTACAGACATGTTCGGAAGTTTCTCCGCTGGAGTCCGTGGTGCTCTTCGTGGTCGGGGAAGACAGGAAGCAATAGACCGTGAGACCTCTGGTGATAGGTTCGGTAGAGAGCTACAGCTGTTCAATGCAAAGAATACGGTAGCTCAGAGGAATGAAGCTCTCGATGATCAGGCCCTTAAGATCGTGAATATGATCATGACCGCTCCAGCAGCTCGCAGGTCTTCGATGTCCCTAAGTGATAAGGCATCTGAGGCAACTGATCTTCTCAGTGGCAGAACTGACATGACCCCAGAGCAGAAACAGCTATTAGTTGACCGATATGCCCTCGGATCCGGAGCTTCTCCACCAATATGGACGGGGTTTGAGAAACCTCTAAGCTCCAATGAACAGATTGCTGAGATCAAGCTGAAAGCTCTAAAAGAAGGAGATTGGCCGACCCTAAACCGGTTCGGGATTCGCGATCCTTCACAGGTGACTGTGATCCTTGGAGAGGATCGTGTAACCGGGAGAAGGTACGTTGATGTTATATCTAAGGAGTCCCAACCTCCTGACGCTGGCAATTTGACTCCAATGGAAGAGGCTGCACTAAGGGCCGCACGTTCTCCATCTACTACACCTGAAGTCATCTGGAAGATGATTCTTGGTGACGCCTCAATCCCGTTGATTACTGCCTATGGAGATCTTTCTAGGATACGTGGCGAGCTACACAAGATCCGCGCTCAGAAGCTGGCAGCGGCTCAGTCTAGTAGGAGAATAGGAGGCACCCAGTAGGACATGGCGCACCAGCCCAGAGATACGTCATATGACGCCCTGAAGGAAGAGCTCCAAAGAATCGGCGCCGTTCCTCCTGACACTGGCTTCTCTACCGCTGAGGCTGAGGCTACATCTCCGCCACAGGAGGGATCCTCATGGATGAAGGATTTCCTGGGTCAAGTGGCTGGGACTCCACCAGCACAAGCTATGCTTAAGACCGGGAAGCGGGTTGTTCAGACCGAGATAAACATGGCCAAGTCTTTAATCAATGAGATCACGAAACGGGCCAATGCCGGTGAGGTAAGCCTTTGGAGGGAGTTATTTGGGACTACTCCTCCTGGAGTACCGACACAGGCATCAAGAGAGCGTAGGGCCATGGTCCCATTCCGACAGCCACTGAGAATCCCAGCTGCGATACCGGCTGGTGTCATTGGCGTCCTCAAGGCTGAGCCTTTTACTTTCGAGAAGCAGGAGGATCCATTCGAGAAGAACTCCTACGAGATGTTAAAGAACCTTGGGTACTCGGATACCGAAGCAATGATCCTGAGTCTAGGATCTGGGTTCACAGCTGGAACCAAGGTGATCAACTTGGCTGCGAAGCCCATCGCTACTGCTGCCCGTATCGCTGGGAGGACCACGGAGCCTCTGCGACAGATCCCAGCTATTTCCCAGGTAATGCACCAGATAGGAAAGGTTGGCGGAGGGAAGGCTGCCTACTCTGATAGAACCCTGAGAAACTACGCCAACTACGTGATTGGGAAGGCCCCAGGAGCGAAGTTTACTGACTGGGCCATGAGGAAGCCAGGAACCAAGTTCCCTAATGAGCGGGAACTAACCAGAACATGGATCTCCCAGGGGGCTGGTCGTGGAGAGTGGCTCTCTCAGATGGGTAAGCAAGCCCATGACGCTTGGATCAGCGATGTAAAAGCATACGCGTCCGAAACTGGTCTCTCATTAGAGGAAGCAGAAAGAAAACTCCTTGATATATATGAGAGTACAGGTAGAGGTGCACCATATCTAAGGGAATATTTGTCCAAAGAGCTGAAAATGGGTAAGCGACTTGGCCTAAAGGCTGAAGAAATCGAGATGGGGAGAGCTCCCGAAAGAATCCGTCGCTCGATCCTTGGTACCTACAGTCTCTTGGAAAAGGAGCGTAAGACCCTAGCCAAATACGAGGAGATCGCAAACCAGCCTGGGGCTCCTGCCGAACAGGTCCTCAAGGCGAACCATGCCTCCATTACCACTGAAGAGCAGATCCGTCTCCTTGAGGAAAAGCTAGACCGTCAGATGCACGTCTGGGAACAGAAGATGGGATACCTCCCAGATGAGGAGACCAAGATCCCGACATATGCCCTTCCTAGGGATATTGAGAGATCCAAGGCTGCTGGAAGAGAGTTCATAGGCCCAAGCGAGGAAGCGATTAAGACCGTAAAAGAGGTGCGACCACCTCCTTACGCTCCAAGATCCACAGGTGAGATAAGCGAGAAGATCCACGGGAAGGCCCCATTCCGTAAACCGTTTGGGATCAGTACCAGCCTCGGTCGAGGGAGACAGATGCCACCCTGGATGACTACGAAGCAGGCTGAGGAGGCCATACAGACCAATCTCTACCCGAAGTGGTTCCAGAATAGTGCCAAAGATGTTCACAGGGCTGGTGGCACAAGTGTCCTAGACAAAAGGTATTACGCGCCTCTTGGGGAGGCGCTGGAGTCACATGTAAACGCCATGTCCAGGGCACATGCTGACGCCTTCATCATCAGGGCGATTGCCCATAAGTGGGGAATTCCCAACGAACAAGCTCCAGCTGGGTTCAGAAGACTTAGCGATATGGGAATCCTGTCTGGTTTTGATGAGGCTACCGAGAGAACTCTAAGTGGGTTTTCGGTCTCTCCCGATGTTGAGAGAACCATCAAAGCCCTTGCTGCTATTTCAGATACAGAACCAAGAACTGGAATTGGTAGGGCGGTAGAATCAGCCCTCAGGCTCTGGAGACCCATTGTAACGGTAGTGAGGCCAGAGTTCCACATACGCAACTTCTTGTGGAGTAAGTACATACAGGCAGAGCTTGGCAATGTAAACCCAATGAACGATGCTATGGGGATCTCTACGGTCCTGGGAAGGAAGTTCGGACCAGCTCCCGATGTGGCTCCACCTTTCCTTCTTAACGGTAAGACATACAATGGTTTAACATGGCCTGAGGTTAAAAGACTGTTCGTTCAGCACCGGATACTGAGTGCCGGGAGGATGGAGGAGATCGGTAAGACCTTCCTAAAGGGTCCTGGGAAAGCCTACCAGGGCCTTGAGGACTACTTAAGGGCTAGTTGGGCCTGGTACAACCTTGGGAAGGGATCGGAGCTCTCAGAGGCTGCTAGGTCGGTCGGAACGGTCATGTTCAACTACGGCTGGGAGTCCATGACCCACCTGGAAAGCCTTCTCCGTAGGGGGATGGTACCCTTCATGGGCTGGGGGAAAAACATTCCTAGGCTGGCTGGCAGGGTTATGGGAGAGCACCCCAGCACCATGGCGAACCTGGGGAGGCTTCAAGAGACTGGGGAGCGCAGACTTGGGATGACTGAAGAGGACCGTGAGATTATGGATCCGTCCTACAGAACTAGGGGTGGAATTCCCGTATCCTATGATCCTGAAACGGGTAAGCTGCGATACCTTGGGTACCAATGGGTAGGGATTACGGACCCTGGACAGTACTCCCCGACAGGGGAGCGATCTACAAAGACTCTGGGGAAAGCTGTAGGCCCACTAGAAGGTATGGTTTCAAACGTAAACCCTTTAGGCCAGGGGATATATGAGCTTACCACTGGTAGGAACCCGATGACCGGGATTTACGGCAAGGGAACGGTTGAGTTGCCCTCATACGCCAAGCTCTTGGTTGGAAAGGTACCAGGCATTGAGCTCATGGAAGGACGACCGATAGGTCCCAAAGCACTGGACCTGGCTCTTAGGTTGGCTGGACCTCTACCAAATGTACCCTTCGATCTTAGAGATAAGGAATGGGCTAGATGGGCCAGGGGCTTCAGAACCCTAACAGGAGTCCCTATTTACGAGTCTGATACAGAACGTGGGATTATCTCTCAGACGTTTAGAGAGCGCGGTAAGGCTCTTGGTCCCTACATAGATGAAGCAGACCGCGAGCGCCTTCGTGGTCGTCTTTCAAGGGAGACCGTGGTACCTCCTGAGAGTGGAGATGGTATGGAAGCCCTTCGGGAAGAACTGATCAATATAAGAGTCAGAGAGACAAGCCCTTAACGATTGGAGTCTACCTTGGTCCACTTTGATCCGACAATAAGCCTTGGAAGCGTCTTGGTTGTCGTTACCATGACTTTTGGAGCTGTGTGGTGGGGTGGCGTTATCTCATCTACAATAAAGAGGATAGAGGAAAAGATGGACGATCTTGTTACGAGAAGGGAATTCGACATAAGCAGGGATGGGCAGCAGAAACAGATCAATGGGATCAATACAAGGATGGACCTTGATCCAGATAGGTATAAGTGAAATCACAAGATAGGTACGATAGCCTCCTTCAGTATTACTCTATGACTGTTGAAATGCCATGGAAGCTCCTGAAGGCTCAGATGCTTCAGGAGAGTTCTGCGAACCCAGATGCCAAGTCCAGAGTTGGTGCCATGGGCCTCATGCAGTTTATGCCTAGAACAGCTAAGGATGAGTTCATTGGTAGCCAAATGGATCCACTAGACCCAGAGGAGTCGATCAAGGCTGCCTCCAGATATATGGCAAAGCTCGTAACAGCAGTTAGGCTAGCTGTCTACAGCGGCCCAATCATAGAGCCAGACCACTGGAAGATGGCTCTCGCCAGCTACAACGGGGGGATTGGGTATGTACAGAAGGCCATCCACATGTGTGCCTACGAGGGAATCCCATACACCTGGGAGAATGTCTTGGCTAAGCTCCCGAAAGTACTCGTGAAAGGAAAGAGGATGGACGTAAAACAGGTAGAGGACTATGTGTCCAGGATTTGGAAGAAGTACGAGGAGGATTCCCATAAAACGGATACGTAAGATAACTGATCTCCGTATCGGGGACTTTGTATCCGTGGAGTGGATGGATCATGCCAAATACGAGGGTGGGTGGGGTAGGGTGTCCGAGAAACCGCCTCCTATTTTGGTGTCCTGTGGGAGACTGGCAGACATTCCAGGACCATGGTGTACACTGGCCGTACACGATGAGGTAACTGGAACTGGAGAAAACTCTGAGTGGTTTACCGCTGTGACACCTGCGATACGGCAGATCGTCGTTTATAGGGCTGTGGCGGTTTGGAACTCACCCCTTTCCGATATCGTACAAACCTCACCAACTTCGTTTCCTCCCACACAGGTCCCAAAACCACGCCGGTCTTCGAAATCTTTGAGCGTTCGTAGTACATCTGTCTTAGCGGCATCTGCTTCCCACCCCAGAAAACGATTGTCCGCCAGATGTCCGGCTTCTCTTTACGGTTGCTCCAGGGAGTCTTCCCCCTTGGCACCGTACGAAGGGAGGGATCACACCTCACAGAGTGGCAGGCCTCACAAAGTCCGTTCTTCAGGATCTCAGAGGAAGCCACAAAACCGCACTGAGTACAGGAGTTAACAGAAGCCATGATACTTCATTCTCTTACTAGCAGGCACGAATCCAGGTCCGATGAATTCTACTTTGTTGCGATAGGGGACATTCACATTGGGTCCAAGGGTTGCGATGTGGAACGACTGCGCAAAACGGTAGAGTGGGTGAGGTCTTGTAAGAACTGTCTGTGGATCGGAATGGGCGACTACTCCGAGAGTATTAAGGTGAGTGACCGCCGATTCGATCCAAGGAGCCTTGACCCCAGATATCGCAGCCATCTTGATGACCTCACTGGTATGTGTGTGAATGATCTCAATTACATTCTTTCCCCGATAAAGGATAAATGCGTCGGGCTCCTTACGGGAAACCACGAGGAGAAACTGAGGCTTAGGGATTGGGAGGATGTTCACGGTCGCTTCTGCACCCTTATGGGGGCGAAAGATCTTGGACACGATGCCCTTCTTCGATGGATCTTTTCTCGCAGGAAAGATGGGAAGTGTTCTTCTAAAAAAGTCCTCCACGTCTTCGCATCCCATTCCACTATTTCCGGACGTAACGAGGGCTCGAAGATCAACAGGATGATGAACGTCGCAGGTAACATTGAAGCAGACCTCTATCTCTTCGGTCATGGGCACTCCCTCCTGAGAACGCAGACTGTTACCCTGTATGATCCAGCTCGTGGTCGGATGAAGCTGAAAGAACACAGGAAAGCCTTTGCCCAGACCGGGACGTTTCGGAAAACCTATGTGGAAGGGACCCACGATTATAGCGAAAAGGGGCACTTCCGTCCCGCAGATCTCGGCGCGTGTGCGGTACGTGTCCGTCCCTGGAGTGATGGGTCTGACCTCTTCGAGTTTTTTACTGTCTAGCCTGTTACCACTACCATCTGGAGTAATCATGGATTTAACTCCTTGTTGTCAGGTTCCTTGGTTGTACGACGGGGTGGGCCGCTTCTGCCCCTCCTGCCAAATCCCTCCTGGAATAGGAGGATTTCTAGATCTTCCACTGAATACTGGAGCCACCGTAAATGGGACCGTACGTCGTTTAGAGAACGGAAAATACGTTCTCTCGATTGATGGTCAGTCGGTAGCTGTTGGGGAGCAGCGCCCGGCGAATCAACCAACCCTCCCTGATGAGGAGATTGTCTCTTATGAACAGTAAGACCACGTTGTTTGGTGTACTCACGATTCTTGGGGGCTTGATTGGGTATGCGCTTGCCTTCCTCAAGGGGATGGCTTCTGAGCCCGCTGCTCTCGGAGCATTGGTGGCTGCCCTCACCTCTGGCATCGGCCTTGTCCTTGCCAAGGACGCTACCCCCTAGCGATGAATCTGCGCCGGATCCTCCGTCTAGTGGGTTCTGTGGGTCCATTTGCACTCCGGGTGTTCGGGGTTAAGAGGGGTACTATTGCTTCAAAGGTTGGGGAAGTGGTAGAGAAGATTGATCAGACTCTACCTCTAGAGGGTCAGGTAACACCACCTGGCCCGAAGCAATCGAAATAGCCTTTAGGTGTCCTTCTTCTGCATGTTCTTTTGACTGGTACCTTTCTTGGTAATAGTTGTGAGGACCACCAAAGATCATTGTTTCCCAAAGGACTGGTGGATCACTACCATTACCGTGGTCTAGCCCAAGGAAGACGGTGCTCACCTTTACCTCGTTGGACAGATTGTTGAGTCCTATCCTACCACCATTTGGGTTCTCTTTTTTCCACTCAATGAACTCCCGAGGGTCCTTGCATTGTACTGGCTCACCATCAAGACCGATCTTGTACCATCTCATTAGGCCTCCTACAGCTTGGATATGGGTACAGAGATTTCCTTGATCCTTCTATCCAGCCAGTCTAGATTACTCTCGGCCTTTTTCTGGATGAGTAAATCTCTCTTCATATTACCCTCCATGATAATGTTTTGATAATTCTGTAAAACTGGCAAGATCCCTTGCGGTTGGGAGTATGAATACAGGTCGTAGGTGTAGGCCTGTGCCAGACTCGTGAGGCCCGAAGTTGAGCTAGAGGAAGAGTAGGTGTTACTTGCTACAGTCTTCGCGATTAGTGAGGAGCTATTAGGACGGAACATAGCTTATCTCCTCTTTGAGACTGAGATGTCAGCTATAATCTCAGCACTGGGTAGCCTTTGCATTAGCTGACCAACCAAGTCCCTTAGAGACTGGATCTCACCCTCTAAATGCTTGCGCTGAAACTCCATCTCTGCTTTGAACCGTTCTTTATCCGCCTTGAGATTTTCCTCACGAATGGATACCTCGGTAGTTCTCTTGGTCTGATTGATCTCAAACTCCTGACGCTTCCTTTCCAGACCAACTTTGTGTTCTACCTCACGCTCCCTACGAGCAAATTCTTCTTCCCGTCCGCTCTTTTCAATCTCCAGCTGGTTAACCTTTTTCTGGAGATCGGTAATATTTGTTATTGAGGTTATGGTATCCGCCATACTTGACATGGTATTGGATACCACTGACTCAATGGTCTCTCTCACGATGTTTCTCACATATCTGTTCCACGTAAACTTCTCTATAATCTTTGTAAGCCATCCCATTTACTTCTCCTCTCTGATTGTAAGATCATGAACATCTGTTGGTGCTCGGTAGGTCATCGCCTTACGCCACTCGATGATAGACTGTGGAATCAGCAAGCCGAGTACCATAGTCAGGACTACAACAATTAGTCCCTTGATGATCCATGGTAGCAGTCTATCCAATGCATCCATGGGGTCTTGGTTCACTGTGAGATCCTCCCACGGAATCTAATTCCGATACGAGGTCCATCCACATAGGACTGGCCCCTATGATACCACGTTGAGCTCTGTCCTAAAGCCTGCCACCGGAAGGATGCTCTGAACCAGAATCCCTTCTTCTCAAGAAAGCTGGGAGTCCACTCGAAGCCAGGTTCAATGTCCCACCTGGGAGACTCAAGGTGCGGGAACCCAAGACCACTGTGGTTTGATCCCCACTTAAACGATGTAAATCCTGAGTCTATGGTAAGGTAAACAGGAGATGCAGATGCCATAGCGAAGAAGAACATCATCATTGCTGCAAGTAACAAGGCTCGTACCATGTCAACTACCCCTCCCTTCTGATTCCTCGTCGGGCTCGATTTCCCACTCAGATAACTCTAATAGAGAGCATGGCTCAGTCTCAAAACGAACCACGCTCTCTTTCCCACCACTAACAGCAACTCTCCTACAAGAGCAGAAGGTTACCTTACTGGGGCTCGTTGATTCCACAGTATCCCCACAGTGGACGCACTGAGCTGCGTTCTTCTTGATCACCCTGGCCACAGTTACCTCCTACAAAATTGGGATGCTGGCACCAGATAGCTCAAGTCTTGGATAGGCTACCAAGATCATGTCGCTGCCGGAGTTGTAATCTCTGCCTTAGAGATCTAGCCAGCACCCCAAACCTTAATTACTCTGATGGCTCCCATGTCGATGAGTAACCATTCATTGCAGCCTTTACTCCATCTCCAATCCTGGAGCCAAGACGATCCACAACCTCGTGCAGGCGCCTCATCTGCTTGGCGTCCCTGGTTTCCTTAGTGGAGATGAAGAGCTTCTGCTCCAGCATCAGAGTATCTGCTGCATTGTTGAGGTCCACAGCCGTGATAGAAGATGAGAGGCCATGCGTCCTGCCTATTGCCTCAAGTTTCGACCTCTCCACAACTTCTCTGATCACAGCAGGGATCTGCCCTGAGATCTTCTCGGAGACCAAACTGAGATCCTCACTATCCCCGATCTCGCTGTCTCCATAGAGCCTGATCAGCCTCTCTGATGCCTCTCTGTCCGGAGCCTCTACATGGATTACCGTGTCGATCCTTCCAGGCCTTCGCATGGCAGGGTTGATATCATCCGGATGATTCGACGTGAGAACCGTCATGATCTCGATGGACTTGGATCCAATCCCATCCAGCGTGTTCAGGAGCTCATTCACCGAATCATTTCTCTCTGTCCCAGCTGCCCGCTCCACGTCTTCTGCGAACACGATTGCTGGCTGGAACCTCTTAGCGAACTGGAGAGCCTCTGAGAGCTCGTCTACATCACTTACGTAAACGAACGTCCAGTTGCTTTTCACTGCCTCCCTTGCAAGGATCCCAGCTGCCAGAGTCTTTCCGGTGCCATACTTCCCGGCTAACAGGACACCACGCTTCATCGGAACTCCAGCCTTACGTGACCTCTCACTGTACCGTACTGGCACGAGAACATTTGACTCGATGGCGTGCTCGATGTGATTGCTAAAGATGACGCTCAGAGGCTTGTCTGTGTCGATAAAGCTGATGTTCGGTAGATCCATCAGTTTATCCTCTTCATTCCGGAACTTGATCTTGATGGCCTTGTTCCGGTAGATGCTCTCATGAGCTGCGATCTCCCTGGTTCTCTCGATCAGATGGTTGATCTTCTTCTTTTCCTTGTTCTTCACCTGAGCCATGAGAACAAAGACTAGATGGCCATCATTGTTCTTGGAAATCCCAGTCTGGATCCATCCATCAACACCAGGGAGAGTAAATCTTCCCCATGGAACCTTGACTGTCTCCGTGGTAGAGATATCCACAGAGATCAGTGCCGGTGGTGACTTCCCAAAGAACCCAGGAGTGGGCTCCTGCATTGGGAATCCGAAGAGCTCCTTCATTGCCTTTGCCATGGCAATAGCTCCATCCCATGGAAATGCGTTGATGGTCTCATTGATGACAACCACTTCCTCATCGTAAATCATCCTACGCTGAAGAACCTCGATTGCCTCGGGGATCCCCATCTTAACAGGAAGCATGATGGGTCCATCGTGGTAGTTTACTTCTGCGACTGTTGCTTTCTTTGGTGCCATTGGTCTCTCCTTTTCTACCTCGATGAGGGCTCCCTTAAAGATCTTAAAGAACATCTCATTGAGTGATAGTTGTTCCGTTGGGTCTCCCATTTCCTTTACCTCTTGGTAATCTTCTTGACCTCCTTAAACCTTGCATCCGGGACAGCCCGGATACCATACTCCCACTGGTCGATGGTGGCATTGCTCACACCCATCTTCGTTGCGAGCTCAGACTTTCCCAAGCCTGCATTGAGCCTTGCATTCTTGAAGAACCTGGCCCTGACCAGGTGTCTCTTTAGCTCAGAGCCCCTAAGATCCTTGGACAGGTTTTTGTAGGTACGGTAGGGGGGCCTCAGTGACTTCCGCTTTCCTAGCAGATTCCGCTTCTTTGGCTTGGCTGGGGCGTCATTGGGATCACCATTCTTCCAGTTTGCTGTGACTTCCCACTCCCCACTCGGTGTCTCTGGGGTACCTGATACTGGATCATGATCCTCAATAAACATTCTGAGGAGACCCGCCCTAGCCGTGTCTGAATTCAGTGATCCCAGGATAACTCCCAACGCTGCTACTTCTGTTCTGGTTAGGTGTTCCATGCTCTTTCTCCTTCTGGTTGATGAGATGGTTTTAGTGGATCTCCGGGCAGCCATGACCGGGGACAGTCTGCCCTGGAGTCAGGAGTAACGAGGCCCAATATCCCCGCCCGGCCCTCCACTCCCCTCACTTGGTGCTGGAGTTACTTCGGGCGCACCTTGCGAGAAGGAGTCGGAACGCACGCTCATCTAGTATAACCAGAGCGTGCGTGTTCCTTCCCTTACCGGCCCGTCTCTTGACGACAACGATCCCGATCCTGGATCCGGCGTTCTCCTGAGCGTCATGAGCGAGTGACTCCATCTCGGTAAGAGACAACCTCTGAACGTGCTTGCATTGTCCTAAGAAGAGCTCTGATTCGATGTCATACTTCTCGCCAGAGTTTGACCAATATCGTTTCCCTCCAATGAGTTTGGCTGCCTCTCGCTCGAAAGCCTTCCAAGGCTTATCGGGCAACGGACTCCCCCTGGAACCGGCTTACCATTTCCCCGAAGTAATCCTTCACCACATTCCTTTTCATTTGGTTTAGGCTACCCAGTCTGCGAGGCAACTGGGACTTCACGGCTCGTCGGTCCAGGGGGTTCCTTCTCTGAAACCCACTTCCAACTGTGGCCCTCTGTTCTCTTTCTGGCGATCTCTCTCTCAATCCCAGCTCCCACCAAATCCTTGTAAGCGGCCTGAGCTGAGGAGCACGACCGGTACCACTTCCCCTCTCGTGACTTGTAGAGTCCAATCGGGGATCCACACTTCTTGCACTTCTCACCATTCAGTAAGCCAGCTGGTTGCTCGTGATCCTCATCACGGCCCCCATCTTCATGTGGGTCGGAGTACTTACCACTTGTGACTGTACTAGGTGTAACCAGGATCCTATTCTTTCCTTGAGTTTTTTCTCTCTGCTTTCTGATCGTGGTCCCAGCAGCCTGAGCATCTATCTTCGCGTCTCCCTCTGGATCATCTCCAGTAGAGATGTTTAAGAGGTTGATCCAGGCGTACTTGAGAGCAGCAGTCTGGGCCTTCATAACCGCTTTGTCCGTTGGATCCACTCCGCATCCGTAGGCGACTGTTTCTATCCTACCGTTTCCCTCCACATCAAGGACCTCTAGCCGGAGAGCCACAGTAACCATGTGTTCCTTGGTCCCCTTTGGGGTGACTCGTTCAATATCACTGACGATAGATACAGTCGGGATGGATACCAAGCCGTGATCCCACAGAGCCTGGTTTACCTTCTCGTACACCAGAGCAGCACTTGCATAGGAGTACCTATGAAACTGGTTCTCGCTATCCTTCTGGATGTATGAGCAGGCTTTCGAGACGGAACTCAGCTTAGCCAGAATGCCTTTAGCTTCCGTCATACCTCATCTCCCGATAGGGGTCCTGATAGTTCATCCATGGTGAGAAGTCTAGGACCACGCTTCCCCTCTGTCAAGGGAGATTTTACCTCCTCAAAAGCACCTTCCACTGTATCCTTGAGAGCGTCCCACTCTGTTCTTGTCATTGAGATCTCTCCTGGGCCAACCTCAAGAAAGACAACAGGTTCGTCCATGTGATCCCACCACCGCACCTTCATCTGTATGGCCATGTCTTCCTCCTTCTTATAGATACGGACATCAGCTCTTGGTTTTCTCATCAGGCTTCCTCGCTTTCCCATTCTCGTTGCCCTTAACTCTTGCTCCGCCGTTTGATTCGAGCTTGTGTTGTTCTTTACAGTTCTCGTCCTCACAGTACCCAACCCTCAGCTCTTGATCGTATGTGATCTGATCAGAGATCACAACCTTTCTACAGTAGTCACATACACTGATGTTTCTGGCTACGGTCACAGAGTCTACTCCTTGCTTGGTAGGACCAAATCCATGATCCTACTCAGGACACTTCTCTTTTCAGCGATTGCCTCTGGCACCCTTCTGCTTTCTCTCAAGGCCTGGCATAGTTCTGCCCGATCTTGCTTTAACCATTCAAAGCAGTACGTACAGAGAGTACACTGTGGATCTGCAACCCCCAGGAGCTCCATTCCTTCCTCATCACTTGGTGTAGCCTTGCAAACATCACACCGCTCTTTCTTTTCCACATGGGTCTCCTTGGACTCGCGCCCGCGAGGAACGAAGGGCGCGAGGCCCGTCTCTCAGAGTTTATGTCTGTACTTGTTCCTGAGTTCCTTGGACTTTGCATTGTGAAACAGGTTGCCGTTTTCCCACGGGCACTTCTTACACTCCTTAGAGTGGAGTCGTTTCATATCGAAGTATGAGCGGACAGAATCCATGTAATCGTCAACCGAATTCACCCTGAGCCTGATGAGGTATTTGCAAATTTCCTTTGCTGAGATATAGGAGGCTATCAGCCTCTTATTTTTCATGGCTCGTACCATCTCAACAGCCAGATTCGTAATCCGACATGTCTCCAGAGCCGTTCTGTATAGAACCTGGTCGCCCACCGGTTTTTGTACTGCTCTTATTCTCCGAAGTCGGATCTTGATCTCATCAAGACCCTTGTTTTTGTAGATGTAATTTGTTCTCTCAGCCAGATTAAAGCAGAAGTCGTAAAGATTGCCATGATGTACGTGCCAAAACAGTCCGTACAGCGGTTGAGCGGCTAGCGCATTAGTATAGTCCTTTTTTCTTTTAGCCGCCACCCTCTTCTTCGGCACTCGTCTCGCACTCTTTCGACCTGCCATCCGATCAGCTCCCTTCCGTAGTCTGAGCCCCATA
>Ga0209751_10000528_pt1 | contig 41181 bp, 30 predicted proteins | sample RifCSP13_1_FD_184019 | JGI IMG/M metagenome (GOLD analysis project Ga0209751, IMG submission 184019) | Soil microbial communities from Rifle, Colorado - Rifle CSP2_sed 13_1 (SPAdes) (version 2) | ecosystem: Environmental > Terrestrial > Deep subsurface > Rock core/Sediment | place: Rifle...
CAGAACAAAGATGGTGAAATACAACCGAGCAGTGAAATGGTTTAAGCTCGTAACCCAAGGGCTTTGCTACTTATCGATGGCAGGGCTATAGGGGGCAGGTCATGTGTCGTTAGTGACGGTTTGAAAAAATTGGAAGCGGACATTCCAGTAAGCTATACCGTGAGCCTTTTCAGTAAACCGCAACAGTCCGGTATGGCCGAGGAGCCGTCACTCGACGACACATCGTCGACCGACTGTTCAGTGTCGAAGTGCCGAATTTTGCGAAGTGCAGCTTTGGAGCAAGGAAAATCGTGCTTGGAGAAGGTGTGGCTGCCGTTTCCGACAGACTTTATTCCCTTAATGTCACTTTCCGACAGACTTTATTCTCGTCTGACAGACTTTATTACTTAGTATCAAATCCCTACCAGCCCGACTCGCGTTCCGGTGTCGCCGTGATCCTGTGCACGCTCAGGTCTGTGCCGTTGAATTCTTCCTCGGCGCTCAAGCGTATGCCGACCAGCATCTTCAGCACGCCGTAAACCGCTAAGCCCCCAAGCAACGCGATCACCACGCCAAGCAACGTGCCGCACAGTTGGGACATGAAACTCACGCCGCCTCTGCCGCCCAGCGCATTGAGACCGAATATCCCGGCAGCGATGCCGCCCCACGCGCCGCACAGGCCGTGCAGCGGCCATACGCCGAGCACATCGTCGATCTTCCAGCGGTTCTGCGTCAGCGTGAACATCACCACGAACAGCGCGCCCGCCACGCCGCCGACGCACAGCGCGCCAATCGGGTGCATCAGGTCTGAACCTGCGCATATCGCCACCAGCCCGGCCAGCGGCCCGTTATGCACGAAGCCTGGGTCGTTCTTGCCGAGCCACAACGCGGTGAGCGTGCCGCCCACCATCGCCATAAGCGAATTCACCGCGACCAGTCCGCTGATGTTGTTGATGGTCTGCGCCGACATCACGTTAAAGCCGAACCAGCCCACCGTGAGTATCCATGCGCCGAGTGCCAGGAATGGAATGCTGGAAGGCGGATGCGCAGAGATACGTCCTTCTCCGGTATAGCGTCCGCGCCGCGCGCCGAGCAGCAGCACCGCAGCCAGCGCGATCCACCCGCCCACCGCATGCACCACCACCGAGCCGGCGAAGTCGTGGAACTCAGCGCCAAATGTCGCATTCAGCCAGTCCTGGATGCCGAAGCGATGATTCCATGCGATGCCCTCAAAGAACGGATAGATGAAACCGACCAGCATGAAGGTCGCCGCCAGTTGCGGGTTGAACCTGGCACGCTCGGCGATGCCGCCGGACACGATGGCCGGAATGGCGGCAGCAAAAGTCAGCAGGAAGAAGAACTTCACCAGTTCATAGCCGCTCTTTTGCGCGAGCTGGTCCGCGCCGGTGAAAAAATTCACGCCGTAGGCGATCATATAGCCGATGAAAAAATACGCCAGGGTCGAAACCGCGAAGTCGGCCAGGATCTTGACCAGCGCGTTCACCTGGTTCTTCTTGCGCACCGTGCCCAGTTCCAGAAAAGCGAAACCCGCGTGCATCGCCAGTACCATGATGGCGCCGAGCAAAATGAACAATGCGTCATTACTGATTTTCAGATCTTCCATAATTCTCTCCTTTGGTGCGAACCGCTACATGTACGCAAGATTTGTTCCACTACACTAAGCGACTGATAGTTATGGAACGGGATATTTTTTGACGAACGCGGATAGATCATCCTGGGCCGGATTGGTGCATTTTTTAAGGGATGCACCATTGCTTTGCACCAGTACGGTGCGCAAACCCCTCCCAAAGCCCCAACCCCTCCCAACCTCCCTAACCCCTCCAAACCTCCCCTTGTCAGGGGAGGCTTAACACCCACACCGACCCGCGCGGGATCAATACCCCGATCACGCTAAAACCTCCCCTTGTCAGGGGAGGCTTAACACCCACACCATACAGATGCAATAACTCCTCCCCTGACAAGGGGAGGCTGGGAGGGGTTAACGCCAATCCTTGAGATATTTCTCCAGCCAGAACAATCCGACCATGGTTTTGCTTTCGTTGATCTTGCCCAGGCGTATCCACTCGATCGCCTCCGGCAGCGACAATTCGAACACCTCCAGAAATTCGCCGTCATCCAGCTTGCGGCCCTGATGGGTCAGGCCGCGCGCCAGAAAGTACTCCATGCGCTCGTCGGCATAGCCGATGCACGGCCACGCGGTGGCCAGATGTATCCACTCGCTCGCCACATAGCCGGTCTCTTCCAGCAACTCGCGTTGCGCGGTGAGCAGGATATCCTCGCCGTGATCGATCTTCCCGGCGGGCAGTTCGATGAATTCGCGCTGCGGCGCGTAGCGGAATTGCCGCTCCATCACCAGGTTGCCGTTGTCCAGCAGCGCCAGCACCGCCACTGCGCCGGGGTGTTTGATGTATTCGCGGCTGCTCACCCTGCCATCCGGCAGGCGCACGCTGTCCTTGCGCACCTGCATGAAACCGCCGTCATACATCAGCATTGAATCCAGACACGTCTCCTTCATATCCACTGTTGTTCCTCCATCTCGTCAGCGGGCGCTCGATGCGCGCCTGACAAAAAGATAACCCGCCGCATCCTGATAGACAGCCTGCCAATCGGGATGGTTTTTCAGATAGTCCACGAGCGGATAGCGCTCGCCGGTCAAGACATTTCCGTAAGGCACCAGCGCCAGATCGAAATTCTCCTGCTCGAAAAAGCGCTGGCCGTCCGGCGTTGTCCACAATATGTGGGTATACGGGATCAGGCGTTCGGGATCCAGCACTCTGCCATCGATGAACACGGATACCCTGTCCGGCAGATTCCAGATCAGGTAGCCGCCCCAGTTCATTGAGCTGAATATCTTACCGCCCAACTGGTTGGCTTTGATGAAAGCAACCGCCCCGGTTGGGAATCTATTCTCCGGCGTGCCGTGCTGAAACACGCGTCCCTGTTTGAAACCGTAGCCCAGCAATGCGAGTGCGATGATCAGCACGGTGAGGTTGACCGCGCCGGCGGGCGGTCTGAACCGGCGCAGCATGCGCTCCAGGCTGCCCGCCACGTAAGGCGCTGCAAGCAACACGAAAAACGGGATGTAGCGATAGGCGGTGACACTGATCGCGCCGATGGCGATCACCACTCCCCCCTGCTTCCAATATTCCCTTTTCAGGAATCCCGGCAGGGACAGCAGTGCCGCGGCCATGAACACCCAGTAATACAGCGCGGTCTGCCACACTTCCCAGGGGCTGGCATATTCGGACGTGCGCTCGCGGATCGGGATAGGACTGCTTTGCAGATAGATGATACCCTTGATGGTCTCCAGGCCGTTCGGTGCCAGCACCAGTGTAACGGCGCTCAAGATAATCATCCCGGCCATCAGCCTGTTTTTCGGCGTATTGATGCACCCCTCCGCCAGACGATGCTCCAGCACATAACCTGCGCCGAACAATCCCAGCGCCACGATACCCAGTGCCGCGCCGCCGTGTGCGTTGTTCCACAGCAGCATCACCAGCGGGATGCAATAGAGCTGCCAACGCCTGCCGTTGACGATGAAACTGTCCAGCAGCAGGAAGATAAGCGCAAGACACAGGAATGAAAAAAGCTGCGGACGCTCACCGGTATGTTGCAGGATCGCCAACCCGGCCAGTGCCGTGATAGCCAGACCATACAGGCTGGCGGTCCCGGCAATGCGGCAGCGCAGATACACGATGGCCAGACAGAGGGTCAGCACCCCGGCGCGGAAAAGAATGATGCCGTCGAGATCGAACCAGCGGAAAACCGAATACAGCAACACCTGACCCAGCCATGCGCTTTTCAGTACGGTCTGCCCCTTCACACTGGAAGCATCATATACACCGAACGGATCCGTGCTCGGGATCGCGCCGCTTTCCAGGATGTTCCTGCCGGCGGCGATATGCCACCAGAAATCGATATCCCACACCTTGACCGCGAAATACCCAAAGAACGTGACGAGCAGCGCCGCAAGCGCCAGATATTCAAGCCGGCTTCGTTTATTCATGGCATAGCATCAGGAGTGATCGGGCAACTGTTTCACTTAAATGAAATAATCCATTCGGATGAAAAATGGCATTAAACATACCCCTTTGAATAGCGCGGCAACACGGTTCTCCCCCTGATAAGGGGGAGCTAGAGGGGGTTTGCTTTGTGCGAAAACTCTAACCCCTCCCAGCCTCCCCAACCCACCCCAGCCCTCCCTTATCAGGGAGGGAGCAAGGGAGGAGCGACGCAACCAACATCTAAAGGGATCCCCAAGACTAATAATTATCCGGGCTTAACTCTTCTTCACCACCTGCATCGCAGTGGCGACCAGGCCCGCGATGTCGGCGGCGTTGCCGGGGATGATCATGGTATTGCCCTGTTTGGCGATGTTGCCGAACGCATCGACGAATCGCTCGGCCACCTTGAGATTGACGGCGGTGAGGCCGCCCTCGCTCTGAATCGCGTTGGCTACCACCTTGATCGATTCGGCGGTGGCATTGGCTACCAGCAGCAGGGCTTCTGCTTCGCCCTGCGCGTTGTTGATGGCGGCCTGCCGGGTGCCTTCCGACTCGCGTATCGACGCGGTCATCTTGCCTTCGGCGAGGTTGATCTCTTCCTGCTTCTTGCCTTCCGATTGCGCGATCAGCGCGCGCTTTTCGCGCTCGGCGGTAATCTGCTTCTGCATCGAGGCAAGCACTTGCTGCGGCGGGGTGATGTCCTTGATCTCATAGCGCAGCACTTTCACGCCCCAGTTCGGGCTGGCTTCATCCAGCGCAAATACCACGGTGCGGTTGATCGCATCCCGGTCTTCCAGCAATTTGTCCAGGTCGCGTTTGCCGCATTCGGAACGCAACGCGGTTTGCGCCAGCATCGTGATCGCGGCGAGGTAATTCGAGGTGCCATAGCTGGCGCGCGCTGCATCGGTCACCTGGTAATACAGCACGCCGTCCACCTGCACCTGGGTGTTGTCGCGCGTGATGCAGACCTGCGGGGCGATATCGATCGGGAACTCGGTCAGGCGATGGCGATAGGCGACGCGATCCATGAACGGAATGACAATGTTCAGGCCGGGTTCCAGTGTCCTGTTGAATTTGCCGAACCGCTCGATTACCCATGCGTTCTGCTGCGGCACGATCTTGATCGTTTTGAATGCCAGAAATACCGCGAACACTCCCAATACGATGACGAATATATCCATGCTTTTCTCCTCTTCGACCAGTTATTTCAATTCTATTTCAGAACAACGAAAACCATGCAGGGTGCGTCCCGCGCACCATGATTATTGGTGCGTGGGACGCACCCTACGATATTTTACTTTTGATTTGGCAAAGGAATTACTCGATGATCAGACAGCTTCCGGCGATATCCTTGATACGCCACACCTGCCGGGCTGCGTCCGCCTGAGCTTTGCCGGCCAGTTCGGCATCCCACTCGGCGCCGCGATAGCTGACCCGGGCATGGCGTTCGTCCGACCAATTCACGACATGCACGGTCTGGCCGATGTCATAGGCAAGATTGGTTTGGCCGTGCAGGTTGGGTTGCTTCTTCCTCCAGAAATAGATCCACCCCACGCTGATCGTGCACAGCACCGCCGCGATGACTGCCTGCGCTATCCACGCAACGCCCAGATAGGCTGCCAGACCCGCAGCCGCCAGCCCGAACGCCACGGCGATCAGATAGAACGTGCCGCTGAACATCTCGGCTATCACCAGCACCACCGCCGCCAACCACCAGATCCAATAAGCTTCCATCCCGGCACCTCACTATTTTCAGACAGGTGCATTTTGCCACGTTTGGCCCGCGTAGGGCGGAACGCTTGCGGTTCCGCCGGATGCATCGCGATCCCGCCGAACCCACAACGGTTCAGCAAATATTTTTGAATTGCGGCGGAACGCCCCTGCGGGGCTTCCGCCCTACCGATCTGCGGAGCCGCGTAGGGCGGAACGCTTGCGGTTCCGCCGGATACATCGCGGTCACGCCGAAACCACACGGTTCTGCATGTGATCTTGAATTGCGGCGGAACGCCCCTGCGGGGCTTCCGCCCTACTGCTCTGCGGAGCGCCGCAGTTGCAGGCGGACCAGACAGCGGTCTATCCATTGCGCGGTCAATTTTTCCTGTACCGAATTCTGCCGCAACCGGGCTTTCAGACCGGGGAAATCGACGCGGTCCAGATCCTGATCCTGATTGAAGCAGGAAAAGACGTAGGTGGTCTTGCCGGTCGCGGGATCGATCTGCGCTTGCAGGCATTGGGCGCAGATCTCTTTCATCATGCACTGCATCGGAGAATTGATCGAACCGATCGCAAAGTGATGCGGCTTCAGATACGGTTGCAGCACCGCATGGCGCGCCGCCGCTACCGCCGCCATCATGCTGTCGGAACCGATCGCGATGATGCGGTCGGCGTCGGCGAATGGAATGGCCTGTGCGCCCAGCGCGCCGCTCGCATAAGCCGCCATGGCCTGGACGATGTTTCCGGCGAAGCTGCGATCCTGAGTCCGAGCCGGCGCAAAACCGGGTTGCTCATCGCAGCACCAGATCACGACATCGGCGGCGTTCTCGATCTCGGCCACCTTGTAGCGGTCGATCACTTTCTTGTAACCGGCAAAGTAAAGCACTTTCGATCCGGCCGCGCGCAATGCCTGGCCGATCGAGAACAGCACGGCATTTCCCAGCCCGCCACCCACCAGCATCACGGTCTCATCGGCGGGGATTTCGGTCGGGGTGCCGGTCGGCCCCATCAACACCACCGGCTCGCCGGGCTTGAGCATTGCGCACAGATCGGCCGAGCCGCCCATTTCCAGCACGATGACCGAGATCAGCCCCTGCCTGGGATCGACCCATGCGCCGGTCAACGCCAGGCCTTCCATCGCCAGACGGGTGCCGTCGACTTCAAGCGCATGGGTCTCGTAATTCTGCAGCCGGTAGAATTGCCCCGGGCGAAAACTTTGTGCAGCCCGCGGCGCCCTGATGACGACTTCGACGATATTCGGGGTCAGACGGATGACTTCGTGCACGGCGGCACGCAACGCATGATTGATATCCGCCAGGAATTCGGCGTCGGACAATTTTGATGCCGGGCGCACCCGCTCCAGCACCGCGCTGACCGAAGGATAGCCCTGCCTGGCCGCGCCCATCGCTTTGACCACATTGCCGGAGTAAGAAGGATGCAGGTCGCCGAAGAAACTGATGAAGCGGCCATCGGCGTGTTTTGCCAACAGCACTTGCGCGATCTTAGGCTTGGTGTTTGCAAGTTCAGGCCGTACCGGAGCGCCATCTTCGTCGCATGCCAGGAAATAGCGGCCGTCGAGCTTGAAATGTACCGGGTCTTCACGCGCCAGCACGGTGTTCGGCTGGGTGCCGGCGGCGATCAGGACCGTGCGCGCCGCGATTTCGATCTCCGCGCCTGAACTCCAGACACCTTCGTTACTGCGATGTTGCTGCGACATCCGGACCGCACATGCGGCACCGGATTCATCGACCTCGATACGCGTCGGGTTGAGTCCCTCGGCAAAGCTTATCCCTTCTTCGAGGGCCTTCTCGATCTCTTCATGATTCAGCGTATACGAGGGGCTGTCGATCAGGCGTTTGCGATAGGCGATCGTGACGCCTCCCCAGCTTTGCAGCAATTCGACGATGCGCGGCTCGCGGCCGGCCGCAGCGGCGCTGCCGCGTTCGGCCTCGATGGCACTGGCATGGTTCAGGAACTCATCGGCGACCTGCCGTTCCTCGGGCGTCCAGCGCTCGCGCACCGCGGCCTCGCCTTTCCCGGCAACCAGGATCTTGTAGCGATGCAGGAATTTTCCGACTTGCACCGGGTAATAGGCCAGTGACTCGGTGGCCGTGTCTATCGCGGTGAGGCCGCCGCCGATCACCACGACCGGCAGGCGTATCTGCAGATTGGCGATAGAGTTTTGTTTCGCGGCACCGGTCAATTGCAATGCCATCAGAAAATCCGATGCGGTGCGCACCCCGCGCGCCAGGCCATTGGGGATGTCGAGCACGGTCGGGCGTCCGGCGCCGTTGGCCAGTGCGATGTGATCGAAACCCATGGCGTATGCCGTGTCCACGGTCAACGTTCCGCCGAAGCGCACACCGCCGAACATCGCGAACCGGCTGCGCCGCTCCAGCAGCAGACGGATCAGCTTGAGAAAATTCTTGTCCCAGCGCACCGTGATGCCGTATTCGGTTACACCGCCGAACCCGGCCAGCACGCGCTCATCCAGCGATTCGTAAAGGCCGGCGGCATCACGGATCGGTTCGAATGCGACACGCTCGCCATTGGCCGCGACACCGCCGATGTGCGGCGGCAGCGGTTCGATCTTCAAACCGTCGATGCCAACCACGGTATGCCCGTCGTTGATCAGATAATGGGCGAGCGTGAAGCCGGCAGGCCCCATCCCGGCGATCAACACACGACGCCCGCTGGGCGCTTCCGGATAAGGCCGCCGCAGATCCAGCGGATTCCAGCGCGTCAGCAGGCTGTATATCTCGAAGCCCCACGGCAGTTCGAGCACATCCTTGAGCGTGCGCGTCTCCGCCTGCGGGATGTCGACCGGCTGCTGTTTCTGGTAGATGCACGATTTCATGCAATCGTTGCAGATGCGATGCCCAGTCGCCGCCACCATCGGATTGTCAACCGCGATGATGGCCAGCGCGGCCAGCGCATGGCCCTGGGTCTTGACCTTATGGAACTCGGAGATCTTCTCCTCGATCGGACAACCGGCCAGCTTCACGCCGAAACTATTCTTCTTGAACGCGCCGACGCCGCCAGCGGCGGGCGGCTTTTCCCTGAGACCTTTGCAGCACGAATCCTTGTCTTGTTCATGACACCAGATGCAGTAATTGGCCTGATCGAGCGCGCCGGTCAGATCGGTTCCGGCATCGGTCAGCGCAAATCCCTGACGGCGGCGCAGCGCATGTCCTTCGCCAAGACGATAGGCGGTGATGCCGTCGAGGTTGACGGTAGCCAACGGAACGAGGTGTTCGAAATCAAGTTTGGCCGGCACCTTGAACAGGATGCCGCTGTGGTGGCGTGCGCGTCCGGCTTCGGTTTGCACCGCCCAGGCTGCATAGCGCATGGCGAGCTGCAACTCGCCGGCGTATGCCGTCTCATCCGCCAGCCATTCTGTAACCTGCCGCGCGTAGGCAAGTTCGCTGAATGATCCCCCGATAGCTGCCGTCAACTCGGCTTCGAGTGCCGGACCGTCTATGGTTGCGGCTTCTTCCGGCTTTACTTTTGCCATCGCCCGGCGCTGCACGAACAGCCGTTTGCAACTGTACAGCGGCGCCAGTTCATGATGGCGTTCGGACAGTGCCTGCACTTGCGTTTCGATGCCGAACAGGCGCGCCAGGAAATCCTCGAGATGAGGCGCCAGCGCGATCAACAGTTCCGATTGCGCCTTGCCGGAAAGGCCGGTAGCAGGCAACCGGGCAGCTTCAAGTTGCGCGCGCAACGCGGCATCGCCATCTCCCAGAAAATCGAGGAACGCGGCATCGATACGGACAAGTCCGTCCCGGTCATAAAGATCGTTGAACGAAAATCCATAGCCCAGGTTCAGTTGCTGGTGATGAGCAGAGTCATATCGAGCGTTCGGCATTGTACGTAAGTCCCCCGAGTTACCGGCGTGTTTCGTGTATCACCCCGTGACCCCTTGTTGTCACCTGATCATTGTGACGCTAATTCACTACTGTTATTGAGCGTTTGGGTGCCTCTAAAATTCAGATTTCGTCATTCCGGCGGAGGCCGGAATCCAGTAATTTCAACAGACTGGACACCGGCCTGACCGTAGGTCAGTTTATCCTGAGCCTGTCGAAGCGCGAAGCGGCGCGGCGGGCAAAGCCCGCCCTACGGTAAATCACATAGCAGTCATGATTTATGCAAAGCTTAACAGGTCCAATAGGATGGGCACGGCTATGCCCGCCCTGCCGGTCAGCCCGGCCCTTTCGGCCCGGCCACGTGGAAACTGAAAGTATTCCTTCCGGCTTTCTTCGAGTTATACATGGCCTGGTCGGCATTCTGGATCAATTCGTCGGCGTCCTTGCCGTCTCTCGGGAAAATGCTGACCCCCATGCTGGCATGGACGAGCAGCTCGTGTCCGTCGATCAGCATGGCACGCTGGAAAAGATCATGCAGCTTCCGCACGATAGCCGTGACGTGCTGCGGATCGGCAATCGTGTCGATCAAAATGACGAACTCGTCGCCGCCCAGACGCGCCACGGTGTCCACCTCCCGCACCGCCGATTTCAGCAGGATTGCAACGTTTATCAAAACGCTGTCACCTGCCGCATGACCCAGAGTGTCATTGATCTCCTTGAAGCGATCCAGATCGACAAACAGCACGGCAAGCTGCTTGCCGCTGCGCCGTGAATTGGCGATCGCATGTTCCACCCGGTCGAAGAACATCCTGCGGTTGGGCAGGCCGGTCAGTGTGTCATGCCGGGCCAGATGATCGAGAGCCTTCCGGCTCTCATTCAATTCGGACAGATACGCCATGATCTCGGTCTGCATATCGTGAAAACTGCGCGAGAGCAGTCCGAGTTCATCATTGCGCGTAAACGGCGAGGTGCTGATGACATGGTCTTTCGAGAAGCGGTTGATCGCGCTGACCATCGTATTCAACGGGCCGGTAACGATGCGGGAAACCAGTGCGGAGAGAATCAGCGCAAGACCGCTGAAAGCGAGGATGATCTGGATGGTATCCCAGCGAAGCGCGGTGGTCTCTCGCGTAATATTGTTTATCGGCTGAGACAAGCCTAGGATCACGAAACGCTTTTCAATGATGTCGCCGAAAGGCAGGCGGACGAAGGCCGCGACATGTCCGCCCTGCTTTTGCGGCCCCGCCCCGACATTCATCACCACATTCCTTTCCTTGCCCTGAATCAGGGTCGAGACAGGTTCAAAGGAATCCTGGATGAGAATGCGCCTGCCCCGATCGAATCCGAAGGTCTGGCTGTCATCCGGGTGAATCAGAAAATCACCCCATTGATTGCTGAGATATAACTGATAGGCGCTCGGCAGATTACTTTTTAATAGCCTGGAAAGGCCGTCCATGTCGACATTGATCGCGATCAGGCCGAGTCTCTTTCCATTGCGTGAGAACACGGGAGTAGAAAGCGTCATGGTCGGTTTGTTCAGTGCGGAATGCGTGCCCTTCTCATGATTGATGGTGATATCCGATAAATAGATATCTCCCCGCGCCAGCCGCAACGTGCCGGTGACATAAGGGTAATGCAGCCTCTTCTGCAAATTGGCAGCCGGCACCCTTGTCAGTGCCTTGCCATTACGATCGACGCGTACCAGTTCCATGCCATTCTGGCTCGTGCTGATCAGCCGGATCTGGAAATATTCCGGATGTGCCGACAGCATCGCAGCGAAGGTATCGGCCAGTTCCTTTTTGTCACGCTCGGCGGTCAGTTCGTCCGGTGAGTTAAAAACATTACCGGTCATCGGAATGGCCGCCAGCACCTGCGCGTCCTCGGCGATCACATCAATGATGATTTTCATGTTCCGGCCCACCACCTGCGTGGCCGTCAACAGGTCGCGTTCCGCAGCTCTGGTCAACATGTTGCGGCTGGACGAATAGAAGTAATAGCCGGTCAGGCTCGTCGCCAGGATGCCAAATACAGCCAGTAAAAAGCCAAGCTTGAAGCCGATACCGAATTTCATATGGTCAGGAAATTTCATGGTGCAAGAAAGGTTTTGGGCATATCTTCAGCGGTGTTGGCAGCAAAATTTCCTGAAGATCAACCAGATATCATTATACATCCCATGGTGAATAGCTGAACTTCTAAAATCCGGGGTGCCAACCAGGTTGGAATCGCTGTGGAAATTACTTTTGATTTTGCGCTGCCAAACTTTAACTTTCGCGGCTGGTTCTTGAGTCCGCCCTTTCGGAGTAGAATTACTGGCAGCTTCCTCATTATTGAGGATTACATATTTGAAGACAGTGTCTCCGCATCTCGTAGGTCAGGCTACGCCTGTCCTGAGCCTGTCGAAGCGGCCCGACGCGGCGGGCAAAGCCCGCCCTACGGTAAATCACTTAATAGTCATGAATTATGTAAAGCTCAATAATCAAGAATGGTTCTGACGGGTGGCCGGAAGAAACAATCATGCCGCCGCTTCGATTGAATTGATGGTGCCATCGCGTTTCATTTTTTATGGGCTATGTAATGTACCGTAATAACTGGTTAGTACCCGCCGTTTGCTTTATTTTCCTGTTTGGCTGCGCGACACGGCAGAAAGCCGACACGGCAAAACCCCCCGCAAAAACCGTCAAAACCGCCGAATCAAAACCCGCACCACCGGCAGCGAATACAGCCGTACAGAAAATAATGTCTGCGGATGGATCGATCGAGGGGGAAATCGTTGGAATGCCAGCCCCTGACAGCAAATTCGCCCAACTGCAAATCGGCATGACGATGGGACAGGTCGAAAACCTGATCGGGCGACCGGACAATACGGATAGCCGCATCACCGGCAAACAGTACCAGCCGTTTCACTTCGGTGGAGATACCCAACGCACGGAGGCCTTTTATAAAGGCGAGGGACAGCTGACCTTTTCGAATACTCAACCAGACAGTGCTGCAGATACGCTGATTCGAATCATGGTCAATCCCGATGCCACCGGAAATCGCTGATTATTGAGGATTACATATTTGAAGACAGAGTCTCCGCATCTCGTAGGCCGGGCTACGCCCGACGCGGCGGGCAAAGCCCGCCCTACGGTAAATCACTTAACAGTCATGAATTATGTAAAGCTCAATAGCTGATACAGAACCACTCCAGCCATCCGCTGAATTCGGGCGTGGTTACCAGGGGATCTCCTGTCCGTCATATCCAAAGAATCTCCCCGATTCAGCCATTGTGAGTCTGCCGATCACTTGCCGCATGCCCGATACGCTTTGCTCGGCAGAGATCAATGCGTTCGGCCCGCCCATGTCAGTCTTGACCCAACCCGGATGGAACACGACCGCAGTGATGCCGAGCGGCTTCAGGTCGATGGCAAGGCTCTTCACCACCATATTCACCGCCGCCTTGCTGGAGCGATAAAGATAACTGCCGCCGCTGCCATTGTCCGCGATGCTGCCCATTTTGCTGGTGATGGTGATGATGGTCTTCTGTCTGCTGCGCGCAATTTGGGTGGCGAATTCCTCGGCTATCTTGAGCGGAGCCATGGTATTGGTGCGGAATGCCTGCACCCATTCAGCATAATCGGTATGGCCAAAACCGCTTTTATCGGAATCAGGATAGATGCCGGCGTTGTTGATGAGCAGGTCTATGGATTCATCGGCCAACACCTGCGCCAGGCGCTCGATCTCCACATGATCGGCGACATCAAGCGCATGCACTTTTATCAGTTCAGGATATTGAGCCGCCAGTCTGTTGAGCGCATCCGCTTTTTCGGGAAGGCGGCTGCAAGCCAGAACACGCCAGCCATCTGCGGCATACTGCCTGCAAAACTCCAGTCCGATCCCACGGCTGGCTCCGGTGATCAATGTAGTTTTCATTGTTGTCCTCTTTGCAGGGTGGGCACGCCGTGTCCACGCGGATGCTACGCTTCAACTTAATGGCGGGCAACTCGTTGCCCGCGCTACCAATCTATATCCTCTCACCAAGCATACCTCAGCGAGGTATTCACCCTCCACTGGGGATTTTACCCAGCCGCCGGTTCAGGGTAAATTTGTTCTTGCAGATTTGCTCTAAAAATCAACGATGACTGATTTTTTATGAACCTTGTGCAATCAAAAAGTAGTAGGGTGGATAAGCGCAGCGCATCCACCATGCCAGCTCAAAAAGGTGGATGCGCTGCGCTTATCCACCCTACATTTTTCGCCGAGAACAAATTTACCCTGGCTGCCGGTTTCATTCTCTATCATTTTGCTGCAATACTTTGTTATTATTCCCGCCCGAAATATTATTATCGCTGAGTAAAAGAATCCCGCACCAATCCCCTCTCCCACCTACGGAAGAAGGAAGTGATGGGGCAGTATCACCACACGGGAGATCACATGTCCAACATCGAATCGGTATTGAATGAACGGCGCGTCTTCGAGCCATCCGCTGAATTCGTCAAGCAGGCCAACGTGTCCGGCATGGCCGGCTATCAAGCCTTGTGCGATGCGGCAACACAGGATTACGCGGGCTTCTGGGCAAAGCTGGCGCGCGAGACTTTGCTCTGGAAAAAGCCTTTCACGAAGACGCTGGATCAGAGCAATGCCCCGTTCTTCAAGTGGTTCGAGGACGGCGAGCTGAACGTCTCCTACAATTGCCTGGACAGGCATCTCGCCAGCCAGCCGGAAAAGACCGCGATCATTTTCGAAGCCGACGACGGCAAGGTATCGAGGATAAATTACCGCGAATTGCACGGGCGTGTCTGCCAGTTCGCCAATGGCCTGAAGTCGCGCGGCATCAGGAAAGGCGACCGTGTCGTCATCTATCTGCCGATGAGCATCGAGGCGGTGGTGGCGATGCAGGCATGCGCCCGTATCGGCGCAATTCATTCGGTGGTGTTCGGCGGCTTCTCCGCCAAGAGCCTGCACGAGCGTATCACCGATGCGCAGGCCTGTGCCGTCATCACAGCCGATGCGCAGATGCGCGGCGGAAAAGTGATGCCGTTGAAACCCATCGTTGATGAGACTCTCGCGCTGGGCAATTGCAAAAGCGTGCACAGCGTCATCGTTTATCGCCGTGCCGGCAATGATGTCGAATGGGACGACGATCTGGACATCTGGTGGCACGACCTGTTCAACTCGCAGCCCACCCATTGCGAACCGGAATGGGTCGGTGCGGAACATCCGCTGTTCATCCTCTACACCTCAGGTTCCACCGGCAAACCCAAGGGTGTGCAGCATTCCAGCGGCGGCTATCTGCTCGGCACAATACTGACGATGCAGTGGGTGTTCGACTACAAGCCTTCCGACATCTTCTGGTGTACCGCCGACGTGGGCTGGGTCACCGGCCACAGCTACTGCACTTACGGTCCGCTGGCGGTGGGTGCGACGCAAGTGATGTACGAAGGGATACCGACTTATCCCGATGCCGGACGGTTCTGGAAGATGATCCAGGACCACAAGGTCACCACCTTCTACACCGCGCCGACCGCGATCCGCTCGCTGATCAAGCTCGGTGCCGACCTGCCCAAACAATATGATCTTTCCTCGCTACGCCTGCTCGGCACGGTCGGCGAGCCGATCAACCCGGAAGCCTGGATGTGGTACTACACCGTGGTCGGCCAGGCACGCTGCCCGATCGTGGACACCTGGTGGCAGACCGAAACCGGTTGCCACATGATCGCGCCGCTGCCCGGCGCCGTGCCGACCAAACCAGGCTCCTGCACGCTGCCCATCCCCGGCATAGAGGTCGCGGTGGTGGACGAGACCGGACATGAAGTCGGCAGGCAACAAGGCGGTTCGCTGGTCATTACCAAACCTTTTCCATCGCAGATCCGCACCATCTGGGGCGACCCGGAGCGCTACAGGAAAAACTACTTCCCCGAAGAGATGCGCGGCTACTACCTCGCGGGCGACTCAGCCAACCGCGACGAAGACGGCTACATCTGGATCATGGGGCGCAATGATGACGTGCTGAAAGTCTCCGGCCATCGCCTGGGCACGATGGAGATCGAATCGGCACTGGTCGCCAACCCGCTGGTAGCGGAAGCCGCCGTGGTCGGCCGCCCGCACGACATCAAGGGCGAATCCATCGTCGCCTTCGTGGTGCTGAAGGGCGCACGTCCGGGCGATGCTGCCAAGGCGAAAGAGATCGTCGAGACCCTGCGCAACTGGGTCACCAAGGAGATCGGCCCGATCGCCAAACCCGACGAGATCCGTTTCGGCGACAACCTGCCCAAGACCCGCTCCGGCAAGATCATGCGACGCCTGTTGCGCGCCATCGCACAAGGCGAACAGATCACCCAGGATGTCTCGACGCTGGAAAACCCGGCCATTCTCGAACAACTTAAGGAAGTTGTTCGATAGGGATGGCGGGGTTTCGGCGGAGGCTAACATGGCGCGTCAGCGACATGTTAAGCGCGTAGCGCGGCTGTAGCCAAAACCCGGCCATTCTCGAACAACTTAAGGAAGTTGTTCGATAGGGATGGCGGGGTTTCGGCGGAGGCTAACATGGCGCGTCAGCGACATGTTAAGCGCGTAGCGCGGCTGTAGCCAAAACCCGGCCATTCTCGAACAACTTAAGGAAGTTGTTCGATAGGGATGGCGGGGTTTCGGCGGAGGCTAACATGGCGCGTCAGCGACATGTTAAGCGCGTAGCGCGGCTGTAGCCAAAACCCGGCCATCCTGGAGCAATTGAAAGAAGTAGTGCGCTATTGAGGATTACATATTTGAAGACAGTGTCTCCGCATTTCGTAGGTCGGGCTACGCCCGACACGGCGGGCAAAGCCCGCCCTACGGTAAACCACCTAACAGTCATGAATTATGTAAAGCTCAATAATTTGGCGGGGTTTCGGTGAAGGCTAACATGTAGCGAACTTCCAACCCCTCCCAACCTCCCCAACCCCCCAGCCCCCTTGTCAGGGGGAGAACCAGGGGAGGAGCTGTCCACACTCCTCGACCTTTTATCCCCTTTCCTGTACCTTTTGTCTTCTGCCTGTTGTTTTAGATTGACCTGAGCGCGGCTGTTCGACTACTATCGCGCCGGTTTTGACTTCAGGAAGGGTAGCCGTGTCATTGATTCGACTGATTTTTTCAACTCTGCTTGCGGTTGGCACACTCAGCTTGCCGACCTTTGCTCATGCAGCCGAAGACCTTGTGGCCGGGCAGCCGGAAGAAGCACTAGCTCTCAATTCACCCATGGCTGATACGGCTGCGCCGGAATTTCTTCCGTCGGCACGCGACATAAAAATCGAGCTGCTTCCCGATGCCCCGGCAGCCGCAGAAACCCAGGAATCTTCGCAGTCCGAAACGGCAAATCCCGAACCGGCAATGCAAGACCTGTGGTCGCGCATACGCGGTGGTTTCGCGATGCGCGGACTGGATTCAAAACTGGTCGCCAGGCACGAGAAATGGTATGCCAACCATCCCGATTACGTGGAGCGGATGACAGATCGGGCACGCCGCTACCTTTTTTATATCACCGAAGAAGTGGAACGCCGCGGCATGCCCAGCGAGATCGCGCTGCTGCCGATGATCGAAAGCGCCTTCAATCCCGGCGCATATTCGGTCAGCCGCGCTTCCGGCATCTGGCAATTCATCCCGTCCACCGGCAAGATATTCGGCATGCAGCAGAACTGGTGGTATGACGGCCGCCGCGATGTCATCAGCGCGACCAACGGCGCGCTCGACTACCTGCAAAAACTGCATGACATGTTCGGTGACTGGGAGCTGGCCCTGGCTGCGTACAATTGCGGCGAAGGTGCGGTGCAACGCGCGCAGGCACATAACCGCAAGCGCGGCCTGCCGGTCAACTACGCGAGCCTGAAATTGCTGAAGGAAACCCGCAACTATGTGCCGAAACTGATGGCGATCAAGAACATCATCGCCGACCCCGCCCGCTTTTCGCTGGCACTGCCGGAAATCCGCAACGAACCCTACTTCGCCGCTGTGGCCACCACCAGACACATGGATGTGAAACTGGCCGCGCAACTGGCCGACATTTCGGAAGAAGAATTCATAGCGCTCAATCCAGCGCACAACCGTCCGGTGATCCTGCAGGAAAACACCGATCTGATCTTGCTGCCGATAGACAAGATGGAGACGTTCCGCACCAACCTGGAGAGCTATGACAAACCCCTGGTCAGCTGGCAATCGTATCAACCCAAGAAGGGCGAGCGACTCGACAAACTGGCGCCGCGCTTCGGCATGTCGGTGGAAAATCTGAAACTGGTAAATGGCATATCCCGCCAGGGCAATATCAGTAACGGCCAAACCCTGCTGGTGCCGGTCAACGGCGATGAAAGCGATGTCGAAGTCGAATTTGAAGCATTCAACATGCACCTGGTCGATGACCACGGGCGCGCCACCAGGCACAGAGTACGCAGGGGTGAAACATTGTCACACATAGCACGCCGTTATCATGTCAGCGTTGCAAGGCTGAGACAATGGAACGGGCCACTGAAGATCATCAGGATCGGCCAGACCATCGCTGTCGCGCAACCAGCTTCCCGCAATTCTTCCAACAGCATGAACAACCGCACGAAAGTCTTCTAGCCGCACCAAAGAATCCGCTGATCGCCCGAACAGTGTGGCGCAAAATCGCGCAACCAAAGGCAACGCGCCGCGAGGAATTCAGTTTGGTAGGGTGCGTCCCACGATATTCCACTCCCGCGGGCGTAGCCCGGATAAAATGCAATGGAATCCGGGGAAACCCTTCGACAGGCGCTCAGGACATGCTTCGGCCACGCCCACCAAACCCCGGATTTCGCTGCGCTACATCCGGGCTACGTCACTTCCATTTTTTTATTTTAGCCTGCGCTGTCCCCGCAGCAAGACTGCGGGGAATTACAAGTTCAGCCTCGCGACGATAGCCTTGCCGTAATTGCGGTGAAATAACGGTATCCCTTCCATACACGCCAGGTAACTCTCGCCACGCCAACCACGCCGCGGCGGCGTATCACCAAAGCAGCGATCACACCAGCGGCCAGCACAGAATTGGAACGCAAGAAACGCGCGGCAGCCACACCCAGGTCGGCCAATGCCAGCGGAGTTTGAAGACGCGCCCCGATCCCAGCCACCTGCTCGCGTTGCGAGGCGATTCTAGCCAACAGCTCGCCGCGACGTTGCATCACCGCAAGCATTTGACTATTCATGGCTGGTCAGGCCTGTCATGGCTGACACCCAGATGCTCCCTATCCTTGGCCAACTCGGCCAGACTGGCGGAAAACAATTTTGATTTGGACTGCGCCTTATTGCGCAATAACATCGCCATCAGCATACCCAGCACAAAGAACAGGATACACAGCCCACCCAGCACAGCGAGACGGTGGTCATCCCAAAACAGTACCACGATGAAGACCGTAAGCAGCAGTATGCCGATACCGAAGCAGAACAGCGCGAACAAAGCAAAAAGGAGCATCTGCGTTAGACGCAGACGCTCCTCCTGCAACTCATTCGCCAGCAGTTCCAGCCGCGTCGAAACGATGGAAGTCAGCGTCGAAGCCAGTCGCTTGACCGACCCCATCAACCCCGAACTCGCCTCCGGCATGGTTTATCGACCACGCGAAATCAGCATACCCACGATCAAGCCGACACCTGCACCGATCCCTACTGCCTTCCATGGATTCTCATGCACGTACTCATCCGTCGCCCTTGCCGCTTGCTTGGTCTTGGCGGCCACAGCCTCCTCGGCGGTGGAAAGGCGCACCTTGGCAGACGCCAGATTTTCCTGAATGCGCTCACGTGCTGCAGACACTTTTTCGCCTGCAAGACCGGCTGTTGCACGCAACAACTCCTCGGCGTCTGTCACTACCACGCGAAAATCCTGCATCAGTTTTTCTTTGCTGACTTCGCTTTCTGCTCCTGCTAATTTGGTGCTCATGATTCACTCCTTAAAAATAATAATTATCGTGATCAATTACCACTCAAATCTCCGTTTACTACCGGAGAACCGGTTATCGTTGTAAACCTAAAAAACCCTGTCGTCAACCCAAACTATCGGCATATAAATAGCAATGCACGCTATGTGTTGAGGAGTGAGTCGTGGCCGGCGGATAACCGGCCCGGCATCGTTCGGTGGCATGTGAACAGCGCGGCGCAAGCCGAAAAACTTATGGCCGGGCACCCGAATGACAACCCTGCGGCGGATTCGCCGATTACGAAAAACTTTTGTCCGGGCACCCGGAAGGCAAGCCGCCCTCCAGCTTGATTCGTTCCCGGCCTGTTCCGTCGATGCGCGGCACAGCGGACAGCAGCGCTTGCGTGTACGGATGTTTCGGCGCGCGCAGCACCTCCTCTGCCGTGCCGCGCTCGACGATGCGTCCGAGATACATCACACACACTTCATGCGCGAGATATTCCACCACCGCGAGATTGTGGGTGATGAACAAATAGCTCAGATTCAATTCCTGTTGCAGCACTTTCAGAAGGTTCAGTATCTGCGCCTGCACCGACACATCCAGCGCGCTGGTCGGCTCGTCGCAGACCAACAGTTGCGGCGACACGGCCAATGCGCGCGCGATCGCGATGCGCTGCCGCTGCCCGCCGGAAAACTCGTGCGGATAACGCCACTTGATGCTGCGCGCCAGGCCGACCTGGTCGAGCAACGTGTCGATGCGCCTCTGGCGCGCCGCACTGCTGGTCTCGATATTCAGCGCGGCCATCCCCTCTTCGAGGATTTCGGCGACACGCATCTTCGGGTTCAATGAAGCATAGGGGTCCTGGAACACCATCTGCATCGTGCCGCGATGGGCGCGCAATGCGCGCGCGCTGAGACCCATCAGTTCGCGTCCCGCAAACTGCACGCTGCCCGCAGTCGGCGGTATCAATTGCAGCAAGGCTTTGCCCAGCGTGGTCTTGCCGCAGCCGGATTCGCCCACCAGCGCCAGCGTGCGTCCCTGCGGTATTTCCAGCGACACCCCGTCCACCGCCTTCACCTGCCCGGCCACGCGCTGCAGGATGCCCTTGCGGATGGGGAAATACACCTTGAGGTCTGCGACCTCAAGTAGAGAAGGGGGAAGGGGGAAGGGAGAAGGGTTAACCCCAAGTACGATCTTCGCCTCGGCCCCTTCCCGAATTTTCCCTTCTCCCTTCTCCCTTCTCCCTTCCCCCTTATCCCTTCCCGCTTTTAACCCTTCTCCCTTCCCCCTTCCCTCTTCCCCGTACAAATGGCACCTCACCCCCTGCCCATCGCCAGCCTCCGTCCACTCCGGCGTTTGCTCAACGCATAACGGCCAGGCCTTGTCGCAGCGCGGCGCAAAACGGCAGCCCCTCGTGATGCTGCCGGGCGGCGGCACACTGCCGGGAATGGCGGCCAGCGGCTGATCGCGCCGCGCGGTATCGGGCAATGCTGCAAATAATTTCTGCGTGTAGGGATGCAATGGACGGGCGAATAACTGCGCGCGGCTGGCCTGCTCGACGATCTGACCCGCATACATCACGCCGACGCGATGTGCATTCTCCGCCACCACGCCGAGATCGTGGGTGATCAGCAACAGCGACATACCGGTGGCATCCTGCGTGTCGCGCAACAGTTGCAACACCTGTGCCTGTATCGTGACATCCAGTGCGGTGGTCGGTTCGTCGGCAATGAGCAGCTTCGGACCGCCCGCCAAAGCCATCGCGATCATCACACGCTGCTTCATGCCGCCGGAAAGCTGGAACGGATATTCCGTCACGCGCCGCGCCGCATCGGGGATGCCGACTTGATCGAGCAGCTCGATACAGCGCTGCAAAATTAACCCCTCCCGGCCTCCCCTTGCACCCGCAAGGGGTACGCCGGTGGGTACCCCGCTGCTGCGCAGCGACCCTTCCGCAGTCAGGGGAGGAGTCGCGCCTCCCTCCCCTGATAAGGGGAGGGCTGGGGAGGGGTTTGAGGGTCGCTGTGGAATGGCGGCATTTTTCGCTCCGTGCAACGCCAGCACCTCGGCGATCTGCTGCCCGACCATCATCACCGGATTGAGGCTCAACCCCGGCTCCTGAAAGATCATCGCGATCTTGCCGCCGCGCACGTCGCGCATCTCGCGCTCGGGCAAGTCAAACAGGTCGATGTCATTCAGCAGTGCCGAGCCGCTCGTATACACCACCCCATCCGGCAACAGTCGCAGCAAAGTCAGTGCCGTCATGGATTTGCCGCAGCCGGATTCGCCGAGCAGTGCGTAGGTCTCCCCCGCCCTGATGTCGAAAGAGATTCCGTCCACGATGCTTACGCCATTCCGCAACCGCGTGACCAGATCTCTCACTTCGAGCAAGGCGCTCATGCCACCGCCTCGGTTCGATTCAAACGCGGATCGAACGCATCGCGCACCGCGTCGGCGAACAGGTTCGCCGCAAGCACCAGCGCCAGCATGAAGCCGAACGCGGCGGCCAGCGCCCACCACACCATGGGCTCGCGCCCCATCTCCAGCCGCGCGCCGTTGATCATCGTGCCGAAGCTGATCATCGATGGATCGACGCCCACGCCGACATAGGACAGCACCGCTTCGGCCAGCACCAGTGCGGAAAAATCCATCACCAGCGCGATCAGGATGATGTGCATCACGTTGGGCACGATGTGCCGCGTCAGGATGCGCAGGGATGACACGCCGAACGCCTGTGCCGCCTGAATGTATTCCAGCTCGCGAAGCTTGAGCGTCTCGCCGCGCAACAGGCGGCACAGCCCGGTCCAACTGGTCATGCCGAGGATCAGGCACAGGAACACCAGCCGCAGATCGGCACGCGACGCCGATGTATCGAACCACTCCGGATGCGTCTCGATGGTCACCTGCATCATCAGCACCGCCGCCGCGATCAGCAGCACGCTCGGAATGGAGCTCAGCACGGTATAGATGTACTGAATCACATCGTCCACCCAGCCACGCAAGTAGCCCGCCGCGATGCCGAGCAGCAACGCCAGCGGCAACGTGACCAGCGTCGTCACGGTGCCGATGATCAGCCCGGTGCGGATACTTTTCAGCGACAAGTACAACACATCCTGCCCGACCTTGTCGGTGCCGAGCACGTGGTAGAAGGCAGCGAGGTTGGCGAGCATGCCGATCAGGGTGGCGAGGATGAGCGCGGCTATTATCAGGGCGGAATTGGAATCGATATATTTTTTCAGGTGCGCTAACCCCTCCCAGCCTCCCCTTGTCAGGGGAGGAGTGCGGGCATCCCCCCTGACAAGGGGGGACTGAGGGGGGTTGTTGCCGTCGAGGTTCTGCATCCACAGTAACGATGTAATACCCACAATTAACAGACCCACCATCAATCCGCTCGCCGCCCCAACCAACGCCCGCCACAATACATCGCTGTCACGCTGTTGCACATCTGCCAGATGCGCGCCGCCATAGCGCAACCTCGGATAATCGCGCACGACATTGCCCTGCACGCCGGTGATGCTCTCCTTGGTGTAGAGCGTGGTCGCCAGCGGCGCGGAATAGGTTTTCTCGGTGTGCATGCGCAGCGGCTCCACCAGCTTGTCGAACACGCTCAGCACTTCCGGTGTATACACCGTTACACCGCCGTTCTTTTCCGGTAATGCCGCGCGAAAGTGCAGGGTATCCAATAGCCCCACGACCAGAAACAGCGACAGCACCAGCAGCGACACCATCGCTGTCGCACTCTGTGCCACACGCCGCCACGGCAGCAGCAGATGCTCGTGCCGTCGCACATACCATGCGCAGGCGATACCCGCCGCCAGCAGCAGGAACACCAGCGCGTCGCTCCAGAGAATGACGGGCATGAAGTTCATGACAACCTCACCCGCGGATCAACGATGGTGTAGGAAACATCAGTCAGGATCAGCCCGACGATGTACAGCAGCGAACCGAGGAACACCATTGCGCGCACCACGCTGAAATCCTGCGCGTTGATCGCGTCTATCGTGTAGCTGCCCAGGCCGGGGATGCCGAAGAACGACTCGGTGAGCAGGCTGCCCATGAACAGCAGCGGAATCACCACCACCACGCCGGTCAGTATCGGGATCATCGCGTTCTTCAACACATGGCGGAACAGCACCGCCAGCTCGGACAAGCCCTTGGCACGCGCGGTGCGCACATAGTCCTTGCCGATCTCCTCCAAAAAGATGGTGCGATACCACCGGCTGCTCGAACCGATGCCGCCGGCCACGCCGATCATGATAGGCAGCACCACGAACCTGAGACTGTCCGCCCCGCCCGCGTAGCCGGAGATCGGCACCAGATGCCACAGCTTGCTGACGAGGAATTGCCCGCCGATGATGTAGAACAACCCGGACACCGACATCAGCAGCACGCACAATGCCACCCCCGCGATGTCCAGCGCGGTGGCGCGAAACAATGTCATCAGCAGTGCGAAGCTGACATACACCACCAGCCCGATCATGAAAGTCGGCAGCGCGATCGCCAGGCTCGGCCCCATGCGCGTCGCAATCTCGCGGCCTATGCTGCGCCCGTCATCCGAATAGCCGAAGTCGAGCACGAACATGCCGGCTGACTTCTGCCAGAAGATCGTATCGGTGATCTTGTCCGCGCCGCCGGCGGCACGGTTGATCAACAGCGGCTTGTCATAGCCGCGCTGCTGCTTCCAGTTCTCGATCGCCTCCGGCGTCACGCGCTTGATGCCAAGCTGCATGCGCGCCATGTCGTCCGGCGTATTCACCACGAAGAACAGCGCGAAGGTGAGCAGGTTCACCCCGATCAGGATAGGGATAGCGTAAAGGATGCGGCGGATCAGGTAGGCGATCATGAGTTCCGGTATTGTACGGGCAAACATTGGGTTGCCAAACATTCAGGAAGGCTGTAACGGAGAATGAACGCATGAAAATTGTCCTCTCGTAGCGGGCGTAGCCCGGATGAAATGCAATGGAATCCGGGGAAACTGACCACGCCCACCAAACCCCGGATTTCGCGTAGCCTGTCCTGAGCCTGTCGAAGGGCTTCATCCGGGCTACGTCACTACGTCACTGCCCACCATGTCGGGCAGAGCCCGACCTACATTTGGTTCCGGCTCGTCCGGCCTGGATTTTCCGGGCTCATGGATTGCGACGATCGCAGACGCTTCCGATACAGGCACGCGATAATCCGGATCCGGATCGCCCGGATATTTCTGTCCTGTTTCGCCGGCGTAAAATCTTGTCTATACTACGCCCACGGCACAAGTTTTATCAAGGCCAAAAAGCGGGGAAATCATGGAAAGCAAGAGCGGGGAAATAACGCAGAAACTTTTCCGTCCAGCCATCTTCATACTGAATCGCCTGAACTACACCAGGAAATTCACGCTGCTGTGGCTGGTGTCGCTGATCGCGATTGCCGTGGTGGTGTACAGCCTGTTCGTCAATCTCGACCGCATCATTCAACCCGCGCAGCGGCGGCTGGAAGGACTCGCGCTGATCGAGCCGATCACCCGCGCCATGCAGGCCTTGCAGTTGCACCGCGGGCTCTCGGTCGCGCTGTTGGTCGGCAACGAGTCTGTGCGCGGCAGGCGTGCCGCCCAGGAAAAAGAAGTCACCAATGCCCTCAAGACGCTGGAGGAAAAGCTGCCCCCCAGCCTGACCGCGAGCGAAGACTACCGCCACATCCGGACTGAGTGGGCGCGGCTGCAAAAGGAAGGGCTGAAATGGACAGTGGCCGCGAATCTCGCCACGCATACCCGTCTGATCGAGCACATGCAGTTTTTTGAACAACTGGTGGCCGACGATCATCTGCTGATCATGGATATGGATATCGCTTCATACTATTTGATCGACATCACCACCAGCAGGCTGACACAAGTGCTGGAACACCTGGGCCGCCTGCGCGCCTACGGCACGGGTGCGCTGACCCGCAAGTATCTCACCCAGGACCAGCGGGTCGAACTGAAGGTCATGCTGGCCGAACTGGACGACAAATCCAGATACCTCAACCTCGGTATCGGCAGCACAGGCCGCTACAATCTGGCCATACACAGCGCACTCCGGGCCGTATCCCGGGATATTGACAATTCAGTCAGGCTGGTGACCGATCTCGTGACAGCGGACATCCTCTCCGGCCGCTTTGCCACCCCCCCCGAATCCTTCCTGAATATCGCCACTGAGCAAATCGACCAGAGTTATGCGCGACTGCACGATACCCTGCTGCCGATGGCCAGGAGACTGACCCAGGCAAATATCGACCGCGCAAAACAGGAACTGCTCACCAGTGCCGGCATTTCCCTGCTGGTGTTCCTGCTGATGGTCTATCTGTCGGTCAGCATCTACTACGCCATTATCGGCAACATTCAGACGATTGCCCGCTCCGCCCGCTCTTTTGCCAGCGGCAACCTGCGCGAGCGAATCAAAGTCAGCACGCGCGATGAGCTCAGCCAGGTATGCGACAGCTTCAACGAAATGGCCGATGGATTCAATACCATGCTTGCAGCACACCGCGAAGATGAAATGCGCCTGCGTGCCACCTTTGAAACCGCGATGGATGCCATGATCCAGACAAACGACAGTGACATCATCATCGGATGGAATCCGCAGGCGGAAAAGATTTTCGGCTGGACACGGGAGGAGGCGGTCGGGCGAGTACTGAATGAAACAATCATTCCGCCCCAGTACCGCGAGGCGCATGCGCGGGGGCTGGAGCGCTTCCTGCTCTCCGGCGAGGGGCCCATTTTAAATTCGCGGATCGAACTTAAGGGACTGCATCGCGATGGCCACGAGTTCCCCGTCGAATTGACCATCGCCCCAATCCAGGCTGCGGGCAAATACGAATTCAGCGCTTTCATCCGCGACATCACACATGAGAAAGAATCCGATGATCTGATATGGAAACAAGCCAATTTCGACGCGTTGACCGGCCTGCCCAACCGCCAAATGTTCCACGACCGTCTGGCGCAGGAAATCAAAAAAGCAGATCGCGATGAACTCAAGATAGCGCTGCTGTTCATCGATCTCGACAAATTCAAAGAGGTCAACGACACGCTTGGGCACAGCCTGGGCGACATCATGCTGGTGGAAACCGCGCGCCGCATCGGCGAATGTGTGCGCGAGACCGACACCGTGGCTCGTTTGGGCGGTGACGAGTTCACCATCATCCTGCCAGAACTTGACGACAGCAGCTATGTTGGGCGGGTAGCCGAAAACATTCTGCAGAAACTGGTTGAACCTTTCGATTTGGCGAATGAGACGGCCTATATTTCGGCCAGCATCGGCATCACGCTGTATCCCGACGATGCCACCGGGATAGAACATCTGCTCAAGAACGCCGATCAGGCGATGTATGCGGCCAAAGATAAAGGCCGCAACCGTTTCGACTATTTCACACCGTCAATGCAGCAAGCCGCCCAGACCCGGCTGAAATTGATCAATGAGTTGCGCAGTGCGTTGGCTGCCGGTCAGTTCATGGTTTATTACCAGCCCATCGTGGAGTTGGCCACGGGCCGTATCCACAAGGCAGAAGCGCTGATCCGCTGGCAACACCCGAAGCTTGGCCTGGTCAGCCCTGCCCAATTTATTCCGCTGGCCGAAGAAACCGGGCTGATCATCGGGATCGGCGACTGGGTATTCAGGCAATCGGCGCGTCAGGTAAAGCGCTGGAGGGCGTTGCAAAACCCCGAGTTTCAGATCAGCGTGAACATGTCGGCGTTTCAGATCAGTGTGAATATGTCGCCCACACAGTTCCGTAGCGCTGACAGCCCGTACAAGACCTGGTTCATTTATTTGCGGGAACTGGATCTGCCCGGGCAAAGCATCAATATTGAAATTACCGAAGGATTGTTGCTGGATGCAGGACCCGAGGTTACCGGCAAACTGCTCGAATTCCGCGACGCGGGCATTCAAGTGGCGATCGACGATTTTGGCACCGGTTATTCGTCGCTGGCCTATCTCAAGAAGTTCAGTATCGACTACCTGAAGATCGACCAATCATTCGTGCAGAATCTGGCGAGCGACCCCGACGACATGGCGCTGTCCGAGGCCATCATCGTGATGGCTCACAAACTCGGTCTCAAAGTGATCGCCGAAGGGGTGGAGACGGAGGAGCAGCGCAAGCTGCTGGCCGATGCGGGTTGCGACTATGCCCAGGGGTATCTGTTCTCCAGGCCGGTGCCCGCCGAAGAGTTCGAGAAGTTTTTGAAAGACAGAGGCACGGCATAGGGAATTCGCCGGATCAGACAGGAGATCATTGTGCAGCGACCCCCGCACTGATCTGCTCGACTCTGCGAACCAAATCGTCATATACACCTTCGAGATTATTCAGAATCTCGTCGTTGGCATAGCGAATGACCGAAATGCCGCGAGCATTCAATGCGGCGGTTCGGGCAGCATCATAATCCTCCGTACCGGCGTGGGTGTCACCGTCAATTTCTATTGCGAGACGAAGCTCTGCGCAATAGAAATCCAGGATGTAATTCCCTATTGGTTTCTGTCTCAGGAATTTGAATTTTTCGAAATGGCGCATACGCAACACCTCATTCCACATCTTGATTTCTGCTGCGGTCGGATTCTTGCGGTTCTCGCGTGCGAGAACGGTCAGTTTTTTGTCGTAATGGATAAACCCAACCCCCCTCAATCCCCCCTTGTCAGGGGGGAAGCACGCCTCCTCCCCTGGTTCTCCCCCTGACAAGGGGGCTGGGGGGTTGGGGAGGCCGGGAGGGGTTGGGGTTTGTTCTTCACTTTTCATCATCCCCTCCCCTCCTCGCGCCGGCGCAACACACGCCACATCCACACTCCAAACAGCAGCAACGATGCCGCTCCCAGCCACAATGGCCAGCGTACCGGCTGGTTCCATTCGCGGCGCAACCGGTCGCGCTGTCCGGCATCCACGCGCCAGTATTTGAGCTTGTTGTTGGCCATGATGTTGGCCTTGACGTTATGCAGCCAGCCGTGCTGCAGCACGTAACTCTTCGGATGGTATCCCCACAGCCAGGGGGAATCGCGGCGCAGGATCTCCAGCATCCGGTCGATGATGACCTGCCGTTGCGGGCTGTTCTCCATGTTCTTCATCTGCTCGAACAACCTGTCGTATTCCGGGCTGCTGTAGTTCGATGCGTTCTCGCCGCCTTTGGCCACTTTGGCTTGCGCGCCGTGCAGCAGGAAGAAGAAATTTTCGGGGTCGGGATAGTCTGCATTCCAACCCCAGTAGAACATCTGCGTATCGCCCTTGCGGATCTTGTCCTGAAAGCGGTTGTAGTCGGTGCTGCGCACCACCAGTTGCACGTTGATCTTGTCGAACTGCTTGCGCAGCCAATCGAGCCGCGCTTTGCTGCCCACACCGGCCGAGGTGGTGTCCAGGTTGATCACCAGCGGTTGGCGGGTTTTTGCATCCACGCCATCCGGATAGCCCGCCTCGGCGAGCAGCCGCTGCGCTTCTGCGATGGGTTTTCGTTTCGGCGCACCGCCCAACCAGTCATACACATAGCGGTTGATTCCGGCTTCTCCCTCGCGGTAGCCGAAGATGCCGGGCGGGATCGGCGACTGTGCCGCGATGCCGCGCCCGTTGGCAAAGATCGAAACGAACTCCTCGAAATCCACCGCGATCGCGATGGCTTGCCGCAACTTCCTTGTCCTTTCAGAATTTCCGCCCACGACCGGATCCAGCCAGTTGAAGCCGGTATACATCGTGGAAGTCGCCACCGAGGTGGACAGCGTGATGCCCTGCTCCTGCATCGCGTCGGTCAATGCGGCCTCGCCGCCCACGTTGACCTGCACCGCCTGATCGAAGCTGTCCGAGCTGATGCCGGAGGCATCGTAATAGCCCTGCAGGAATTTGTTCCAGTAAGGGATGGTCTCTTTCTCCAGGCTGAACACCACCCTGTCTATCAGCGGCAGCGGCTTGCCCGCATCCGCCAGCAAACCGGCCTGCGCATCCCCCGCCTCGCCTTCCGCCGGATAGCGCTCGTTGCCGTAATACGGATTGCGGCTCAGCACCATGCGCAGGTTGGGATCGTTCTCGGACAGATAATACGGCCCGCTGCCCACCGGCCACCAGTCCAGCTTCAGGTTGCGTTCGCGCATCCCGGCCTGCGCGTAGAACCGCTCGGCCTCCTGCGGCATCGGCGCAAAGAATGGCATCGCCAGCCAGTAGGCGAACTGCGGATACTTGCCGTGTATCGTTATGCGATAAGTGCGATCGTCAACTACCTGCACGCCGGACAATGGATAGGCATTCAAATCCAGAAAAGTGTCGGGATCTTTTTTCAATGCCTGTTGCAGCGCGGCGGCATAGTCTTTCATGCCGACGATATATTCGCTCATCACGCCGAAGATAGGTTGATGCAACTGCGGGTTCGCGAGACGTTTGATCTGGTAAGCATAATCGGCTGCCGTCACATTGCGCGTACCGGTGTGCGGAAAATCGCTCAGCACATGTATGTCGCGCAAATCATCGGGAGTGAGATGGTCGTATTCCGGCTTGCCCTGGGTGTCGCGCGCGAACGCCGGATGCGGCTGATAGCGCATGTCAGGCTTGATGTGTATCTCGTACACGCTGTAGGCGATATTTTTCGCCGGAGCGGTGTCGGGCAACAGACGGTGATTCTTGTCCAGATAACGCACCGCCGGCATCTGCGCTGCCGCGAGCGGAACCAGTTGATAGGGACGCTTCAGATAATGGTATTGCAGCGGCGGCGCGTAGATCTGCGCGAGGAACTCGTACTCGTTCTCGCTGTATGCCTGCGCCGGATCGAGATGCTTGGGCCGCTCGGTGAACGCGGTATACAGGATGGACTTGCCCGCGTCCGCCGCCGGGTAGGGATTGTTCCACAGCCCGCCGTCGCAGGCGGCTAGCAACAGAGTTAACAGGCAACAGACATAGCGTTTCATGGCGCAGAAGTTTATCCGAAAGCTGGCACTTCGCGGTAAGATTGCGCAACTATAAGAACGGGAAACGCAATGAATGCAGATTGGCAGAATTTCCTGGCGACGCAAGGCGCGTAGCGGGCGTAGCCCGGATGGAATGCAATGGAATCCGGGGGACTTCGGCCACGCCCGCCAAGCCCCGGATTTCGCTGCGCTACATCCGGGCTACATCCCTCCATTTTTTTAACCTGCGCTGTCCCCTCAGCAAGACTGCGGGGAATTACAAGTTAAACAATGGGAATCAAGATGAATCAAGATTGGCAGAATTTCCTGACAGCTCAAGGCGCGCAGATACAAGATGGGGTCGTCTTCCAATTCGGCGATGCCGCCGCAGAGCGCCTCGCCGCACGCGACGGCACGGTGCTGTGCGACCTGAGCCAGTTCGGCACGTTGCGCGTGTCCGGTGAGGATGCGCAGACCTTTCTGCAGAACCTGTTGAGCAACGACATCCGCGAAACCGGCAACACACGCGCGCAGCTCAGCAGCCTGAACAGCCCCAAGGGACGGATGCTGGCGACGATGCTGATCTGGCGTGCAGGCGACGACTATCTGCTGCAACTGCCGGGGGCTTTGTGCGAACCGATACGCAGAAAACTGGGCATGTATGTGCTGCGCGCCAAGGTGAAGATCACCGATGCGAGCGACGAGATCGTTTCACTGGGACTGTCCGGTGCGGATGCGCAGCAGATATTGCATGCGCGGTTTGGAGAGCTTCCGCAACTGCCGCTCGGCTGCATCGGTATCGAGCAAGGCAGCCTGATCAGAATCAGCGACACGCGCTGGCAGATCAATGCCTCTACTCAACAGGCACAGATGCTGTGGGCAGAATTGAGCGCCGGGTCGCGGCCGGCCGGCAGCGGCTGCTGGGACTGGCTCAACATCCGCTCCGGCATCCCGGTCATCCTGCCGCAGACGCAGGAACAGTTCGTCGCGCAGATGGCGAATCTCGACCTGATCAACGGCGTGAGTTTCAAGAAGGGCTGTTATCCCGGGCAGGAGATCGTCGCGCGCACGCAGTATCTCGGCAAACTGAAGCGGCGCATGTATCTTGCCCATATAGACACCTTGGCCCATATCGACAGCACCGAACCGCCTCAAGCCGGCGACGAACTGTTCAGCGCGGACATAGAAGGACAGGCCAGCGGCATGCTCGCCAATGCCGCCGCCGCCCCGTCCGGCGGCTACGACGTGCTGGCGGTGCTGCAGACTTCCAGCTGCGAAACGCAGACGGTGCACTGGAAGTCGCCGCAAGGCGCTGCGTTGCAGTTTCTGCCGCTGCCCTATACGCTGCCACTTTAAAACAACAATAATCATGTAGGGTGCGTTCTACGCACCAACGATAATGATGGTGCGTAGAACGCATCCTACAACTGCCCAGCGCTTAAACATGAACAAATCTTATTCACCGCTCACCCGCATTCATGTGCTCGCCTTAGCTGCGGTTTTGCTGGCCGCGCTGAACAGCCTGTGGCTGGATATTTTCAGCACACTGGACAGCCGCCTCAGCGATCTTTTCGTGCGCCAGGTCGCGCAGAAGCTCAGCCCCGATCCCGACATCGTGATCGTCGATATCGACGAAGCCAGCCTGGCCGCGATGCAGGACACGGCGGGTAGCTGGCCGTGGCCGCGCGCAATGCATGCCGAACTGCTGCAGGGCATCGCGCGGCAGCAGCCGCGTGCGGTCGTGTTCGATATCCTGTTCAGCGAACCGGACCGTTACCGCCCGGAAAGCGACCAGTTCTTCAACGAAGTGCTGCATGATCTGCCCTACGTGTATTTCCCGATGCTGCAACTGGAGGGCAATCAGGCCAACGGTGTTCCGCTGAAGGAGGTCGCACGCATCCTGGCCATACCCCGTTCCGCCAGTGCCGACCCGGAGGCACGCGCCATTCTGCTGCCGCCGCAGGCCGTTGCGCCAGAATCGTGGCGCGTCGGGCTGATCAATTTCAGCGAAGATGCGGACGGCATCGCGCGGCGCTATGAGTTGTTCCGCGACCTGTCCGGCTGGAAACTGGACTCATTGCCCGCGCGGGTGATGCGCGATCTCGGTTATGCCATCCCGCAGCAGCCGGACATCAGCCTGCACTGGCGCGGCGATGCGGGCTCGTTCAAGCACATCTCCTACGGCGAGCTGTATGCCGACCAGTCGCGCCGGAAACCGCAGCGCGACGCGCATGAGCTGACCGGCAAGATCGTCATAATCGGCAGCACCGCCACCGGCCTGCACGACATCCGCGCCACGCCGGTATCCAGCCTGTATCCCGGCGTTGCGATACTCGCCACCGCGCTGGACAACCTGAAGAACCAGCGCTATCTGTATGCCGCGCCGGCCTACTCCGCGCCGCTGATCGCGATGCTGCTGATCGTCGTGCAACTGCCATTGTTCGTCCGGCGCCGTCTCGATGTGTTCTGGATAGGCGGCGCATTGCTGCTGCTGAGCCTTGCGCTGCTGGCCTTGCAATATTTTGCGATGACGCAACTTTACAGCGTCGCGCTGCTGACCCCGCTGCTGTTCGGCTGGGGATTTTATTTTTCCGCGGCGCTCAGCGAGTATCTGCGCGAGAAAAAATCGCGCGAACAAACCGTGCGCATCTTCAACCGCTTTCTCGATCCGCGCGTGGTCAGCTCGCTGGTGGCGCAAGGCGAGACCCCGCAGTCGCTGAGCGGGCAGGCGCGCGAGATCACGGTGCTGTTTTCCGACATACGCGGCTTCACCACGCTGTCGGAAAAACGCTCGCCGGAGGAGATCGTCAGCCTGCTGAACCGCTACTTCAGCCTGCAAGTCGAGATCATCTTCCGCCACGGCGGCACGCTGGACAAGTTCATCGGCGATGCGATCATGGCGTTCTGGGGCGCACCTCAGGAGGATCCGCAACATGCGCAACATGCGGTGGCAGCCGCGCTCGAGATGGAGCAGGCGCTGCTGCGCTTCAAGGAAGAGCTGGGCGAAGACGGGAAGGATTTCGACGTCGGCATCGGCATCCACAGCGGCAAGGCCGTGGTCGGCTTCATCGGCTCGGACGCGCGCATGGATTACACCGCGATCGGCGATACGGTGAACCTGTCCAGCCGCATCGAGGGATTGACCAAGGGCGTGGCGCGCATACTGGTATCCGGCGACACTGCCGCGCAGTGCCGGGGCGCGTTTGACTTTGTGCCGACCGGCTCGTATAAAGTGAAAGGACGCGTCAAAGAAGTGGAATTATTTTCCCCTACCCAGGTGAACCCATGAGATCGCTGAAAAAACAACTGGTGTCATGTAACACTTTAATCTTCGCAAACAAACCCCTCCAAACCTCCCCTTGTCAGGGGAGGCTTAAAGGCTTCCCCCCTGAAGTGGGTCAAGCAGGCAATCTGCGCAGCAGATGCTCGCACAAGGGGGGACTGAGGGGGGTTGGTTTAAGGTGTTACTGTGTACTAGTAGAACTGTTAGCCGGACTATTTTTGCTCGGCTGGCTGGCTGCCCCGGTCCATGCCGGGGAAGCCGCTTATACCGTGCGCAGCACCGAGATCAAACAGCAGCCTTACAGCGACGCGGCCACTGTCGCCAGGCTGAATGAGAATGCCAGCGTCAGCATCATAAAGCGCCAGGGCGGATGGGTGCGCATCACCAGCAAGGCCGGCAACGGCTGGGTCAAGATGCTCAGTCTGCGCGGCGGTAGCACCGCGACCAGACGCGGCGACAGCGGTTTGCAAAGCCTGTTCAACATCGGACGTACCGGAAGCAGCGGTATCACCGTGGCCACCGGCGTGCGCGGCCTGTCGGAGGAAGACCTGAAGAATGCGCAGCCAAATCTGCGCGAACTGGAAAAGCTGCAGAACTATGCGGTGAACAGGGCAAAGGCCGAGAAATTCGCGCGTGATGCAAAGTTGAAGGCCCGTAAGCTCGATTACCTGCCGCCCAGCGGCAATTCATAATTCCATTTCGCAGTAAAAAGCGAAATAACGTAGGGTGCGTCCCACGCACCGCCTTTGATACAACGATGGTGCGTGGGACGCACCCTACCAAAACATCGTTGTTTTAACGCAAATCGTAATAATCCATGGAGACGAATTCATGTTGATACGCGCTCTGTTATTTTCCGGCATCGGCCTGTTGTCGGCTTGCCAGCAGCCTGGCATGGATTTTAATTTCGATACGGCGCTGAGCATCGCGCAAAAAGCCCAGCAGGCGACCCAAACCATAGAAGAGCCCGAGGAGATCAGCATGGGCAGCGGCATCGCCGCGAACCTGCTGGGCGCTTCGCCGTTGCTGGCCGACGACAGGGTGCAGCAATACGTCAACCAGGTGGGACGCTGGGTGAGCCTGCACACCGAACGCCCCGATCTGCCATGGAAATTCGGCATTCTGGCAAGCACCGATGTCAACGCATTCGCGACGCCCGGCGGCACGATCTTCATCACCCGCAGCCTGCTGCAGAAACTCAACAACGAATCGGAACTGGCCGGTGTGCTGGCGCACGAGATGGTCCACGTGTTGCGCAAACATCACCTCGCAGCGTTGCAGAAGGGGGCGCGCCTGGGCATCGCTTCCGACCTGCTCGGCGAAGCGCTCAAGGACAAGAACAATCCGGTTCTGGAAAAAGCCATCAAGGCGGGAACCGAAGTGTATGCGCGCGGACTGGACAAGGACGACGAGTTCGAAGCGGATCGCATGGGCATCGTGATCGCCACCCGTGCCGGCTACGACCCGTTCGGATTGCCTGCCGTGCTGCAAATGCTCGAAGCGAGCAATGCGCAGGATAGCTCGCTGGCCCTGATGTTCAAGACCCATCCCGCACCGCGCGATCGGCTCAGCCTGCTGGACAGGATCATGGGTAACCGTTTCGATGCCTATACCGCTCCGGCGCAGACCGACAAACGCTTCAACAGCGAAGTGTCGCAGCACTTGTGAGCATCCACTACCCGCTGGCATGAACCTGCCTGCATCTCTTTTCGGCAACAATTGGCTCTGGCTGGGGAACCTGATTTTTATCGTGCTGCTGGCGCGTGCCTTGCGGTTCGCCCGATGGCGCGAGCTGTTTGCCAACAACATCCGCTTCAACGCGCTGGTCGGGCTGCTGTTCGGCATCTCCGTGCTCTGGCAACTCAGCGCGGGTATCCGTCCCGGATTCAACTTCCACCTGGTCGGTGCGACCTTGTTCCTGCTGATGTTCGGCTGGCCCATCGCGCTGATCGCCCTCGCGCTGGTCATGCTCGGCACTTGGATATACGCGGATATGGATCTGATCACGCTGGGCATCAACGGATTGTTGATGCTGGCGGTCCCGATGCTGTTCAGCGAATGGCTGCTGCGCGTCAGCCAGCGCCATCTGCCGAAAAATCTGTTCCTGTTCGTGCTGTTGAACGGCTTTGCCTGCGCGGGATTCGCCATCATGCTGATGATGGCCGCCACCACTCTGGTGTTGCTGGCGCTCAGCCACTACACCTGGCCGGAGATACAATATCATTACTTTATCCCCGCGCCGATCCTCATCTTTGCCGAAGCATTCGCCACCGGCGCAATGATCACCGCCTTCACCGTGTCCCAGCCGGAAGCGGTGATGAATTTCAGCGAAAAGGATTACCTAACGGGCAAGTAGCTTCAGCCTCATCTTGATATGCGGCAGGCCCGCCTTCATGAACGTCTTGCCTTGCTCGACAAAACCGTTGCTTCGATAGAACGGCACGTATTGTGGCTGCGCATCGACACTTATCTGTTGGTAATCATGCGTACGTGCATAATCCAGCAACGCTTCAACGATCGCCGTACCGACTTTCTGCTTGCGCCTCTGCGGCAATACCGCAATATGCCCGATGTGGCCGTCGGGCAGCATCCGTCCGCAGCCGATGGCATCGCCTTGAAGGCTTAGAGCCAAAGCATGGCGGCAATCCTCATCCTTTCCATCCCACTCCAATTCTGCCGGGACACCCTGTTCGCGTATGAATACCGCTTCGCGGATCGATCTGAGCAAGGGTTCGCCATCGTGCCAGCAAACCAGACTAACAGTGAAAGAGTTGCTCATCACAGACCTCCTCGTTGAGTATCAGGGCACCTCTAAGAATTCAGAGTTCGCCCAAATGCAAGGCGCATAAAAAATTTGCGAGCATCCGCTACGCGGATTGCCTGCTTACCCAACTTCGCAGCGCCGCATATGATCGATATGTTAGCAAGAAATTTTTTATGCAACACAGCAGTTGGGATGAAATCTGGATTTTTAGAGGTGTCCCTCACTCGAAGATTTCGACTGCCGTTCCTGCGGGTACGATATCGAACAACTCGACCAGATCGGCGTTGCGCATCCGGATACAGCCATGCGAACCGGGTATGCCGAGCGTCACCGAATCCGGCGTACCGTGTATGTAGATGTAGCGCCGCATCGTATCCTTTTCGCCGAGCCGGTTGAAACCCGGCTCGCAACCGGACAGCCACAGGATACGCGTCAGTATCCAGTCGCGTTCGGGGAACTGCGCGCCCAGCTCTGCCGTGTAGATCTCGCCGGACGGGCGCCTCCGTACCAGCACGGTGTTTTCAGGCAGTCCCGCGCCGATCCTGGCGCGTATGACATGTTTGCCGCGCGGCGTGCAATAACTGCCGGATATCTCTCCCACACCGTTCTTTGCGGTAGACACTGCGTAGCGATGCAATACCCGGCCTGTGTCGTCGCATAACTCTAGCTGCTGAGTGGCAATATGGATATTGATCTTCATGCTACACCGTCATTCCCGTCCTTCGACAGGCTCAGGATAAACTGTCCTTCGGACAGGCGGAAATCCAGTAGGGTGGATAAAGTGCGAAGCACGTATCCACCATGCGGAACGGTGGATACGGCACGATGTGCCTTTATCCACCCTACAAAACTATTTGGGTTCATCTGTCGTCTGTCCCCTGTCCTCTGTCCTCTGTTCAGCGCGTCGCATCGCGAAAAAATCGCTGAGCATCGCACCGCACTCCTCCGCCAGCACCCCGCCGGCCACCTCGGTGTGATGGTTCAAACGCAACCCCTCCCGAACCTCCAACCCCTCCCCAGCCCTCCCCTTGTCAGGGGAGGGAGTTGGCGCTCCTCCCCTGACAAGGGGAGGCCGGGAGGGGTTGGGGGTTCGGGAGGGGTTGAACTCTCCAAACGCATCCACCACGCTGCCGCACGCTCCCGTCTTCGGATCGCTCGCCCCATACACGAGCCGCGCGATACGCGCGTGCATGATCGCTCCGGCACACATCAGACACGGCTCGATCGTGACGAACAACTCGCAACCCGCCAGGCGATAATTGCCCAGATGCTGCGCCGCATCGCGCAGCGCCATCATCTCGGCATGCGCGGAAGGGTCATGGCGCGAGATCGGCGCATTGAAACCGCGACCGATGATCTCGCCATCCAGCACCACCACCGCCCCCACCGGCACCTCGCCGGCAGCTCGCGCCTGGAGTGCCAGATTGAGCGCCGCGCGCATAAAGAAATCATCCCCCCCGGCCTCGGGGCAAGGGGGTGAAAGCCGGTTTGGTACTATCATCGCTTATCCCCGGTGCTGACCGGGTCACGCCCGCCTTTATTCATAACATGCTTGTCGGTCATCGTTGTGCTCATTCAGGAATGTCCGGCGATATTCCCGCCGCGCGACGCCAGGCGATGCGGGATGCCGCGTACTGATATCAGGCCGGAGATATGGGAGTATACCCGCTATGGCATACGTGGCTTGGGTGTGCCCCCCCGGCGGACGGAGGAGCGAAGGGCGCGCAACACGTTATCCACGGTGTGCAACTGCATCTTGCGCACCGGAGATGGCGGGCTTTTCTCATCAGGGATTTCTGTACCGTAGCCGGGCTGATCGATGACCACGCTGCCAAATTCATTGGAAACGATGATGGAGGTCTCTTCGTTTTTTTCCTCGGGCTCAAGCAGCACCACCTTTGCCGATGCGTCGACACTCGCGCCATCCTTTTCATGCCGCGCCGAGACTTCCCCCTCGACCTGTGTGCCGCGTATGCCTATGGTGGCGACATTCACGCCGACTTTCATGTTGCGGCCTTTTGATTTGGCGATTATCCCGGAAACAAAGCGGAAAACACCCTTGATGATGCGGGAGTGGAAGGCATCACCCTCCGCGCCTTGTCTGTAAACGAATCTGTCCACCACGAATTCGGCTTGTGGCCCCACCGCGAAACGCGATCCATCGGCGAACAGAATGTCCAACGTGGTGTCCTTGCCGGTGCTGATGGCGTCGCCGGAATAGATCGCAGCTCCCTCGGCCAGCTTGCGCATGCTGCCGTCCGTTGCGCGCGCCTGGGCGATGCTGTCTCCGGTGATGCGCGCGATCTCGCCGGCGGAAGTGGCAGCTTCAACCAGCGCAGGCAATAAAAACAAACTCGATAAAACCAGCATCTTCAAGAAAGAGTTGAATCTCATTTGCCATCTCCTTTCAATGCAGTTAACGAGCTTCACGGACGTATCGGCCGGCCACGCGCAAATCTTCATAGGGCGCCATCACGCTGCGATACTCTGCCCGGTATTTTGGGCCCTGCCTTTATGAATATATGACCCCACGTTAGCCTCCCATTACTGAATTGATAAAATATCGTGACCCGCCATGCTGCAACGACATGATAAAAAACTCTTGCGCAGGTTCAAAGTATCCTCGGCACGAGCCGCACAGTCAATCCATGCCTTTAATCTTCAAGCCGCTGACCGAGGTCGTTTCTCCTCAATTCAGTGCGTGTGAGGCTGTGGATGAGGTCGCAACATACATGGCGCTTGCCTTTAGCGCGGATTTTGACAAGAATGTCGCCATCTCTATTGGATTCATTCATGTCAGAACTCAAGGTTGCAGACTTTTCCCTGCCCGCAACGGGCGATCAGACCTTCACCCTATCCGGCGCGCGCGGCAAGCATCTGGTCATCTATTTCTATCCCAAGGACAATACGCCGGGTTGCACTTCCGAGGCGCAGCAATTCCGCGATCTGTATGGCAAATTCAAAAAAGCGAATTGCGAGGTGGTCGGTATCTCGCGTGACAGCCTCAAGTCGCATGAAAACTTCAAAGCAAAGTTCAGCCTGCCGTTCGCGCTGCTTTCGGATGCCGATGAAACGGTCTGCGATCTGTTCGGGGTGATCAAGCTGAAGAACATGTATGGCAAGCAGGTGCGCGGCATCGAGCGCAGCACCTTCGTGTTCGACAAGGATGGCGTTCTGCGCCATGAATGGCGCGGCCTCAAGTCCGACGGCCACGCGCAGGAAGTGCTGGATTTCGTCAAAACTCTTAACTATTGAGCTTTACATAATTCATGACTGTTAGGTGATTTACCGTAGGGCGGGCTTTGCCCGCCGCGTCGGGCGTAGCCCGACCTACGAGATGCGGAGACACTGTCTTCAAATATGTAATCCTCAACTAAAGGAACGTAATGTCCCCAGCCACAAGCAAAAAACCGGTCGAAGACGAAACGAATCACGAAACCAAGCTGTTCGTGCTGGACACCAACGTGTTGTTGCACGACCCGACCAGCCTGTTCCGCTTCGAAGAGCACGACATCTGCCTGCCGATGTTCGTGCTGGAGGAACTGGACAACAAGAAGAAAGGCATGACCGAGGTCGCCCGGAATGCACGGCAGGCCAGCCGCTTCCTGGATGAGATCGTCAGCGATGCGCCGCACAAGATGGAGGAAGGCATCGCGCTGGAATCCCCCGCGCACAAGAACTGCACCGGTCGGTTGTTCCTGCAAACCAGCTTCGTGAAATACGAGTTGCCGCAAAATCTTGAGCTGGGCAAAGCCGACAACGCGATCCTCGGAGTCGTGATCGGCATGCAGCACCTGCAACCGGAGCGCGCGGTGATCCTGGTCAGCAAGGACATCAACATGCGCATCAAGGCGCGTGCGCTGGGCCTGGAAGCGCAGGACTATTTCAACGACAAGGTGCTGGAAGACACCGACCTGCTCTACACCGGTGTGCTGCCGTTGCCGGATGACTTCTGGGACAGGCACAGCAAGGACATGAAGTCGTGGCAGAAGGAAGGACACACTTATTACCAGATCCAGGGCCCGCTATGCGGCGCATTCTTCGTCAATCAATTCGTCTATCTGGAAAATGACACCTCGCCGTTCTATGCCGTGGTGATGGAACAGGACGACCAGACCGCGTTGTTGCGCACGCTGACCGATTACACGCACAGCAAGAACAACGTGTGGGGCATCACAGCGCGCAACCGCGAGCAGAACTTCGTGCTCAATCTGCTGCTGAATCCCGAGATAGATTTCGTCACGCTACTGGGGCAGGCGGGCACCGGAAAGACCCTGCTGACACTGGCTGCCGGCTTGCTGCAAACACTGGAAAACAAGCTGTATTCCGAGATCATCATCACCCGCGTGACGGTTCCGGTCGGCGAGGACATCGGCTTCCTGCCCGGCACCGAGGAAGAGAAGATGACGCCGTGGATGGGCGCGCTGGAAGACAATCTCGATGTGTTGAACAAGTCCGACGACGAAGGCGGCGATTGGGGACGCGCGGCGACCCGCGACCTGATCCGCTCGCGCATCAAGGTGAAATCGCTGAACTTCATGCGCGGCCGCACTTTCCTCAACAAGTATGTGATCATCGACGAGGCGCAGAACCTCACCCCCAAGCAGATGAAGACGCTGGTGACCCGCGCCGGCCCCGGCACGAAGGTGGTGTGCATGGGCAACATCGCGCAGATCGATACGCCTTACCTCACCGAGGGCAGCTCCGGCCTGACCTATGTGGTGGATCGTTTCAAGGGCTGGGCGCACGGCGGGCATGTCACATTGCTGCGCGGCGAGCGTTCACGTCTGGCCGATTACGCCGGCGAGGTATTGTAGGGG
>Ga0209751_10000531_pt1 | contig 41097 bp, 59 predicted proteins | sample RifCSP13_1_FD_184019 | JGI IMG/M metagenome (GOLD analysis project Ga0209751, IMG submission 184019) | Soil microbial communities from Rifle, Colorado - Rifle CSP2_sed 13_1 (SPAdes) (version 2) | ecosystem: Environmental > Terrestrial > Deep subsurface > Rock core/Sediment | place: Rifle...
CATAGCTAATGTGTTCGCACGCATCAGCGATGACGGATTCGCTACGGCGGGCACAGACATGAGCGGCAACTTTTGGACTGAGCTATACTCAAGCCAGTTCAATCTGGCTGATGTATGCTTGATCTTCAGGTGATCGAGATGACATCGCTCAAGCAGCTTCAACAGCAGTTCAACAGCATTCAGAGTGTGCGGCAACCGGTGCGCAAGAAGTTTCAGGCGCTCATCGGCCACCCAGACGGATCAACTATCGATGATCCCGAACATGCAGGTTACGTCTTCATTCGCATCGACGGCGATAGCAACCGTGTGCGGCATGCACGCTGCCGTGCTGTTCTGCCGCGCTACAATCAGCCGGTGATCGTCGCATACTCGGATGAACGACCCGGTACGCTGGAGGTTATTGATCTCAATGATGAGGCGTTTCCGCCGAACGCAGCAGGCACGGACACGAGCTATGACGGCTCGGCGCAGCTCGGCAAACACGCGGCTCAGCATGCGATGTTCGGCGGCGACACGACTTGGATCGATCTCAAGCAGATCGTGCCACTACGCACGCGGCCCGATAACCCTGTCTCGATGCAGGTGTACGTCGAATCCGGGCCATATCAATATCTCAATGGCTATAACTACTGGCCAGGCGGGTTGAGCAGCGACATGACAGCGCAAATTCCATCGAGTGCGCTCACGCAAATCTATCGCATCATTTACATCAATCCGACAACAAACGCATTGGCCTACATCAATAGTGCCGAGATGGCCGATGATCCTTACATGGCAAACTATGAAGGCATCCTCGATCTGATCCCGGTAACGAGTGTGCCATTGTCTGCCGTGCGGTTGCACAATGGAATGACGACTATCACTGAGACCGACATCTATGATCTGCGCGCGATCATTGGATCGGCTCCGGGCACGGTGTCAGGATCGGGTGCGATCGCGCTGTGGTCGAACGTGCTGATCGTTGCAGGATCAGGTGGCGATTACACGACGATCCAGGCGGCGATCAATGCGGCGTCGAGTGGACAACTCGTTTTAGTCGCACCGGGTACGTATGCAGAGAACGATACTCTCAAAGACGGTGTTGCAGTGAAATCGTTGGGCGTGTCTTTGGATACGATCATTGCTCCGGCGTCAGGCGTATCTGTAGCTGTGCCTGCCGGATCACATCGATTGCATGGATTTCATTTGACGCCACCGGCAGGTCAAGTCGCGCTCAGTATCATCGGAGCCACCGGTGATCTTGAGGTCTTCAAGTGCTTCGTTGGCTCCAACGGGACGAATGCCATTGATACATCAACGGCAGGAGCAGCCTTCGTCCTCACGCTAAGCGATTCGGCTATCGACGGCTCGATCAGTACGAAGGCTCAGATCAAGGCATTCGATTGCGAAATCACGGGCAATATTGCTCAAGTAGCCGGTGCAGGCGACATTATCCTACATGGCGGAAAGGTGCAGGGAAATATCACTCATGTCGCCGGTGCGACGATTTATATGCGCAATCTGCCAACCATTACAGGAACAGTCAGCGGAACGGGAACAGTCGTCGGTCCCTACCGCGATGGAAGCGGTAATGTCGTGATGCAGACTGGGTCGATCCTGACCATTGGGATTCTGAATCTGTCTGCCACCTCCAGTCAAATTGTGATGCAGTCAGCGGGCATCACGGGCACGCTGACCTGGACCCCGGCCACGTCGGACAAGGTGATCACGCTGCCCAACCTCACTGGCACGCTGGCACTCGGCGCGGGCACACTCACGGTAGCAACAGCTAATAGTGTGGCGGTGGCTGATCACACGCATGCCATCACGTCCTCGTCGAGCCCCGGCGCGGCGGCGGCGATCCTGGCGAGCACGGCGGCAGGCTATCTACAATTGGCGCGGTTGGGGATAGGCATATCTCCAGGAAGTCCCATTCATGTCGGGGATGGAACGGCATTGCATTCAAGCATCGAATTGGGATCAGTCGACGTCCAGGCGTGGACGTGGAGTACGACGACCATTGGATTGAAGGGGATCGTCGCTTCCAGTGTAGCAGCAGGTAGAGCAACCTATTTTCTCGGCCAACGCGCACGCGGCACACTCGATGCTCCATCTATCGTGAGTGACAACGACCTAATGTTTGTGCTGCTAGGTTCTGGATACGATGGCGCTGCTATGATTGCATCAGCGGAGATTGTGTTTGCAGTGGACGGCACTCCTGGCATAAATGACATGCCGGGGCGTATCTCGTTTTTCACGACGCCGGATGGGTCGGCGACATTCTCAGAGCGAGTCCGCATTACAGCAGATGGCGGATTGGGAATCGTAGACGGTATCGCCGCGCCCGCCACATTATCAGGTTTTGCAAAAATCTATGTAGATAGTGCTGATGGGGATTTGAAAGTCAAATTCGGCGATGGTATAGTCAAGACTATCGTCGTCGATACGTAGGAGTGGTTTCAATGGACGATGTCATACCCGAAGTTAAACGTGCAGTGATCGAGCAAGAATCAGCCATGTGGAGAAACACGCGGTATCAGCTTCAACTGCGCCACCGCGTCAACAAAGCACTGGGAGCGGCGGATGTACTTGTGCAGATTGAGAAGGAGTTGGAGAAGTGTGAGAAGGCATTGGATGTGCTGGATGTCGTACTATCTGAACTGCGAAACGGCGAAGTGACCCCGTGATCCGGTTTCTCGTCTGGTCGCTCTATAACCGATTTGTCAACTGGTTGCTGCGGCACATGAGACCGATTCGCTAATGAACAATCCAGAGCCCGAGATCTGTACCAGCTGCCAACGTGTGATCTATCTTGAGCAGCAGATGCGCGTCGCGCAGGCGCGTCTCAAGGTTATCATCGAGAATGTCTCGTGCGGTGTGATGATGCTTGATGCACAGGCCAACATTCTGTACGCGAATCGCTATGTGATCGAGGCGCTCGGCTATGTGTTGCCAGAGATCATCGGGCGCAGCGCGTTCGACTTCACGCATCCAGAGGAAACACGCCTGCGGCGCGCATTGTTTGGCAAGACGCTACGCGCGGTTCAAGAGCAAGCGCGGGGTGTGGGTGTTGTTCGGGGTCCGCGTGCTCAACCTAATCGACGACCCGAACGTCGGCGTGATCATTGCATTCGTCAACGATGAATCGGCGCAGATGAGCCGCTATCTCAGCAATGGCAACGATGAATAAGCCGATCGATGGCTGGCTGGAGCTGGTGCGATGGATCGATGGCATCCGTGCTGAGCAGGCGCAGACGCGTGAGGTGATCCACGCGCATCAAGAGCGATTCGATGACTTCGAGAACGAGGTGAGTTCCAGCTTGCACCTGTTCAAGAACGAGATGCAGGCGCAGATGAAATACTTCGGTCGCAATGTCGAGGAACTCTCGCAGAAGATCGCGATCCACACCGAGAGCCACAAGCTGCGCGATCGCGAGAGCGAAGCACGCTTAGCACTGATGCAGCAGAGCAAGATCGATCTGTGGAAAGTCGTTCTTGTCGCGGTGATTACGACGGTCGGATCAATCGGGGTTGCACTGATTACGGGTCTTCTGAAATGATACCGATGATACCGATGATACGCGATGAGATGTGGATTTACGTCTTAACTTGTTGAGCTTGGTCACCTTGAACTTTGTATTTCGGCAATACGCGTGTAATGCCAGTGCGATATTGTCTGGATTCAACCAGTTTTGATCTTGGGGTTGATCCCATTCGATTTTAACAATTGTTTTCATGTCTCTCTTCCCATTGTGATGAATGGCAGATAAATGCGATACGGTAGCAGTGGTACCAAGCTGATGATATAGTCTGCGAGTGCAGGCAACGCCTCTTGAAAGTTCGCGCGCTGATAATTGCCCAGCGTCCACATCGCAGCACCCACGATATATCCATCCTCAGCGAGTTGAAGATCGTACCACCCCACGTCGTCAATGAAGGGTTGAACACCGATGAACTCGAAGCCGGCTGATTGGCCAGCCTCACTGATGATCAGTCTCGGTCGTGCATCGGCTGGCAGCATTGCATAGAGTTGTCGATAGCGCAGCGCGAGATACGATCCGCGCAACGTATCGGGATTGCCTGCCCCTACCCCACCGTACTCATGCAGCGAGAGATAGTGTCCATGCGCAGCGGCGTATTGCAGCGCGGGAGCGATCTCATTGATCGTCGCGCTATCGAGTGGTGGGTTGCCTGTGCTGAATGCGTACAGTGCAAGCGTGAAGCTGTCGCGGTCGGCGAGCTTCATGATCTCGATGAAGAACTCGCTCTGCCAACCCCAATCCGATGAGAACTCGTTGAACGTCTCCCATACGTCCACCTGCGAATTGAACGTCCACGTTGGCAGTACGAGACTGTAGTACGTTTTAGCAGCAGCGCGTGCTGATGGGAAATCACTCGGTTTGAATGCCTGTAGATCGTAACTGACACCGGTGATCGGATCGCGGATCGAGTTCAGTCGGCCAACGGTCAACGCGCTCGGCATATACAGCTTGACCTCATGCAGCGGTGACAGATCATCGATCGCCTTCACGACTGATAGCTGAATGCCTTCACTAGCGAGTCGCATCAGGAACAGACCGAAGCCGGTGCGCCGACCGGGGACAATGTGCAAGCCGATCTTACTCGTGATGCGCTGGATGATCATGGGTGTCGCGATCGGTGAGATCGGGCTGCGCGTGGGGGTCGGGCCGATGCAAGCAACAAGAAGCAACGCGATGACCATCTTACCGAATGTCTTCATAGTTGACCTTGATGTGGATATGCGGCTGAGTTTGGTAAGGTGCATCATCGCCGAGTCGCATTGAGATATTAGCTGAGCAAGCACGCGCACGAAGCAGCGCATCGATCATCGCCTGCACCTCGCGGTACTCGTGAATGCCAAACACCTCATCTGTCTCGCACAGCGCCAACGCACTATCGAGTAGATCAATGATGCGACGCACTTTGGCGAGCTTGCCGAGTTGTCTTTTGATCACCTTGCGTGCCTCTGAGCATAATAGATTGTGTCCATGTGTTTCAGAAAGTTGCTATCAGTGAACCACTTGCCGCAAGAACATTTCTGAAGACAGCTATCCATATCGTCACCCACCCTGTAGTGTCTTTCAGCGAGCCAATATCGAGATGGCTGCTTTGGTGATCGCACTGGAGCAGGTCTATCGCGGTACACAATTCGATCTTGGTACACGATGCGATCTTGATACACAATAGTTTCAATCGCTGCATCGAGATCGCTCAAGCGCAATCCATGTCTTTGCACAAGCTCAGACAGTTTCGTCGCGGCAAGGATAGCCTCGTTGACATTGGATGAGACCACCAGTCGATGCAGCTTCTTGGCAAGCTCGATGTGATCACTCATTGATCAATAGCCTCCGACTGTCTCGTTCTCGACGACTCGCACAGCAAGTGCTACTCTCGGCATGCGTTGAACATCGCCTGCATCGAGTTCAAACGATGCACCGACTGCGATGAGGCATTCGATCCAATCGGGTCGAGCCTGTGCTAACGAAACGAGAACGCCTGCAATGTTCTTGCGAAAATACGGTCTAGAGTCCCGATGGTCCAACATCGATCTCCTCTCGGTTGCGAGTCTTCCAGGCGGAACTAGTCATGGTCTCGTGCTGCCAGAAATGGTACGGCGACTTCGCGGACGAACTTTAGCAGCACTGGATTCGATGACACGTGACGGCGCGAGGGCGGGTGAACTTTGCCGCAATGTGGACAGACCTGAACGGTCGCGTAGATCGGCAGGCCAAGTATGTTGCGGATGTGCGACGACTTCGGTTCATAGCCTTGTGAGATGCGGATCAACGTGCCTGCTGATAGACCCATCTCACGTCCTACTGCACGCCACGATCCCAATTCGCGCCTGCGCTTCAGAATGCGTTTCTGAGCGCGTTTCAGTTCCAATGCAGGATTCCTCATCTTGTGCCTCCCATCGTCTAATTTGCCACTGTCCACGCGTTGGACGGGCATTGTGGCAGACATCCTCGATCACGTCTGATCCCCCTACCCTACCCTTTTGGCCTGCGTGCGAGTGCGTGCGAGCGTTTACGCACGTAGATCACGCAGTCCCTGGCGGGTCGGGTGGGGGAGTCGGATCGGTAGTTTGTCCTTCGACGCTGAGCACGCCCGCGTCGATCAGAGACTGACGAAGGAGCACCAATGCCTGCTCCCTCGGCAAACGCCACTCTCGTAAAGCAAGCTTCTTCAGTGCATTATACTCGTTGGCTGACAGCTTGATCATAAATTGCGTCATGCGGCCTCCTTAGATATAGGATTGGCCAGCGCGCGGAATAGCGCACGGCCCGGCGCAAGCAGATCGATGCCGAGCTTGCGATCATTGGAATCGCGCCACACGGCGTAACCGTGTTGGATCAGCGTATCGCGCAGCGTGTTGAACTCATCTCTATTATAAAGATGTGCCCAGCGGCGCTGAGTGAACGGCTCGTCGGCGCTGATTCCGCGTGCCATCTCGACGATAGCTTTCTCGTCACCGCGCGGGATATCGATCCGGCGCGAGCGGAGATAGCGGCCAGCAGCAGTTTGCTCTACTGCATTGAACGAGACGCGCTTGATGATCGGCTGCTCCGCGATGCGACCATCATGATCGAGATCGCGTTGCGTGATGCGTTCGATCGTGCGGAGGAGTGAGCGATGATCGGCGAGCAGCCACAGCCATGAGGCTGTGAGCGTGATGCCGAATGCGCTGATCGGAATCCAGGCTGAGCCGTGACCGGACGCAGTGAGCAGCGCAATGGGAACAGTAACGGCTACTGCTGTGATTGCTGCCTGTGCGAGTGGCACGCGGACATCTCCTTCTATAGTCGCGCCGCGCGTCGGTGTGATGCGCTCGTGCACCTGCTCCAGATTCGGAGCGGCGCTGCCGAGGTTGAATGATTGCATCGTGCGTGTCTGGAAGCCAGCCGGCGCCGCGTTGGCCTCGGCGACCGACGACACATGCAATGCAGTGCCGCACGCGGGACAGCGGAATTGAGCGATCATGATCTACTTCTTTCGTTTTTTATCCTGTTCGCGTCTCTCGCGGCGAACCTGCTTAGTCGCTTCGGCCAGAGTAGACGGAGCGCGACCACCTAAAAGGAACTCGATATAATCCGCAATCGTCCAACCGACCCGTGCGGCTGCCATGCGCAGCGCGCGGTGTGCTTCATCACTCACAATGATTCGTTTCATATTGCGTACCCCTTCTGCCATGATTGCCATTTGTATCACTGTTTGCACTTATTGTCAAGTTGCAAGTTATGTCATATCAACCTTAAATTACATGCACTTGACAATAAACTGTTGACAAATGACATTAAATGGTGGTAAAATACCTGTGAGATTGAGAGAGGAGAAAAAGCGATGGCAGACATGATGGATTTCTCAGTAGGCAAGGATACGCTAGAGCGGCTACAAGCTTATTATGGCGCGAAGCCCACTGAGCACACAGGGAAATCATTCAAGCTGGCTCTCATAGGCAGCCCGGCATCGAGAACTTGGACGGTTGTCGGCGAGATAACTTATGATGAAGATGGCGAGCACCGAACGGAGATGCTCGTCACCGACACCCTGAGCCACATGGAGCTTCTCAGCATCAAGCGTGTGCTGCGCCAGTTGGAGAGCAGATAGGGCATAGGCGGCCCCGCCGCCGGGTGCGCCCGTGATAGCGCAGGAGAGAAATGACGTCTAAAACTGCCGCCGAGGGGCGGCACGAAGGACACATTCTCGAAATTTCGACCGAGGAATTCGAGGATGGATTCGGTGAGAGGAACTTCTGTCTGACGTGTGGGATTCCATTCCCGCCAACGGCGACACGGGCGCGATACTACATGGAGCGCGCGATCCTGAAAGAGGTTGAGGAGGAGAGCGCATGGCGCATGGCACGTGGCGCCGGAGCTGTAACATCCGCTTGTGCAGCAGGGCAGGGGGCTGAAGCCGATCAACACGAGTAGCGTTGCGGCTCCGCCGCCGGGTGCGCCCGTGACAGCGCGGGAGAAAAATGAGTGAGAAACCCGATCTGACCGCGCCCGATATGGACGCGGAAAAATGGAACAAGAACGACACAGCGCGCGAAGATCGCCGCGATTATCACGCGGCAGCCACTGCCAAACGCTTTTGGGATCATCGCCGCTCTGAGGCGGCGCGCGTGTGGGCGGCTGCAAATGCGCGCTTTTGGGCCAACAAGTAAACATTTGCGTCCTGCCCCTGCGCTGTTGGAGAACAGCGCAGGATCGGAGACACAAACCGAAGACCGTAAGAGCCGTCGAGATAATATCAGTCCTCGGATATGCGGTCTCCCCAGATCATAATACAGCGGGATGAGCAGATGACACCAAACGAAGACTACCTCAACCCCCTCGCCCACCGTGTGCAGCAGTGCCAACGCATTGCCGATCTCGAAGCACTCGTGACCTCGCTCTACCGTAGAGCGCAGGCCGCTGAGAGTGCACTGTTGCACAACCGCACTTGGCAGCAGTATCATCAGTCTGAAGCTGAATACTCTTGGCAGCATCCCGACACTGATGCCGATGCGCACAACCGGCGCGCGCGGCTGCTGCTCGATCTCATACGCAAGGAGAACGAATGACCCAAACCCCTCAGCGCGGTAGACCCGCGATCTATACCGTCGAGACGGTCAGCGTGACGCTCGATCCCCTACCAGCTAGTTTAGTCGATTGGTTCGAGCGATACGCGGAGTCTCGTACCCCTCCGGTCAGCCGGGCAGCGGCCATGCGGCTGGCGCTGGAGCAGTTCGTTGACCGCATTGAAATCCAACAAGGAGAGATGAAATGACGCAGAGCTTCGAGGAACTGGAGAAGATGATCGATCACGCGCCAGAGGCCGGCGGCGGCGCGTTCCGCAACTATGGCAAGCTCACGATCACGCCGAAGATCGTGACCTGGGCAGGCGATAAAGGCGCGCGCGTGCCGACACGCACCGAGTACGTGCCTGGCATGCAGGTGCCGGAGGGCGCCAGTCTGGAGATCGCGTTCAGCATCGACATCCAGGAGTTCCAGCCGACGCTGGAGTTCCTGTACGAGCGCAACGTGACTGTGCGCAAGTCGAGCGCGCGCGCGAAGACCAGTTGGAGTGAGATCGTTGAGCCGAGTCTGCGCGCAGTGTTCGGCGATCACTGGTTGGCAAAGGCCAATGGATCGTATGTCTGCGCGCAGGACGAGCCGCAGGTTGAACCGCCGGGGAAATCCGGCAAGACATTCAACACGATTAAGCTTGTCGCCGCGTACAAGAACAAAGCGGACTGCCTCGCCGCGTTCGAGGCGCAGAAGATCGGCAACGGTGCGCCAGCAGTGGGTGTGATTCCCGCGTCGGTAGTGGATGCGGTGAAGCAAATTGCTGGTGCGGTCGGCGGCAACGTGACTGTGCTGCGTGCTGCGCTCGGCAGCGATGCGCAGTATGCAGCGTACGGTGTCGATGCGCTGGTCGCGGCAGCGGGACTCCACTAGTGCGCGGCATCGATAAGAGCATTGTGCAAAAGATCGCGATGGACTATCGCGTTGTGAACGGTGACAAAATCCTGTTTTCCGTCATTGAGCGATGGCAGCGCGATCACAAGCACGATCCACAGTCCTATCGTGTTACCGAAGCAAGTCGAAAGCGCATTGCGCGCATGGACATTGCGCGCGTGATGGGAGTACGTTAACAGAGGACAAGTAGTTGGATTTGATCCGTGTTGCGGCCCTGCCGCCGGGGGCGCCCCGATAAAGCGCGGAGAGAAAATGAAGATCACTGTCATCTCGACTCAAGATGTCGGTGTTGTGGTGGAGACGATGGAGGTCAATCCCCAGTATCCAAGCGAACTGGCTTCCATCCTGAGAGACTGCCATGTCATTCAGGTCTCCGACTCAGCAGCGAACGAAGCCGTTATGCACGGTGCGCTTGACCTGCGCCCGTGACAGCGCGGGAAAAGGATCATGACTAAAATCGATGCCGCCAGAGCTAAAGCCAGAGCCTACGCGAGACTTCTTCGCGCCAACGCTGCTGGAGATGACGAATCCGCTGCCGACGCTCGCTCCGATTATGAGGATGCTCAGATTGCCTACGAGGAGGCGGAGGACGAGATGGAATAACCGAGTCGGTCTGCGCTGTGCGTGACAGTCGTTGAGCAGCTTGGCGGCCACACTATGGCCTGGTGGCTTGACGGCAGCGCGGATCGGATGTGCGGCTGCTGGGGGCGCGCAGGATGTCCTGATCGGGTTCGATTCCCGACCGCACATTTGAAAGCATCGGCTCATTAGAAAACGCCAAACGGCGCTAGTGGTAAGCCGATGCGGTAGGTCACAAGGAAAGACTGCACTCGCCGCGATACGCACCGGGCCGGGACAGTGTCACCCGGCAGCTAGGAGCAGACGATGAGCACTCTGTTTGAGCTCAATGATCACCACGATCAGATCGTTGCGATGCTCGATCAGCACAAGAGCATCAGGTTCATTGCGTTTCTGTTGGAGTGCAGCCTGGCTGATCTACGGCAATACATCAAGGATGTGCTGGAGTACGAGATCACGCCTGAACCGACGAAGCAATATCCAGTGCCAAGCGCGCACACCTGGCAACCGTGGCATAGGGTTGTCATCGAAGTTCAACTCAGAGAGGACGGATCAGATGCTCGTATTGGTTGACTTACGCGAACCGCAATCGATCGTCGATGCGTTGTCGGCAGTGTATGCGGTGCACGTGTCGCAACTCGCTGCCGGTGATGTGAACGTGCCGACGCCGAACGGGCTGCTGGCGATCGAGCGCAAGACACCATCAGATTTGCTCAGCAGCATCGGTGACGGACGATTGTTCGATCAAGCGCGCGCGATGGTCGAATCAGTGCGATTCCCGCTGATCGTGGTGAACGGCTCACTCCTATACAACCAGGATGATTGCGCTGTAGCTGATGAACGCGATACGCAGTGGCGCGGTGTGTCGGTGCGTGCGGCGATCCGAGCAGTGCAATGGGCTGGCTGCGCAGTGGAGTTCGTGCCATCGGGACAGTTCGTTCGAGCAGTGACCGAGGCGATCCACACAGCATCAAAAGAGCGCGTTCCTGCACGTGCTCAGCGTTCGATCACGTTCGAGACGCTCGATCCACGTGTGGATTTCCTCACGGGCATTCCCGGCGTTGGCGCGAAGCGCGCGCAATCGCTGATCGATTGGACAGATGACAAGCGATTGTGCAGCGCATTGGAGTGGCTGCCCATAATGCGCTATCTCCGAGCCGATGCACTGCCTGATCAATGGGGCATCAAGATGGTACAGGCAGCTTGCGACTTTCTCCAGTTCGGGATCAATGAATCTTGGACACTCACACAATTCGAGGAGGATCACGATGAGCAAGACGAAGGCAATAGTAGTGCCTGACAATAGACGCGAAGCACCCACCGAACGCGCATTGACTGTACACGATGTTCTGATGCCGGTGTTCCATGAGGCGCAGATCGCGATCCTCACCGGTCGAACGCCAAAGCACGCAATCAAGAGCCGACCGGGACGTGGCGGGCGCACATTCTCGTATGTGCAGCACGGGTACGTGACGGATGTGCTGAACAAGGCATTCGGGTTCGGCTGGTCATTTCGACTGTTGCCAGTATTCAGCGGCAATATCTACCAACTCACAGTGACCGATGAAGAGTTCGGCGGCAAACACAAGACAATGCGTAATGTCGCGATCTATGGCGAACTCAGCGTATCGATCCGCAATCCGAAGACGATGGAAGTCATCGATACTATCGTGAAGCCGGGCCCCGGCTCTCAGAACTGGGAGGAGACGGTTGAGTTCGGCGATGCGTTGAAAGGCGCGAAGTCCGATGGTCTCAAGGTGGCAGCGCACGAGCTTGGCATCGCGCTCGATCTCTACTACGATGATGATGCCGAGCTACAAGCGTTCGCTGAGCGCGAGCGCAAGCAGACCGAGCTCAATGATCTCAAACGGTTGATGCCGCCGGCCAGCATCGCACAACTATTGCAGCGCGCTGCCTCGAACTGGCAGATCACTGCGCCGGACATCTGCAACACGCTGGCCTGCGACATTCACATGCTTATGAAGATGGACCCCGCTGACGCATGGCAGAAACTGGTGGAGCACTATGAGCAGCGCAACAGTTAAGCGCGTTGGCAGCATCCTTGAGTTGCACACACCGTATAACGCTGGTCTGGTTGCGGCACTGAAGTCCATCGCGCCGGAGCATCGGCGTTGGGATGCTGCTGCGAAGGTGTGGCACGTATCGGCATCGCAGCAAACCGCCGTTGAGCAGATCGTGAGACAGTTCTACCCCGATGCACGGATCGATGCAGCACAGCCGATGCAGGCGCAACGCGAGACACGTGTGCTGCGTGTGGAGTATCTCAGTGCTCCAAAAGAACGCGCGGACGGATCGTTCTCCTCGTTTGGCTGGTGCAGCGAGTCTTGGTCGATAGTCATCCCCGATCGCGTGCTGCGTGAGTGGTTCAAAGAGGCGAAGCGCGATGAGCCACAAGCGAACAGCACACTGTACGGAACGCTAATGATCACGCAGCAAGCGAGTGCCGATGACATCCGCTCTGCTTATCGCCGTCTCGCGCGGCAATGGCATCCTGATGTGTGCAGCGAGCCGAATGCTGGTGACGTATTCAAACAGATCGTAGAAGCCAATCGCATCTTGAGTGATCCACTGCTGCGGCGCAAGTACAATGCGGGTCTGGCGCTGGAGTCCTCAGCGCAAACGAAGCAGACGCTGCGCCGGCGCGATCTATGGAATGAGGTGTCACGTTGGCAGTTGCCACTGCGCTGCGGCGTGATCACATGCGAAGGCACACAGGAACTCAAGTTCAGTGTCAGCCGCATTCTGCTGTGGCAGGACATTATTGACAATACTGGCCGAGTGCTGGTCACCTCGTGGCCGATCGGCGCTGATACGTTCACACGAAAGTGGGTGGAGCCATGAACTCATTGACCATTGTGCCTGGCAGCCTGCTCGATGCAGCACAGCGCGGCAACATCAGTCTGGCTGAATCGTTCCTGAGTTGCGATGCGCTCGTGATCGTCGACAGCTCGGGCAGCATGATCAGCCGAGATGCAAGCAATGGTCGCACGCGGCATCAGGCGGCACGCGATGAATTGCGCACGTTGCAATCGTCGCTGCCGGGACGGGTGGGTGTCATTGTGTTCAGCGACTCGGTGCGCTTCATCCCAGGCGGTGACTATCCCGAGCTGAACGGCGGAACTGATCTTGCGCAGGCGTTGCAGTTTGTGAAGATCGCCGACGACTGCGGGATCAGGATCATTGTGGTGAGTGACGGCGATCCCGATGATCGCCAGAGAGCACTCGCTGTGGCTCGTACGTTCAAGACACGCATCGACGCGATCCACATCGGGCCCGAACGCGAGAGCAGCGGGCGTGACTTCCTGCGCCAACTGTGTGCGGCGACGGGTGGCAAGTTCGTCACATCGGATCACATAGCCGAGATCGCCGAGCCGGTGCGTCTCATGCTCAATGGAGGCGGTTAATGACAACCTGTCCCATATGCAGCAAACCTCTTGATGCAGCCTATCGCACGGTAGCGCTCGATGGTGCGCGGCACGTCAATCTCTACGTGCATGCGGGTCGGTGTCATGCCGAGCTGCGACAGTGGACAGCCGAGCGCATCGCGTTGCATGTTGCTGGTCAGCAGATGAAGCAACATGTCACGCGTTGACAGACGATGCGATCTAGAGTAGAATGTTGATGCGGCGCGGCGACCGATTGGCAACCGGTTGGGGTACAGCGCGGCAAGAAGAATAAAAGGTCAAGGGGTGCTCCCGTTTTGTCTGCGGGTGGTACAGGTAACGCGATAGCCACGTCGCAACCCTTGACCGCCTGACCACTCGCAGAGAGAACGGGAGTTTTGCATTACTCCCGTTAATTGCATTGGCCATTCAGCATCTGATCGATACTGAGAAGGTGGCACAGACAAGCGGAGTATTTATCATTTGGACAGATCCACCTTATTCATCGGCACTCATTAAACGTGTGAATAGCACGGCTGATCCCATCGAGCTTGAAGGACATGCTTTGCATGCATTTCTCATGGGTGACTTTATCCCGGAAGGTGCACCAGAGCCATAACAGGAGTTTCTTGTGCCCACTACCACTAAGACCAAACCAGATGACATTGCAGCAGAATTGAAGCAGATCGGATTCGAGTTCGCTTACAACGAGTGTACCAACGCCATCGAGGTGAACGGCTCACAGATGAACGATGGCATCGAGGCTGAGTTGCGGTATACCGCGCGCATGCACGACATCCACAACATGGGTGCGCTCACTGATACGTTCGTTGCGTTGGCGTATCGCAACCGGTATCATCCGATCCGCGCTTACCTCAGCAGATGTTTGGCAGCCAGCAACGGGAAGGCCGATCACATTGCACAGCTCACTTCACACTTACGAGATAGCGATGGCGTGTTTGCCGCCTGGCTGCGCAAGTGGTTGATCGGTGCAGTGGCGAAAGTCATTCGCGCTGAGCAGAACCCGATGCTCGTGCTGGACGGCGCGCAAGGGATCGGCAAGAGCGAGTTTGCGCGCTGGCTGTGCACTGATCCAACTTATTTTATTGAATCAGCGATCACCCCGGATGATAAGGACTGCTATGCACGGCTCGCGAGTAAGTTCATCTGGGAGGTGGCTGAACTCGGTGCGACGATCAAGCGCGCTGATCGCGAGGCACTGAAGCACTTCATTACTATGCGGCAGGTCACAGTGAGACCGCCGTATGGACACCACGATCTCAACCGACCCGCAATGGCCTCACTGATCGGCACGGTGAACAACGAGAGTGGACTGCTGAACGATCCCACCGGCTCACGTCGTTTCCTGGTGTGCCACATCGATGCGATCAACTGGTCATACAGCAAGCTTGACGTTCAACAAATCTGGGCTGAAGCGTATGCCGCATTCCTCAACGGTGAATCGTGGCTGCTATCAGTTGCTGAAATGCAACACGCATCACAGATCAATGAACGCTATGACGTTGACGATCCCATCGAGAGTATCCTGGTGCAGGACTTCGAGATCGATTCCGCACACAATGACGATTGGTGGATGACGAGTATCGAGATCATGCTGCACGTGTTCGGCACGCAAGCGAGCGCATTGAACCGCATGAACGCGGCAGCACTCGGTACAGTGATGACACGGCTCGGCGTGAGCCGCATTCAACATCAAATGAAGGGTAAGCGCGTGTGGGGATATGCCGGTATCAGGTCGCTGACGGCTGGTGTGTCGGGGATCATTCCATGATGATGCACCAACAACTTGACAATAACGCGAAAGTTTGTTTGAAATTCAAACCTTGTGATGGAAGTGCACCATGTGCACCATCACTTTTGAGACTTTTTACAATTCTGCACCATGCAGGTATATTAGGTTTCTTTGTTGTTGTTGGTTGGGGTTATAAGAAGTCTGGAAACTGATGGTGCACATGGTGCACTCGATAGTTGGCGTGAGTGTTATGACAAGGCAAGGCGCGGCCGGGCAAGGCAAGGCTGGGCGCGGCGTGGCGAGGTATGGTCTGGTCTGGTCAGGTGTGGCAGGGCAAGGGTAGCACGCGGCGAGCGATTCTCGCCTCATTCCGAAAGGGGATGAATCGATGTCCATCAAGAGTGTGAAGGTCGTGATCAAAGGTACGTCGGCGTTGCTGATGCACTCGTATCCGATGGTTGCGCCGCCGAAGGGATGGGAGAAGTCATCGCCGGAGGAGCAGGCCGCATTCGCAGAATATCGCGACTCCGATACGAATGAGCTATATATTCCGGGGTTGGCGATTCAGCGTGCGCTTGTCGGCGCGGCAGTGTACTCGAAGGGCAAAGGACGCGGATCGCTTCAGAAGCCAGTGGCCGCCTGTGTCACGGTCACACCGGAACGATGCTCGCTCGGTGTGAGGGAATACAAGGTGGATTCTCGCCCAGTCGTGATCGCCGCGACGAAGGGTCGCATTGTTCGTCATCGGCCACGGTTCGACGAGTGGTCATGTTCGTTCGGCATCGAGTACGACACGGAGCTATTGAACGAGGCTGACCTGCGTGCTGTGGTCAATGATGCCGGTTCGCGTGTTGGCCTGCTCGATTTCCGGCCGGAGAAGAAAGGGCCGTTCGGGCGGTTCATGGTCACAGAATGGAAATGAGATAGTCAAGGCGCGGTTAGGCAGGGCGAGGCACGGCGCGGCGAGGCAGGGCCAGGCGCGGCAAGGCGTGGCGAGGCACGGTTCGGTGAGGCAAGCTAGGATATGGTATCCATCGACGCAGTGAACATCGGTTTTGCACTCGTGGGCTTCATGTGTTGCAGCCTGATGACGATCTCGTTTGCACTCGTAGTCATCCTGCTGCGATCAACGATCAATCGAGTTCCGGTGTACGCACCGGATGCACCTGCATACAGTGGTACTCCCGAATATCATATCGAGCAGGTCGAGAAGGAGCACTGGTTGAGCACGTATCGGATGTTTGCCTCGCGCGGCTGGACGCTGATCGACAAGGCCGATTCACCGATTCTTAAATCGCATTACGAGCTGACTTTCCGTTCACGAAGGATAGGATAATGCTGATCATGGCAGTCTCGCCGCAGCAGACAATTGTCGGCACCGCCGAGGCGATGTATCATGCACATACGCCGCACTCGGACGAACGGTTCGAGCGCGACCGGCATCCGACGGTGCTGACGCTCGACGAGTTCCGGCAGCATTTGGCGTGCTTGCCGCTGACTATCGGTGAGATCACGTACCGGCGGATCACACGTGAGGAGTATCAGCGGACACGTGATGGAGGCTAACTATGTCTGAGGATACCGATCGTCTCTATCGTAATGCAGGCAAGATGACACTCAACTCTGACGCTGAGTTCTGGCATGCGATCGCGTTGGGACTCAGCGAACGATACGCGCATCGAGAACAGCAGGCACGCCGATTCGCGCGGCAGGCGCGTCATCTCTCGCATTTGCTCCGCCGAACGCGCTCGCAGATCGACGCGCTGAAAGGCCAGCATTAAACGATGACAGTGTTGAGTTGTCTCGCACTCTGGTTTATCGCCGGTCTCATTATAAGTATTGCTCTGGGTCGATGGCTGCATGATGTGAACGAGCGAGATCAGCACATAGATCGGTAGGCTTCCAGCGCGTCCACGATCACGCTCTGAATTTATGCCGAGGATGGACGACCTCCGCGATCACACAATCAGTGGAGCATACTGCGGGACGAATATCGATTGGTCTTATCCGGCGTGGTGGATGAGGCCGATCGCATTCTAGCCGCGCTGTCATTGACACTTGTTGGAATCTCGTTGTATACTGCTGTTGAGCCAGCGCGTCGTACGGTGGCGACGCGTCCACATTTGGGCAGCGGCTTGTCCTCCTGGCCGCTGCCCCCTCAACACGAAAGGATCGAGACATGCTAACTTTTGCACCAACGGATCTCAACGAACTACTTCAGTTGTTCATCGCATTAGCCGGCTTCGCTGCACTCGCATCAGTGATCGTTGATATTCTTAAGCGGTTTGGATTGCCAGATGGATCGGCTCCAACCGCTTCTTTGATCATCAACCTCATCGGTTTCGTGTTGTTCGTTATTGCCAACGTATTCAATATCGATGTTGCCGGCATCGACAAGGTGTTAGCTGGAGTTGCATCGGTGCTGACCGCAATGCTCGGCCTGCTCGGTCAACTGATCGTCTCGCGCGGTGTGCACGCCGGTCTGCGCGGTACGTTGTTCAGCTTCAGTCATGCACGGGGATAGATGATCCGCTATCTCGTCGGTCTGCGTATTCGTCTGCGTTGGCTATGTCTGGCCTGGTGGTTGCATCGGGTGCGTGTCAAATGATCGATCAGCCATTTACCTATAAGACCAACTTGTACTACATCAACATGCGACGCGGAAATTATCGCATTGAGCAAGTGGTGTCTCCGCTTCGATGGCGCCTGACTCGGCTCATCCATCCCAGGTGGTATGTATTCAAGATGTTTCATGTCTTGAGGCAACCCGATAGATATGAATCCCGCTGATCGGATCGTCTGCATCATACGCGTGCTGTGGAATGGCGTGCGCACGCGCGAGTACACCACAGCATTCGGCGCTGCATTCGAAGCGCTCATTTCACCACAGAATGGTGTGACCGTGGTGAGCTTGCGTGTACTGTGGGGGGATGTGCTGGATGAGTTCACGCGATCCGCGTAGGAACGGATTCAATTATGAGCGCGCGGCTATGGCGCTGGTCGATGCCTTATTCTCAGGCGATGAAGGCGCAGCGCGCAAACATGGCGTGAGCACAGTTTCGATCTGGAACTGGCGCAATCGTCTCAATACCGATCCCAAGCTGTTAATGATTTTTAGCAGCAAAAAGGAACAGGCTGAGGCGAATTGGTCACTCGAACTGATCCCAGCTATTCTCGCTGCAATCGACTTTCTCAAACGCGCTGCACAATCTGCCGATCCTACACAATCCGATGTGATCTATTCCATCGCGGGCGCGCTGAAGATCATGGCCGACGTACGGGCCTCTATGGATATTTTGGATGCTCGACTTGCTGAGTTCAATCGAGAGGCGCGAGCGGCAGATCAACAGATGGCTGCCGTCGAGGCCAACGAACCGAATCCCGAAACAGTCCGCATTCGCTGACTGGTTACCAGCGATCTCACCAGAACTGCATTGGGATTGGTCATATATCCGATATGTTCGCGATCATCTTGATCGGATCACATCGGGTGACGTTCACAAGCTGATGATCTTCATGCCGCCGCAGCACGGTAAGAGCGCGCTGGCAACGATCCGCTATCCTGTGTGGCGCTTGCAACGTGAGCCGAAATTGCGCGTGATCGTCGGCGCATATAACCAGTATCTCGCCGAGAAGTTCTCGCGGCAAGCACGCCGACTCGCGTCGTACTGCATGCAACTCAGCCTAGATCGCACGGCTGCTTACGATTGGGAGACGCGATCGGGCGGTGGCATGCGAGCAGCCGGTGTCGGATCGGGTGTGACGGGTATCGGTGGTGATCTGATTATCATTGACGATCCCGTGAAATCGCGTGAGGAGGCCGAGTCGCAAGCGTATCGCGATCGCGTGTGGGATTGGTATTCGAACGATCTGTATACGCGGCAGGGGCCGGACTGCGCATTTATTCTCATTATGACCCGTTGGCATCAGGACGATCTCGCGGGTCGGATTATCGATAGCGACGACGGATCGAATTGGACAATCATCAGCTTACCCGCTGAGGCAGAACCGGGTGATCCACTCGGCCGCACTACTGGTGAGCCGCTGTGTCCAGCGCGTTTTGATCTGACCGCATTGGCCGACTTTCGCATGACGCTCGGACGCGACTATCACGCACTGTATCAGCAGCAGCCGAGCGCACGTGAAGGTGGCATGTTCAAAGAGCACTGGTTGCCATTGGTCGATGCAGTCCCGGCGCAAGCGCAGCGTGTGCGCTGGTGGGATCAGGCAGCCACTGAGGCGGGCGGTGACTTCACGGCTGGCGTGCTCGTCGCTTATGCAAACGGGATCATCACCATCGAAGACGTGCTCCGTGGACAGTGGGCTGCCGGTGAACGCGATGCGATCATTCGCCATACGGCTGAGAAGGATGCACTGTACGGCCCGATCGTCTATTGGGGTGAGCAAGAGCCAGGCGCATCAGGCAAAGACGCGGCACGCGCGTTCATTCAATTACTCGCGGGCTACCCCGTGAACACCGAACCGACGACGGGCAGCAAAGAGATCGCGTGTCAACCGTTGGCCTCACAAGCACAGGCTGGCAACGTGCGAGTGAAGCGTGCCGCGTGGTCATCGGCATTCATCGCCGAAGCGTGCGATTTTCCATCGGGCAAACATGACGATCAGATCGAAGCTGCTGCGCGCGCGTTTAATAAGCTCGCGCGTTATCCGGCGCCCGCATCAGGAACGAATATAGAACTGCGTCGAGTGCATGCAGCCCGATCGCGCAGCAGTTGGCAGCGAGGATAGATGTGAAACGTAAAACGCAAACAGTTACACGCACTCATCTCAACCGCACTATCAAAGCTCTCCGCACTGATGCAGAGAAACGCGTGAAGGCTGCCTACTGGTCAGGTATGCAAGATGCTGAAGACGAGCCGCCCGTGACAGCGGGCGGTATCACCTATCAGCGCCGAGGCTATCGCAGTCGCATTACGATTCGAGACGAAACGCCGACGAGTCAGGAAGCGGCTATTGAACGCAGCTCTCGTCAATATGCTACCAACCCGTTGGCCTACGCGATTGCCAATACGCGAACAGATTATGTGTGGGGTGATGGCCCAGTCATCACCGCCGACAATGATGAGGTGCAAGCCATTCTCGACGCGCACTGGTACGACGACACGAACGACTGGGAAGGCAAAGGCGCGCAGCGCGTGCGTGATCTAGGGCTGTACGGTGAGTTATTCATCGAGGCATTCGTACGCTGGGATGGTGTTGTAGGTGATGGACAAGTCCGACTCGGTGCGATTGATTCTGCCGAGATCGATCGGATTATCACGGATGCGGATAACCGCGAAGAGATCGTCGCTGTTCAGCTCAAGGCTGTAGCAAACGAGCCACAACAGCGCGGGCGATTGCTCAAGGTCATCTGCATCGATCCCGAAACAGGACGATTGCATGGCATCAAATCGACTGAATTTGCAGTGAGTCACAGCTACGCAGCGGATGATGTGATCACACGATCGCGACGGCATTGGCGAATCGCCGAGGCGAATCGTCAAACAGATAAATTTGATTCGGGTTGGGAGAATGCACGTGCCACTGAGACGTGCTACGGTCGCGCTTGGCGTGTCAGTGAAGCGCACGGTGGCATGATGTATCAGGATCGCGTCGGTGCAGAGATCGAGGGCGTGCCATATGATGGCCAATGTTTCATTGTGCAAGTGAACAAAACGAGCATCGGTATGCGCGGCCGGCCGGATGGTCTTGCACTCATCGATTGGTTGGATCGCACTGATCAACTCTTCTTTGACATTCTTGAACACGCGGCGCTGCTGAAGGACACCGTGTGGGACTTGCTGGTCAATGGAGCAGATGAGAAAGAATTGGATAAGCAAGACAAGAAGTTCCGTGCCTCATCATCTCAAGCGGGTCGCGTCTTCGCACACAACGAATCGATCGTCCTCACGGATCGCAATCCCGATCTCAAAGCTGCCGATTGGTCATCACTATACGACACGATTCTAAACTTCCTTGCGGGCGGCGCGCGTCTGCCGGTTTATATGCTCGGCTCAGGCGGTGATGCAAATCTGGCAACAGCCACAGCACAAGGCAGCCCAACCTATCGCGGTTTCGAGACGCGGCAAGGCGTGGTACGCCGGCTGCTGATTCGCATTCTACAATACCAAGTTGACTGTGCAGTAGAGGCGAAGCGCATCCCGGAAGAAGTTGAAATACTGGATGAGAACGGTGAGCCGAAACTAGATCGCCTCGGTCTGCCGATGCGCGTTCTTGCGCGCGACTGCTTCGATGTGCAGATGCCGGAGATCAGTCCGCGCGATACGGTGGCAGCAGCAACCACGTTCTCGGCAGTGGCAACAGCAGTCACAGGTCTGTACTCGATGAAGTTGCTACCGTTGCAGACAGCCGTCGAGTTGGAAGCGCGTGCGGCTGAGCTGCTCGGTGTCGAGATCGAGATCGATAAAGTCGTCGCGGCATTGCAAACCGGCCCGGACACATCAGGCCTAGCTGATGCGCTGGACAAAGCGCAGCCAGGTGGCAACGGACAGCAGCCAAGCGCCGATCTATCTTCGTTGCTGGCGGTGATGAATCAAGGCGCGCGGCAAGAATCGAAAGGGAATGATGGGCAGATCATCGAGATGCGAGTGACACATCTCGATGAAGGACGAGCAACTGAGGATAATTCCATGCTATCTATGCAGCAGTTCTATGCTTTGATGCACGAGCTTGAATCAATTCGATTGGCACAGGATACTAGACGATCAAGTGAATCCTTGCCTGCGCCGATTATCAATATGTCTCTCAATCCCGCAGAGATGACGCTTGCAAAGACTCTCAATCTGCCTGCGCCGGTCGTGAACGTCGAAGTGCCTGTGGGCGATCTGGCCAACGCATTAGAACGCGTCATTGAATCGAGCAACCAATCGAGCAATGCTCAACTCACCAGGATGGTTGAGCTTTTGAGTCGAATCAATGAAGCAGCACAACCCAGTGATGTTCAACCTGTCATCAATATCACTGTGCCGGAACAATCGCCACCCGTTATACTCAATACAATCAACGTACCTCAACAGCCGCCGCCAATTGTGACAGTAGAAGTGCCAGAACAGAAGCCTGTCACGAAGCGAGTGATCCGTGATCGACAAGGTTTGATCACGGAAGTCAAAGAAGAGCCTGAATAACAATGGCTTTCCCGGTTGTCAGCACCAAAGGCACAACTCACGTAGATTCGGACGTTGAGACGAGTCACGTCATTGATCTGCCTGATGGCATTGTGTCTGGTGATCTGCTCATGGTCTTTTTTTCATGTGATGGCACAGGCGATCATACCTGGCCGACTAGTCCTGCCTGGACTAGATTAGCTAAAATAAACAACGGTACTGCGACTGCCTCCATCTCGTTTGGTTATCGCATTGCCAACGGCTCCGATGGAACATCGATGACTATTGTGAGCGATAGCGAGAAGGCGGTTGCATTCAGTTGGCGGATCACGGATTGGCATGGCACGACTATACCTGAGTACGCAACGGCATCGGGAGACACAACAACCCCCGATCCGCCAAACCTAACGCCATCTTGGGGCGCTGATGATACGTTGTGGATTTCCTGGTATGGGATCAATGGAAATGGAGCTGGCACAACCTATCCGACGAATTACGCGGATAATCGAGAGTACGCGGAAACGAGTGCGGGAGGCTCAGTCTCTGGTGCAATGTGTTCTCGGAATCTTAACGCCACAAGTGACAATCCAAGCACATTCCAGTCGTCGGGAGCATCTGGCTGGGGCGCTGCCATTGTTGCAATTCGGCCCGCTGCGCCAGCTGTTGGTCAGCCAGCAATGATCCGTACTCAGGGTGTGCCGACTGCGCCGGGACGTGGAGACAGGCCAGGTAAGTGGAATTGAGAGGATCACATGAGCATTTCGAAGAACCTGCAAGTCGGCAAGGTCTACTCTATTTATCATCAGCGAAAGGGATATTTTATCGGCAGGCTACTGGATGTGATCGAGACTGAGCCAGGCGATTCTGAGCCTGTCTTGCTCCGGCTTGAGATCGATGTGAGGTCTGGCACGGATCAGGCGCGTATCGCCAACGCGGCCAACGAGGTGACGGCGATAAGGGACATCCGGCCCAGCTTAATAACCAGCATTGAGGAGACCGATCCGGCTGATTGGCAGCGTCGCGTGCATGTGCCACCCTCGGCGCCGCCACCTGAAGTGCAGCAGGCAGAAATTCTCAAGATGGCGATGAAGCTGCTAGAGAAAGAGAAGAAGCCAAGTTGGTTGAACCGATTAAGAGGCTCTCTTAAGCACTAACACATACAGTCAGGAGATGAGACAATGGCAGACTGGCCACCCAAGAAGAATGCTGCATTTATAGTCACCTTCCCGATCTACGATGCGGATGGCGATCTGGTGACTGCCGCCGCGACGCTCGACAGTGAGGTGAGCAAGGACGGCGGGACATTCACCGACTGCACCAATGAGGCAGGTGAACTCGCGACTTCATCGGGAATGTATACACTGTCGCTCACTGCCACCGAGATGAATGCGGACATCGTGGCGGTGATCACGAAGACCGGCACGGCTGGCGCGAAAACAGCGGTGAACGTGATGTATACCGCAACCCGACAGTTGGTCGATCTGGCATTCCCGAATATCAGCGGGCGTGGAATGGACATCGATGCATCTGGAGGCGCCGAGACTGGCTCATTCCAGGCGGGCGCGATCACGGCTGCCGCGTTTGCAGCCAGTGCTATCGATGCTGCCGCTATTGCGAATGGCGCGATCGATGCAGCCACGTTCGCGGCAGGTGCGATCGATGCGGCGGCTATTGCAAATGCCGCCATCGACGCGGCAACCTTCGCCGCCGGAGCCATCGATGCAGCCGCGATCGCCAACGGAGCCATCGACGCCGCAACGTTTGCGGCGGGGGCAATCGACGCAGCAGCCATTGCGAATGGTGCGATCGACGCAGCGACCTTCGCGGCGAACGCGATCGATGCGGCGGCGCTGGCCGCGGACGCCGCGCTAGAGATCGCCGACGCGCTCCTGAAGCGGGACATCGATCAGGTCGAAGCCACAGCAGCATTGCATTCACTGGCGACGGCAATCCTCAAAGCCGTGAGTCGTATCCGTGACAATGCGGGCACGCTGGAAACCTACCGTACCGATGGCGTGACGCTCCACATGAGTCAGACAGTCACCACGGACGCCGCGAATCAGCCCATCGATGAACTGACGGCGGGTGTGTAATGGCGCGCGGACGAACGATTGGATCGATGGGTCAGGCCTTCGGGCCAATGGGACAGGTCGATCACGGTTTCTTTGCGGGACAGCCGGTCATGGTACGGATGCAAGGTGTTCCGACCATGCCTGGTTACCGCGACCGACCCGGCAAATGGAACATGGAAGGCTGGCGCCAGCGTCTCGCCGCGTGGTGGAAACGCGCAGGGTTGAAGCCTGTCATCGATGAGGCATAGTCAATGTGGCTGCACCGCGCGGACGGCAGATCACAAACTTCGGCAATCTATTCGATCCGTTTGCAGTTGGGAGTGCGACTGTTTCTGTTGCCCCTCCAGCTCCTAGCCGTCCCATCATCAAGAGAGATGAGCGACGTCGTATCGAGAGGCTACAAAGAGAAGATGAGGAAATTATCATTCTGGAATCGTGACATCAGATATGGCTGACGATCCGAAACGCGGCAGCAAAGGCGACTATATCGCCACACTCGATGCACTCGCCAAACAAGCCAACCGCCTAGAAGATGAGGCTGTGCGGCGCGCTGTGCGTTTGTTGCAGGATGCACTGCGTGAGATCAATCAGCGCGTGCTGACAGCCGAAGGCTGGCGGCTAAGCAACCTGGAGAGTTTGCAGCAGCAGGTCAATGCGATCCTGGAACGGTATCGCGAGCAGGTCACTGTTGCATTCTCGGATATTCAAACATCAGCATATGAACTCGGTGCGCGAACAGTGGATGAGCCGCTCAAGGTGTCAGGTATCTCGCTGACACCGGCGCGTTTGAATCCTGCTATAGTTGCTGTGCTGCAAGGTTTCAGCGCCAACCTCATCACGAAGATCACCGAGGAAGTTCGCACATCTATCAATGCCACACTTACACAATCGATGCTCGGCCTGATGTCGCCGTTCGAGGCGCAGCGTCGTATCAGTGAGATCGTCGGCGCGAAGGACAGACTGAGTGAGCTCACCGGTATCTCAGCACGCGCGGAAGCGATCTTCCGCACCGAGGTCGGGCGCGTATACTCAATCAGCACACAAGCACGCATGATCCAGGTTGCTGAGACTGCGCCTGATATTGAGAAGGGCTGGATCGCTACGGGGGATCATCGCACTCGCAGCGGCCATCTCGAAGCGCATGGGCAGCGGGTGAAGATCAGTGAATACTTCGAGGTTGCACCAACGTTGGGTGCACCGCGAGAGAAGCTGATGTATCCGCGTGATCCGCGCGGCTCACCCGCAAACACGATCAATTGCCGCTGCCGCCACATTGTGTGGCGATCAGGTTATGGCGATTTCGTCCCGCGCACGACGCAGCGCGTCGAGCAGGAGATCGAAAGACGTGCGTGAGCCGCGCGTGCGACCCATATTCCCGCGCGACATCCCGCCTGATCTAGCACGTGTGGTCATCAGTTATGCACGTGTGATCGTGCGGATGCCATCAGAACGTGCCGAGGTTGCAGTGCGTGCAATGGAGGCGACGATCGTCGAATGGCGTAAAACCAACGCAAAACCAACGTCTTGACATCTAGGGCAATCTGTTGTACTCTAAACGCACGAATTGAATAAGCAAGACCCTTCGAGGTCACTCTATCAAGAGCACTCTAGGGCAGCCGAATGTCGGCTGCCCTTTTCGTTTTCACTGATGCCGACACCACACTCAGGCGAAACGCAAGACGAATACATTAGCCGCTGCATCCCGATGGTGCTGAACGAGGGAACAGCAAAAGACGGTAGCCAGGCAGCCGCGATCTGCCACTCGATGTGGCGCGAACACGCGAAGGCAAGTATGAGCGATGAAGTGAAACTCACTGATGCCGATCTCGCACTAGAGGCCAAGCTGCGCGGGATGGAATTTGCCACAGCCGATCCAGGACTGTTCACTGCGTGCATGAACGATCCAGATAACAAGGATCGCTATCCCACTGAGGAACAGCGCGCGCGTGTATGTGCCGTGATCCACAAGAAGATCACAGGTATCACGCCCGCTGAACACGAGAGTGTGAATCTCACGCAAGCAGGACGTATTACCCTCTCCGACATTCATCTTGAATCCCCGCTCGATAAAACCGGCCGCTCGTGGGAAGTGGTGATCATCGGCCCCGAGACGGTCGGCGATGTACAGGCCATCGAAGGCACACCGTACATCCGCTCGAAGAACAATCGGCTCTGGTCGATTGCCGCACTCGAATCAGCCGTGCCGATGTTCGAGGGCGCAAAAGTCTACGATGACCACCTCACCGATGCAGAGTTTCAACAGCGCGGCGGGATGCGGCCACCCGGACGCGATTGGCTCGGCTCACTGGTGAATGTGCGTTGGGATCGTGCGACGCAGAGCATGCGCGCGACGTTCAAGACAGTCGATGATGCTTTTGCGCGCAAGCTCGTGCGGGCGCAAGAGGGCGGAGTTCTCAAGACCATCGGGCTGAGCATCGACGTGCTGCGCGATTTCGTGCGCAAGCGCATCGGGGAATCTGTCTTTGAACTCGTAAACAAAATCACCCGCGTCATCTCTGTTGACGCGGTCGGCGATCCAGCAGCCGGCGGACGGTTCGTGCGTGCGCTGGAATCCATTCAAAACGTGCCACACGCACGGGAGGCAAACATGGAAGAGGCAATCAAGCAATGCGATCAACTGATCGCGGCGGTGGAGGCCAGCGCGTTGCCAGACGACGCGAAGGCGCAGCTCAAGGCGCAACTGGAGCAGATCAAAGCGGGTCTGAGTGCCGCGCCGCCTGCCGAAGTGGTGACACCCGAAGCGCAACAGCAGGCAACCGAAGCCAAGATCGCGGCGGCGCAGTATGCGCTGCGCACGATCGAGGCCGTGGTCAAAGCAACCAGTCAGAAGCCGGTCGAGCCGAAGCCGACGCTGTCCGACATCGATCGCAAGCTGGCTGAAGCCGATCGCAAGCTGGCCGAGGCGAATGCTACTGCCGATCGCATCCTCGAAGCGGCGCGTGTTGCACAGTCGCGGCAGGTACTCGAAGCGGCGCTGACCGAATCGGGCTTGTCAAAGCCGATTCGTGAACTGATCCGTGAGCAGTTTGAGGGACGCGCGGTCGAGGCCAACGTGATTAAAACGGCCATCGAGAAGCATCGCGCGGCATTCCTGGCTGACGATTCAGGCCGTGTGACCGATCACGGCGGCGCGCGTGCGCGCGTCAAACTCGGCATGAACGAGGCTGATCAATTCGTCCTCGGCTTTGTCCGGCGCGTGTGGGGTCCGAATGGCGTGCGCAAGTTCGTCAACGCGTTCGGCATGAAATGGAAGGATGGCGCACCGGTGATCGGTGCAGCGCAAGAAGTTATCGCCGATCCATCGTTTGGCCTGTCAGCGCGCGCGGTCGAGGGTTGGAAATCAGGCGGTGGCTCAATTGGTTCGATCCCGCTTTACTCTGGCCTGGACGAGTGGTATTGGGATTTGACCGGTGGCGGAGATCGCAGTCAAGCCGACTTCTTCGGCGAAGGCCGGTTCAGCGCGCGTGCACTCGAAGCCAACCTCAACACCGGCACGCTGACCAGCATAGTCAAGAACGCGGTCAACGTCATGTTGGCTGCCGACTACGCGGTGCAGGAGCAGTGGTGGAACGAGATTGTCGAGGAATTGGACGTAGACACTTATGACAGCGCGACTCTCGTTCGACTGTTCGGTGCAACGACTCTCTCGATCGTACCCGAAGGCGATGCTTACACCGAGCTTGATTGGGAAGACGAGGAAGAGACGGCTGCACCCGTCAAGCGCGGCAACTACATCGAAATCACCCTCGAAACTTTCCTGCGCGACAAGATCAACAAGCTCAACACGTTGCCCGATCGGCTCAGCAAGAGCTGGTACAACACCGTTGCGGATCGTGTGGCGCAGGTGTTCACAACGAACACCGCGGCCGGCCCAGTGCTCTCGGATACCGGTGCGTTGTTCAACGCAACAGCAGCCACCAGCGCGGGTGGACACGCTAACTTGCTCACAACGGCAATGTCTTGGGCAGCCATCAATGCTGCCGTGATCGCCATGAAGAAGCAGACCGATCAGCCGCTCGGTGTCGGTCGCCGACTCGGCCTCGATGTCATGCCGACGCATGTGCTCGTGCCGATCGATCTCACTGCGACAACCGAACGTATCATCGACGCTGAGAAAATACCTGGCAGCGCAGACAACGACCCGAACCCCTACTATCGCAAGATCAAAGTGCTGGAAGTGCCGGTCTGGACGGATGTAACCGACTGGGCACTCGTTGCTAAGCCTGGTGGTGTCAGCCCGATCAAGCTGATCTGGTTGCGCGGCAAGCGCACGCCGGAGCTGTTCGAGGCATCCGACGAAAAGACCGGTGCGCTGCTGACCAACGATGCGATCCGCTACAAGGTGCGGCAATTCGGGTTTGAGTTCTCATCGACCTATCGCGTTGCACCGGTTGCCGATTGGCGCTCGCTGCACAAGTCCAACGTCGCGGGGTAGCTATGAAAAGCAACTTTGAGCTGAAAGGTTGGTTAGCTGTCGGCGTTACTCTCGCGGCAGCAGTGGCACTCATTCTGTCTGTGACGCTGCTGAACAGACGCGAAGTGATCACCGTTGAGCCATTCGGTGTCACGCACTTCGGTGCAGTGCATGTCGATGACGGCTCGGTATCAGAGCCGTCGTTGGGTTTCACTGGCGATACCGACGTGGGCTTTTATCGCGTCGGCGCGAATGACATCGGTGTCAGTGCGGGTGGGTCGAAAGTCGGTGACTTCACCTCGGCCGGTTGGACAGGTGGTGTCAGCGTCGGTAGTAACGATTTGACTGGACGCAACATCACAGCAACTGGAACGTTGAGTGTTGGAGGCGCATCAAGTATTGCAGGCGCAGCGACCTTCAACGGTGCAACGGATTTCAACGCGGCGATGAATGTCGATGCGAATGGCGATTTTGATAGCCTCAGCACCGCTGGCAACATCGATATGACAACGATGAACAATACGGGTGCAGGCGCGGTCACGATCAATGATGAATTGAACGTGAACACGACCATCAGCAGCACCGGTAACATAACTGTGGGCGGTTCATTGGTGTTGGATGGCGTCGCGTTCACCGGTCCGCTCGTCGGTTTCACTGGCAGCGTCAGCAATAATGTGTTGCTGGCGCACGGTGTCGGAACGACCCCGACCGAAGTGATCTGTGGAATCGTCAACACGGGCGCGCTCACTGAGACGGTGTATATCAGCGCGACGAACGCAACGAGTGTCACGCTGGGTGTGTTCGATATTACGGGCGCGGCCTGGACGGATAACCTCACGGTGCATTGCATCGCAACACGTTAAGGAGCTAACATGGGAGACTTGTTTACCATCTCGTTCGTCGAAGGTGAAGTCGGTGTTACACTCGGTGCGCTGTTTCGGTATCTCACGTTCGACTTCCCGTTTACTATCGTCGGGGTGACCTGTTCGCCATCGGCTGATGACGCGGGTCTGACCATCGATATCAATGACAATGGATCGGCGGCCATCGATGGCATCGTCTGCGCGACGAAGGCCACACCGGGCACGTGGAAATCGACGCATCTCGGCGGTGCACAAACACCCGTTGCTGTTGCCGCTGGCAGCGTGATCTCGTTTGATGCCAACAGCGCGGCAGCCGATACACGCGTGGGCATCGTGATGACCTGCTTGCTCGGCGCGAAGAATGCCTAAACTCGAAGAAGCACTCGAAGGGCTGAATATCAAAGCTGCCGACGTGTTGGCCTGGCATGAGTATCCTGATCGCGTTGTCGTCGTGTTGATCAGCGGGCCGAAGCTCACTTGGCCGCCAGCAGTTGAGCCAACAGGAGCACCGGCACCGGAAGTCAAGGCATCCGACGAAGCGCGGCAAGCTGCCGCCGAGTTGGGTGTTGATCTGAAAGACGTTGAGGCGCATCGCGAGAGTGGCAAAGTCTCAGCGAAGGACGTGCGACTGCACAAGAGCAAGAAGTAAGCTCAATGGAGCCAGTTGAGCGCGGCGGATGCGGTGAACCCGCGCGCCGCGCTCATTGTTTTAGAGAGGATCAGATGGATACATTCCGGTGGGACTTCACAACGAACGCCAGTGGTGTAGCCTCCAAGACGACGCCGAATCTGAACGGCAGGCTCTACGGTGTTGCGGTCGTCCTCGGCACAGCAGCAGCAGTGGACGTGACGATCGCTAATGCTGAAGCGATCACGCTCTTCACTAAAACTACACTTGCAGCAGGAATGCACTTAGTGCGCAAGCAGGTTGAAGATGCAGCGGGTGTGGCACTAGTCTATTCGGCTGGCAATGCTGTAGAAGACATGCAGCCAGTTGTCGGCCCGCTCACGCTGACCATCGCCAACGGTGGCGATGCCAAGACGGCGAGCCTGATCCTCTATCTGGAGCCTTGATGTGGATAGGAGAGTATGGTTCACTGGCACTCTGATCGGTCTCTCTATGTGGATCGTGATCACCATTGCTTTGCTCAAGATCGCGCAGATGATAGGACTGATGTAGATGGCACGCCGTATCTTGCAATCCGATTTCACCGATAAACTCGATGCCATCCTGCGCGGCATCGATGCACGGCAGGTGACAGCAGCGGATAAAGTGCTGGCGCTCGATTCGGCGCTCTCGCGTTACAGCCAGGACAAACCACGGATCCGTACAGTAGACTTCGCCGGTGACAGCAGCGCGTACTACATTCTCCACGGTCAGATCGTGAATGTGGCCGACACGACGCGTGATGCAGCAGTCGATGTGACCAGCAGCGGCGCGGATCAACAGTTGGCGATCAAGTTTACTCTCTCGCGCCGGATGCAGGTGCACGCGGTGCGTGTGCTATTGCGACGCACGGGCAGTCCAGCCGGTACGATAACCTGCCAGATTCGCGGCGACTCAACGAGCCTGCCCGGATCAAGTGCGCTACAAACGTCCAACAGCCTCACATCATTAACTGCGCTGCCGCTCGGATTCGAGGCGGGTAAGGTCGAGTTTCAATTCGCCGATCCGCGTCCATTGGCAGCCGGCACGTACTATGTGGTGCTGGTGCCATCGAGCTATAGCTACACGAATGGCGCAACCGAGATCGTGTTGGGTGTCGATCAGTCCAGTGTGGCCAATACGCTGTTTACCTATAACGGTACAGTGTGGACCGCGTATGGCACAGCCAGCGCCGGTGTGATCGAGGTCATCGCATCACTGCCTGATTGGTCGTATCGGGACTCCAACATCAAGGATGCCGACATCCCGGCACCGACGATCTCGGCAGACGAAGTGCCACAGCTATTGGAGGACGAGGACTTTGAGATCATCTTGGTCGATGACACCGAGTACCTCTACCTGCCGAATCATCGACCTGCATCGACTGATACGATCCGTCTGTATTATCCAGGCCGCTATGTATTCAATGGATCACCGGCAGCAGTGGACATCCCATTGGGACACTTCGAGGCAGCATGCTCACTCGGTGCGCATTACGTCTGCGTGTGGCTGGCAGCGAAGTACGCGCAGAACATCGACAGCGGTTTATCTGCCGACATCGCGGATCGGCGCAATCAGAGCGACGTGTATGCCAGCCGCGCCGCTAATTTTCTGCGCGAATATGAGGCACTGCTTGGCATCGGTGAGGAAGCTACAGTGACTGCCGCGATGAAGTTTGGCGATCTCGATCGTGGCACGTACTCGCCGCGTGACTTCATTTATCACGAGAAACGCAGGCGATAGAGAATGGCACTTAGCGAGCTGACCCTAGCAATGCTGACACTGGCAGGCTATTTTCAACCTGATCAGTCCGTGGCAGGACAGGAACACAAATATAGCAGCGTCATGGCCGATTTGCTGAGACCGATTTCTTATCGCATTGCAGATTGGGGACAATACCATGTTCCCGACATGGAGCTTTATCGAAAACTCGACGACTCATCGCTCGGACGGCAATATAAGATTTATGTCACGGTAAAATATGGATTGCACACAAACAATCCATTGGACATTCTGCATCTTATCCAGAACGAGCGAGTTGCTTCATTCTTGATTCGTTTAGGTGAGGTGAATATCTTCGACGAATCACCGGAATATGATGTAGTCATGATCGAATGTTCCGGCGAGGGTCTGATTGCACTCAATGGACTGGTCTCAAGCTCGCTCATCAATTCTGACACATATCCTGAGTATCATCCGCATGCAACAATAGCCCACGTCAAAAAAGGCATGGGACGGGCACACATTGGAGCGATGGAATTTAACGGCCTCGAAGCTCAGATTGATAGTCTGATGTTTTCAGCACAAGATGGTCGGCAGACAGCTATTCCACTTTATGGAGTTGAACTGTGACGATGGCTGATCCGTTGTCCATCGAGATCGATACCTCACAAGTGGATCGCTTCGTGGCGAAGTTTCCAATGAGCGGGCCACGCATTGCCGAACGTGAGTTGCGCATCGGATTAGACGATGCGCTCGGCTACACGGCAGCGCAAGTTGTCGAACGTGTGCCAGTGAACACCGGCGTGCTACGCGAGAGCATCTATGATGAGATCACTGGATTGAGAGTGAGCATCAGTGGCATCGATGTAGAAGGCGTCGTGTCGAGCAGCGATTATGAGCCGAAAGTGAATGCAGTCGAGTTTGGGCGCAAGCCGGGCAAGATGCCGCCGGTCGAGGCCATTGCACTGTGGGTGCGGCGCAAGGGATTAGCCGGAACGTATAAAGTCGCGGCCAGCAAGATCGGACGGCATGCGCGCACTGGCAAACGCGAACAGCAGCGCAAAGAGGATTGGAGCCTGGCCTGGGCGATCGCGAAAAAAATCAAACGCGTTGGCACGAAAGGCGCATTCATGTTCACGAAGGCGTTTGAGGCATCGCAAACCTACATCGTCAAAGTCATGGACGCAGCAGTGGATCGCATCCTGAACGCGTGGTCGAAGGAATGACAGTATCCATCGATCCCGAATACCAGACCTACGAGCAGGTGGCAGCGAACATCCGCAGCGCGCTCGGCACGGGTGTAAAGGTATTCGAGTCTGTACCGTTTCTGCCATCAGCGGAGGAGTTCGATAAGCTCGTGTTGGCGACATTCGAATCGGCGAAGCTGGCTTACTTCTGGGTCGTGTTCGTGGACGGTGTCGATCCCGATCAACTCGCGACGATGCACCAGCGCGAGCGCATTCCGGCATCCATCTATGGATACATGAGCCGGAGCGACAAACCAGGTGAGCCGGACGCCGGCGACGCAAGCGTATCTGTGCCGTTCGCATCGGGCACGGCGACCGCAGGATCGACCACGACGCTCACTGATTCAAATGCCGCATTCACTATCGATGAGTTCGCCAACAGTCACGAGCTATGGATCACCTACACTGATGGCACTGTCGATCACCGGCGCATCCTCAGCAACACGGCAACAGCACTCACTGTGCGGCAGGCGTTCGGTACAACCATCGGTGCCGGTGTGACTTACGAGATATGGTTACGCCCGACTGAATGGATCATGCGCGAGCAGGCGCGCAAGGTGCTGGACACGCTGACGACAAATCGCAGCGGTGGTGGCGCATGGTCGGGCAACCTGCCGAACTATCGCATCGAAGCGATCACGCTGTACGAGCGCGGCATGTGGCGCGTGGCGTTTTCACAGACGAAAGAGACATCGAAAGGCAAGAGCTATGCCTAAAACGAAAGTGCGTTTGTTTTTCCCGGACATCGAGACGGGACAAATATCAGTGGGTTTCTCTACTGTCGATGTCATCAATCACATTGCAGAGATTGACGGTACTGAGGTCGAATTCATCACCTACTGGCAGCAGATAGCGAGCGCGATCATCGCGCGCGATCTATATTACGTGAATACCGATCTGAATCCATTTGACGATGCAGAGGTGCAATCATGACCGAACAAGCAACCTGGCTACGTTGGCTGAGGATGGGACGCGAGAACGTCGCGTGGGGCACGGCGCCGGCGAACGAGCTCGAATACAATATGAACGCCGGTTTATGGTATTCGTTCATCACGGCTTCGCCGCTCGGCGCGCTCAAGCGTATCGAGGCCAAACATCGCAGCAAGGGATCAACAGGCCTGCGCAGCATCGATCAGCATCTGCCGGTGAGCGCCGCGCATCGCAGCGAAGGCACGCTAGAAGTTCCGTTCGTATCGGATGTCGGCGGACTGTTGTTGCGCTGCGCGCTCGGCGCGGATTCGGCGGCGGATACCAATGATGCGGCGATCGTCACGGCCGGTGTGGTCAACGAGACGCCTGAAACGTTCGACGGCGGCGAACTCACACAACCGACCGCGACGAAGTATCCCTACGTCAAGTTCGTTCTCACTGAGGATACACCGGGCACATGCAACGCAGGAACCATTGTCATTACCGGTACTGATCCATCTGATCGAACGATCTCAGAGACGATCGTCACACCAGCACTCACGGCAGCACAGTCGTACACGGTTTACAGCAAATTGAGCTACAAGACCGTGACGAGTATCGTCGTCACGGGCTGGGCGACGGGCACAGCCGCATTGACCGCAACGGGTATTGTCCAGACGGCACACACGATCACCTGTGCGGATACGAGTGATTCGCTCGCCATCGATGAGCATAGCGATCCGGCAGCGGGCAGCGGCAACATTTGGCGTTACACGGGTGTGGTGATCCCGCAGCTCAATCTCGCGTTTGCGGCAACCGAAGAAGAAGGCCTGTTCGTGATCACGCCGACGCTTGCGGGCAAATTCCCGACAGCAATCGCGGACCCGACGTATCGATTGCCGCCGCTCACACCGTGGCCGTCGTGGGTCTGCTCGGTCACGCGCGGCGGGGCATCCTACGCCAAAATACAGGCAGCGAATTTCCAGATCAACACAGGTACGCGATTGCGCCGTGCGGCCACTGGATCGCAAGATCCCGCGGGCAAAGTGGACGGCGGTCGATCGGTGGCAATCAGCGGCCGGCTATGGTTCGACGACACGACGGAGTACACAGATTGGGTGAACAACGCACTAGCAAACTACGAGTTCACTTTCACTTCACCCTACAAAGTCACGAGCACGACGTATCAGAATCTGCTGCTGGAATTCACCGAGCTGGTCTGGCTCACACTCGATCCGGTCGAGGATGAGGGACTGATCGTCGCGGATTTCACCGCGTACACCAAAGCACATGCCAGCGATAACGTGATCAAGGCGACACTCGCGAATACCAAGAACGGGGTGCATTGATGGCTCACAACGGTTCACAGCCGTTCAAGAAGCGTGAGCGTATCAGACTCGATGCGCTCGGCAACGAGTTTCCAAATCACACTTGGATTTTCTGGTCATCGCCGACACCTGAAACGTGGCTCAAGCTGCTCGGCCCGTCGCGTCATCAGGATCAGATCGACATAGGTAAGCCGTGGGACGACGAGCAGTATCAGCAAGCTGAGCGCGAATACTTCGAGGCGATCGCCGAGATCGTCCTCGATACCGGCGAATCCGATATCGATTTGTCCTCATCTGATGCGGTGCGCAGTGCGTTTTTCAACGGTCAGCACGACGTTGAGCTACTCGGCGCGATCATCACAGCTTACACCGTTCGCATTGCGCACCGCTTCCAGGACATGCAAAAAAAAGTATCGGCGCGGTCAGCCGCTATCGCTGGCAGCTCAACCAAATCGCGGCAGGTTTCCAAGTCCCGGCGCTCATCCTAGAGCGAATCGGTGACAGCTTGCCACCAGTCTTTCAATCGGCGGTGATCGCGCGCACGTACAATTTGGCGATGGGGGCAACCTTGTCGCATTTTGATGTCGATCGGATGGGGATGTTCGAGCGGCAAGAACTGATTTTGATCGCACGCAACGTGGACTTGCTGAGCGGGCCGACATAACGACATGGCAACGAATAAGACATTCGACATCATACTCAGGAGCAAGTACACGCCGGAGGGCGTGCGCGGTGCGTTGGCCGGTCTCAAGTCCATCGGTGAGGCTGGCTTCTTCATCCGGCAGGGGTTGATCGCGCCGTTGCAGCAAGCGGGTGCGATGCTGCTAGACTTCATCGGCGCAGCGAATCCCGAACGCATCAAACAGCTCAGTGACGCATTTGCCGAAGTCAAGGTTGCCATCGGCAGCTTATTGGATGATGTTCTCGGCCCGACGATCAGTGAATTAACGCGGCTCATCCGTCAAGCAACGTTGTTGACAAATGCCAGCAAGAACCTCGAACCCATCTACGCAGACTTCTTCGAGACGATGAAGCGCGAGGGTAAGGACGCGGCTGACATCGTTGACGAGATTGGCGCAGCGTCGAAACGAGCTGTGGATCAACTCGCTGAAGGCATTCGACAGAATCCACTCGCAACCATCGGCGTACAGGCGAAGGACGCCGCGATCAGCACGGAACAGTTCCGTGAGATCATCTTGCAGACATCGGGAACGCTCGAACAGTATCTTGCATTACTGAAGCGTGCTGGCATCGGTTATCAAGACTTGGCGGCTGAGATTCGCCGATTCAACGAGGCCAAAGGTATCGAGATCATGCCCGCGGCCGATCTGATGCGTGGGCAGCAAGGGCTGATGGAAACTGCGCGCAAGGTCGAACAGGGGTTGACCGACATCCGCACCGGCGCGGCCACACAGCGTTCACGGCTGCTCATGGACATTGCAATTCGCGAGTCGGATCGACTCGCTGATCTCGCGCGCCGAAACGCGCAGCAGATGGCCGACATCGATGCTCAACGCATTCAGGCTCTACGCGATGCCGAGACCGAATTGGCTGCGCAGCTATCCAGCATCGATCAGGAGTCGGCGCGCTCACGCATCAGAATAGAAGAAGACTATCAAGAACGGCTGAGGCAGATTCGGCAATCATCTGATCAATCGATTGAAGAAGCGATTCGCCGACGTGACGCGCGCGGTCTGGCACTGGCACTTAACGCACGCAAGCAGCAGATCGGCGATGCAACGCGGGATCGAGATCGATCCTTGCGCGATGATGCCGAGAACACTGCGCGGCAGCGTGCTGAAGCGCAACGGCAAGCTGAGGAACGCAGACGACAAGCCGAGGAATCGGCGCGGCAAGCCGTCGAAGTCATCCGGCAGCAGAGCGACGATTCAGCGCGTGAGGCACGCATCGGGTACGATCGGCAGCTGCGCGATTTCAACCTGGCAACTGTGAGACGGCTGCAAGATGCACAAGTTGCTGGAGTGAAAGAGCTGCAAGGCGCACAAACCAACTTGCGCAAGATCGAGGATGCTTGGCGCGGCCACTTCCGGCGCGTCAACGACATCATCCGTACCGAGACGGCTGAGAACTCAACATTATTCGACGCATATCGGCGATACATCAACAACATCTTTACCAAGCTGCTAGGGCATCAGTTGCCCGCACCGAAGTGATCTATGAGCATGCAAATCGATGGAAACAACCTGCCGCGTGATCCGTACGACGTGCGTTGGGAGCCGAAAGAAGTCATCGACCGCGCGCACAGCGGCAAGCCGTTGCGCAACGCGTATCGACGCGTGGTACTGATGTTCGACGATCTCACACCAGCGGACTTCAACACGATCGCGGCGTACGATGATGGCGGTGCACACACCGTCACGATCCCCCACCCCACCACCGCCGCATACACCGCGTATGCAGGCGCGTACTTCCGTGTCTCGCGACCGCACTCGTTTCAGGACATTCACACTGAGGATATCGAATTCGAGGTCAGTTGGGTGGTGGCATGAGAACCGCGCTCACTGCCGACGAACTGACCTTGTTGAGAAGTGAGATTCACGGCACGCGGCTCTATCTCGGTGTGCACAAGCCGGCCAGCATTTTCACCGCACGGGTAGCTGGCGCCGTCTCTTATCCCCTCTATCAAATTGCCTTCGATGGCGGCAGCCCAGCATCCGGCTCGATCATCAAGAGTGGGATGACGCTATGGATCGGTTCGGCGGCTGGCCTGCGCGACAAGGGTCAGATGCGCGTGCGCGGCGATCAGACGGCAGCGGCTACAGGCAACCTTGCGGTATCCGAACTCGGCAACTATGCGATCGATATCGACGACAATGACTATTTGACAGTGGTCGAGGATTACCGCATCGCCGCGAAGTTTCCGCGCTATTCGGGTGGCGCGTGGAAGATGGATTACGACATCGCGTTCACTGCAAGCGGATCGGGTAACAATGTTAAGCCGAATCAGGAGTATGGGCCACTCGCACGCATCGGCCCGGCAGCAGTGGGATTCTTGGAGTCTAACCTATGTCGCCTGCGCTACGTTGGCGAGCGCAGCGCAGCATATAGTCCGAGCAACTCAATCAGCGTCTACGCGTGGACATTCCCCGGCACAGCGAATCCAGCGACTTCGGCAGTGCAAGGCACAAGCGCATCGCCAATCGTGATCGACTACTCGGCAGCCATCCCCGCTGGACGCTATCACGATCTGATGATCACTGAGAATACAACGCTAAAAACGCATGTGGGTCGTCGGCTGACATTCATCTTCGAGCGCAGCGGCGCAAACGCGCCGTTCGACGCCGAACTCGTCAGCTCGATCAGCGGCGGCCCTGATCAAGGCGGGTACACGACAACTGTACGTGTGATCAATACGACATCCGATCAAACATCATTCCCCGATGGTGCGCACATCGTATTGTTTGAGGAAGCATTGTATGCCGATGATGCAGGCAGCGGCAACATCGACCGCTACTTCTACATCACTGATGCAAGTGGTGCATTCACGATCGGCGAGACAGTTACGGGCGGCACATCTGGTGCAACGGGTACAGTCATCTCGGCTTCTAGCACGCTGATCAAGATTCGCACCACGAAGGCATTTCACACGCAAGAGATTGTCACGGGTGGCACGAGCGGCGCAACGGCGCGCCTGCGCAGCGCCAGCGTCGGCGGCAATTATCCACACCGGACGAATGTTGTGCTTGAAGGCTGGATCGTCGATGAGACGGTACGCAAGGACCCCGAAACGGGTGACATCGAGTTTGAGGTCGTGACCGTCGATGGTGTCATGCGCGGTGAGGAATCGTATCCGGTGGCACTCACGAATCGCACCAACACGGCCAAGCTCGTCTCGTGGGAGGACTTCTATCAGTTGACGCTCGACCGTGTGCTATTGCATTTCGCCAAGTGGCGCTCGACGATCAGTGAAGTTGTGGATGTGACGCTGCATGGTGATCTGGTTGCCAGTTCACCGGCCGGCGCTGAGATCGTGAAGTATTGTGATATGGATCAAGGAAACTTGTTCGACCAGATCAGCACTTGGTATGTGCAAACGATGCTCGGATGGATAACTAGTGATTTGCAATCGGGACTGTACGGTGAGTTGGATGCGCAGATCGATGATACTGTGCGCGCTGGCATCCCAACTGCTTGGACGGTGGCATCCGGTGATCGCGCTGGCACGCTAGAGATCGGTCGGCGTGCTCATCGCAAGCTCAACTCTCAAGTGACGCTGTACGGTGTGGACTATCGCACACCACTGGGCAGCCGATCACCGGATGATCCGCACGATTACGAGGGTGGACTTGAAGAGATCACTGAAGGCATCGCCTCACCCGATCAAGCCACACTGAGCTTGTGGGCGGGCAACCTACGAGCCAAACGGAACAACGTATATCCGAGCGTCGATCATCGCTGGATGGGCTATTGGCGAATCGATGCTGTGCCGCAGTCATACATCGTCGAGTCGCTCGGTGCATCGGATACGATCCGCGGATTCGTGTGGTCGAGTTTCAAGCTGATTCCGCGCACGTTGGGCTTGGAGTATCGCGGCGGGATGCTGCTTGCTTCATCCGATTGCGAGGGGCAAACGCAAGGTCTCGGTGGTGCAGCGATCACGTTTCCGCCGGTGTCCGATCCGCCTGATCCGATCTCGCCGCCACCGATTGAGCCGGGCAAACCGCCCGGCTGGATTAGTGATGCGAGTGAGATCGTGTTCATCGCGTGGACAACCGATATCGGTGCGGCACAACATCTATTCTGGTCAGGCGACTTCTTCGCCGGTGGGCAGCCGACGTACATCGAGGTTGCGAAACCAGCGAGTTCCGGCACGCTGAGCCGCGCGCAAGCATTGCGCGATGGCTCACTGGCATTCGTCCAGAACAGTGCGAAGAACATTTGGCAGACGGCGAACATCGGCGTCGCCTCACCCACTTGGTCGGCGATCTTGACTATGGGATCAACTGCATGTCTCGGTGGCAATGTCGCCAGCGCCAGCTATATGCGAATTATTGGCCTCGCGTTATACGTATCAGGTACAACGAGCAACAGCAAATATTTTCATGGCAAGTGGGACGGCAGCACGTGGACATTCACCGAGGTGCTGCACTTTGAGTCGATGGATTTGGATGAAGGGCCATTTCATAGCCATTATTTTGCCTATCAGACCACGCCGATCAAGCTGCGCGAGGCGACAATCACGGGAACAGTCATCGATACCTACAATAGCGTGACATTGAATCACTCTGCGTGGCGCAGACATGATGCCATCAGTGCGATAGCGATTAAGCGCATCGCGGCAGATCTTCTTGGCAATTGGTTCATCCGCAACATGATGACAGCAACGAATATCTTCACGACAGTTGTTCCGAATGGATCACTGTTAAAGGGTGCATTGTATGGCGATCAACTCTGCTTCCCGGATGGCAATGGCGTAGCACGTGTGGCTGACGATGGCGTGACCTTTGCCGCGCGCTCGACCTGGCAACCGGGCACGATTCTACCGGCGCAGGTGCGCGGCGGAGATACGCTGGTGTGGCTTGTGAAGCAG
>Ga0209751_10000532_pt1 | contig 41059 bp, 38 predicted proteins | sample RifCSP13_1_FD_184019 | JGI IMG/M metagenome (GOLD analysis project Ga0209751, IMG submission 184019) | Soil microbial communities from Rifle, Colorado - Rifle CSP2_sed 13_1 (SPAdes) (version 2) | ecosystem: Environmental > Terrestrial > Deep subsurface > Rock core/Sediment | place: Rifle...
GCGCCGCCTGTACGACGCCTACGGGCATGAGGGGATCGAGCAACAGGTCTGGGGCGGCCAGGGATTCGACTGGTCGCGCTTCACGCACACCGACGACATCGAGGACATCTTCGGGAGCGACGCATTCCGCGACGTTTTCGGCGGGTCGATCTTTGACTCCCTGTTCGGTCGCCGCCAGGGCGGGCGCTCGCCGCGTGGGGGGGCGGATCTCCGGTTTGACTTGGAGATCGACCTGGAGGACGTGGCGCGGGGCACGAAGAAGACCTTCGAGGTCCCCCGGGTCGTCCGTTGTACGACCTGTCGAGGGACGGGGGGCGAGGGGGGCCGCATGACCCGCTGCTCGCAGTGCAACGGCTCCGGCCAGGCGAGCCACGTCCAGCAGCGGGGCTACACGCGGATGGTGACGATTACGACGTGCCCGAAGTGCCGCGGGCGCGGGCAGTGGCCCGAACGGCCGTGCGCCTCGTGCAACGGTTCCGGCGTGAAGCAGGAGACGTCCGCGATCTCCATCGACGTTCCCGTGGGCGCTCGCGACGGGATGCGGCTCCGGCTCTCCGGCAAGGGGGAGGCGGATCCGAGGGGCGGGCCGGCGGGGGACTTGTACCTCGTCCTGCACGTGCGGGATCATCCCGTGTTCCGCCGCCAGGGCGACGACCTCATCCTGGACCTCCCGATCACGTTCGGGCAGGCGGCCCTCGGCGCGGACGTCGAAGCGCCCACGCTGGAGGGCACGGCGCGCCTCAAGATTCCCGCGGGCACGCAGACCCACACGTTCCTCCGCCTCCGGGGGAAGGGGCTGCCGAGTCTGGAGACGGGGGGCCGCGGGGACGAGCTCGCCCGGGTCGTGATCGTGACGCCGACGAACCTCACTACGGAGGAGCGTCGGCACTTCGCCCAGCTCGGGGAGATGGAGAAGGATCCCCGCCGGCGCGGCCTCTTCTCGCGGTTCCGTCCCTAGGGAAGCGGCATCTCGGTGACGCGCGAGACGAGGACGATGACCCCGTAGAACGCGAGGAGCCCGCAGACCGCCGCCAAGACGACGATGAGGTTCTTCAGGAGCACGGACTTCGTTTCCGATTCGATGGGTCAAGCCCCCGCTGGCTTCGTCTTTCATCCACCGCCGCGATATTTGATGCCTGTGGTCCGAGCTTCGGACGGTGATAATGTAGGAACGTTCTTGGGAGCGTAGGCCATTTGCATGCCGTTGCGCAAGGTCCTCGGCCTCCTCACAGGGGACTTCCGGCTGTACCACGACCTCGTAGGCTCGTTGAAGGCGCGGGGCATCCCGTTCCGCTCCCTGAACCGCGGGGAACCGATCCCGCGGGACGTGGGCGCGATCCTCACGTCGCCGGCGGAGGCACCCGAGGTGCCGTTCCCCGAGGTCGTGGCGGTGGACCGCATTGAGGACGCGATCGCGCGCGCCCTCCAGATCCTGCGGGGCCGTCACCGTTGGCGGGAGTTCGTGATCGGCGTGGACCCCGGCGGGGAGCCCGGCGTCGCGTTCGTCGGGGACGGCGAGGTCGTCGACACGCGCGTGGCGGCGAGCCCCGAGCGCGTCGCGGATATCGTGCGCTCCGCGCTGCTGGGCTTTCCTGCGGAACGCGTCCGCCTCCGTGTGGGCCACGGGGACCCTACGAACCGCAACCGGATCATCAACGCACTCGCGCCCCTGGGGCTCCCGGTCGAGATCGTGAACGAGGAGGGCACGACGCCCCGCCTCCCGAGCCCCACGCCCGACGCGGACGCCGCCGTAGAGATCGCACGCGGTCACGGCGTGCGTGCGGCGCGGTACTATGCGGTCGAGCCGACTGCGGGTGAGGTCCGCGAGATCCAGCGGCAGTCCCGGCTGGCGAGCGGCGGCGAGGTGACGATTTCCCAAGGACTCGCGCAACACGTCGCGAGGGGCGAGATGACCCTGGCCGAAGCCATCGAAAAGCACCGCCGGGGGCCGAAGTCAGGTCGCGCCTGAGGAGATTCGCCCCATCATGCATTCAGACGATAACGTTGAAATAGAGCCACACGGTTGAATCGCTCGTGCCCGAAAGGGTCGTTCTCAAAGTGGCGGAAGCGCCTCAGTCCGACGTCGGTCTCGGGCGCGCGCGCGTCGACACGAAAACGCGACTCGCGCTCGGCGTCGACGTCGGCGAGGTCGTCGAGATCGTCGGCAAGAAGGGGACCGCCGCCAAGCTGTTTCGCGTGATGCAGGAGGACGAGGGCAAGGGCATCATCCGCGTCGACGGCCTCGTCCGCCGGAACCTCGGCGTCTCGATCATGGACAAGGTCGAGGTGCGCAAGGCGGAGGTCCTGCCCGCGGAGCGCGTCACGATCGCGCCGATCATCAGCGAGGGGCACAAGATCTCCTTCGGTCAGGGGATCGAGAACTTCGTGAAGCGCGGCCTCCTGAAGCGGCCGGTCACGAAGGGCGACGTCGTCATCGTGCCGGGGATCGCCCTCATGGGCGGCGCACTTCCGTTCATGGTCATCAAGGTCGTGCCGAAGGGCATCGTCCAGATCGTGGACGACTCGATCATCGAGATGAAGGAGGAGCCCGTCCGCGAGGGCGAGGTCCTCACGCAGACGATCACCTACGAGGACGTCGGCGGGTTGAGCGAACAGCTGCTCAAGGTCCGCGAGATGATCGAGCTGCCGCTCAAGCACGCGGAGCTGTTCGAGCGCCTCGGGATCGAGCCGCCGAAGGGGGTTCTGCTGTACGGACCCCCGGGGACGGGGAAGACGCTGATCGCAAAAGCGGTAGCAAACGAGGCTGGAGCGAACTTCTATTCGATCCAGGGCCCCGAGGTGATGTCAAAATACTACGGTCAGAGCGAGGAACGGCTCCGCGAGAAGTTCGACGAGGCGCAGAAGAACGCCCCGTCCGTGCTGTTCATCGACGAGCTCGACTCGATTGCGCCGAAGCGCGAGGAGGTCACGGGCGAGGTCGAGCGGCGGGTGGTCGCCCAGCTCCTCACCCTCATGGACGGCCTCCAGGGCCGCGGCCAGCTCATCGTGATTGGCGCGACGAATCGCGAGGAGGCGATCGACCCCGCGCTGCGCCGCCCGGGCCGGTTCGACCGGGAGATCGAGATCGGGGTCCCCGACCGCAAGGGTCGCAAGGAGGTCCTGCAGATCCACTCGCGCGGCATGCCGATCGAGGGTACGGAGGAGGACAAGGAGCGACTCCTGACCGAGCTCGCGAACGTCACGCACGGGTTCGTTGGCGCAGATTTGGCGGCGCTGTGCCGCGAGGCCGCGATGAAGGCGCTCCGGCGGTACCTGCCGGAGATCGACCTCGACCGCCCAATCCCGCCCGAGGTGTTGGAGCGGATGCGCGTCCTCGAGGAGGACTTCAAGAACGCGCTGAAGGAGATCGACCCGAGCGCGATGCGAGAGGTCCTCGTCGAGATCCCGCACATCAACTGGGGCGACGTCGGCGGGCTCGAGGACGTGAAGATGAAGCTCCGCGAGGCGGTCGAGATGCCGCTCAAGGAGCCTGAGTCCTTCACGCGGATGGGCATCCGGCCCCCGCGCGGCATCCTCCTGTACGGGCCGCCGGGGACGGGGAAGACGCTCCTCGCGAAGGCGGTTGCGAGCGAGTCCGAGGCGAACTTCATCTCGATCAAGGGCCCCGAGGTGATGTCGAAGTGGGTCGGCGAGTCGGAGAAGGCCGTCCGCATGATCTTCAAGAAGGCGAAGCAGGTCGCCCCGTGCATCGTCTTCCTCGACGAGATCGACGGCATCGCGCACCGCCGCGGCACGGGGAACGACGATGGCGTCACGGAGCGCGTCGTGAACCAGCTGCTGACCTCACTCGACGGCCTCGAGTCGATGGAGGGCGTCGTGGTCATCGGGGCGACGAACCGCCCGGACATGATTGACCCCGGGCTGCTCCGCACGGGCCGTTTCGACCGCCTCATCCTCGTCCCCATCCCGGACAAGAAGGCGCGCCTGGAGATCCTCCGCGTCCACACGCGGAACATGCCGATCGAGAAGGACGTCGAACTCGAGGCGCTCGTCGACGAGCTCGACAATTACACGGGGGCGGACATCGAGGGCCTGTGCCGGGAAGCGGCGATGTGCGCCCTCCGCGAGGACCCGAAGGCGAACAGAGTCCTGATGAAGCACTTCGAGGAAGCCCGGAAGGCCATCCCGCCGAGCATCGACGAAGAGACGATGCGGTTCTACGAAAGGATCGGGCAGGAGATGACCCGGGGCGTCGGCAAGAAGAAGGAAGAGATCGTCTACTTCCGGTAGACGCGCCCCGCCAGACTGCCTCACGGAAAGTTCCTTATAGCCCCCGGCGCATGCGCCGCCGAAGGGATGGGAGCACGGGTCCGTGCTTCTTCACCGGTGATGGGACATGAGGAAATTCGCCACGGAGCTGCGCGGGAAGACCGTGATGACGAACGACGGTCAGATTCTGGGGATGATCGAGAACTTCATCGTGGATACGAGGTCTGGGAAGGTCATCGACGTCCTCGTGGTGCCGGCGAATGAGGTGGAGCCACGCCTCTTCAAGACGGACGCCCAGGGCCGCATCATCCTGCCGTTCCAGGGGATGCAGGCGATCAAGGACGTCGTCGTCGTGAACCTCTGACGCCGCGCGTCTCAATCAACTTTGGCGGCGGGGCCGATCGGATTCTCCTTCAGCACCGCCAGCGCCTTCGCCCGGAGCTCGGGGTCCTCGAGCAGTGCATCGAGCACCGCCATGGTGAGGGCGGCCTCCGCGAAGGCTTCGGTCACGGCCTCGGGAGACGCCCCGTTGTGAGACCACTCCGTCGAGAGGGTCGCCTTGCTCACTTCATGACGTCCTTCAGCTTGCCCGCGAGGTCGCTGAGCTCCATGCCTGTCAGGGCCTTCACGAGGGCCGGCGCCTGCGCGGCGATGTCCACGACGGACCCGACGAGCGAGCTCGGTCCCCGCTCCCCCATGATGATCAGCTTCGACGTACCCTCCAGCGACTTCGCGGCGTTGCCGACGATTTCCGGCAATTTCTCGACGATGAGCTGTGTGACGGCGGCACGGCCGTACATCTCCCAGGCCTCCGCCTTCGCGCGCATTGCCTCGGCGGTGGCCAGCCCCGTCGCCTTGATTGCGTAGGCCTCCGCCTCGCCCGTGAGCCGGATGACGTCCGCCTTGGCGGTTCCCTCCTGCCGGATGCGCTCCGCCTCGCCCATCGCCACGCGCGACAGCCGCTCCTTCTCGCCCTCAGCGATGGCAATGAGGCGCCGGCGCTCCCCGTCCGCCTCCGCGGCGATCGCGTCCGCCTTCACCTTGGCGGGGACGAGCTGTTCAGCGCTCTGTTCCTGCTCCTTCCGGAGGACCTCCTGCACCTGAACAAGGACCTCTTGCTCCTTCGATCGGATGTCGATGCGCTTCTGCTCGACGATCAGCTCCTGCTGCCGTTTCGCCATCTGGATGTCGAACGAGATCTCCTTGTTCGCGCGCTCCATCTCGACCGCGGTCTCGGACTTCTGCTTCGTGACGTCCCTGTCCCTGTGGTAGGTGGCGACGTTCGCCTCCGCGTCCGCGTTCGCCTTCTCGGCCTGCTGGGCAGCGTTGGCCTCTGCGACCGTCGCTTCGCGGTTCGCGTTCGCCTTCCCCATGCGCGCATCGCGCTTGACCTCTTCCGTCCGCTTCACGCCGAGGGCGTCCAGGTAGCCCCGCTCGTCTTCGACCTCCTTGATGACGAAAGACCGGATCTCGAGGCCAAGGTTCTTGAGGTCCGCCGCCGCCATTCCCTGGATCTGGGTCGCCATCGTGTCACGCTCGGTGTTGACCTGCTCGATCGTCAGCGTCGCGCAGATGCTCCGCACGTGCCCTTCGAGGGTCTTCAAGGCGATCTCGTTGATCTCCGGATCCGTCTTGTGAAGCAGCTGACTCGCCGCGGTGCGGAGCGTCTCCATGTCGTCTGAGACCCGGACCTGCGCGACCGCCTTGATGTTCAGTTTCGCTCCGCTCTGCCGCACGTCCGTCACGATGTCGGTAACCACGACATCGAGTGTCCGGACGTCGAGGCGGAGGAACTCGTACGCTTCCACGATCGGCAGGATCCATTTCCCGCCGCCCGTGATGACCTGATAACCCACGCGCCCTGCCTTCACCCTGCGCCCGTAGACAACCATCGCCTTGTCTGGCGGCACTTTCTTGTAACGCGACGCGTAGATGCCGAAGACCAGCACGGGGCCAACCACGAAGATCAACAAGATCAGGACGATCGTCACGCTGTCCTGCGACAGCTTGTAGAACGTTTCCCCCGCGAGCGCACTCATGGTTTCCCCTCAGCTTGTCTTCCTTCGAACATTCGCTACTCCCCCCGAAAACCCAAGGATTTCGACGACGGCCTCGCGGGGGATTTCGTCCTCCGCGGCCGCCGGGAAGAGGGTTCGACCCCGCTCTTCCGTCATGACAAGGATTTGCCCGGTCGCCCCACGATGAATCGGAATCATGACCTGGGCCGAGCGGCCGACGAGTTCCGTTGGATGCACATCCGAGGAGGTCTGCGACCGGACGAGGAAACGCTGCACGAAAACGAATAACCCCATGGAAATCACGAGCGCCGAGACGGTCGCGCTTCCCGCCACAGCGAGGGTCGAGAAGCCCTGTGTCTCGAGGAGGGCACCGGTCGCACCGAACGTCGTGCCAAACGAGGCCACCAACGGAAGGCTGAGGGGAGAGATGCCCGGCCCTGAGAACTGACCGAAATCGACATCCGCATCCACATCGCCTCCCACGTCCAGCCCTTGACCGCCGAGGACGGTGAGGACGACTAGGAAGATGAGCGAGATCAGAGCGATCCACAGATAGAGGCTCAGGCCGAGGATTACGAACGCCATCGTCACTTCCCCCCGACGCTGTTGCCGCACTGCCAGCAGAACGTGTCGGCCGTAGCCAGGCGCGCTCCGCAAAAGATGCAGAATGTGGAATCTACTCGCTTTGGTGGCGGTGGAAAGGAGCGGGTGGGGGTCGGCGGAGGCGCCCGTCGAGGAGGTGTCGCGGCGGTGGGTGGTGAAAGGGAAGGTGTTGGCGAGGGATACGTCTGCTGAGTCGGCGACCATGCCTCACCTTTTGGCGGCGTGGATCCCTTCTGGTCGAACACCGCGCCGCATTCTGTGCATGAGGGCTGGTCCGGGGTGACCTGAGCCCCGCAGATCGGGCACACGTATCCCCGGAACACGGGTCCACGCTTCCCGAAGCCCAAGTCGCGACCGATGGCGAAACCGAGATCTCTGCCGGGGTCGAAACCGAGATCCCGATTCGCATCGAACTGGAGGCCTCGGTTAGGGTCGAACCCGAGGTCCCGATTCGGATTGAACTCCAGTACTTCAGGCATGGGACCCCTCCAACCAGCTCCTCTGAGCGCACGCTATGGAGAGGCCCGATATTAAGCGTTATGGGGATGTCCACGGGAGTCCCTAGACGGAGACGCGCTTCTCCTCCTTGACGATGTTCAACACGACCTGCGTGTACGTCCGTTCCACGTTCTCCATGACGACGAGTTTCTTGATGAACGCGTCGAGCTCCCTCGTGTTCTTGAACCGCACCATGATCACGGAGTCCCACTCGCCCGTGACGTCGTACACGCCGAAAACCCTCTCGTCCTTCGCGATCTTCCGCTGGACCTCGAGGAGCTTCCCGCGCGAGATCTTCACGCCGATGACGGAGATCACGTCGTAGCCGATGCGCTTCGGGTCGACGACGGGGACGTATCCCGTGATGACGCCGCTCTCCTCGAGACGCCGCACGCGGTTGCTCACGGTGCTGATGGACACGCTCAGCGACTTTGCGATCGCGCGGAACGACCGGCGCGCGTCTTCGTTCATCTCGTGCAGGATGCGGATGTCGAGTTCATCGACCTTGGCGGCGGTCGGGGGTTCGTCCATGGGACACGCATGCCGTTCAAGGGTTTGAACCTTGCTAGGATTTCGTGCGTTTTCCGAGCAAATGTCTAGTATCCTATGTGATTTCAATACATTCGTTTGGTTCTGGCCGAAGAACGTTTAAGTATGAACGGTCCAATGGCCGCAGAAGCGACCCGAAAGAAGGGGCGCCGGACACCCCTCGGGGCAGGGACTCGGGAGGATTCACATGACGAAAGCTGGAAACAGCGAAGGAGCCGCGCGCGTGATGGCGACCGTGCAGAAGGAGAAGGTCCGCTGGATCGACCTGTGGTTCGTCGACCTTCTGGGCAGCCTGCAGCACATCACGGTCCCCGCGAACACGGTCGGCGAAAACGACTTCAAGGACGGGATCGGGAAGCTCGACGGGTCCTCGATCAAGGGGTTCAAGGAGATCCACGAATCGGACATGGTCCTGTACCCCGACCCCGCGTCGTTCGCGATCCTGCCGTTCTACGGGGCGGAGGACAAGACTGCTCGGTTCATCGTGAACGTGCACGAGGGCGGCGACCACGAGCGCTTCTCGCGCGACTCGCGGTTCATCGCCCAGAAGGCAGCGAAGGCGGCCGCGGACGGGGGATACGACACGACGTACTGGGGCCCGGAGATCGAGTTCTTCGTGTTCGACGGCGTCCGCATGCTCCCGACTCCCGACGCGGTGCGGAACCCGTGGAGCGGGTGCGGCTACGAAATCCTCTCCAGCGAGGCGCCTTGGGCCGACAACGGCGGCAAGACCTACCCCATCCGGTTCAAGGAGGGCTACTATCCGGCTCCGCCGCAGGACAGCCTCCAGGACTACCGGAACGAGTTCTGCCGCATCCTCATGGACAGCTTCGGGATGACCCTTGACGCTCACCACCACGAGGTCGCCACGGCCGGTCAGGTCGAGATCGACATGCGGTACGACGAGATCGTCACGATGGCCGACAAGGTCGTGACGTACAAGTACGTCGCCAAGATGGTCGCCGCCAAGTTCGGGAAGCTCGCCACGTTCATGCCGAAGCCGATCTACGGCGACAACGCGAGCGGGATGCACGTCCACCAGTCGCTCTGGACGAAGGGCAAGAACGCGATGTACGACCCGAAGGACGCGTACGCGGAGATCTCGCAGACGTGCCGCTACTACATCGGCGGCCTCATGGAGCACGCGCGCGCCCTCTGCGCGATCACGAACCCGACGACGAACTCCTACCGCCGCCTCGTGCCCGGGTACGAGGCGCCCGTGTTCATCGCGTGGTCGAAGCGGAACCGGAGCGCGAACGTACGTATCCCCGTGTACTACAAGGGGATCGAGCACGCGAAGCGCATCGAGTACCGGACGCCGGACCCATCGTGCAACGCCTATCTTTCGTTCGCCGCGATGCTGTGCGCGGGCCTCGACGGCATCAAGAAGAAGATCGACCCCGGCGACCCGGTGGACGAGGACATCTACAAGCTCGACGCGTCCAAGAGGAAGCAGTACGGCATCCGGGAGCTCCCCGGCTCCCTGAAGGAGGCCGTGGACTACCTGAACACGGACTACCTCTTCCTGAAGGGCGTCTTCACGCAGGACCTGCTGGACAAGTACGTGGACCTCAAGGTCGACGAACACCTGCAGACGTCGCTCCGGCCGAGCCCATACGAGTTCTACCGATACTTGGACGCGTAAGACGGTCCTTACGGCGGTGGCGGCGGAAGCGGGGCTTGCCCCTGCATGTTGGTGGGCGTGCCAGCGGCCTTGCGCTTCCGGTACCACAGCAGGCCTCCGGTGCCGCCTGCGGCGGCGGCTCCGATTCCCACGGCAGCGATGACCAGGCCCCAGTTGAACGGCCGCTTGACATCGTAGCTCACGATCGTGAGCGTGTCGCCCGTGTTCTTGAACGTGAACGTGTACTGTCCGCTCGAGGGTGCCGTGAACTTCCCGGTGCCAAGGATCGTGGACGTCGAGAAGACCTCGCCTGTTCCCTCGCGCTCGATCGTGAACTTCGCGAAGCCGCCCGACGAGTACGTCCAGTCCACGACGTCCCCGGCGTTCAGCGTCATCGTCGCGACTACAGTTTCCTGACCCCCGGAGAGCGTGAGGACCCCGGAGTCCGCGGCCGCAGGACCCGCGACCAGGGCGAAGACGAAGGCCACCGCCAGACCGACGAACAGCGCGCGCATGAACGCCGAAACGCCGTCTCCCGGGCTAAGAAGACACCCCTCCCGTTATCGCCGCGCGAACTCAGGAGGGGACAGGGTTTAAGGGGACCGCGGGGATGCGGGCGCCGTGGAACAGCGCGATCCCACGGAGGAGGAGCGCAACGTCCTCCGCGAGGCCGGCATCGTGGACGACCGCGTCCTGAGCTTGATGGACGTGTATATCGGCGACAAGGTCCGGTGGAAGTTCTTTTACGGCGAGGCGGGGTTCGAGGAGGTCGTTGGCGACTTCCTCGGGTTCTATACGTTGTTCGAGAGCCCCGAGGGCGGCGGGGATGTGAACCTCATCCTGAAGGTCGTCCGGGACGGGAAGTCCGTCGTCGTGTACAAGGACCGCAACTACCTCGCGGAGTTCGAGATCCTCGAGCCGAACACAGCCACGAGGGAGAAGTTCCAGCAGATCCACGACGCCCACGGGCGGCGGGTCGGCCGCGAGTTCGGCTAGGCCCGCGACGCCTCGAGCCGCGCCTCGTTCGCCGCGAGGAGGAAGTCCCAGGCGGCGTCGGGGTCGAAGTCTCCCGGTCGGACCGTGAGGCGGACCCATCCGCGGTTCACGTACGCGCGGAGCTCTAGGGCGCCCGCCACGGTCTCGCACTCCACGAGCATCGCGGGCACGCCGTTCGCGAGGGAGGCCGTGAGGGCGAGCCCTCGGCGCCGGTCGTCGAACCGGAGGGGGCGGAGGTCCACGGCGGCGTCGTCCACCGCCGCGCTGAGCGCGTCCCCGAGGGCGCGGCTCGCGCGGAGCACGATGCGGCCGGAGTCGTCCACCGCCAAGGCCCCCGAGCGTGCGGGTCGAGTCTCGTCTGTGATTCGCACCGACGCGCGGTCCATGGAATCGGGAACCTCGTGCGCGATAAATAGGCTTGGCTCACGCCGCCACGGGGACGCGGGACGTGCGCCATTCCCCCGGCATCGGGCGTCCCTGGTCGTCGCGCCGCCAGTAGTCCTCGATGGCGCCGATCGACACGGTCGGGCCCAGGATCTCCACGACCACGCCGTTCCTCGCCGCCGCGTGGAGCGTCGCCTCCGTCTCGTTCTCGAACACGCCCACGTACATCTTCTGGAGGTGCCACCAGAGGACAAGGTACCGCGCCAGGGGCTTCGCCGTGGAGTTCCGCGCAGTCGCCTTCGGAGGTCTACGCGGCCGCCGTCCGTCTTGCTTTGCGGGCACGCCCCTCGGAAACGATGTATCCGAAGCGGGGGCTTAAAGCCTCCATTCGCCGCTCACCGCCAAGGACTTGCCCTTCCGCGCGATGAAGGGGTCATGCCGAAGCGCAAGGAGCGTCCGCCGAAGGACGCGCGCAAGAAAGAGAAGAGGTACCGCCGGGGCGGCCGAAAGGGTCGTCGCCGGCAAGCAGGCTAGCCGCCACCCAATCGATGAGGGGTTCGTCGGGTGCCCCGCGGCGAGGTGCTTCTCTCCTTGAAAATCATCGATGACAAGCGGACCGGAACCGTTAGGCCTCCAAGACGTCTACTCACCCTCTGATTGCATAATCACGCGAGTCGTTCGGTCCTTAGACGCACCCGCGCGGTAGCCATGATCCCGGCGATGCTGGTGCTTCTGTCGGGGGTTCTGTCCTTGGGAGCCCTCGCGGCGACCCCGCCCGTCGCCCCCTCGAGCGACCTGTGCGGCAAGACGATCGTAGCGGACCTCAAGCTGGACCACGACCTCGTCTGCCCCGGGAGCGGCATCACGGTGGGCGCCAACGGTATTGAGATCGACCTGAACGGCCACTCGATCACGGGACCCAGCCGAGGGCCCCCGCTGCGCGGCATCACGGTGGGCGCCAACGGTATTGAGATCGACCTGAACGGCCACTCGATCACGGGACCCAGCCGAGGGCCCCCGCTGCGCGGCATCACCGTGATCGGACGCGTCGACATCGAGATCGAGGGTCCTGGGATCGTGACGAACTTCCGGACCGGCATCCTGATCATGAACTCGGTCAAGGTCGAGGTGGAGAGGGTGACCGTCGCGGGGAACGGCCTCCGCCCGTTCGGCGACGGCGACGGCATCCGGATCGTGTCCTCGGTGGATGTCGAGGTCGAGAAGTCCGACATCCGGGACAACGGAAACGACGGAGTCGAGATCACCTTGTCCACGGACGTCGAGCTGGAGAAGAACCAGATCCTCGGGAACGGAAACGGGATCGCGCTGCGCGGGGCCGGCGGAGAGATCGAGAAGAACAAGATCATGAACAACGCGTGCGGCGTGAAGGGCTCGACGGTCGGAAGCGAGCTCGAGAAGAACCACTTCAAGGACAACGTCGCGGACTTCTGCGCGTAGGTGCAGGGGAGGCCCGCGCGTGCGACGCGCGATTTTCCCGCGTGGACGATTTCGTCCTAGTCGAGGAACTCGTCTCCGATCTGCGAGGTCGTCGTAGAACGCGAATCCCTGCATGATACGGACGAACCCGTCCTGGACGAGGGCGCCTCGCGGGAAGCCCGCGTCCGTGGTGACGCAGCCTAGACGTGCCCTGATCGGTGGGCCGGAGCGTCCCGCCGCACCAGACTTCCAGGGAGGCTTCGCATGGGCACGCACAGTCTCATTGGGGTTGGTACCACTGCCTGACGACGAACTCCGTTACGTTCCCGGTCCGCGCGGGACACTGCAGGTTCGTGCAGAACCATCCGTCCGTGAACGGGCACAATGTCGGGAACCCGCACCGGGGACAGGTCATCCTCGAATACGTTCCCTCTGGATACAGATACCCCGGGGGATACCCAGGGACGGGGAACTGCGGAGGTGCGTCGGCGGGGACGTCATGGCCGACCCCGATCCAAGGGGTCGGGAGGAGCCGCGGTCCCGGTCCGGCCATCGGGGGAGGCGCCGCCGGGGGGGCAGGCCATGGTTGCTGCGCTGGAACTGGAACCTGCGGCGGCGGAGCCGCCTGCGCGGAGCCCGGAGCGCGAGGTGGCGGCAACGCGGTGATCGCGACGATTGCGAGGAACGCGACGATGAGTGCGAGTGGACCCAGGACCGGCTGCAACGCAAGAGGAATTCCATCGAGATCCGTTCCGAAGCCGAGGCCTGCGCCACCACAGGTCGCCGGATAGCCTTGGGCCGCGAAACTGCGGGGGCTATTTGAATCAGGGCTTCCGGGGAACGCGAAGGTCACCTGGATCGACCCGCCCGGACACACGTTGCAGGCGGTCAGGAAGTAGTTGCTGTTCGTCGCCGGACCCTGGTGGTTCGCGCCGATCTCCGACCCATAGCGGTAGCCCGTAGAGCTCGTCACCACGGCCTCGAACGGACGGGACGCGGTCATCGACCAAGACCCGGTGCCCGATGGCACGGTCCCGACCTGCACGCATAGGCCCTCGTTCACGGTCAGATTCATCGTCGCGGCGGACGCCTCCTGGGATCCGAGCAATGCTGCGGACGCCAGGGCGAGGATTAGGAGCGACAGGACCGGAACGAATCGGGGCAACTACGACCACCCCGCAGAGGTTCGTGTGCCCCTGTCAAGCCGTACGCGCTCGGTCTTCGCCAGAGGTACGCCATTCACCGCGACTGCAACGTCGGCTCCCGGGAGGACCGTCAAGCTGTTCGTCTGATTCGGAGCCATGCGACCGTAGAGGCTCGCGCTCACCCACACGCTCTCCGTTCCGAACTGCACGCGATAGAAGCCCTGCTTCCGTCCAACGACCGCGAGGGGGCCACTCATCTCCATCATCTGTCCCTCCAAGATCGCGCGACGCACCTTGACCATCGGCGCCACGATTGCAGGTGTGATGAAGGCGATGATGGACAGGCCCAGGGTCATCAAGTTGGGGAACACGTTGTAGGCGATGGCCAGGACGAGTCCGACGGTCGACCCAACGATCATGCGGACCCGCTGGTTCTTGAAGTCTCGGAGGAGGAGGTCCTGTTCGTGGGGGGCCATCGGACGCCGCGTCGTTCCAAAAGGTTGGGTGACGGGCGAGGCGAGCGGGGGAAAGTCGTCGGGGGGCGGGGGAATGCCGGTCGGCGGCGCGGGCTGAGCTGGAGATGCGGGCTGCATCGCTCGGCGTCGTCTCGCTCGGACGAGCACGACACCGATTGCGGAGAACACAGCGACGCCCGCAACGATCGCCAATGCGATGGATAGGTTCGTCGGGCCTCCCGCGAACCGGATGGAAAGGACGTACGACACGGGGCCGGTTGGCGAGGCACCGCTGAGCGAGACGTCGTCGTTATCCACCACGAAGATCATGCCGGACTGGGCCGTTGAGAAGGAGAACGATTGCGTATCCTCTGCGCTGTCTTGGACTGAGAACGACGAGGAATTCGGGTCCGTGTACTCGGAATAGTCGGAGGCCGACAGGACGTAGAAGTCCACGTTCGAGTCGGCGGTGAAGGCGATGCTCGCGGTGCCCGCGCTGATCGCCACCTCGAAGGCATCGTGGGCGTTCATGTCGAGCACGATCGTCCGAGACGCATCCGTACCGATTGTCTCCAACGCTGCCGCGGACGGATACAGAACGAGGGAAGTCATGACGGACAGCGAGAGAAGCAGCATGCCTCCGCCGAGTCGCCGATGGGTCCCCGGGAGAGGAAGGAACGGTCGAGGTTGAAGCCGCAAGGATTCTCCACGCTCGACCTGACCGAGGTCTCATATAGGCAGCGTGGCAAGTATCTCCAGTGATACCACCCAAGGTCGCACGAAAGTGGGACGACATTGTTGAGGGCAGAGCCGCAGGGGGGAATTGAACCCCCGACCTGCGCCTTACCAAGGACCAATCACGACAACGGCCATGCCGAAACTACGCAGCTCGATCACCAAGTCTCCCGGAGGCATTCGAGGTGGTCAGGATTCTGACCCTTCCTCCTCAGGTGCGGGCTCAGGTGGTCGTTCTCCGACGACAATCATCTGAACGATCTTGACGTACGCTCGCCCGAGGTGATTCTCGACCACCTTTGCCGCTCCGGTCCCGCCAAAGGTATGGATGGTCGCGTGAAAGACGGACAGCACAGCGTCCTGGAACTCCTGATTCCCCTCCAAGTCGTCGACTAGGAGCCCATAACCACCAAGCGATTTCGCTTGGTCTCGCGACAGGTGGCGAGAATGGCTCCGGAAGGTCTTGTGGTCTGCCAACGCGGCGGCGATGGCCTTGGCCTTCTCGTCCGCTCGAGGATCATTGCGGAACATGTACTGCTTCAACCATCGGGAGACGAGTTCTTGCGAGAGGTTGAGCGCATTCTCACACTCCACCAGGAGAGCCGGACCGTACTGGCTGAGCATCGGCAACCAAGAAGCCAGGAGCTTCGGATCCTTGCACTCTTCCTGTGCTTTGCGGAATTGGTCAAGGATCGCCTGAGCCGGCACCGCCTTCGTCCCGACCGCGGTCGTCAGGATCATCTGAGGATCGATGGGTCCCAGGAACGAGTGTTTCCCCATGACTATGCGGTCGGCGGCGCACGCCAACATCGTGGCAGCTGACATCGCGGCCTGAGGAACGATGACTCGGATGTCGTCGAACTTCGACCGCAGATAGCTCACCAGAGCTTCTGCAGATTCGGCCGAACCCCCCGGGCTGTGCAGGATGAGGTCCACGCCATCACCGGCCAGGCCGCGGAGAACCTCCATCATTGCGTGGACGTCCTCGTCCGTAATCGAGACCAGCTCGGGTGGCGGGCCTCCCGGAGACGTCCAATTCGTCGCGTACAGGACGACGTTGCGGCCCGTAAGCTTGTGAAGGGCAGCCAGGTACTTCCTTCGGATCGTGTCGAAAGCGGCCTTGGGGTTTCCCTTTACCCCCTTCAGCTCCTGTTGGAGCGTGTTCAGTTCGACGAGGATCTCGCCCCAGCTGGGCAATTGTCCACCACCGATTCAGGCGGTCGTACTGGATGTCGTGTGAACGACCCTGCGCTCAAGGACCTTCAGGTAGGGGCGCGCTCGCGACATGACTTCCTCGGAGCGGCCGTAAACCTCCATCGCCTCGGCGACCCCTGGTAGACCTCGGGCCTCCTCGACGAGTTCCACCCAAGTCGGACGAGACTGCTTCTCCATCACCGTATCTCCCGCCGAAGACCTACTCACCGGCACACTCAATAAGGTTTCGCATCGGAGGTGTCGTGAGGGAATCGGGACACAGGCCCCGGTCCGACCACCAAGTTCCCGTTTCGCCCGTTCTCCTTACTATTGATTGCCAGGACTGGCGGAGCGGTCCACGGCCAAGCCAGCATGTAGAGCCGCAGGGGGGAATTGAACCCCCGACCTGCGCCTTACCAAGGCGCCGCTCTACCACTAAGCCACTGCGGCGGTGGCCGGGCCAAACCGAGGGGACGTAATGAATCTTCCCGCCAGTTCCCACCACAACAGGGAAGGGCTCGAGGGTCACCAGAGTAGCCAGGCAAGATACGACAGGCGAAGAGAACCGCGCCCTCCGCGCGAGCAAGGGTAAGCCAGTTCCAGGCGAGCGCGAAGAAGGCGAGCGTCACAAAGCCCATCACGACCAGGTCCAGGGATCCCGACGGGTCATTGGGAGGGGGCGACGAGCGCGCTCGCTCCAAGGATTGCCAAGAGGTTGAACATGTTGCTCCCGAGGACATTGCCGATGGACAGCTCCGGCTCCCCTCCGGCGGCGGCTGCCACGCCCACCGCCAACTCCGGCGCGGACGTTCCGAAGCCGACGACGGTCGCCCCGATGACGAAGGGGGTGATGCCGATCCGTCGCGCGAGCGCAGACGCGCCATCCACGAGCCACCGGGACCCCAAGACCAGGAGGCCTAGGCCAACCATGATCAGTGCGACGGCGACCGTAATTCCAAGGAACAGCCTCGGCAGGGGAACGTCGGCTCGCCCATGAGTTTGGCTCGGGACTTCCCGGGGAGTTCCGGAGGACGGGGACCTCGCTCGGGCATGGCTCCCCCGCCAGCCTTATGCCCGCGACGCGCCTATGCGACGTCGGGCGGTGGTCTCGCCGTGTCCATGCTCTGGCTCGCAAAACAACTCCCGCCGGATGTGTTCGATCGGTTGACAAAGAACCCTTCCCTCGCGAGCGCGATCCTCGAGGAAGCAGCCGGAGAGGACCTCCCGGACGTCCTTCAGCTGGACAAGGCGTGGAACGGCATCCACTGGCTCCTCGCGCTCGATCAGGGCCCCACGGACGCCCCGGAGTCCAGGCTCATCTACGGGGGCACGGAGATCGGCGAGGACGTCGCGTATGGACCGGGCCGATACCTGACGGCTTTAGAGGTCCGCGCTGCAGCGGATGGACTCGCGAAGTTCCCGCGCGACGTCTTCGTCAAGCGATACAATCCCGGGGAGATGGACGACGCCAGCGTGTACCCAGGCGGATGGGCCGACCGGCCGCGGGAAGGCCTGGATTGGTTGCTCGAGGGCTACGACCGCCTCGTCCCCTACGTTCGGGACGCGGCAGCCAAGGGGAACGCGCTGGTCACGTTCGTCTTCTGACGACCCATTCGTCCACGCGCCGCGACGGTGCGGTTTCAAGTAGGGCCAGTCCTTTCGACGCCGCCATGAAAGACGGCCTCTCCTCCTTCGACGTGCTCGCGGTCGTCCGCGAGCTCCAGGCCCTCGTCGGAGGCTTTATCGACAAGGTCTACCAGAGGGAGGACGAGGTCATCCTGAAGGTGAACCTCCCCGGCGTCGGCAAGCGCGAGGTGTACGCGAGGGTCGGGAAGTGGCTGTGCCTCCGCGAGATCCCCGACAAGCCGGAGTCCCCGCCCCCGTTCGCCGCCACGTTGCGTCAACACCTCGACAACGCGAGGATCACGGGTATCGAGCAACGCGCCTTCGATCGCATCGTCGTGTTCACGTTCGACCGGGGGAGCCGCCTCGTCTTCGAGCTGTTCGGGAAGGGGAACGTCGTCCTCGTGCGCGACGAGACGACCCTGGCGGCGTTCTCGCGCGCAAAATTCCGGGATAGGACGATCGCCCCGAGCGTCCCGTACGACTTCCCGCCGCCTGCCGCCAACCCGTTCGCGATGTCCCCCGGGGAGTTCGCCGCCGCCGTCCTCGCCACCAAGGGCAACCTCGTGAAAGCGCTCGCAAGCGGGATGAACCTGGGTGGGACCTATGCAGAGGAGGCTTGCCTGCGCGCGGGCATCGACAAGACTCTCAAGGCGAGCGGTCCGGACGACGCCCGTCTCGCGCGTCTGCACGAGGTCCTCCTCGAACTCCACCGCCAAGTCCGAGAAGAGCCGTACCCCCGCGTCGTGTTCGAGGGCGGTGTCCCGTTCGATGCGACGCCCGTGCGCCTCCAGCAGCATGCCGTCCGGGACGACCGTCCCTTCCCCACGTTCAGCGAGGCGCTCGCGTTCTATCTCGACCACGCGCCGTCTCCGGAGGCGGAGGCCGACGACCCGGCCGCGAAACTCCGGCGGCGCCTCGCGCAGCAGGAGGAGGCTCTCCGCGATCTGCGCGAGGGGTCCGTGCAGGCGGACGCCCTCGCGGCGTTCCTGTGGGCACACTACGCGCAGTTCGACGAGCTTCTCCTGAAGGCGAGGGACGGGACGCTTGAGGCGGGCGGTCCGGTCGTCGCGGTGGACCCCGCGGAACACTCCGTCCGCGTATCCGTCGGGGACATCACCGAGATCGCCCTCGACTGGACGAAGGACGTCCGCGGCAACGCACAGGTCCTGCACGAGCGGAAGAAGGACGCGGTCGCGAAGGTGGAGAAGGTGGAGGCCGCGATTGCGGAGACGCGCCGCCAGATCGAGCGCGCGCTGAAGGGCGTACGGAGGGCAGTCGCGCGTCCGAAGGTCAAGGCGACGAAGGCGTTCTGGTTCGAGGCGTACCGATGGTTCGTCTCCTCCGAGGGGTTCCTCGTGATCGGCGGTCGCGACGCGAAGACGAACGACGCGGTCGTGAAGAAGCACCTGAAGGACGGGGACCGGTACGCGCACGCGGACCTCCACGGCGCGCCGAGCTGTGTCGTGAAGGAGGGATCGAAGGCGGGGGAGGCGACGCTGCAAGAGGCCTGCGCGTTCGCTCTCGCGTGGTCGAAGGCGTGGTCCGCAGGACTCGCGTCCGGCAGCGCGTTCTGGGTCCTTCCTGAACAGGTGAGCAAGCAGGCGGAGAGCGGGGAGTACCTCGGGAAGGGCGCGTGGGTCATCCGGGGAAAGCGGAACTACGTCCACGACATTCCCGTGAGGGCGGCGGTCGGAGAGATCGCGCACGAAGGGCACAGGAAGGTGATGGCCGGTCCCCTCAGCGCGGTCACCGCGAGATCCTCGCGATACTGGGTTGTCGAGCCCGGGCAGGAGGCGAAGGAGACGTTCGCGCGCCGTTTGGCGGCGGAATTCGACGTGCCTCAGGAGGAGGTGTCCCGCGTCCTCCCACCTGGACCGGTCCGAATCCTTTCCCACAGCGACGCGAAAGCCGAGCGCGGCGCTTAAGTACATGTAACCGTATTGGTTACATCGTGCCGACTGCGTACGAGGAACTCTACGCGTGGATCGTATCCACGTTCGGGACCGAGGTCTTCACCACGGATGGGTTCACGGAGGCGTTCCCCTCCCCCGCCCCGAGGAAAGTTCTCTCCGATCTCCGCCGACTCGGGTACGTGGAGTCCACCGCGCGAGGACGGTATCGGGCGATACCGCCTGAACGGAGGATCCAAGAGGCGATCCAGCGATCCGGATTCTCCCTCACCCTTCCGCAGGAGGCGGGCTACCCGTACGCGCTCGCTGACGAAACGGCCGTGGCCATCTGGACCGACGGGGGGTATTGGACCGGATTCACGCGGGGCTTTCGGCCAATTCACATGCGGGTTCGAAGGTCCGACGTCCGGCGCTGGCTTCGTTTCTTCCGTTCGGAGGGAAGACGTGCCGTTGCGCCTGGGGCGCCGGAGACCCTCTTCGGGGTCGTCTACGTCTTACACCCGGTGGCCTCCATCCATCCGGTCGAACGCGGAGGTCTCCCCGTCATCCCCGCCCGAGAGGTCCTCGCCTTCGCGGAGGCCCGCCCCCACGTCTATGAGCCCGTTCTCCGGCGGTTGCGCGCATTGACCGCCAGGGGAGCGTCATGACGCTTCTCGCCCTCGAGCGCGAGGAGGGATGCTTCGACATCCTCGTGTCGTTTCAAGCGGAGGAAGCAATCCTGATCGGAGGCTATGCCATCAGCGCCTATGGCCTGTCTCGGTTCTCGGTCGACCTCGATCTCGTCACGGCCGAAGCCACCGCCGATCGTCTCCGCGCAGTCCTAGCGGAGAAGGGATTTCAGGTCGCCGCCACGTGGTCCGGCGACCGGACGCTTCCCGGGCACGCCGACCGATGGTCTCGAGGGCCGAGGGGAAGGACGATCGGCGTCGACCTCCTGATCGATGGCGTTGCGGATCGTCGCAGCGGCGCGTCGTTCTCGTTCGCTGAGCTGCGCCCCATGGCTTCAAGACGTCTCGTGCGCGGCGTGGACCCTGCGAAGACGGCAAAGCCCCTCGTGGCGGACCGCGAAGTCCTGATCGCCCTGAAGCTCGCCGCGGGCCGGAAGGTGGACCTCCGCGATGTGGCCATCCTCTCTCGCGGAATCGCCGACTACGGCGTCGTCGCGGGTCTCCTACAACGCGTGCCAAAGGCGCTTGTCCAGGAACGGATTCGCTCCCTGTCGGACTCGCTCGAAACGCTTTATTTTCGTGATGCCCTGAAGGGCTCGTTCGTCCTCGATGAGCGAAAGAGCATCGCGTATCTGGATGCGGCTCGGGATTTCTGCAACGAGCTTCGCGCAGCGTTGTGACGCGAGCTCTCGCCCCCCGGAGCCGGGCATGCCGAGGCAAAGTTCTTATGAGACCCTCGGCTCGTCCTGGCCGTGCACTCGAACCTGCGCACCGTCGCACTCATGCTTCTCCTGTCGGGCATGTTCATGCTCATCGGTTGGCTCATCGGCGGCTTCTTCATCGGGAACTGGGTCCTGGGCGCCCTCCTCTTCCTCGCCCTCGCGAGCGTCATGAACTTCATCGCGTACTTCTGGGCCCACAAGATCGTGCTGTGGTCCTACCGCGCACGAATCGTGACCGAGGAGAAAGCGCCGAAGCTCCATCGTGTCGTCCGACGGGCCGCCGAGCTGTCCGGCCTCCCAATGCCGAAGGTCGCGATCGTCAAGTCCCAGACCCCGAACGCGTTCGCGACGGGGCGGAACCCGAACAACGCGGTCGTCGCCGCAACGGACGGCATCCTGACGCTGCTCGACGAGCGCGAGCTCACGGGCGTGATGGCGCACGAGATGGCGCACATCAAGGACCGCGACATCCTCGTCATGTCCATCGCCGCGACCCTCGCGGGCGCGATCGCGTTCATGGCCCGCATGTTCTGGTACAACCTGATGTGGGCTCCCCGGGGTCGAGACCGCCAAAGCGGGAGCGCGGATCTTCTCCTGGCGGTCGTCGTCGGGATCACCGCGCCCTTGGCGGCGATGCTCGTGCAGTTCGCGATCTCGCGGAGCCGGGAGTACAAGGCGGACGCGGTCGGCGGGCGGAACCTCGGCGCCCCACGGGCGCTCGCGGACGCGCTTGTAAAGCTGGAAGACGCGAACCGTCGCAAGCCGTTCACCCGGGGGAACCCGGCGTCCTCGTCCCTGTTCATCGTGAACCCGTTCCGCGGGAGCGCGCTCGCGAGCATCTTCTCCACGCACCCCCCGATGAAGGAGCGCGTGCGCCGCCTCGTGGCACTGGAGGCGGAGATGCGGGGGGAGCGCACGTCCTCCGGCGTGCCCGCCTGAGTCTCGCGTAATTAGGCCGGAGAGCGCATATGCATCTGACGGCGTACATGTACGTGACATCTACACGTCTGACCGACAACCAGAAGGACAAGCTCCTTCGGGTGGTCGAAGTCATGCGCAAGGTCAGGGGTCGTTCCGTCTCGCAGGGGGAGGCGGTCGAAGCCCTGGCGGACCTCGCCCTAGGGAATCGAGGCTTGCTCGCGGATCCTGCGGAGGGAGTCCGCACGAACGATTCCTTCTGGGACACCTCGCTCACCTTCGACCTCGGGCGGACCGACGAGCGAACACGCGACCGGGCGCTCTACGGGCGGCGATGAAACGGTGTATCGGGGGATTCAAGATGGCCGAGACCGTCTTCGTGGATACGACGTTCCTCGTCGCGCGATTCAACACGCGGGACCGCAACCATCGACACGCCGTTGACTTCCTCGAGAGCCAGCGTCGGTCCCCGGGCGCGCCGCGGCCCGTCCTAAGCGACTACGTCTTCGACGAGATGGTGACGACGCTTCTGTTCCGTTCCCGCCGTCACGCGGTTGCTCGTGCCGCGGGGAAGGCGATTCTCGAGTCCCAGGCCTCGCGCATCGTCCGCGTGGACGATTCGGCGTCCCAGGCTGCTTGGGACCTGTTCCTGGCCCGGGAGGACAAGGATTGGTCCTTCACGGACTGCACCTCCCTTCGTTCTGATGGACCGCCTCGGCCTGCGGACCGCGCTCTCGTTCGATCCGAACTTTCGTCAGGCGGGCTTCGCGACCCCCCCCGTGACCCCTGAGGAACAGCCCATAAATACGGCGGGGTCCCTTCCCGGTCTGTGCGATTTGGCTTCATGATCCCGGGTGAGACAAGGCGCAGTTTTGCGAAGGTGATCTGACGGGACGCCTCTACACGCGCTCCGGGGACGCGGGGATGACCGGCCTCCTCGGCAGCCCCCGGGTCCCGAAGAACCACGCCCGGATCGATGCGCTCGGGGACGTCGACGAGGCGAACGCCGCGATCGGGCTCGCCCTCGCCGAGCAGACGGAGTCGACCGTGATCGACGCGCTCCGCCAGGCGCAGAACGTCCTCTTCACGGTCGGCGCGGAGGTCGCGACGAAAGCGGGCTCGCGCGCGAAGGTCCCCCGCGTCTCGAAGGACGACGTCCTCGCCCTCGAAGTCACCATGGAGGGGATCGACGTCGGCGAGCTGCGGGAGTTCGTCATGCCGCGGGGTTCCCGCGCGGTCGCTGGCCTCCACCACGCCCGGACGGTCGTCCGTCGCGCGGAGCGACGGTGCGTCGCGCTGGCCAAAAGGGAGACGATCAACCCGGAACTCCTCCGGTACTTGAACCGACTGTCGTCGTTTCTGTTCCAAGCCGCAGTCTGGGTCCAACGCCGGGAGCGCCGACCGACCGAGCACCCGACGTACCGCCGCTCGTAGCCGGCGTCACACGCGCTTGATATCAAGGTTCTCCGCAGGGAGCAGGAGCGCAGCGGTCCGAAACGACCAGGGATTTGGCACGTCGCCGGGGTCGCCTCCGGGAAAGACAAGGAGGACCATGTACTGAGTACTCGGGCGGAAGGGGGCGTGCGAGACGGTCGGAATCGAACCGTCGTTCGACCATGAGTCGTCGTATTCGGAGACCAGCGGCGTGATGGACCAGATGATCGAACTGGAGTTCATCGGCTCCGAAATTGCGATGACGATTGGACGATCGAAGGAAACGTTCTCCTCGCCGTGGGCGGGCATCACCCAGAGGATCGATTGTGTGGGAACGATGGGAAAGCCCGCGAGATCCTCGTGGATTCCTGACTGGGGAGCCACGAAGATTGCGAACGAAATGGCTGTCGCCACCGCCAACGCCCAGGACGACACGATCCGCTCCCGACCCGAACTCCATCCACCCTACCTCGCATGATTGGTCCAATCCTCGAAAGCCACCTTCGCACACGTACGGGGAACGCTTATCCGTCGCGCACACGGTCTCCGTCGCGATGGACCTCCGGACCCTCGCCCGGTACCCGTTCCTCCGGGAAGCTGCCGAGAGGATGAAGGCGGAGAACGTCGCCCTCGACGACCTCCTCGCGAGCCGCGCGTTCGATCGTGCGCGCCTCCTCGGGTACGACCGAGTCCTCTCCGCGCTTCAGAAGTTCGAGATTGAGGATCGGCCGGTCGGCTCGGAGCCGGACGCGCTCAACGAGCTTCTCTCCTACCCCATCGCACGAATGATCGTCTCCGCCGCATCGGACCCCTTCCTCACACGGCGCTATGCGATCGCGGAGGCGAAGCTGGCGCACCGCCGGTTCCTCGAGGAGGACGCCCCATTTCTGCGCACCGCCGCCGCGGAGATGAATCTCGGCCTCTCCCAGGACGACGGCGGCTTCCGCATGCACTTCACGGACTTCCTTCGGTTCACGAACCAGATGCGGGACAAGGAATGGAAGCTGATCAACCAGCGCGTCGCCCGCGGCCACGTCCTCCTCCCGAAGGAGAAATCCATCCGAGTGATGCAGAACGCGGTCCAGCGCAAGATCGACGAGGAGCTCCCGCTCCCGGTGAACGACCTCATCCTCGAGGCGCTCGACGACGAGGTCCGCGAGGTCCGCCGCCTCCTCGGGGAGCACCGGAGGCACTGGAAGGCCGAGGACATCGGCGCGATCCGCATCACCCGCTTCCCGCCGTGCATGTACAACATCCTGGCGGCGATCCAGAACCACGAGAACGTGAGCCACATGGGGCGCTTCGCGATCGTCGCGTTCCTCCATCATCTCGGCCTTTCGAACGAGGAGATCTATCGGGTCTTCGGCGACGTGCCGGACTTCGCAGCGGACGTCACGAAGTACCAGATCGACCACATCACGGGGGCGTCGAGCGCCACGGAGTACACGCCGCCGGAGTGCTCGACGATGAAGTCGTACGGTCTGTGCCCCGGGCCCGACGCGCTGTGCCTCACGCTCACGCACCCCCTCACGTACTACCGCAGGAAGGCCGGGCGGGACGCATCCTCGAGGCCCCGGGGGGCGGAGCGCTCGACGGACCGGCCTCCCTCGCCCGCGTGAGCGGACCGGTCCCTCACGGGTTGGCGGTCGCGGCGTGTTTGGCGGCGACGGAAGGATGCTCGGGCACCTGGCCCGGCTCGGATTCCCTCTCGAACTCCCGCTCCTCCCACATGTCGTACCCGATCGCGGTGGCGGCGGCCTGCGTGATGATCGCGAACGCGTTGATCACGTGGACGAACTCGAGGAGCCCGTACACCGTGATGCCCACGAGGGGGAATGTCCAGGCCTGCCCGACCCGGAGACCGAGAAGGACGCCGAGGACCCCCGCCACGACGGCGAGCGTGAACGTCGACTTCGCGATCCGCTTCACCCGCCCCGGGACGCGCGTCCCACGGAGGTCCGAGAAGTTCACGAACGCGAGCGCCACGATCGCGATCCCGAGCCCCACGTGCGTGACCACGAGGGTCGTCCGGTCCGACGCCGGAGTCATCACGAGGAGGAACTCGACGAGCGCGATCCAAACCATCGCATACAGGCGCTTCCACGTCTCCATGCGCACCCGCCTCGCGGTGGGAGCGGGTGACCGAGCGACAAAAGTCTTTGGCCCTTACGCTTCCGACGCCGCGCGAGGGATCTACACGCGGCCGACGAGGCAGGGGACGAGCATCTCCTCGGCGGTGAGCCCCCCGTGGCGTCCGATGAGGTCTGGATGCTCGCCGACGAAGCCGCCGAAGATCGCACCGGTCCCCGTAGGCATCACGAGCACGTCCCCCACCCGATCGACGGCCTTTGGCGGTGGAGTCCCGACGCCGAAGAGGCCCGCGTCGAACGCGTCTCGGGCGGTGCACGCGCGCGCCCTCCCGTGGAACGCGTCCGCCGCCAATCCCGCAAGGTGCTCGGCGTCCCCGTCCTTCGCGCGCAAGTACAGGAGGCGGGGCTCGCCCGTCGGTGGCATCGCGAGCGCGTCGAGCACCCCGGACGTCTGGCGGAGGTCCATGTGCCCCTTCTTGCGCGCGTTCACGTGCCCGTGGTCCGCCGTGAGCAGGAACGTCACGTCCTTCGCATGCCGCAGCACCTCGCGCTCGAAAACCCCGTCGAACGCCGCCACCTCCGCGAAGAACTCCTCCGTCCGCGTGCCGTACACGTGGCAGATGCTGTCGACGAGGTCCCAGTACGCGAACACGACCTTCCGGCGGCGCCGCGTGAGCGCGTCCCGGAGGCGAACGCCGAAGTCCGACGCGCCGACGTATCCCGTGACCTCCGCGCCCCGATGGATGATCTTGGACAGCGGGCTTCCCAGGAACCGGTTGCGCGTGATCGCACGGGACGTCACGCCCTCCCGCGCCGCCAGTTCGAACGCGGTGGGCACGAGAAGGAACCCTTCCGGGTCGTACGAAGGCCCGGACCGGTCGAGCGGGGCGAAACGGATCATGTTCGCGATGCCGCCAAACTCGCGGAGGAAAAGGCGGTATCCGACGAGGCCGTGGTCCTGCGGAGGCCGCGCGGTGCACAGGCTCCCGATCGCCGCCACCGTGGTGGAGGGGCACGTCGAAGCGAGGGGGAAGAGTGCCCCGTCGGTCTTTGCGGCGTCGAGGATCGCGAGGCCTCCCAGCTTCCGCCTGGCGGCGAGGAGCTGCGTGTAGCCGAGGCCGTCCACCGCCAGGACCACGACTTGACGGGAATCGAGGAGTTCCGGGTCGAGGATGTCGTCGGGGATTGGCGGCGACGGCGGGGGGACCCGTACCGCCTGTAGGGCGGATGCCATCAGGTTCGGAAGCCCGAGATCCCCGTACCGGGGCATGATGCCGCCAAGGGGGGTCGTGCCCCGGCGCAACCGGGACTCGACCGCGTCCGCGCGCATCCTCAGCTTGCCCCCAATCGCCGCCAGGCGACGATTGCTCGCTGGATCGCGGTGACCTGTCCGAGGACCGCGAGGACGATGAGCGCGAGCGTGAGCGGCGTGTACGTCAGGAGTCCGCCGCCAACCCCGCCCGGGTCCGCGAGGACCTGCACCCAGGCGGTGAAGAAGAGGAGGACGAGGCGGTCTGCACGGCCCATGAGGCCGCCGTAGTCGCGGCCGAGGCCCACGGCCTGCGCCTGCGTCCCCATGTACGAGGCGAGGATCACGCCGAGGACCGCGAAGAACCCGAGGACGACGTTCCCGTACCGCCCGAGGGCGATGCCCCCGATCATGATGACGTCCGCATACCGGTCGAGGACGTGGTCGAGGAAGTCCCCGCGGGCGGACGCGCGCCCGGTGAGTTTCGCGACCCTGCCGTCGAGCGCGTCGAGGATCGCGTTCAGGAAGACGAGGAGGATCGCGGCCAGCAGGAGGATCGGGCCGCCGAAGTAGAACGCGAAGCCCGCGCCGACCGCGACCGCGAACGCGAGCCCGCTGAGGGCGTTGGGGCTCACGGTCTGCAAGCGGGTCGCGAGGGGCAGGAGGACGCGGTCCGCGACGGCCCTATGCTCCGCGAGCCCCAATCCACGTCACCTCCTCCGTCCAGTCGAGTCGACCGGGCTCGTGGCCCGCGACCTTCCCTCGCAGGATGTCCAAGACCTCCCTCGTCGTCGTCTCGGCGTCCTTGGCGGTGGTGTCGACCTCGTACACGGGCGGCCCGCGCTCGACCGCCTCCTGGAGGATGACGTCGATCGCCTCGGCCTCGACGTTCTCCCGAATCTTTTCCGCAGGCCAGCCGCGCGCTTCGAGGCGGCCCCAGAGCTCCCGCGGATGACATCGGAGGACGACGATCACGTTCGCGGGCATGCGGTGTGCGTAGTGGCCGCGGAGGACCGCGACCTTCGTTGGCACGTGGAGCTTGCTCGCGAGGGCGTCGACGTCCACGACGACGTCCCCGTCTTCGTCCGTCTCCGCGAGGCCGAGCTCCTTGGCGGTGACGTCGAGGTCCACGATGTGATAGCCTCGTCGAGCGAGCGCGTCGCCCACGGAAGACTTGCCCGTCCCCGGGGTCCCGGTGAGAGCGACGAGCACGCGCCGAAGATGGAGGGCCCGCCTTAAAACGTTGGTCAGCAGCTCCGTCGCGCGCAAGCTCACGCTGAGATGAGGGAAAGAAGAAAAGGGAAAGGGGGAAGACGGTTAGTCTTCCCTTCGCCGCGCGAGGGCCACGAGGGCGAACGTCAGCGCGACCGCGCCGATCGCGGCTGCGACCTCGAAGCCCGGCACGTTCCTCGTCGTCGGCGTAATGGGGACCTCGCCCGGGTTGCTCAGCACCTGCAGAGTGGCCGTCTCCACGACGCTATCGTATCCGGGGGCGGACACCTCGGCGATGATCTGATACGTCATCCCTTGGCGCACGTCGGGGGTGAACGTCGTCGTGAAGAGACCCGCCGCGTTCGTCGTCCCGTCCGCGTCCGCGAACGTGCCGCCTGGCAGGTCGGTCCGGAGAACGACCCGCGCGTTGGCGACCGCCACCCCAGAAGCGGTTCGGACCTGCACGGTGATCGGCGCGGAGCCCGTCGCATTGATCACGAAGTCCGTCCCACGGCTCACGGCCACGTCAAGACTCCCCGCCGCGACAGGATGGATTGTCACCGACGTGGACGCGCTCCCGGAGGTGTACTGTCCTTTCGTAGCGGTGACCCAGATCGTGTCGTCATCCGCCGCAGCGACAGTCGGGGCGGTGTAGTCCGTTCGGAACGTTCCTATGTTCGGTAGCACGTCGTCCGTCATCCCTGTGGCAACGATCGCGCCCGGCTTGCCCGACGAGATCCACAGCTCTGCGTTTGGCACCAAGTTGCCTGTGTCGTCCCGGACCTCGATCAGCACGGCGCCGGTTCGACCCGACACCACGCCTTCCGGGAAGACGCTCGCCCGCACGTGGAGTCCGCCGAGCGCGGGCAGCCGCAGGCTCGTCATCGACCAGAAGTTGTTGATCCCGCCGAACGTGTTAACCCATCCCGAGAACGACTCGACATCGAACCCCTCGAGGGCGTCGAAGTGCAGCACGGGCAGGAAGTCCGCCGCCCTGCCCACGTAGGCGGACACGTGGCCCACGTGGAGCATCCGGAGTGCGAGCGTGTAGGACGACGCCGCCCCCAGGTTTAGGTGCGTGTCCGCGTTGGTGTCGCCCGCGTTCCGGATCTCCGGCACGTCGTAGATCCAGTCGGGCAGCTGCGTCGCGGCTGCGTACCGCTTGATGTAGAAGCAGTTCGTCGTGCAGGACGCGACCGCCGCGTCAAGCGCCGCCCAGGTGTCGAAGGGCTGGACCGCGACGTCCAGCTGTGCGCTCGCGAGCAGGAACTGCATGTCGTTCGCCATCGTCGTCTTGCGCGGGTCCAACGTGAACGAAGGCGCCAGGATCGAGAATGTCACCTGCTGCCCCGTCGACATCTGCCGGAAGCCGTTCCCGTCCCGGTCGAAAATGCCCGCGACGTTCAGCGACTGGATCCCGGGGTCCGTGTTCGTCCTCTGGTTCACGGGCGCGGGCGCGACGACGGTCGCCGCCTCGACGATCGCGTTGCAAGGCGTGAAAGGCGAACAGGTCGTCGGAGACCACGGCCGGTTGAACTGGTTCTGGAGCCCGTGGGTGATGCCCGTGCTCGGCTCGACGAGGCGGTACAGCCCCTTGTTCACGAACTGGTAGATCGCGCTGCGGAGCATCTGGCCCTGGGACCCCGGACCGCCCACGAAGAGGGAGCCCACGTTGTAGGCGAACCCGAAGTAGAGCATGTCCGTCCCGGGGTTCTTCGCGGCCCGGACATGGGGCACGCTCTGAAGCGGGTCGGGATTGCCAAGCGCCCGCACGCTCTCGTTCACGACGAGCGTGAGCGGATCGTCCGGACCGAAGCCCGGGGAGCCGCCCGTCATCCGGTTGCCATCGACGCAGTCGCGGAGGTCGGACAGCTGGTTCGTCGTCACGGCCCATCCGATGAGGTGGACCTCGCGGAACATGAGGGCGCATCCCGCGTCGTTCGCATACGTCGAGTTGTCCGTCTTCAGGTCGAGTCGGAACGGCCACTCGTACGTGATCGTGTCGAGGTTCGGCCGACCCAAGAAGTGGTTGACGTTCGGCTCGAGGACTAGCGCTGTAGAGTTCTCGGAGCGCACGCGGAACGGTCCGCTATACCTTTGGGTGCCGGTGGCGTCCCACGCGATGAACGCGGACAGGCCCTCCGTGTAGAACAGACCGGGGCCGGCCTCGTTGGTCACCTTGTAGTTCCATGTCGTCGAATTGATCGCGGTGAAGTCGAACCGGACCGTCAGCTCGTCGACCTTGATCACGTTCCAGCGCTGATCACCGCCCTTCATGTAGGTGTTCATGGAATACTCGACCGCGTCCGCGTCGTACGCCGCGCCGTTGTCGAACTTCAGGTCGTTCCGGAGGGTGACCGTGATGTTCTTCTGGCCGTCCCATGTCCAGCCGGTGGCTGCCCAGGGGACGAACGCGAGGGTCACGGGGTCGATGCGCCCCAGCGAGTCGTAGACGAGCTCGAGGACCTTGCGGTCCGCGGGCGCCGCCGCCGTGGGGTTCGTGTCGCCGAAGTCTTGCAGTGCGACGAAGAGATCGCCGCCAAGCGCCCCCGTCTCGTCCTGAGCAGCTCCGCTCGGAAGGAGCCCGAACGAGGCCGCGAGCACGAAAAGGGTGAGGCCGAAGACGACCGCCTTCGGCTTCATAGTTCTTCCTCCTCGCCCGACGGGGCCTCTTGGCTCGGGAGCTCTTCCTCCGCGCGCGCCTCCCCCTTCTTGGGCATGCCTCCAGGCACCTCGACCGGCGTCGCAGGCCCGCCGCCACGGCCGGACAGAAGGTACCCGACGACGAAGCCCACGATTAGGAGGACGACGGCCACGCCGCTCGCGATGATGCTGTTGTAGTTCGCGCGCTCCTGGATGACCACCGGGGAGTACGACACGGACACGGTGAACGTCGCGAGGTTGCCCGCGTCGTCCACGGCCTGCACGACAAACACGTTGTCGCCGACCGCGAGGTCGAACTCCCGCGAGAACGCACCGCCGCCGCCAACGGATTGGCCGTTGATGGTCACGAAGAACACGTCGGCGTCCGGGACCGTTCCCGACACCGTGACCTGGCGCACGCTGATGTCACGGATGACCGCGGGGGCCGCGGCCGTTCCCACGAAGACGCTGGCGTCAATCGTCGGTGCGATGGTGTCGCGCACGATCACCCAGTCCGCGGGGACCGTCGGGTAGACCACCGTGTTGCCCGCCGCGTCCTGCGTGGAGATCTGCATGAAGTTCGTGCCCTCGAGGAGCGGCACGGTCGCTTCGAACGAGCCGTCCGCCGCAACGCTGGCCGCCATCCCGTTCACCCAGACCGTGGTCACGGCCTCGTCGACCGTACCCGTGACCGTCGTCGACCGCGCGTTCGTCGGAGACAGGACATCCGCGCTCGCCATAACGACCGGCGCCGTCGAGTCCCGCGTGACCAAGCGGGTCGCCGTTCCCCGGTTGAGGAGCGTGTCGTCCGCCGTGATCACGAGGTCGTTCGCGCCCTCCGCGAGGGTCAGCGTGCCGCTGATGCGTCCCTCAGGGGACACGGTGAAGGTCGCCGGAACGCCGTTCACGGTGACCGTGACCGTCGCGCCGGGCTCCGTCCACGCCTCGAGGGGCCACGACCCCAGGGTCGTCAGGGAATCCGTCGCCGGGCTCGTGATCGAGACGCTCGGACCCGTCGTGTCGACGACCCAGGACCACACCTGCGTCTTCAGGTTGCCCGCGACGTCGCGGACGTTCAGGACGGCGCTGTGCCTCCCGTCGTCCCACGCGGGGTGCTCGTACGAGACCGTGACGAGCGTGTATCCCTGCCCTGCGATGTATGGAGCGAGGACGCGCAGCGACCCCGTCACATCCACGCCGTCCACGAGGAGCTGCGGGCTGAACCGGTCCACCTGACGGGAGTCCGCGATGTTCGCGACGATCCCGGCCAAGGGGTCGCCGATTACGCTGTTGGGCAGCGGCGAGAGGTCGAGGGCGACGTTGATCGTCGGCGCCGCCACGTCGTACACCCAGGCAATCGAGACCTGCTGGACGAGCGCGAGGGGCGCGTAGGCGGGGCTCACGAAGAGGAAGGAGGACTGCGTCGCGGGGATCGCGTCTGGCTGATGCCGCCACTCAAGGTCGAAGCCCGTGGGCGTATTCGGAGCGACGGTCGTCGTCGGGGCGTTTCGGTCCGTGTACGCGGACGCTAGAATCACGAGGGAATCCGCGTTCGTGACCATGTTGAAGGTCGACGTGCCTGTCGGGATGCTCCAGCCGTGCACGGCGATGAAGTAGAGCCCGTTCGAAGGGTTGGAGTACGTGAAGCTCTCGTCCGCGAACTGCGTCGCGGATGAGCACGAACCGCACGCGATCGGGTCCTCGGGGCCGAAGACTCCGTTGCCTGTGTCCCGCACGAAGAACAGGTCGTTGTCATCCTGTCCGTCGATTCCGTCCACACTCACCGAGTAGCTGATGAGGTTGGTCAAGGTCACCGGGTAGACCGCGGTCGCGGTGTAGAAGTTGTTCGGGTCGTCTTGCGTGACCGTCTGCGCAGTGTAGGTTACGGTGACTCTCGACGTCACTGCCGCCAACGTATCGACACCGTTGTACATCGGCACGTTCGCCCAGACGGAGACGGGCCTCAGCCCGTACGCCTGGTTCGTGACGATGCTCACGGTCGTCGGGAACGCTTCCATGATCCCGATGTTCGCCTGCATCGGGTCCACCTCGGCGATCGATCCCCACGCCTTGACCTGGAAGGCTACGACGGCGGACCAGGGCGCGAAGCAGTCGCTCGCGTCGACGAGCCCGTCGCTGTTGCGGTCCTCAAACCCGAGGTCCTGCGCGCCGTCCCCATCGAGGTCCCAGCAAGAGGCCGCTGGCGAGGTCTGCAGCGGGTGCGAGAGGATGTCCATGTTCATGAAGTTCGACTTCGTCGACCCGATGAGTTCCACGGTCCTCCGGAAGAGCCCGAACGTGCCCGGGCCGTAGATCGCGTCGTCCGTCCACGAGGTGTCGGGCTGGAGCTGGAACACGAACATCTCCGGGTCGGAGATCGTGCTCGTCAGGATCGCCTGGTACAGGACGTTCCTCCCGATGTTCGGCATGATCGTGAAGTCCGCGTACACGTACCGGCTGTCGCCGGTCTGCCGCCACGGGGACGTGCTTCGCGAACCTTGGACCATGCCGTTGTTGTCGTACAAGGAGGTCGCCGGGACGTTGCCGCCGATCATGACGGGGAACGTCGAGACGGGCACGTTGATGACGACCGGGATCGTCACGAAAGCATCGAGCAAGCCGCCGTCGTCGTACGTGACGTAGACCGCACCCTCGTACATGCCCGCAGGCGTTCCCGCGGGAACGTTCGCCGTCACGGTGAAGGGATACGTCCCGCTCGCCGCGATGGTCGTGCTTGTGGCGGAAGTCGTCACCCATGACCAGGGCGACCTCTCGTAGAACTCCACGATGAGGGTTGCCGGCATTAGGCTGCCGGCCGAGGCACCGCCGCGCGGGTTCAGGACCCAGCCGTCGATGATCCGGCTGTCGGGGTCGAAGGTCGTCTCCCACACGGAGTGGGCCCCGCCGCCGTTCACCGCGACCGTCATTCGGTTCCGTTCGCTGAAGCCGTCATAGGTGCCCTCTCCGCTGCTATCGTACCAGTTGAAGGTGTCGAGCCGCCAGCTCGTAGCCCCCGTGAATGCGACCGCGTCATACGTGTAGGTCGTCTTCACGAACTGCGAAGAGGTCCATTGGGCGTCGAACGGCATCGCCTGGAGCAGCCAGGTCCCGTTCGCCGCGTACACCCCGGCGCCCCCGTACGGGCCGGTCGGCCGCAGGATCTGGAACTGCCCCGTCCCGCTTGGCAGGCTGAAGGAGTATGTGTACCGCCCGGTCCGCGTGTAGACCGCGTCCGAGATGTCCACGAACTCCGACGAGACCGGGTTGTGGTTCGTCAGCGTGATCGTCGCGAAGTCCGAGCCTCCGGCGGGCACCAGATTTACGAACCCGAGGCGCCGGGTCCCACCGTAGTTCCCAGGGACCCACGCGTCGACGTTCGAGGAGACGCCGTTCGACTCCTCCGCCATCTCAACGGAGCGGAGCGCGTTCGTCCACCCGGCGCCCTGCTGGAGCACGTCGCGGCCGATGTCGTCCGCGCCGGACTTCAAGAGGGCCTTTACCTGGTTGTTCGTCGGGTTCGCACCGCCATGGCCGGCCCTGTACGCCTGGACGATTAGGGCCGAGACTCCCGCGGTCACCGGCGTCGCCTGGGACGTCCCGCTGAACAGGTCGAAGGCGAAGTTGCCGTCGCAGCAATACACGTTCAGAGGCCCCGCTTCGAGGCCGAACGCGCCGATGCTCATGATGTCGGGCTTGGCGCTTCCAAGTAGGGTGGGACCGCGGCTCGAGAAGTACACTGGGTCGCCGTAGGGGCCCGGCCCGAAGGGCGATCCGAAGCCTACGCAGGTCGCAGGGTCGATTGGCGGTGGACCCGGACAGACGGGAATCTCCCACGCCGCATCGCCGCCATCGAAGCCGAACAGGACACGGTAGTCACCCGAGTTCCCCGCGCCGACACCGATTACGCCCGGGGAGCTTCCGCCAGGCGCGCTCGTCGCGTAGCCGGGCCCGTTGTTCCCCATCGCGATGAGGGTCGTGAGCTCGGGGTACCGTCCCCAGAAGTCGATGAGCCAGCGGTCCTCCCAGGTCAATCCCGTCTCGAGGGACCCCGGGTCTCCGAAGGAGTTCGACAGGATCTGAGCCTCGTCTCCAGTGCCCGCGACCCCGTCGTATCCGACGGCCGCGAACGTCCGCTGGTCCTCGATCGAGCCGAAGAGACCGACGGGTCCCGGGACGTTGCAGCAGGCGGCGATGCCGATGAGCTTGGCCGCCGGCGCGGTCCCGAAGACCTCGAAGGCGCCCGAGGCGAGGTTGCCGAAGGGCCTCGCCGCGATCGTGGAGCTCACGAAGCTTCCGTGGCTCTGGCCGTAGTCGAACTCGCCGTAGAAGGCGACCATGTCGCCGTTCGCGGGGATGAACGTGTCGTAGCCGTGGGCCGGGCCGTATTCCTGGCTGTAGGGGATTGGGAGGCCTGTCTGATAGTCCGCGAGGAGGTCCCATCCTGCGGGCATCGCGCGGGAGAGGGTGATTTCACCCGAAACGGTCTCGAGCAAATACGTGTCGAGCTCGTAGATGAAGTACCAAGTATATCCGGTCGGAATGTCCCGTTCGATGAGGATCGTACCCGTCTCCGGGTCGAGCGTGTAGTTCAAGATGGTCCCGTCGAGCGGTAGGCATACGACAAAGCCAACGTCGCACTCCTGCGCGTCGTAAATAAGGTCGACCGCGAAGTCTGGTCCAGGGCCCCTCAAGAGGACATCGCTCGGCACGGACTGGCCGGTGATAATGTTAATCGGGCCAAACGAACCCGTCCCAAGGTCGAATGTCAGACCTGTATCGTCAAACGGCTGCCCCGTGAATTCCTCGTAGATGTCCTCCGTGCTGCTGGGGAGGTAGTACGTGAGGGGGTTCGGGTCCTGTAACCACAGCTGCGTCGCCGGCATGAACGTGAAGAACCCGTTCATGTCCGTGGCGACCCAGCCGTTCGCGAGGGTCCCGCTCGTTTCCGTGCCTATGGCGTTGGTAATGACATACTCGCCGGAGATCTGCTGGCTGCCGGCGATGAAGTATAGGAGGCCGCCCGAGATGTCGTCGACTCCGTCGCCGTCCAAGTCCGCGACCGCCAAGGGGGAGGCGCGCGTCACGGGCTTGTCGTTCGTGAAGTCGAAGTCGAAGTCGAGGTCCACGTATGCTGTATCGTACAAGCCGGGGGTCGTGGAGTCCACCAAGAGGATCCCGACCTTGCCGCAGTAGATTCCGGTCAACGTGTCGTCGCGGTTCACACCGAGGCGGTACTGGCCGGACGCGCTGATGATCTGGTTGGACACGTTGTATCCGATGTAATACTGGCGGTTGATCCGCGTGTTGTCCGCAACGCACCCGGGAGCCCCATATCCCTGCGGGTTCCCGCGCGGAGTGTAGTGCAGCTCGCCGGTCGGGCCGACCGTGTTGTGGGCGTACCTGAGGTACCCGTCGAGGTCCGTGTCGTTTGCGATGTAATCCGTGTTCGTGTACCAGGAGTCGCCGTCGTTCGCGCTCAGCCAGAAGGGCAGCGGAAGGCGGTCGAAGTCGCTACCGACCGTCCAGAAGCCGTTCCCCATGAGACCTTCCATGGACGCGGGGTGGAACATGATCGGCCATCCGAACCATGGGGACGTCAGGTTCTGATCGACGGCCCATTGTCCCTGCAGGGACGGGTGTCCGAAGTCCTCACCCGTGTCGACGACCGCGACGTTGACGCCCTGGCCCTGGTAGCCTAGTTGCCAAGCGTCCCACGCCTTGTGCTCCCGGGCGATCGCCCAGGACGTCGGGGACGCGGACGGCGTCGTTCCCTTGACCTGCATCGGCGGGTCCTTGGCGGCGATCCCCGCCTTGACCTGCTCGACGAAAGACTGGATCCCGACCCGCTCCTCTTCGACGACCTCGTCCGTGTAGGTCGTCGTCGCGTGGACGTTGACGGTGTCCACGAAGAGCGTGGCCGGCGAGGCGGCGACGTCGACGAGGGACACCTCGGGGATCTGGACCCGGATGCTCGTCGGCTCGTCGACCGCGCCCCAGGGGCGCGCGACGTACGGCATGGACCGGAGTTCCCCGTCGATCTGCACGGAAAGCCGTGCGCCGGCGGCCTCGAGGACCTTCGAGAGTTCCGGCACGTCGACCGTGTGGACGACGACGTCCGCGAGCCCCTTCTGGGGACTCCGCGCAGCGTCGTGCAGTTCCGGGGCGATCTTTCCGAACACGTCCGTGGGTGGATCCTGCGTCGGTAGGACGGGCTCATCATTCATGGACACAATTGGGCTGCTCGTGGTGTCTGCGGTCGCGTTCGGGACCGTGAGGTCCGAGGCGGCCACAGGGCCCGTGAAAGCGACCAAGAGGGCCGCGGTCACGGACATCCACGCAAACAGCAGTGCAAGTGCTCTGCTTCGGTGGGCATTCGGCATCCTTCTCTCCTCCCAGAGTGAGTAAGGCGGCGCTGCGATAGTGGTATCGTTATTAATAGCTTGCCCCGAGCCACGGTCGCCGCGGTAGGTCTTATCTTTAGGATTCGCGTGCCGATCGTTTTGCGACTTCCCGCCAGAACCGCGTGACCACCACCGTCTCCGAGGCGCGCCGCTGGAGGCGGAGACGGGCGGCTCGATCCATCGCATTCGTGAAGGGGAACCCGAAGTCCACATCCATGAGAACCAAAGGTTCCGGTGGAACCTGGCCGAAGTCCGCCGCGGACTCCGCCCCCGCTGCGAGGGCCCGACGGAGGTCTTCCTCCGTCGCGTCCCCGCGCTCCACCGCCAGCAGCGCCGCCACGATCCGTCGCACCATCCCACGGACGAAGGACGGGGCCCGGACGTCCACGAGGATCCCGTCGTCGGCCTCCACGAGCTCGATCGAATCGACGTGGCGGCGCGTGCGGGACGCATCGGGGCTCGCGAACGCGGCGAAATCGTGCGCTCCGAGGAACGGGATGGATGCCTCCCGGAGTTTGGCGGCATCGTGGCGTCCCGTGAGGTGGTAGCGATACCACCGCGAATTCGCGCGACGGGGATCGAACCCGTCGGGCACCGGCGCGTGCGACCAGGCCCACGCGTCCTTGGCCGCGTCGTTGAACCGGCCGATCACCTCCTGCCCGAGGGACTCCGTGTCGAACGCGATCACGTTCCCGATCGCGCTGACGCCGGCATCCGTCCGGCTCGACCCGCGGACTTTGGCGGCGTCGGAGTCCTCGATGAGATGGGACTTCTCGAGTGCGAGGCGAACCTCCCCCTCGACCGTCCGAAGCTCGGGCTGGCGGGCGAACCCGTGGAAGGCGCGTCCGTCGTAGGCGATCTTGAGGGCGAGTCGCATGATGGCGGAACTGTTACATATAGTATAATGCGCCTTGGTCGGCCGTGGCTCGTGTCCGCGTCATCCTCGTCGAGCCGAAGCACGAGGGCAACGTCGGTTCCGTCGCCCGGGCGATGAAGAACTTCGGCGTCTCGGACCTGCGCCTCGTGAACCCGCCCGCCCTCGGGGAGGACGCGCGCCGACGGGCGATGCACGGGATCGACATCCTCACCGCCGCCAAAGCGTACACGACCTACGCGGAGGCGATCCACGGCGCGGACCTGGTCGTCGGCACGTCCGGCGTGAAGACGGAAAGCGAGAGGAAGTTCCACCGCCAGGCGACGACGCCCCGCGAGTTGGCGGCAAAGCTCGGGGGCATTGGCGGCATCGTCGCGCTCGTCTTCGGCCGCGAGGACTTCGGGCTCCTCAACGCGGAGCTCGAGGCGTGCGACGTGCTCGTCACGATCCCCGCGAATCCCGAATATCCGATCCTCAACATGGCGCAGGCGGCCGCGATCCTTCTCTACGAGATCCATGCCGCCAAAGACGGACCGGCGAAAGCCCGCCTGCCAGCGTCCGCAGCGGAACGAGACACGTTGTACGCGACGTTCGACGACCTCCTGGCGGTGACGAACTATCCGCCGCACAAGCGGGGGCGGACGAAGGTTATGTTCCGGCGGCTGATGGGGCGGGCCGCGCCCTCGAAGTGGGAGTTTCACGCGCTTATGGGCGTCATCGCGCGGGCAGCGAAGACGATCCGCCGGGAGCGTGCCAAGACAACCGCCAAACCGCGGAAGGAGTCCTGACCAGTCCGCCGCCCCGTTCAAAGCTCGCCCGTCACGCGCATCTGGAGAAGCCGGTGTGCGTGGGCGTTCAGGCGGTCTTGGACTTTGTGGAGACCTTCTTGGATTGTTTCCCAGATCGCGTCGGCTTCAGAAAGGGGTATTCCTTCTCGAGTCTAGCGATCACGGAGTCCAAGTCGAGCATTTTCAAGGAGGGCTGCGAGGTCTGTTTCGACATCTTTCATTACACCGTTGTACTCATTGATAAAGGCTCGCCATTCCTCGTCGGTCAGTGACATCGCAATCCACGCGTCATCCCGTCAGGGTCCGAGATACGGCGGCGACGACTCGGTATTTTCGCGTACTTGTAGCAGGAAGGGGTCCGTGATGCGTGACAGCCGAAATGGGAGTTCCATGCGCCCATGACCTGATCGCGCGGGGGGCAAAGACGATCCGACGGGAACGCGGTCGCACGGCGGCGAAGCGCAAGGGCTGACTGCGCTCGATCCGGGTCGACAACCTTCAAAGTGAACCGGCAACCTTATGATTCGGTACTGCCGTGAGGCCGCCGGGGGCGAGAAGACGGCACACCACCTGACGGGCGCTCTGGACGAGCTAAATCGGAATTGGAATACGCGGAACGCAAACGCGGTTGTAGGGCAGTACACGGAGGACGTGGTCTACCAGGACCCGTTCCTTCCGCAGGCCTTGAGAGGCCGCGAACCGGTGCGGCAATACATGGCGGGACTGTTCGCCGCGTTTCCCGACTTCACGCTCGAGAACCGTGCGAGGGTCCAAGAGGAGGACAATGCGGTCCTGAGGAACGACGTGACGAAGGCGACCATGAATGGGCCGATTCGGACCCCGGAAGGGACGTCGATCCCGCCGACCCACAAGGGTTTCGTGGGGGAGTACGCCGTCGTTCTGGCGTTCGACAATCATCAGAAGATCACGAACATCCGTGTGTTCGGGGACAGCCTCGCGATCTTCAAGCAGCTGGGCTTGCCGCCACCCTGACGGGACGCATGCCGGGCGAAAGGGACCGCAAGCGGGTCTGTCCCTAGCCTGCCCCTCTCGTTTTTCATCGGTGGCTGGCCTCGAAAATCGGGCGACGGTGGGGCAGCCTTTTCTCCCTGCGCGTCGTTGCCCCGTCGTGCCGGATCGCGTGCCCACTCTCCCGCAGCCCCCTATCGTGTGGGGTCCCTCGGAGGTCAACGAGTGGATCTCCGGAGCGTTCCCGTCCCGAGGTCAGGGTCCGTCGAGGCGCGCCCGAGCGATTGAAGGATTCACGGTGAGGGTCTGGTCCGATTCCCTTCCCGCCGTGCGCGATCGTGTCGCCGCCGCGATCGAGTCTCTGGGGTACGCCGCGGAAGGCGCGTCGGCGACCCTCCCGCTCGTGTTCTCCAAGGGAGCACGGACGATGGTCGTCCGGTTTCATCCCGCCCTGCTACGGGAGTCCCTGACCGTGGCGGTGAAGTTCGCCCCGCACGCGCCCCCGAGCACGGCGACAAAGATCGTGGGTGCGCTCGCGGAGGAGTTCTCCCTAGGGAAAGTCTCGATGACGGAGGCGCGGACTGCCGCCAAAGCTCTTCAGCGAGAGCGGCTGATGTCCCAGGCAAAACTGCGTAAGCATCGGCGTGCGCCCGCAAAGAAATAAGGCGTTGACCCTTCCCGCCGCCCGATGGAGTTCGCGTTCACGAACCTAATCGAACTCGAGGAGATGGCCCATGCGCGACTCCCCCGGGCTGCCTTCGAGTACATCGCGGGCGGGGCCGAGGACGAGGTGTCCCTGCGGAGGAACCGCGAGGCGTTCGGCCACTGGGCCCTTCGCCCGCGCGTGCTCACGGACGTCGCGCACGTGGACGTGTCGACGACGGTCCTCGGGGAGAAGGTGTCGATGCCCGTCCTTGTCGCCCCGACGTCGTTCCACGGCCTCGTGAACCATGACGGAGAGCTCGCGACCGCATTGGGCGCCGCGGAGGCGGGCACGATCATGATCGTCAGCACTCTCGCGACTCGGACCCTTGAGGAGATCGCGTCTCACGTCCCTGCGCCCCGCTGGTTCCAACTGTACGTGTACAAGGACCGCAAGGTCACGGAGGAACTCGTGCATCGCGCCGCGGCCGCGGGGTATCGAGCGATCTGCCTCACCGTCGACGCTCCCCGCCTCGGGCGGCGGGAGAAGGACGAGCGAAACCGGTTCACGCTGCCGCCAAACCTGACGATCGCGAATCTCAAGCCCGCGGGCCTGGATGCGGTCCCGCCAGCGGAGCGTGGGTCCGCGTTTGCCCGCTACGCGAGCGAGATGCTCGATCCGTCCCTCACGTGGAAGGACGTGCGGTGGCTGAAGTCGATCTGTCCGCTCCCCGTCGTCGTCAAGGGGATCATGACCGCGGAGGATGCCACGATTGCGGTCGACCACGGCGCGGACGGGATCGTCGTCTCGAACCATGGCGGGCGTCAGCTCGATTCGACGCTCGGCACGCTCGACGCACTGCCCGAGGTCGTGGCGGCGGTGTGGGGGCGCGTGGAAGTGTACATGGACGGCGGTGTTCGCCGCGGGACGGACGTGCTGAAGGCCCTCGCCCTCGGCGCGCGGGCGGTGCTCCTGGGCCGGTCGGTCCTGTGGGGCCTCGCCCTTGGCGGCGCCGATGGGGTTCGTGCGGTCCTCGACCACTTG